>Ga0209187_1000018_pt1 | contig 371957 bp, 324 predicted proteins | sample BantaG_FD_187430 | JGI IMG/M metagenome (GOLD analysis project Ga0209187, IMG submission 187430) | Marine algal microbial communities from Bantry Bay, Ireland - BantryBay_4 metaG (SPAdes) (version 2) | ecosystem: Host-associated > Algae > Red algae > Unclassified | place: Bantry Bay, Ireland...
GTGTTCTACAACAGAGTGCGTAAACACTCAAAACTTGGGTACACTAGTCCTGCTCAGTACAGACGAGATAATAAACCTGCTGCAGTTGCAGCATAACCCCGGTGTCCACTAAAGCGGGGGAACTCCACACTGTACACAGCTGCAAACGGTAAGCTTCAATTTTTATTAACGGTTTTACGAGTCGTTATCCACCTGACTTAATCAGCTCTTCTTCGAATGACGCTTCTTAGAGAGACGTTTCTTAGAGAGGCGCTTCTTTGTACTTTTTCTTGAACCGTGCTTTTCTAAAACTGCACTGGTTATTAACTTATCCTTGTCTGTTCTCCTGATATCATAAATTTGAGTTCGCATTTTTTTGATATTTGTATCAATATCGGCAACGAGCTTTGGGTAGGCACCAAGCTTTCTATTCTCGTAGTCGCATATTGAGCGCGGCGCGAACCGACGCAATTCCGGAACCCATTTCTTGATAAAAATACAATCCGGGTCTTGATCAATTATTTGTTTTCGAGGGCTGTATATCCGGACTGCATTCAGCCCGACTACGCTGGCTTGCATCTGCACCTGCGAAATATGGATACCTGGTTCGTAATCGCGAAATACTCTTGCCAAGGGGTGCATGATGGTAGACCACGATAACTTGAGCCCGAAGCATGCGGTGGTGACGAGCATGGCGCGCATTCGAAAGTTGATAAACCCTGTCGCATGCAGACATCGCATGCATGCATCAAGCATTGGCATGCCGGTGCGACCTTCTACCCAGGCAGCAAGTAGTTTCTCATCGTCATCGTACTGCATGGCATTGAAAATCGGGTTTAATGGGCGAAACTCTGCCTCTGGTTCGCTTTCCAGACGCTGAATGAAGTGATCGTGCCAGTGCAATCGAGATTGAAACGCACGCAAACTTTTTCGCCACTGCTTCGCCTCATCCGAAGGGTCGTCCTTAAGCTCGGCTGAGCGCTCTAAAACTTGTTTGAAGACGTTACGAAGGCTAATTGTCCCCCAGGCCAAATGTACTGATAATCTGGATCCCGCTGTGTCAGCAGTATTGGGCGAAGAGATACCCCCCGAGTAAGCCTCACCGCGAGTGAGTAAAAAGGAATTTAGGTCGTGCCACGCCTGCGATTCGCTGACAGCCTGCAATAGCTTCGGCTGAATCGACAAGACGTGATCTTCAAGGCCCAAAGCACTGAGCTCGGGCAGGGTGGTTGGCCAGTCCGACGGTGTCCACCATGACAGATTTGACGGCACTGGCAGAGGGTCGGTTTCAACCAATCGCTGCCGTGTAACTGGTTGCCGCAGGCTGCGATCTTTCAAGCCACGTATCACACCGTTTTGAGGATACTCGTGCCATGCCACGCCATTATCCTCACACCAGGCACCAACTCCAATATCGCGCTGGTAAGTAATATCAGAACCAGTTTCTTCGTGGCTGAAGATTGCATTAATCGGCGAATCTGCATGCAAATTTGCGAGTAGAGGTGCGACTTCCCCGCGCGGGAGGTACAGTTCTCCACCACGCGACCTCAGTTCAGATTGCAATTCTCCCAGGGCTTGCCACCATGCTTCTATGTGCAGCATTGACGTTTCACTAGCCGCCATTAACCCGGGTTCCAGAAAGAACACAACTGCTAATCGGCGGGACTGAGCGACAGCCTCATGTAAAGCCGTATTATCTTGCAAGCGTATGTCCCGCTTAACCCACAAAATAGAACGCTTGTACCGATATGAGCTCATTCAATTACCAACTGGCGCAACTGCTGAACTGTAGCGGGTTTGGTGATGTGTTGATCAAAACCTGCCTGTGAACTCAGTTCAACATCATCTTTAGTGCCCCAGCCAGTCAGCGCCACTAGCTTGTAGTTCTCCCGGCCCGACAGGTTGCCAAGCATCAGGGCGACTTCATGACCACTCATATCAGGCAGGCTGATGTCAACGAGTACAAAGTCAGGATTATGTTGCTTTACTGCCTCTATACAAAGAGCACCTTCCCCTACAACCATCACCGTATGGTTCATTTTTTTAAATAAAAGCTCGAGCGTGCTAGCCGTGACGTCATCGTCTTCAACCACAATAACGTGACGCTTACTACCGCGGCTAATAGTGTACTCAATGTCCTCGATCACTTTTTCATCACCAACAGAGTCACAGCTGGGCAGCGTTATAGTGAATTGACTACCTTCGCCCCGACCTTCGCTGTATACCTCTACTGAACCTGATTGAGCTTCGAGCAAACGTCGTGTCAGTGTGAGCCCAATTCCCATTCCTCTGTCAGTCACGTACAGCAAGGCCTCTGTAATACACGATTGCAATGATAGAGTCGAAAGATTAAGCGTAAGCTCACCCCGCGACACCAAAGCCACATCCTCTATGTCCGCTACTAGTCTGGTGATTTGCTTTACCTGAGTATTAATCACCGACAACAACTCAGAGCGTTCAGTTTCTGTACATGTATCACTTCTTGCAATCTCTATAGATTGCTGTAGTGGCATTAACGGGTGACGTATTTCGTGCGCAAGCGTGGCAATAAATTCCGACTTTCGTCGATCTTGTTCTGCCAGAGTACCAACGAAGGTATGGATATTCTTTAAACGCTTTATTGACCCGTGTATAGCGCAGATCGTTTACGCGTCCATCTTCGGACAGCATCAGTTCAATGGTGCAAATGCCGTCGGCAAGACTGTTCAGCATTGCCTTATCCATTACATCTTCGGGCACGACAGTTTCCCGCTGGCGTCGTAGTTTTCTAATCATGTATGAAGCTGTGCGCTCAGCACCAGAATAACGCCAGTTCAGGCATGTCGTGGTACTGAGGCTGTCCAGGTTACGGATCTATCTAATGAAATACGGTACAAAATTCCGATTGGATTAACGCCGTATCGCCAGATACAGGAAGAAAACCGTCAAAACCAAATAGCCCAGCGAGGGTGCTGCACAGAAAAATGCGACGGTGTGCCGACGGCTGTCAAAGGAGAACCTATTGTGGCGAAACTTCAGTTCGACCCCCCCCTTTACACCTTGTGCCCACCGACGATACGGTGATGCACCTGGACAATGAGGTAGCCCACAGCAAGCCCGAATACCCCTGCGAACAACGCATTGACAATCCATTCAATCGCCGCGTTAGCTACAGGTGAAATGGTGCCGATTGCATGCGCAATGTTGTGAAATTGGTGAGTTAACCAGCCCAGTTCAAACACTTCCATACCGTGCAGAATTATTCCCCCGCCAACCCACAGCATTGCCGCTGTGCCAACAATAGACAAAACTGCCAGTAACACAGGCATAGCACGTACTAAAGAATCGCCGAATACACTAATGGGTGTGTGATCACTCTTCGACATGTGAAGTCCGATGTCGTCCATCTTTACTATCAATCCGACAGTACCGTATACAGTAATGGTAATAGCCACTCCCACAAGCAGCAGCACCAGTGCCTGGGTAACGATGTTACTGTCGCTAATCTCGCCTAGTGCTATGGCCATTATTTCGGCTGACAATATCAGATCGGTACGCACTGCCCCAGCCACTTTTTTATCCTCCAGAGCCTTTGGGTCTTCATAGGGTGGTTCAATGATCTCGGCTGCGGTTTGCGCATGCTTGTCACTGCTTAACTTCTCAATCAGTTTTTCCGCTCCCTCGAAACAAAGGTAGGCGCCACCAATCATTAACACTGGTGTAATCAAAAAAGGAAAAAATGCACTCAGTAGCAAGGCCAATGGCAGCAGTACAACAATTTTATTAAACAATGATCCTTTTGCTATACGCCAGATAATAGGTAACTCGCGACGTGGTTCAAGCCCTGTGACATAAGCTGGTGTTACCGCAGCGTCATCTATAACTACCCCTGCAGATTTTGATCCGGCCCTCATTGCAGCCGCGCCGATATCATCAAGTGACGCGGTAGCCAGCTTGGCTATCGCTGCTACATCATCGAGTAATGCTAAAATTCCACTCGCCATTTCTACAGCTGCCTTTTGTTTCGGTTACCTGCACATGCAGATACGCACCGTTCAGGTTACATCTTCCGATAGAGGTCTACCCAGCTTATTGTACAACGTGATTGATTCGACGGGAAATCTTTGACGGCATGGACTGCGCGAGAGTCGGCAATCGCAAGTCGACAGAACACGTGGCACTCTAGGTTGGTGGGCCATCCAGCTGCACGACGTGTGCTGGCTCGACTAAATGGTTGTTAAAATGGTGATTACACTAGAGTGTTATCTGAGTTAAATGGACTTTCAACGAATCGATAGTCGAGAAAGTCTCCAGGAATTGCTGGCGCTGTTCTATCGTCTAAATTATCGAGACGATCTATAGATCTAGGTTGAACTGAGTTTCAGCATGGGATCATCTTGTTCAAATTCAATTCGTTGATAACCTCGATTAAAGGTCAGCCAGTGATCACGGGCAATACAAAAAATGTAGCCGCTTGCTGTCTCGGTATTCGGGTTGAATCTGTCAGATTCTCTTAATACCCTGAGCATAATCTCGCTCATCAGTTCCTCAGCTACGCCGTCTGTCAGTCCTTTTTGAGCAAGATATGCTTTAACTCTACCGGCGTAAAAATTGTACACTTCTACAAATGCATCATGGTTTCGCGATTGACCGACGAAATGAAGACATACATCGAGGTATTTGTTATCTGAACAATTGTCAATATGATTAATTTTCAATAGCATCCACCAGTACCCGCGAACTTTCAGTATCGGCAGATATCGACAAAGGGTCCCTCGACCATTATTAAAACAACGGTATAACTCATGGTGTGGTAGAAACTTTAGTCAAGCATTAATTTGTTCTAACACAAACTGCCCCGGTAACCACCTACCTCTGTAACCAATTGCCCCTGTAACGCAAATCAGACGTGGAAAATTTTCGGGTACTATGCCCACGTTAGTTTTATAAGAACAGAAAAGTATACACAGTGCCTGTACTAACTAGAATAAGGATGTAATTTTTACAGCTTCTTTTCTGTTATAAATGGCTACTGGTGAGCACAATACCTAACGGTCGATTGGACAAGCTGCGAAAAAATTGAAAAAATTACAGAATCGCGTAAAAGTTCGAAGGTGTTGTGGATTTTCGAAATTGCTATGTGATACTGATGTGTCTTTTCAATTAGGTAGGAAGCAATGCAAGCATTACTATTCGGTTCCATAGGGGTAGTTTGTGACACGTCGGAACTACAACGCCATGCGTTTAATCAAGCTTTTCGAGATCATGGTCTGGATTGGGAGTGGGACAGGCTCAGTTACAGAAGTATGCTGGAGACGGCCATAGGGGGTCAGAACAGAATCAAGCAATATTCTGAGCAGGTTAATCTCAAGCTATCTGACGATGAAATTCAACAGCTGCACAGCAACAAAACCAAGCTGTTTAATAAAGATCTGGAGGAGGGCAAAGCCTCAATACGACCGGGTGTGGCGCGTTTGGTTCGCGAGGCATACGATAACGATGTTCAGCTGGGTTTTGTGACCAGCACATCTCTTGATAACGTACAGGCTATTGCAAATGCAGCCGGTGAAGAATTCATGCTACAACGATTTAACTCAGTTGTGCATAAAGCCAAAGTAAGTAAAACAAAACCTGACCCTGATGCATATGAGGTATGCCTCGAAGAACTTTCATGCGAGCCTTCTTTAGCGGTTGCTATAGAGGATACTGCAGTAAGCGCGAAAGCAGCTGTTGCAGCTGGCATCCCATGTATATTAACGCCTAACGGAAATAGTAATACAAAGACTGGTCCGGGCGTGTTGAGTAGCGTCAACCACTTGGGCGACAAAAACGCTCCTGCGCGGTTGATTACCGGGCGTGACATTGCAAGCTCCGGCATGGTCACTTTAGATGCATTGAGAGCACTGACAACAGGTCACAGAGCTGTAAGTTGATGTACACGTCTCGTTGGACATCGGATGCGGGTAATTCAGGTAAATTAAATGAGTAGAGATCAACAATGGGTGTAAGCATAAAAATATGGGCAATTATTTATCTATCGACCATAGGTGCTTTTCTGATTTTAGACGGGCTTTGGCTAGGTTTAATCGCTAAATCATTTTACGCATCCCAGTTAGGTGATCTTATGGCGAAACCGATTCGGATTCTTCCTGCAGGCATCTTTTATTTAATGTATGCGGTCGGTTTGGTGGTCATTGCGATACGGCCCGGAGACGCCACCGTGGGATTGGCTCAAGCTGCTGCTATGGGTGCGCTAGTCGGCTTCCTGGCTTATGGAACTTATGACATGACCAACCTCTCGACCATTGAGGGATGGCCTCTTAAAATGAGTCTGGTCGATTGGGCGTGGGGAACATTCGTTACAGGGTTTGCCTGTGGAGTCGGCGCCTGGGCTAAGTTAATACTTATTAAGTAACAATCCTGAGTTCTCCTGTACAGCTGGCAATATGATCTGGTTGTTTTACTGTTGTACACAGCGTTTTGTTGGAATTTGTTAATTGAGGACTATATCAAAGCTCTATCTCGATTTTGATAGCTTCTTCGCAACAGCAGAGCAGCACTTTAATCCAGCACTACGTGATCGGGCAGTGGGTGTAGTCCCTCTGGACTCACCTCATACCAGCTGCATCGCGATTAGCGGTCAGGCGAAGGCTCGTGGATTACGAAGTGGTGCTTCTGTTAAGGAGGCTAGATCAAAGATTCCGGATATGCTCTTTGTTGTAGCCAGGCATGACGTTTATGTTCGCCTGCATCATCGAATTTTAGAGACTGTTGAAGCGTGTTTACCCATCGAAGATGTTCGCTCAATAGATGAGCTTGTGTGTCATCTCCTGCCGGGTCAGGCAGCTGACGGCGCTGCCTTGGGCGAACGGATAAAAAGTGCACTAAGCCAGCAGTTCAGTGAGGTACTAACCTGTTCCATCGGCATGGCCTCTACTGAATTACTGGCAAAGATTGCTGCGGAAAGATATAAGCCAGACGGTTTGTGCGTGCTCTTTGACGAGGATTTGCCCGAAGCGCTGGCTGACCTGCCTCTGCGTAAATTGCCTGGTATTTCCGATGGAATAGAGCGTCGGCTGAATTTGGCAAATATCCACACCTTCGAAGCGCTCTGGCGGCTAGGGCCTACCCAGTGCCGAACTATATGGCGTAACATCGAAGGTGAGCGATTTTGGAATGAGCTGCATGGCAAGACTGTCGAAAGGCCAGAGACTCAAAAACGCATGTTCGGGCATAGTCGGATACTGCCCGGGGATTGGCGCAGTAAAGAAAAAGTGGCTATGTGCGCACGTCAGCTCTGTCTGAGCGCCGCGCGGCGACTACGACGAACCCAGTGGCGTGCAACCAGGTTGTCGCTGAGCTTCAAGGGCGATGGTGCAAGCTTGTCAACCCATGACTTGCCAGCACGCAAGTTGCCAATGCACGACTTGTCAATGCACAACAAGTCAATACGCAAAAACAACAGCAAATTACGGTGGAAAGAGGAGCTACCTTTCGCTCCGGCACGGGATGATCACACCTTTTTACAGGCACTATCGCAAGGCCTGACTCGTTCGGAGGAATCGCTAACGTTCAAACCAAGATCGGTTCACGTAACGCTTCATGGGCTCGTTGATACCGCTTCTATGACCCATGACTTATTCGATACACACACCACAGAAGCAGGCAGCAGGACAACTGAGCAAGACCGTCTTAAATGGGAACAACTCAGCGATGTCATGGATAGCCTTCGCGCAAATTTCGGGCCCCAAGCCATCAGCTTAGGGCCACGCGAGGAGATGCCAGGCGGTTATGTCGGTGCAAAGATCGCATTCGGCAGGATTCCGGATGATGCTGACTTCGACCAAGCTCCAGTTGCAGATGAAGATACGCAGTTTTGTTTAACTATTAATTCTTGATATCCGCTGTTCCTGCAATGCGGCGTGTTGTTTCAGGATTATTAGGAGCCATGCCAGGCATGGCGTCGATCGTTCTCCTGATCGCTCTGATCTTCTTCGTATTCTCCGTTATATCAACAAAATTATTTGGTGACTCATTCCCGGAATGGTTCGGCACGCTGGGTGCTTCAGCTTAAACCCTGTTTCAGGTGATGACATTGGAAAGTTGGTCTATGGGAATTGTCAGACCGGTTATGGATAACTACCCACTAGCCTGGCTATTGTTCGTACCATTTATCATTCTAACTGCCTTTACCGTACTTAACCTGTTTATCGGAGTCATCGTAGACGCTATGCAAACGGAACATGAATCAGCAGCTAGCGAGGAACGCGGTCAAATTATCAGTGACAACGAACTTATCCTCGCTGAAATAAGAGCGCTGAGGCAAGAACTATCGACACTAAAATGATTTATGCCGTGACGGGTTTTGTAAGGCGCATGAAGGTCGATATCTTCGGGTCAGTTCGTACGCAAAAAATGAAACCATCACTATGCGTATGCATACTTGGCTTTTCTGATCTGTTTATGAATTTCGTCGTGCAAGCAAATGCTGCCATCGCAGGTATAGACTCGTGCTGTGTGGTAATGGAGCCAGGTGAATCAAAATGCTTTGATTGACACCTGGCTCTTAATCTCCAACATGACTTACTGCAGATTCAATGCAGTAAAAAGCGAATGGTCGGCTCGTTGTAACAGCACCGCAATAGGCTCATTCCTAGGTGCTTCTTTTACTAAATCTCTTAATTGTTTTACCGATTTGACCTCTACTTGGTTGAATAAAAGCAGAACATCACCTTCACGAATACCAGCTTGCGCAGCGGGGCTATCCGGATTCACGGCGCTAACAGCAATGCCTTTTCCACCAAATTGTTCCATTTTCTTACTGCTTAGATCGGTAGCTGTTATTCCTAAAGTAGACGCGGCATCATTTAACCGATCAACGCTGGCTTTTGAATTGAGCGCTACCTCGTCTTCCAATTCACCGATCGTAATTTCCAGAGTGATTTGCTTGTTTTGACGCAGTATGTCGACATCGACTTCCTTGCCGGCGCCAACCAGGCCAACCAACGGAGGTAGATCGGATGATCGGTTAATCTTATTACCGTTGAACGACAGTATAATATCTCCGCTTTTCACTCCTGCAAGTTCTGCCGGGCTATCATCGGTCACCTGAGAAACAAGAGCACCGACCGGCCGGTCTAGCCCGAACGATTCGGCTAGTGGCTTGTTTATGCTTTGTATTGCAACGCCTAACCATCCGCGACTGACATAACCATTGTTCTGCAGTTGATCTACAACTGATTTGACCACGTTTATAGGTATGGCGAATGATAACCCCATGTAGCCGCCTGAACGCGAATAGATTTGCGAATTAACGCCGACAACTTTGCCTTGCAAATCAAACAGTGGGCCACCCGAATTACCTGGATTAACGGCAGCATCTGTTTGGATGAACGGTACATAGCTTTCGTCAGGCAAACTTCTTGATACCGCTGACACGATTCCCTGAGTAGCTGTGTATTCAAAGCCAAACGGAGAACCTATCGCCAAGACCCATTGTCCTATGTCAATAGTGCTCGAATCACCCAGGGTGACAACCGGTAGCTCATTTGCATCGATCTTTAAAAGGGCGATATCGCTTCGCTCGTCGCTGCCGACTAATTCGGCTTCGTACTCGCGTCGGTCAGTCAATTGAACTGTGATTTTCTCGCTATCATCGACGACATGCGCATTGGTAACAATGTATCCATCAGTGGAAATAATGAATCCTGAACCAAATCCTGAGCGCAGCTGAGGGCTTTGTTCTGGGAATCCTTCGAAAAACCGCTTGAACTGCGGTGGCATTTGTTCAAACTGGGGTTGCGTTACGGCCTTTGGCCTCCCAGACACAGTAATTTTTACTACCGCCTTTCCCTGTTCCTCTACCAAAGCTTCGAAATTTGGTAATCCATAGCTTTCAGCTTGGGCAGTACTAAAAGTACTAAATAACGATAGGCAGATAATAGATGCAACGGCTAAGGCTTGTTTGCATTTAATACCAGCGCCTTTAACTGATATGAAATTCATTGTTTGGTTCTCCTATTAATGATTAATTGGTGGGTCTGAAGGTCAGGCCAAAACGGTCCAGTTTAAAGGTATTAAAAGCTACAGGAATATATTCTTGTATTTTTTCCTCCTTTATATTACTAGTAATCGATCAACGAATTCAGCATCCAGATGTTTCTCTCATGTACAGCAATCCTTTGAGTTACCAAGTCTGCTGTGACTTCATCGTCAGTATCCGCTGTTAGTGAGTAAAGTAATTTGGCGGTAAGAACCACCACGGCATTATCTCTCGCGAGTTGCTCTAACATTTCGTTGGCAGACGGGGAGCCTGACTCGTCCTTAACATCGGATAACTCCGCAAAGGACGTCAACGAGCCCGGAGCGACGAAGCCAAGCGCCCGAATCCGCTCTGCAATTATATCAATAGAGTCCGCGAGCTCAGTGTACTGAGCCTCGAACAACTTATGAAGTGTCATGAACATGGGCCCCCTGACATTCCAGTGGTAGTTCTGGGTTTTCAGATACAACGCATAAGAACTGGCTAACAGTTTAGATAGTCCATCTGCGACATCCAGTCGACTTGAATCGACTGAACCCAGAATGTCTTCTAATTGAGTAACGTCAGATCTTTGTACTTGTTCAGTGTTCATCAATTGTCTCCTGTGTTTTCCGTGTTTGCTTAAAGCAGATTTGTTTCAAATTATTAAAATAAAGTCGTTTTATCGTATTGAATATAAGATCATTTCGATGATTTAAGAGTTTCTTAATCTGGGCAAACATAAAATCAGAGTCTATGAAAACAGCGCCCACTTTCGTGAGCGCTGCCAGTCAGACAAACGCTGTTAGCTGGATATCGAGTCCCATAAACCTGACATGGACTCTTTCATACCGTCGAAGAATCCCGTACCGGATTTACCATCGGACGTGCTCGATTCGATTTCAAAAAGTTGGGCATAAAGATCTTCGTATTCATCCTCGCTGCCATAACCCAGCAACTCCGCCATCTCCAGCTGGTTATGTGCCTCTGAAAGCAGTGTGCCCAGCTCTTCATTTTCTTCTTCGCTACGACCTGCCTTCACAGTAAGTTCTTCAGCCTGATCAAGTAGCGCTTCGGCACGCAAGACTGGTAACGGAACAACATGTTCAGAAACCACTATAGTATTAAGTGCAGTCTGCAACGACTCCTTCGCTTCGTCTATCTTGCCTTCATCGATTAGCGGTACTATGGCGGTGATAGCATCTGGATAGGTTGCCAGCGGCAATTGGTCAACACTGATAACAACCTCACTTCGTAACACATCGAGAAGTCTCCGTGCCTCGGGAATATCTCCATCCTTAAACACATCGTTCGCCTGCTCAATGGCCGTTTCGATTGTCTCTTTTGAGGCCAGCAGATCGTACGTCATAACATGCGTATCTATCGGCGCGAGTGCCAATTCAGGATCGCGGGCGACGATGATCTCAAGCTCGCCTGTTACTTCTGCCAGCGCTGCCAGTGCTTCATCAGAGCGTTTCTCCTCCAAAGCTGTCAACGCATCCTTGGTCTTCGCCAAGGCATTTTCAGCCTCTTTGAGAATCTCTTCTCGGCGATCCGAAAAGACTTTATCAGTCTCTGCCTGAACATTATTGTGTGCCGACTCGACCAGTGTTTCATTACCCTCAGGCACAAGCTTCTTATCCTGAGCAACGGCTGTGCCCCCTAAAGTTATTGTTATCGCAGCGATGAAGGACAACAATATTCTTTTGATACTTTCCATTTCTATGTCTCCTAAACGAATTGATAGTGTTGGTGGCCCACTTGAAAATTTATTGGCCGGTTGCTGTGGAGTAGGATTAAAATGATGCTTTTCAAGTGCCGATGTTTGACATACTTAGCAATGTCGGCATTCGCTCTGGAATCGTCGAGCATGCGATGACCAGTGCGTCCGGCGATCGCGTGTAACGATAAAAATAGAGATGAGGGGACCAAAGAAAGGTCCCCCCAAAAGGTGGGAGTGGGGTCCACTCCGAATGACGAACTACGTTACCGGTCAGGCAGCGACTTTTATGCGCCGCGGTTGTGCTTTGGCCTGCTTGGGAATCGTGATCGACAGCACACCGTGCTGATTTCCCGCTTCGACATTTTCAGCATCGACTGTGTCAGGTAGTATGAAGCGACGGTGGAATTGCCCATGCCCGCGCTCAGCACGGCGATTGATCATCTGTTCATCCTCGGGTGTCGCTGGCAAACCACGCTTACCAGAGATGGCCAATACACCATTGTCTAGCGTAATTTCAACAGCGTCAGGATTAACACCAGGCAGATCTACATAGAGCTGGAAGCGGGAGTCGAATTCTTGAATGTCGACTGTAGGCACCCAACCGGAAGTTGCGCCACTACTCTCTGCATCTGTAATGCCATTGAATAGACGGTTAATTTCGCTTTGAAGATTGCCCATTCCCCACGGATTGTGTTTAACCATTTGCATAACGTTTACCTCCAAAAAAGTTGTCACTAACAAAGCAAGTAATGACTTGCCAGGCATGGAATAGGATGCTTCACCGCTTTTTCAAGCCCCACGACATTTTTTCAGTGGACCTGAAAAGTTTATACTCGAGCCTGTTCCCGCTAACAGACCGAGCAGCGTGGCAGTACGGTCCACGCAATGAAAGTAGTAACTGTATAAAATATCAGGGTAAATATGTGAACTCAGACTCTTGAAATTTCCTGTAAAACCCGTATAAAGAATTTTGAAAGGGGTGCATCGTGCACTTCCAGAAAACACAGAGGTATATTTTTTAACGACATTGGCGGGGTAACTGACGATGAATATGACCGGAGTAACTGCGCTTCCAGCGCTACAAAATAACTATCAGCAGTACACACAGCTTGTCGAGGCGTATCCGCGACTCGACGAAGATGAGGAGCGTTCGCTCGCGAAACGGTTGGTTCGCGATAACGACCTGGAAGCTGCCTTCACTTTGATCACCTCCCATTTACGCTACGTTGTGTACATCGCGCGTGGGTACAAGGGTTACGGGTTACCGCAAGAAGATTTAATTCAAGAGGGTAACCTTGGTTTGATGAAAGCGGTACGCCGGTTTGACCCTGAGCGAGGTGTACGACTGGTGGCCTATGCGGGCTACTGGGTACGCGCGCAGATACACGACTACGTGCTCAAAAACTGGCGGATGGTCAAGGCGGCGACCACTAAGGCCAAACGAAAACTTTTCTATAAGCTGCGCAGTACTAAGCAGCAATTGGACTGGCTGAATCACTCTCAGGCCGAGGAAATAGCTGACTCTTTAGGAGTGGATACGAATGATGTTATCGATATGGAGTCCCAGCTCTATTTATCCGACCAATCCTTTAATACACCTGCGGCAACATCGTCCGATGAAGCGTTAGCACCAGAGCAGTTTGTTGAAGGTGCAGAAGTGTCGCCAGAAGACTGGGTGACCGGGTTTAACTTTCTTGAATGTGCCTCGAGTGAATTGCAAGAGGCGATAGCCGCGCTTGACTCACGCAGTCGCGACATTATTGAGGGTCGCTGGTTGGCTGAAGACTCAGAAAAAGAGACGCTGCAGAGTTTGGGTGAGCGATATGGGGTGAGCGCCGAGCGAATCCGTCAGCTTGAAAGCGCTGCCATCGCCAAACTACGCGAATTGATCGTTCCACGTCTGGGCGTCGATCAGTGTGATATCGAGTTTCCGCGCCAGCGCAGCATAATCGCTGCATAGGAGCAACGACATATTCACCTAACGTGGGCAGTCGCATCGTTTAATTCGGTGCGACTGCCATTTTTGCAGAGTCAACTGAACGGTTGAATACAGGTCAACGTACTACTGCATACGACGCGTTAACTATTGCGGATTCTCCGATCATCAGCAGCACACAAGACGGGTCGGCAATGCTGTCCACGCTAGCATTGCAAACGGCTGAACTAAATATGTGTTAGTGAAACAACTTGAATTTGGGATTAGACGCCTTATCTAAACAACATTCTGATTCGATTATTGGATCGATCGTGGAATAAACCACAACTGGATAAGGAGAAGTTTTCATGAGTAAGATCATTGGTATTGATTTAGGAACCACAAATTCTTGTTGTGCGGTTATGGATGGCAAAAGCGCTCGTGTTATTGAAAATAGTGAAGGCGCTAGAACAACGCCGTCTGTTGTCGCTTTTAGTGAAGACGGAGAGGTCTTGGTTGGACAAGCGGCCAAGCGACAAGCCGTTACCAATCCGCACAACACGCTGTATTCGATTAAACGTCTGATAGGACGCCGTTATGACGACGAGGTAGTGCAGCGCGACAAAGACATGGCGCCCTACAAAATAGTTAAGGCAGACAACGGAGATGCCTGGGTCGAAGCCAATGGTGTGTCTAAGGCTCCTCCTGAAATCTCTGCCCGAATACTAACCAAAATGAAACAAACTGCAGAGGAGCATATTGGCGCCAAGGTAACTGAAGCAGTTGTGACTGTACCAGCCTATTTTAATGATTCACAGCGTCAAGCCACCAAGGATGCAGGACGCATCGCCGGTCTAGACGTCAAGCGCATCATTAACGAGCCAACTGCAGCTGCACTCGCTTTTGGATTGGACAAGCAGGGTAGTGATCAGAAGGTCGCGGTTTATGACCTCGGCGGCGGCACCTTCGATATTTCAATCATTGAAATCGCAGATGTCGATGGTGAACAGCAGTTTGAGGTATTGGCAACCAACGGTAATACGTTTCTCGGTGGTGAAGACTTTGATCTAAGTGTCATCGAATTTCTGGTCGAGGAGTTTAAAAAAGAATCCGGAATGGATCTAAAAAGTGACCCGCTTGCCTTACAGCGACTGAAGGAGGCGGCGGAGAAAGCTAAGATTGAACTCAGCTCAACGCAACAAACGGAAGTCAATTTACCGTTTATTACCGCCGATGCCAGTGGACCTAAACACTTGGCAATTAAATTGACCAGAGCCAAACTCGAGTCACTTGTCGAGAATTTAGTCGAAAGCACGGTGGCACCATGCGAGCAGGCTTTAACAGATGCCGGTCTAACAATAAAAGATATCTCGGATGTTGTACTGGTTGGCGGACAAACACGCATGCCATTAGTGCAAAAAAAGGTAAGCGCTATCTTTGGACGCGAGCCTCGCAAGGATGTCAATCCCGATGAGGCGGTTGCGATGGGTGCTGCGATACAGGGGGCGGTGTTGTCGGGAGATCTTAGTGATATATTGCTGCTGGATGTTACTCCGTTGTCCTTAGGAATTGAAACCCTTGGCGGAGTTACAACCAAGCTGATTGAGAAAAATACGACCATTCCTACGAAAGCTGCCCAGGTATTCTCAACTGCCGACGACAATCAGTCCGCAGTCACGGTGCATGTCTTACAAGGTGAGCGAGAGAAGGCGGCTGACAATAAGTCGCTGGGGCAATTTAATCTCGAGGACATTCCCGCCGCACCGCGTGGGCAACCGCAAATTGAAGTGGTCTTCGATATTGATGCTAACGGCATCCTCGATGTGTCAGCGAAAGACAAAAACACAGGTAAGGAACAGTCGATAGTGATAAAGGCCTCATCCGGGCTCGCGGAATCTGATGTACAGCGAATGGTAAGTGAAGCCGAAGCGTACGCTAGCGAGGATATACAGTTCCGAGTGTTGGTCGAAGCCCGTAACCGTGCAGATCACTTGATTCACGAAGTTAACAAATCACTCGATGCCCGAGCTGATTCGATCGATGCTTCTATGAAAGATGCTACTCAGCAAGCCATCACCGACTTGGCGTCAGCTATGAAGGAAGATGATTCAGAGAAGCTTGAATCCATGACTCAGGTCTTGGCAGAGCAGCTACAGAAGTTGAATGATGCTCCGGTTTATCAGAACGAAGCCAAGGATGACAAGGCGGCGTCAAATGACGACATATTGGATGCTGATTTCGAAGATGTTAGCGATCAATATCGTCAGACTGGCAGCTAAGCTTGTTTGGAATTCGCAGGCGCCCTTTCAATAGAATGGGTGCCTGTGAAAAGGCTAATCCTGTCCAACAAGCGAAAGTCGCTGTGGGAGAGAGAGGGTAGCGTGGGCTTACCGGCGTGAGCGTATTGTGCAAGTTACACAAGGCGGTAATTTAGTGGAGCGCGGTGTCCGGGGTGCGATTCGCCTTGGACAAGGGCCTGACATTACGTGATGTCCCTGATTGCCGGTTATTTAATTTAGTCAGACTCTGGCAGTTGCAGATAGGTGGCTTTTGGTCCTGAGGCATGCGGTTGGGGCACAACCAAAGGCTTATCCGGCGTGCCAACCCTTGGGCACGGTCGCTGTAACTGCTCTTTAATCCACGGGAGCACACCTGGTCGGCGTCTGAGCGCCGAATCACTTTTTCGTGGCACAACGCCATAAACTGGCGAGTCCTTCGAAGGTCGTCCGCTCCCAAAACACCAGAGCATATTTCCATAAGTTGCAGGATCACGTCCGTCCAAACTAAATCGGTCGTTTAAATAACAAGCTGTATCCCAGGCCAACTGCGGTGTTGCTGTCCATCCAATTATACGTTTACCCCAGTACATTCTAAGATTGTTATGCATCCAACCATCCAGCAAGAATTGGCGCTGCGCAACGTTCCACAACTCGTCACTGGTTTCGCCGTGGACAAGCTGTTCTAGCGTGAACAATTCTTCTCTCTCGTCGCAAGCATGATCAAGAAGGCTTTTACGTGCAGCCGATGAGATATTGTTGAAGCTCGATGGCACTTCCTGATGTGAAGCGCAATGGTGGAAGTACTCACGCCAGGTGAGTAGCTCATCGAAAAAGCGCCAGCGATTTCGAGCATCAGTGTCCGAATCATCAACTGCATGAACAACTTCACAAGGACTCAGCACCCCAAAATGCAGATAAGGCGAAAGATAGCTTGTGGTTGGAAAAGATGGATTATTACGCCGAGCACTGTATTCCGGAATTTGCTCCATAGCGGCCCAAACCAGACGTTCCAATGCCGATTCTCGGTCGCCCGGAAACAGGTCTACAGCGGTGACTGCGTGATCTATAGCGCACTGCTTCATCCACAGATCAATGCTGCCAGTACCCGCCTTACCCAGGTTTGAATTCTCAATTGGCAATTCACCAGAATAAACAGGGCGCACCGTCGGAAGGTTAGTTGGTTCATCGAACCAATCGTCTCTCAACACAGAGTGCCGCGCACGAAATGCTCGAGTGGACATGTATCGACCAGCTAACGCGTTTTCTGGCACTAAGCGCGCAGCGTCAACAGCAACAACGAGCTTGTCCAGTTTGGCAGCTACAGTTTGTGCCTGCCAGCGACCAACGAACGCAGATTGATCATCAAGCACCAGCATCGATGCCTTGGCCGCTATCCGGTACACCAGACCCTTACTATCGGAGTCCATGGTTTGAATGTGTCTGATGAAACGTATTCCTCTGCCAGCCAGGCCAGATTCCAGTGAGCGGGATGCCTCAAGGATAAAACGATGGAAACGATCAGATGCGTGAGGATAGTGCTGGCCAAGACTGTGCAGCACAACAACCGGCTGGTTAATCGAGTCCGCGAAGGCCAACGCCGCATCGATAACAGGATTATTCTCAGCCCTCAATGATTGTTGAAGCCAACACAGCACATAATCTGAACCAGCTCGTTTTATATCACTGCTATTGAGTGATCGCGAGCGAAGCGAAAGGTGTTGTTCAATATCCATTGTCAGTCTGCTATCCGATAGTATCCAACCGTATTCGTATGGACAAATACTATTTTCATGCGTTTATACTGATACGTATAGTGCGCGACTTGCACACTATTAAGCTGTGGGTTTACGTGTAATATTTACAATATCAGTAGCATGTTTTTACGCTAAAAAGAATACGGCGTATAACCGAAATCTTATTTTTCAATAAGGTTTGCAGCGCACCAGAGAAGTAGTCGAGCGTTAATCTGCTTTTGCAGTCAGGCCGTATCACTACATAACTTATTGCTAAGGGTAATAGTATGACGCAAGACCACAAAGACTTCTGGAAAATTATTGGTGGCATGCGAGCCTGTATGCTGGTTACCACCGACGATTCAGTGCTGCGCGCCCGCCCCCTTGCCCCATTTGTTGACGAGGAATCACACAGCATTCAGTTTGTGACTGACGATGACAGCGCAAAGGTGGAGGAACTGCTTAAACATCAAAAACTATGTCTTACATTCGCTGATACTGACAAGATGCAATTCGCGTCGGTGTCCGGCCACGGACAGATTTCGGAAGACCGGAAATTGATCGACAAACTGTGGGGCCCTTATTGTGAAGCCTTTTTTCCTGATGGTCGAGATAGCGTGGCAGTAATAACCGTTATAGCATCACAGGCTGAGTATTGGGATAACGACAAAGGCAGCTTGGCTATTGCTTATGAAGTGGCAAAAGCCTATCTGGGCGATGAAGGTCCCGATCTGGGCCAGAACGTGAAGTTGGATCTTTAATATTTGAATTTTCAACGTGAAGTTGATCGGTAGTGTGATTTGGATCTTTAACCTGAAGTTGGATCGCTGAGGTGTCACTGAAATAACTAACGCTATAGCGAGGTTAAATTAATACCGGTGCGCCTATCCAGGTTATGGTTTTAATAGAATCAATAGCGATGCAGTGATCATGTGGTTATAACATTGTAGTCAGTGATGATGCCATCAAGTGCGACGTCCCAGGACTGCGTGAATACATCATCAACTTGTTGTAGCGCATGTGCGACGCCCATTAAAGTTGGTGGCGCTTTACTGTTTTTCCTGAATTCAAAGCTGCGGTCGTAAAACCCGCCACCCATGCCTATACGGTTGCACGTATTATCAAATGCAACCAACGGCACCAGAACCAAGTCGAGCTGATCGGGTGATAACCATTCGCTCTGAGGCGTGTCAGGTTCTTTGATGCCATATTGCCTGGTCGTAAACGTGCTTGTTGCATCGAATGGTGCGAACATCAGGGTTTGCACAGGCGTCGACTGGCCGCGCATGATAGGAAGTAATGTGAGGATGTTTTGCTGATGGCAATACTCAAATATTGGGTCGAGGTTCATTTCCCCTTGCATTGACTGGTAGCCTGCAACGCTCCTGGCACCTTTTAGATAAGGCAAACAGTTCTTTAGCAGCAAGTGAGCTGCTTGCTTCAAAAGCTGATCGCTCAGCGCGCTTCGTTGTTGTCTTACCGTTGCACGAATATCATCGCGCAAGCTTTTCGCCTGGGTTTGTTTTGATGAATCTATGCTTTATACCTCTCTTTGCGATTTTTCTGATTGCACGCGTGCTGGCGAATGTGGGTTTTTTTTGGATTGTCGGACGTAATGCAAGCGTTGCAATACGCTCAGTAATGAAACAGTGACAATTAAACATAAATGGTTTATCGAAAGTAGTGTACCAACCACGAGTGCCGTTTCTGGTGTGCTACCTTGAACCAATCGGTTCAGGTGGGGACGATCGGAACCGTATCAGGCTTTCCGCCGTAGCGGACGTGCACAACAACAGTGACCGAAAGTTCCCGGGGTGTGAAATTAGGCTCAAGGGATATACCCAGCCAGATAACAAGCACCGCAGAAGGTACGTCTGAAGAGTAGCACGATCACCACGAATCTGTTTATGATTGTTAGCGTCGAAATTAACGCTTTATCAAAGTCAGGTATCAGCGTCCGGGTATCAGCATCTGGGTATCAGCGTCTAGGTATCAGCGTCTTTAAGGAGTGCTTCAAGTTTTGAATTGATGTTAGCCGCTTTGTCACTGAGTGCGCTGTCTCTTGATGAAGAATCGTTAACTTGAATCGAGCGTGATTGTAGTAACGCATTGGCTGTGTTAATCGCCGTTACAATCGCGATTTTTTCAATATTAGATGATGCGTTTTTCACGCGTAGCTCGCGCATGGATTTATCTACGTGTGCAGCGGCTTTTGCCAAGTCGTTTTCTTCGCCGGCTTTGCAGGCGATCTGAACTTCCTTGTCCAATATGCGCAGCTTAACCGCTTTGGTTTCTGATGCGTTATCGGGTGTGGGTTTGTTCATTGACTGGCTTCCATCGATTTCAGGCGGCTGATCATTTGTTCGACCTTGGCGCGTGCCATCTCGTTTTTTTCGATCAGCTTTGATCGTTCTTCGACCAGATCGTTTTGCTGCTCCAATAAGGCCTTGTTTTCCTGACGCAGTCGTTCACATAGCGTCGCGACATCCTGCACTCGGGATAGCATCAGTGCGAACTGTTTATCAAGGGTACTTCTACTCATTTTCCAGCCTGCGTTGAGATAGAGTGCATTGTATACTTGACCAGTCCCTAACAGGCAAGTACCCACGTGTCACGAAACACACAATTTGACGATTTTTCGGCTTTATTGGGCCGTTTGGCGGTGCCGATCGGGGCTTCGGAGACACATGGGCTTTTATGCGGCTTGCTGTGCGCGCAGCCCTCGTCCACAGCCAAAAAGCTCTGGCTGGCAGAATTACTCGATGCCGCTGAACTCGAGCCTGGCACTTTAGCCAGCCGCGTTGACGAAATCAAAGCTCTCGATGCATGGTTCTCAGAAGTACTCGAATCGCTGAACGACAGCGATCTCGGGTTTAACCCCTTGCTCCCCGAAGACCATATTGGCCTAGCTGAGCGCCTCAGAGCATTGGGTGATTTTTGTGCAGGTTTTTGCTACGGCCTGGGTTTGGCCACGGCGGGGCGTGGCAACACAAAACTCCCGGAAGACACAGCTGAAATCATCAAAGACTTCAACGAGATCGATTCTACGGCAACCACCAGCCTCAACGAAGTTGATGAGGAAACACTGAGTGAGCTCAGTGAATATGTGCGAGTCGGGGTGTTGCTCATTATCGAAGAGCTACAGCCGGTAGCGGTTCGTGACAATCAGGTTCATTAAACACAGGTATGGCCACCGAAACGTATGACAACTAAAACATATGACCACGATCAGTAAGGCGCACGCAGCTGAGCTTAAACGTCGCAGGCGAGCCATCATGCGCGCGATGGGCGATAACTCCATTGCTTTAATCCCTGCTGCCAACAAGGTTACGCGTTCACGTGATACCGAATACCCATATCGTCAAGACAGCAACTTTAACTATCTTTGTGGGTTCAACGAACCTGAGAGTCTGATGGTGTTGGTGCCAGGACGTAAGGCAGGTCAGTTTTTAATGTTCTGTCGCGAGCGCGACCCACAAAAAGAAACCTGGCATGGTCGACGTCTTGGGGTGGAACGCGCGCCCGCAGTCCTGGGTGCAGACGATGCTTTCCCCATAGGAGACATTGACGAAATTCTGCCAGGCTTACTCGAAGGCAGGCAATATGTCTACCACACCCTGGGCAAAGACCAACAGTTCGATGCGCAATTATTAGGTTGGTTAAAGCGCGCGCGTTCAAGTCGGCGTAGTGGTAGCGACCCGGATGCGTTTATCTCGCTTGACTATCACCTACATGAGATGCGAGTACAGAAAAGTCGTTATGAGCTTGGCTTGTTAAAAAAGGCCGCCAAAATAAGTGCCGATGCCCACAAGCGCACCATGCAAGTATGTCAACCGGGGATGCACGAATATGAACTTGAGGCGTCCCTTATTCACAGTTATCGTAGCAATAATGCCCGTCACGCGTTTCCCCCTATTGTCGGAGGTGGAGAGAACGGGTGCATATTGCACTACACCGAAAACACGGATGAGCTTGAAGATGGTTCACTGGTTTTAATTGACTCTGGTGCCGAATACGAGGGCTATGCCGGTGACATTACCCGCACTTTTCCGGTAAACGGTCAGTTCAGTAAAGACCAAAAAACAGTTTATGAAATTGTATTAGCGGCTCAGCTTGCGGCAATTGACGCTGTCAAGCCAGGTAACCATTGGAATGACCCGCATGATGCTGCCGTTAAAGTGCTCACGCAGGGCTTACGCGATATCGGCATATTGAAGGGTTCTTTATCCAGCTTGTTAAAAGATCAAGCGTATAAGCCTTACTACATGCATACCACAGGTCACTGGCTTGGTCATGACGTGCATGATGTGGGCGAATACAAAATCGATGGTAATTTTCGTCTACTGGAACCGGGCATGGTGTTAACCATTGAGCCAGGTTTGTATTTAAATAACTCTCGCAAAATACCCAAAAAATATCGCAATATTGGTATTCGCATAGAAGACGATGTTGTTGTCACGAAAGATGGTCGCGATGTTATTTCTTCAGCTGTTCCCAAGTCAGTTGAAAATATAGAGAGCTTGATGAATCCAGCGTGACCAAGGCATCTGAGGTTGATATAGCAGTAGTCGGTGGTGGCCTGGTTGGAACACCTTTGGCCATCATGCTTGCGCGCCTGGGATGGTCTGTCGCATTGTTAGAGCAGCACAATACAAAGCAAGTTGCAAAAAGTACGCACGTCACTACAGACACAAAAGCCGATGTGCGCAGTAAAGGTTTTACCGCGCTGTCTGCGTCCACTATCAACGCTTTGGATAAACATCAGCTGTGGCTCAAAGCATCGGTCGATGCCAGCGCCATTCGTCAAGTGCATGTAAGCCATAAAGGCTATTTTGGCAGCACCGTTATTGACAGTAAATCCTATTCACTCGCAGCCCTGGGTCAGGTAGTAGATAACGCGGCGTTTCTGGCATCGTTTGACTCAGGCTTACAAAGCAGTTCTATTATCCAGCTAACTGGCGCTACTGTTAATCAAGTGCAGTACGAACACGATGCAGCAAGCGTTCATTATCAACGCGACAACCAGACACATCAATTGCGATGCCGTCTAGTGATTGCGGTTGATGGGGTTAGTTCATCGTTGCGCGATGCTGCAGGTATCGCCACTAAGCACACAGACTACGACCAAGTGGGTGTGCTGGGTGTGGTTAAGCTGAGCCAGGCTCATCAGCAAGTTGCCTATGAGCGTTTTACCCCGAGTGGTCCGTTGGCGTTATTGCCCCGACCCAATGACCATGCCAGCTTTGTTTACTGCATCAACCCCGATCAACGTGAAGCGCTTGCTTCGATGAACGATACGGAATTTTTAAATGAACTCCAAGAGGCGTTCGGGTTTAGACTTGGGCGATTTTTGTCTGTGGGTCAGCGATTTCTCACGCCCCTGGTTCGAATAGAAGCCGCGCAACAAGTGGGTCCAAGGTTGTTATTGATGGGTAATGCGATGCGCCTTTTACACCCGGTAGCTGGGCAGGGCTATAACCTGGCGATGCGTGATGCTGTTTGTTTGCTGGATATATTAAACGACACCCAAAGCGATCCAGGTGAGGTGAGTACCTTAAATGCATTCGCCCAGTCTCGTATGGATGATCACAAAGCTGTGGTTAGAATGACCGACGCGTTAGCGCGAACTTTTCGTGGAACTGCGGCGCCTATTGCACATATGCGCGCTTTGGGCCTGCTTGGTTTAGATCGAATTCCTGCATTAAAAGATCGCTTTGCCCAACACAGCATGGGACATCGTTAGTGAACCTGCGTGTGTATTTGCAATCACCGCTGGGTAATCGGGTCCTGTTTTTTATCTTTGCCGCGGTTATTGGTGGCGTGGTCGGACTTGCGACCCTCGGATTGATTCATCTCATATTACTTGTGCAGCTAATCGGCTTTGGTGAGGCATCAGAGGTTCGCTTTGCCAGCATTGCGCAAGCTCTGCCGGCGTGGCGTGTGATATTGGTGCCGACCGTTGGGGGCTTGTTAGTTGGCTTGTTAATGGAGTGGTTGCCGGGTAAGCGTTACCACGGTATTGCCGATGTAATGGAAGCGTGCGCGTTAAACAGTGCGCGTATGTCAGCCCGCTCTGGAATCGGTGCGGCCATAGCCGCGGCTTTGTCCATTGGTGTCGGCGCGCCGTTAGGCAGAGAAGGCCCGGCAGTACACATCGGCGCATCTTTAAGTGCATGGATTGCTGAAAAACTGGGGCTCGACCGCCGCCAATCATTGGCTATGTTGGGTTGTGGTGCAGCTGCTGCGGTCACTGTCTCATTTGCAACGCCAATCGCTGCAGTTATTTTTGCACTCGAAGTTATTGTGGGTTATTACACCTTGCGTGTTTTTGCACCAATAGTGATTGCAGCAATGGTTGCTGTGGTGGTTCGGGATGTGTTCATTGGTGGTGAGCCATTGTTTTATCTTCCGGAATATTCTTTGTCATCTTATTGGGAGTTGCTGGCCTTTGCAGTGTTGGGTATTTTGGGTGCCGGAGTTTCCTGGCTGGTCATTCAGCTTGTGTCACTGTGTCAAAAAGGCTGGGCAATCACTAATTTACCAAAATGGATTCGTCCTGCCATTGCCGGCTGTGTGATTGGCATGATTGCCGTCGAGCTACCCTTAATACTCAGCGTTGGAACTGAAGCCATTGCGCTGGCCTTGCGTGGTGAACTTGCGCTTAATTTATTGTTGGCGTTGCTGGTGTTTAAAATTCTGTGTGTCGGACTGGCAATAGGTAGTGGCTTTGCCGGTGGCGTGTTTAGTCCGGCACTTTATATTGGTGCGCTGCTGGGTGGTGGGTTCTGGGTGTTGGTGTCTTTGCTCGGATTGTCTACTGCTGACCAGGGTGTTTATGCTGTTGTTGGCACCGCCGCCGTAGCCTCGGCCATGTTAGGCGCGCCTATATCAACCATCCTTATCGTGTTTGAGCTGACTCGTAATTACGACATTACCCTGGGAATTATGACGGCCGCCGCATTTGCCAGTACCACGATGTCTTTAACCGGGCATGGTTCGTTTTTTCGCTGGCAGTTGGCGCAGCGCTCAGTCAATATCGCATCTGGTCGCGACATCTCTTTATTGATGACGCATCGAATCGAACACCTGCTCAACCAGCGTTACACAACGGCATCACCAGAAAGCACAGTCGGTGAACTGGAATCAAAAATGGGTGCTCAACGCCAGAGACTGGTCATGATTGTGGATGAAGAGGGTGTCTATCACGGCAGTGCCACTTTGCAGATGGTGGTGGCTCATGCCGTAGAAGAGGGGCTTGATCACCCCGCGACAGCGGCCGCGTTTGATGCCGAATTTTCTGCCGGTGCCAGTACTAATATTGTCACAGCGTTACAACGAATGGCTGAGCAACAAGTTGAATACTTGCCCGTAGTAGACGACGCCGACAAAGAAGGTGCCGTGTTGATGGGGGTGGTGACTAAATCTGACCTCTTGGCAGAACATTATGACGTAGTTAAGCGTGAACGCGAAGCCGAGTTTGGTATAACCTGATCACCGCGCTTTACCGCATTAAATCAAGGATAAAAAATGAGTGCTCCGAAAAATCTGAGTTTTGATACGCTGGCTTTGCATGCCGGGCAAAGACCTGATAGCGAAACTGGTGCTCGCGCCACACCCATTTATCAAAGTACATCGTTTGTGTTTGATGATGCCGACAAAGCATCATCGTTATTTGATATTGCGCGAGCAGGGCACGTCTATTCGCGTATCTCCAATCCGACTGTCGGCGTCCTGGAAGAACGAGTGGCAGCCCTCGAAGGTGGTGTAGGTGCTGTTTGTACGGCAAGCGGAATGGCCGCCATTCATCTTGGTTTAACGACTGTGGCAGCTGCCGGGGATCATATTGTTGCATCCCATTCTCTTTATGGGGGTACGCACAATTTACTAACCTACACATTGCCGCGATTCGGTGTTGAAACCACGTTTGTTGACCCAAGTGACCCGGAAGCTTTTGCGGCGGCCATCCAACCAAACACTAAATTGTTGTTTGCAGAAAGTATTGCTAACCCGCGTTGCGAAGTGGTGGATATACCCAAAGTATCTGCTATTGCGCACGAGAACGGCTTGCCATTAATGATTGATGCCACGTTGACAACACCTTATCTGATGCAGCCGTTTAAACACGGTGCCGATATCGTTATGCATTCATTAACCAAATTTATGGGTGGGCATGGTGTTGCTGTGGGTGGCGTGCTCGTTGACAGTGGCCGCTTTCGCTGGGAAAAGTCAGGTCGCTTCCCCGAACTGGCCGAACCCTATGCAGGTTTTCATGGCATGAACTTCGTTGAAGACTTTGGTCCTTACGCCTACATTATGCGCGCCAGAAAAGAAGGCCTGCGTGACTTTGGTGCCAGTCTGTCTCCACACAATGCGTTTCATTTATTGCAGGGTTTGGAAACGTTACCCATGCGTATGGACCGGCACGTCAGTAACACCAGCGCTATTGTCGATTTTCTTGCAAAGCATGAGGCGGTTGCCAATGTGTTTCATCCATCGCAAGTCAATCACCCTGATCACGATATTGCTAAAGAGCTTTTACCTAAAGGCTACGGTGCTGTTTTTGGGTTTGAACTAGCCGGTGGTCGTGCTGCAGGCAGTGCGTTTATCGAAGGGCTGCAATTATTTTCGCATCTGGCTAATGTTGGTGATGCAAAATCACTGGTTATTCACCCGGCCAGTACCACGCATTCGCGTATGGATGACAGTGATCTTAAAAAAGCCGGTGTACTGCCCGGTTTGGTCAGACTGTCTGTCGGCTTGGAAGACGTAGATGATCTGTTAGCTGATTTGTCGACAGCGTTGCGTCGCGCTCATAAGGTAAGCCAATGAACATTGACTTCAACGAACAATCCATATTTTTTAGCTCCGGTGGTGTGGAATGGCAGGCAGGCTTACCCACACTTGTCATGCAACACGGCGCTGGGCTGGATAGAACTGTCTGGGTTTTGCTGGCTCGCTATTTTGCCCGACACGGGTTTAACGTTGTCACTCTCGATTTACCTGGTCATGGTGCGAGTGATGGTGAGCCGTTCACCACCATTGAACAAAATGCGCAATGGCTCAATGACATTGTGACTCATTTAATCAATACAACAGTGCTGGAAAGCGACAACTTGATTTACTGCGGTCACAGTATGGGTTCGCTTGTGGTTCTCGAAGCTGCATCGCTTCTGGTTGCATCAGAGAATTCAGCAAAAGTAGACAAGCTATTGCTTTTAGGTTGTGCTGTACCGATGGTCGTAGGTGATGCCTTGCTGAACGCTGCCCGCGATAATGATCACGCCGCCATTGATATGATCAACATGTTTGGACACAGTTATGGCTCGCGCATTGGCAACAACAAAATTTCCGGTATTAATGTGTACAACACCATGGAAGCTTTATTGGAGCGTGCTGAACCGGGTGTGCTGTTTGCAGATTTAAATGCATGCAACGAATACAAACAAGGTGAAGCCGCAGCAAGTGCTCTTGCGGGAAAAGTGAATGCAACGGTTATTGCAGGCGATGCCGATCGCATGACACCAACCAAGCTGGGAAAAAAGCTTGCGCAAACTTTAGGTGCAAATTTTAGCTTGTTGAACGATTGCGGGCATATGATGATGTCTGAAAAGCCTGAGGATACTTTGCAAGCCATGAAGCATGCCCTGAGTTAAAACCCGGAGTGCGAAAATGTTTGACTACACCTTGTTGCACTGGACCACATTTTTTGCAGCCGTTGCCATTTTAGAGCTTTCACCGGGTGCTGATATGGCGTTCATGCTTGGTCAAACCGTGCGTAACGGACGCAAAGCCGGGTTTGCTGCATTGTTCGGATCTATGGCCTCCACCTTTTTTCATATTGCCATGGCAGCTATTGGCTTATCAGCGGTACTCGCGACCTCGGCTGTGGCTTTTTCTTTCGTGAAGTGGGTCGGAGTGGCTTATCTGGTTTGGCTGGGTATTCAGGCGTTTAAATCGAGCAAAGAGTCTAATGTCAAGCAAGACGAAACACCGGCAACATCAAGGTCTGTTTTCTTACAAGGCATGTTTATTTGCGCGCTTAATCCGAAAGTCGCGATATTTTTTATGGCATTTCTTCCTCAATTTGTGGTTGAGGGAGCGGGTCCGATTGAGTTGCAACTCGTGTTGCATGGAGCACTAATGGTTGTATTTGGCTTATTGCTTCAATCACCCCTGATACTAATGGGATCGCAAATAGCATCTAAATTAAATGGAAATAAAAAGCTTCGAACATGGATGGACCGTTGTCTTGGAGCTATGTTTATAGCGCTGGGTATTCGCCTGGCGGTAAGTAAAATCAACTAACAGTGCAAGTTACTATCAACATGACATTCAATGTCGAGTCGTGCAATGTCCAGTCGCTCAAAGTGTGGCTGAATTACTAAAGAATCAATTAACGCACAAAAGTCACGCTAACAAACTAACCTAGCTTTGCCATCACTCTGTCGCGAACATCATGGACTTCGCCAAGACCATTTACCCTGATGTACTTGGGTGCAGCAGAGTCATCGGTTTCTGCCCAGCTTTTATAATAGTCAATGAGTGGTGCAGTTTGATCCTCGTACACTTTTAAACGATGACGGACGGTTTCTTCTTTATCATCATCGCGCTGGATAAGTGGTTCGCCTGTTACATCATCTATGCCGTTAACCTTGGGAGGATTATATTCAATGTGGTAACTGCGACCGGAAGCCATATGTACACGGCGACCGCCCATTCGGTCGATAATCACTTGATGATCGACATCAATCACGATCACGGCATCAATATCAATTTTTGCTGATTTCAGTGCGTCAGCTTGTGCAATGGTGCGAGGAAAACCGTCGAACAAAAAACCATTGTTGCAATCGATTTCTTTGACGCGTTCTTTCACCAAACTAATGATGATGTCGTCAGAGACCAGATTGCCGCTTTCCATGGCGGCTTTTGCTGCGAGACCCAGGGGCGTTTCAGCCTTGACGGCGGCTCTTAGCATATCGCCAGTCGAAATTTGGGGTATCTGGAATTTAGACGTCAAAAATCCAGCCTGAGTGCCTTTCCCGGCGCCAGGACCGCCCAACAAAATCAAACGCATTAAATTCTCCCGAGCAGATCTGCTCACAGCTTGCAGAAGATAGCGAAAACGGAGTGAAATTGCAGGTTTTTCGTCATCGCTTTCACATATTATTTAATCTGCGTTCCATTTTGAGTCTTTATTGGCTCAAAATGGAGCGCAGCCTCATAACATCCAAGAGTCGGAACAAATCATGTCGAGTAAACCCACCACCGCAGCCGATGTTGATAAGTGGCGACAAGATCACAAATTTAGCGCCGAGTTGCTTGGCAAGCCGTTGCAGTTCCAGACCACGTGGGGGTTGTTCTCGCCTCGTGCAATCGACGACGGGAGTTTGCTACTGCTTGATCACTTGGAGGTTAATCACGACGAAATAGCACTTGATATGGGTTGTGGTTACGGGCCATTGGGGCTGGCAATCGCCGCACAATGCTCCGACGGTCAGGTTCATCTGGTAGACAAGGACTTTGTTGCAGTTGAGTACAGCCAAGCAAATGCTGTGCGTAACGGTTTGGCGAATACCCACGTGTATTTGAGTAATGGATTTAGTGCTGTGCCAAAAGATCTACCCTTAACGCTGGTGGTGTCGAATTTGCCAGCCAAGGTTGGTAACGAGATGTTCTATATTTCGTTTTATGATGCTTACGAGCGCATGCAGCCTGGCGCTCGAATCGTGGTGGTGACGATCAATGGCTTAAGGCAGTTTGTTAAACGTGCGTTTGGGGATGTGTTTGGTAACTACAAGAAGCTCAAGCAGGGCAAGAGCTACACGATATCAATGGCTACCAAGAACGACATGCCTACCAAGAACGACATGCCTACCAAGCACGACATGCCTACCAAGGGCTAACGGCTTCACACTTGCAAATCTGTCGGGCGGGCACCGCGCGGTGGCATTCTCTGCACATATAAGCGCCAGTAGGTTCTAGCCTGGGGTTAATTTCGACGCGATCATCAAACACAAAACAGTCGCCGTCCCAATGCTCACCACCACATTGTTCGAAATAATTCAGGATACCGCCTTCAACCTGGTATACCTCTTTGAAGCCTTGTTCAATAAGATAGGGCGCAGCCTTTTCACATCGAATACCGCCTGTACAAAATGTCACCACTGGTTCGTTCTTATCGAGAGTGCCATTTTCTAATGCCGCGTCGACAGCCCCTGCAAAATCACGAAACGTGTTGAGCTTTAAATCCAGGGCATCACTGAACGTACCCGAATCGGTTTCGTAGGCATTGCGCGTATCGAGCAGGCTGAACGACTTTTTGTCATCTAACCAGGCTTTTAATTGTGTTGGCTGCATGGCAGGAGCCGGGTTGTCGGCAGGCGACACAGGTTGCGTCGCGTCGGGTTGAAAGGTAATAATTTCAGGACGAATCCTGATTTTTAACTTGGAGAAGGGGATTATTCCTGACGCACTCTGCTTGAGCCACAGTTCTTTAAAGTGCGGGTCTTGATTAAACCAGGCTTGCAATGCGGTTACTTGGTTATCAGTACCCACCAAGGCTGCGTTAATGCCTTCCTTTGCCAGTAGCACGGTACCTTTGAGGCCTATTTCGGCGAAATCAGCGCGCATTTTGTCTCGCAATGCTTCCAGATTATCAAGATTGACGAAGCGATAACCTGAGACGTTGATGAACTCGTGATCGTTTGGATTGTCTATTTCTGATTGTTCAGCTGGCATTTTCTAAACCATGTACTACGCTTGCTCTATATAACTATAATTGTATCCGCTTTTTGGCTTCAGGCTGAGCAATAGTGACGGGTACGCAGGTGAGAACGGAAAAAAGCCATGATCGTAAATAAACGATGGCTGGTGACGTCGGCGCTGCTTTTGACTTTGGGTTTGTCCCTGGCAAATACGGCATACGCGACTGTGCCCGCACATTTCGAAACAGACCGTGAGTGGTTTATCGAAGCTCGCGCTGCCCTTGAAAAAGGCAAGGTGGACGAATTTAAGCGCTTTCGCGGAAAAATTCACGATGACTATCCCATTGCGCATTATTTAGATTACCTGATGCTCAACCGGACTTTCTCTAAGGAGAGCCCCACAAAATCACACGTAGCGGCACTCAATCAGTTTGAAAAAGACAGCGGCAGCGACAATCTAACTAAAAATCTCACTCGAACGCTACAAAAACGGGCAGCCAAAGAGAAAAACTGGTCACTTTTCACGGGAATCAGCAAATCCGAATTTGCGGCCGACATGTCGTGCGATAAATTACAAGCGAAGGTCAGTGCTGGCCAACTAAAGTCGCTCAACGATGAAGCGGTCGAATTGTGGGTGCAACCTAAAAAACACGCGTCTGCATGTGCTGCAATGCTCGACAAGCTCGAAGCCAATAAAACACCGCCAATAAAAGCCATTTGGCAACGCATCTACGAATCGGTTGATGCGGCAAAGCCCGAGTACGCCGAATCAGTGATTCACTACCTGGGTCGCTCTGATCGTAAGCCTGTGGAGGGCTGGTTGAATGCACGAAAAGCTCCCGAAGCGTATTTGAAGAGCGGTGCATTAAAACAAGACACAGCGTTTAATCGACGCGCCCTGGTTGATCTTGTTCTGCTGTGGTCTAAGGAAGACACGGTTAGCGCCATGAATTACTGGTTAAAGACGCATGAAAAATACACGTTTTACGAAGACCGTTATTACGATACGCATCGTTTGCTGGCCATGCGCAGTGCCTACCGTCGATTACCCGAGGGCTACGAATTTTTAAACAGCTTGCGGGCCCGAGATGATGATCTGGAATTAAAAGAGTGGCGAATCAGAGCCGCGTTATTTAACCAGGACTGGGTTAATGTGCTGCGTAGTTTAAAACGACTGCCCGCAGAAGAGCAGATCGAAGATCACTGGGCATATTGGGAAGGCCGAGCGCTTGAAGAGTCGGGCCATATCGATCTTGCGAAAGACATTTACACCACCTTAAGTGCGCTACCGACCTATCACGGATTTTTAGCAGCCGACAAAATTGACGCAGACTACGCGATCAGCGACAACCCAATAGATGCTGATGAAAAAGCCCTCAGCGAGCTGGAAAAAATTCCGGGCTTGATTCGGGCGCGTGAGTACTATGCGGTTGACGTGCCTTGGGAAGGGCGTAGAGAATGGAACGCACAGTTCGAAGATGCCAACTTAGAACAACTGGCCGCGATGGCGGTTTTGGCCGAGCGATGGGAGCTACACGACAGGGCCATATTCAGCGCAGGTCGTGCTGAAAAGAAAAAAGCACTTAGCACGCGCTTCCCGGTGGTTTATCAACCCGAAGTCGATAGTGCTGCGGCCAGGAATCGCATACCACCAGCCTGGGTATTTGGCGTTATGCGCAGAGAAAGCGCCTACATTCGCGATGTAAAATCCAGCGCCGGTGCCGTGGGCCTGATGCAGCTAATGCCTAATACGGCAAAGTATGTGGCTAAATTACAGGGTGTTAAAAACTGGAAAGGTGATTTAACCGATGCGGAAACCAACATTGGCTTTGGTACCTTTTATTTGCGGCATGTGATGGACAAGTTTGATGATCATCAGGTGTTGGCTACAGCCAGCTATAACGCCGGCCCGACCCGAGTTGGTATTTGGTTACCACCAGAGGATATGCCTGCCGATGTCTGGATAGATTCCATTCCCTATACCGAGACGCGTCGTTACGTTAGAGCTGTTATGGCCTACACTGCAATTTACGAATGGCATTTGACGAAGAAACCAGCGCGTTTGTCGTCAAAACTGAAAACGGTGCCGGCGGCTGTAGTGGATGAAGAAACATCATGAGTATTGCACAACTTATCAATGACAAAGTGGTCGAAGCACTCGCGCCGGCACATTTGGATGTCATTAACGAAAGCAGCAATCACAACGTGCCGGCAAACTCTGAAACCCATTTCAAGCTGGTGGTGGTTAGTGAGGCTTTTGCGGGTCTTTCGTTAATCCAGCGACACCGCACCCTGAATAAATTGTTGGCCGACCAGCTGGCAGGGCCTATACATGCACTGAGCCTTCACACTCACACCACATCCGAATGGTTGGACAAAGGTGAATCGGTACCTGATTCACCACCTTGCCTGGGCGGTGGCGCAAGTTAGAACAAGTTGGCCTGGCTTGCAAGTTGTTTATCGGTATTTCACGTCAACGCCAAATTTAATTCGCTTTGGATTAAAAAATACCTGTTAGTTCCTAGAGTTATCTGATCTTTCTGCTACTTTTTACTTACCCACGTCCTGCTTTGCGTTTGTGACTGTCGGACGTCTTGACGATTTTTATATCGTCGCTTTGGTATTTAATGAAGCACACTCTTAAACTTGTGATCTGCGTAGAACTGAATAAATTGTTGCAAACTGCCCGCTTGAAAGCAGGTGGTTTGCTATTGGCCTTGATGATGTGTGCATCACCATTGGCCATAGCTGATTCGGCTGCTTATGGTTATGGCGTGTCCGGTATTGATAATCACCTTCATCAATTGCAGCTTAGCCTTAATGACGTGCAACCGGTATTGGTAGACAGGTTTGTGTTGCAAGAGCCAGCTCCTTTGAGCGTTATTCGTGCCGTTGCGCAAACTGATAATAACGTCAACCCGATAAACCAGAGCTTTATCCCCGGGGTCGGTGCGGCACCGTCTGTTGTTCAAGGCGGGTGGCAACGTTTGCTGGATATCTGGCGTGCGCACCCAATGCCGATTGCGCTAATGACCGGGTTTCTTATTTTGATGACCGGCTTAGTGTGGATGGGCGGGCGTCGACGATTGAGTGCGCGCAGCGCCTCGCAGCGAATGCTTGATGCTTTGCCTGATGCGGTTGCGATTTTCAATCCGAAAGGACAGTTAACTGCCGTTAACCGTAAGCTTCGTGGGTTCTTGCCTGTTGAAGTGGCTAACATTAATTTTGCTGAAATATCCAGCAGCGATTTATATGCACAGCTATCACCGGATAACCTGGCTATCGAGCGTGCTCGAAACCTGGCCCGGGATGCCAAGGAAGATCCGGATTCAACCATTAGTTTTGAAGTACCAAGCTATGGAAGTCGTTCGCTGTTGGTCAAGGAACGCCCGACCGAGGACGGTGGTACAGCGATCAGTGTTTATGGCGCATATAATCCTGTCACTACACGACTAAGCGATCCACTAACCGCTTTGCCAAATCGAGCACGACTGCTTAACGAGCTTGCGCAACGATGTAGTCGCACCAAAGATGAGCTTGCGCTAATCATTGTTGACCTGCGTAGCTTTAGGCAGATCAACGATACCTATGGCCGCGCTACCGGTGACGAACTACTAAAGCAAACCGGTATTTGTCTACAGCATTGCATGCCGCAGGATGCGTTAATTGCTCGCACGGCTGGAGACGAGTTTGCGGTGCTGCTGGAGTTTGATAAATCGCGCGCACAAATAGAACAACGAGTAACACGATTTTTAGCGACCTTGCGTCATGGCCTTAATGTCAACACGATAAATGTGCCGGTGCGTGCCAGCGTTGGCATTGCTTTCGCTCCTGAGCATGGCAATACCGTGTCATCTTTGTTGAAGTGTGCTGATAGTGCATGCGCTAACGCGAAGCAACTGGGTAACAACACCATGGTGGTGTACAACTCCGAGCAACAACTCGAATCCAAACGCCGGCACCAGCTTGAGGTTGCCTTGCAGCAAGCTATCCCTAAAGGTGAATTGTCTTTGCAGTATCAGCCGCAAGTTGATATTGCATCCAACATGACATGCGGAATGGAAGCATTGCTGCGCTGGAACTCACCGGAATTTGGTCGTGTATCACCTATAGAATTTATTGATATTGCCGAGCAATCTGGCAGTATCAAGTCTATCGGAGCCTGGGTTCTGCAGCAGGCGATATCTGATTATCAGCGTCTGGCGCGCTTTGGTATGTCCCCACCAACATTGTCAGTCAACTTGTCTCGAAAACAGTTTGAAGATGGCAAGGTGGTTCGCGATGTTGCCAAGGTGCTACACAAGACTGGCTTTAATCCGGCGTGCTTGTGTCTGGAGATTACCGAAACCGCCATTTACCGTGATTCCACAGCGATGAAAAAAATGCTGCACGATTTAACCAAGATCGGTGTGAAGCTTGCCATCGATGATTTCGGTGTGGGCTATTCATCATTACTCGAATTGCGTGATTTCCCGATCAGCGAAGTGAAAATAGACCGCGCCTTTGTTATGGATGTGGTTACCAATACCAGCAGTCAGGACATCATCCACGCGATTGTTGATATTGCCGACAGCATTGGCGCTGATGTAGTTGCTGAGGGTATCGAAGACCAACAACAACTGGACATGGTTGCAGCGCTTGGTTGTCATCGCGTACAGGGCTACTACCTGTGCGAACCCATGCCCGCAACCACCTTCCCCGATTTGGTCCTCAGCGCCTAGTGATTTTGGGGTCAGGTCTTTGATTTTGAATCGATGAGGGCCGACCAACGAACGTTGGTTTCAATCGAAACCTACGTTCATTGGTCGGCCCTCATCGATTCAAAATCAAAGACCTGACCCCAAAATCAAAGACCTGACCCCAAAATCAAAGACCTGACCCCAAAATCAAAGACCTGACCCCAAAATCAAAGACCTGACCCTGTTAAATCCCGGGCAGATCCAGTTGCTCGAAGCCTGGGTCTGCATCTGAACTTAAGCCGCTAAGCGATACGCCCAGCAGGCGCACCGAAGCCTGATGGCGTTTTTCCAGGGCTCGTCGCAGCAGAAAAGGCATGATGCGTTTTGGGATCTCTGGTGTATTAAACCCGACTTTATGTGTGTGACTGCGTGTAAACGTATCGAAATTAGCAAAGCGCACTTTGATCGTCAGTGTCGTTGCTTGCAAGTCTTTGCCATTGAGTTCGCTGGTAACACGTTCAGCCAGCCGCTCAAGCACTTCCAGCATATCCTCATACTTGTTCAAATTCTCACCAAATGTGGTTTCTGAACCAATTGATTTGCGTGTTCGTGATGATCTAACTGGCCGATGATCAATACCGCGCGCAACGTTGTAGTAATACTGAGCGCTTTTACCAAACTCAGCTGATAACTCTGGCAAGGTCCAGGCACGCAAATCTGCACCGGTCCGAATACCAAGCTCGTGCATACGTGATTCTGTGGCCTTGCCGACCCCATAAAACTTGCCAATCTCCAGGCTGGCAACAAAGGCTTCGCCATCGATTGGCAGAATAGTAAACAATCCGTTCGGTTTGTTCATGTCTGAGGCGATTTTCGCCAAAAACTTGTTGTAAGAAACACCCGCGGAAGCTGTCAGGTTGGTACGTTGTTTAATTATTGAACGAATTTCTTCAGCGATACGAATGGCTGAGCCATCGAAAACCTCGCTTGAAGTAACGTCCAGGTACGCCTCGTCAAGTGACAAGGGTTCAACCAGTTTAGAAAATTCTCGAAATACTGCCTGTATTTGCTGGGAAACGCTTTTATAAACGTCAAATCGCGATTTAACGAACGTAGCGTGTGGACAACGTCTGCCGGCTTCGCTGCTGGGCATGGCAGAGTGTACGCCGAACGCTCTTGCTTCATAGCTGCAAGCCGCCACGACACCACGCCCGTTAGGCCTCCCACCGACAATCACAGGCAGGCCACGCAACTTGGGATTATCGCGCTGTTCGACCGATGCATAGAAGGCATCCATGTCGATATGAATAATCTTGCGTGTTTTTTCTTGCTCCATCGGCATTGTTGTCACTATTGGATACGAAGCCGCTTCATGTTTGCAACCCAATTGCTTTAGAATTAGCAGATCGATTTATCACTTGAGTGATTCGCATGATGAAACAAGTTCATCTTAAGGTTCATCTGTGCGACATTATCACTCAGCTACCAGTTGAAACATACTGAACCAGTGGAAACATACTGAAAGTGTCAGGCAATAATGAGGTAGAACTCAAAGGAGGCATGTACACGTTCATGTCGCTAAAGCTGCACACTCTCGATATGGATATTATTGACGCGAGCATAGCTAATAAAGTCCAGCAAGCGCCCGGGTTTTTCAAAGACTCGCCCGTCGTTGTCGATTTGAGTGAAATTGAGGCAATGTTATCTGACGGTGCAGTGTCCGAAGGAGGCGAATTCGACGTCGCAAGATTGTTTGAACGCGTTAAGTCGCATAAATTGGTTCCGATTGTTGCCAGCGTGACTGACAAATCTTCACCGTTTGCAGCCTCAATCGCGTTACCATTAATGGAAGCTGGCATTAAACGACACGGTGCGGATTCGAAGCAGGCTTTGCAGCAAAAAAAGTCGGATTCAAACGAAGACACTGATAAAGCTGCTAAAGCTGCTAAAGCTGCTAACAAGTCGGGCGGTTCAGATACGGGAAGGTCAGGTGTGTCCTTGCATATGGGCTCGACCGATGCCGAGTCGAATAGCAAATCATCTAGTGATGACGCCGTAAAACAGTCGTCAGTAAACGAAGAATCAGACCTTGATCTGGCCACGGCCAAACAAGTTGAAGTTGTAGTAAAAACGCCCATGTTGATCACGCGGCCAGTGCGTTCAGGTCAGCAGGTGTTCGCTCGCGACACCGATTTGATTGTCATGGGGCCAGTTGGGGCAGGGGCTGAGGTTCTTGCCGATCAAAATATTCACGTCTATGGCCCATTAAGAGGCCGGGCGCTTTGTGGGGTGTCGGGCAATTCGTCCACGCGCATTTTTTGTCAGTCGCTCGAAGCCGAACTGGTTTCAGTGGACGGAAATTTTCGCTTGCTCGAGGAAATACCGTCAGACCTTCGCGGCAAACCAGCTCAAATATGGCTGGACAATGGACGGCTCAATATAGAGCCGCTAGTAGATTCAAATTTATCGGGAGTGATAGCTTGACCAAGACAATTGTTGTGACCTCGGGCAAGGGTGGGGTCGGAAAAACAACCACTAGCGCATCCATTGCGACAGGCCTGGCTCAGCGCGGGTTTAAAACGGTGGTTATTGACTTCGACGTCGGTTTGCGGAACCTCGATCTCATTATGGGGTGTGAGCGCAGGGTTGTTTACGACCTGGTTAATTTGGTTAACCAGGAAGCCAGTCTGCACCAAACGCTGATCAAAGATAAGCGTATTGACAACTTGTACATACTGCCTGCATCGCAAACGCGTGACAAAGACGCTCTTACAATCGAAGGTATCGCGAGGGTCATGCACAAGCTTAAAAAAAGTGAGTTTGATTACATCATTTGCGATTCGCCAGCGGGCATCGAAAAAGGTGCGAAGATGGCCTTGTATTTTGCGGACGAAGCGGTGGTGACGACTAACCCGGAGGTATCTTCTGTCAGAGACTCAGACCGTATACTGGGTATCTTACAAAGTGAATCCAAACGCGCAAAAATGAACGAAGATCCTGTGCGCGAACATTTATTAATTACTCGTTACAACCCAAGTCGCGTCAAAGAAGGACAGATGTTAAGCGTTGACGACATCGTCGAGCTACTGGCTATACCGTTATTGGGCATAATTCCAGAATCCCCATCGGTTCTTGATTCGTCCAATGCAGGTAAGCCTGTGATTCTTGACGATGGTAGCGAAGCAGGACAGGCATATTCCGATGCCATCGACCGCTTGCTTGGTGACGCCAAGCCTCACCGTTTTCTCGAGACCCAAAAGAAAGGGTTTCTCAAGCGCATTTTTGGATAAGAGAGCCGGGTAACTATCATGGGTATTTTTAGTTTTTTCCGCAGTCGCAACGAAGATCAATCAGCAAAAGTTGCCAAAGACCGGCTGCAAGTCCTTATCGCTCACGAGCGAACCGGCCGAAATGGACCGGATTACTTGCCCATGCTGAAGCAAGACATCCTGAACGTGATTAAAAAGTACGTCAGTGTTGGGGAAGACCAGGTATCGGTACAACTGGATACGCAAGAAAACTGTGATGTTTTGGAGCTAAACATTACACTCCCGGAAGATTCGGATGATATTTCGAATAAGAGAGCAGCCTCAAAAGGGGCCTCGGCGGCTGGATCAGCGGGGAATTCGGGCCGAAAACCGTTAAGAAACTCCGGTAGTTTGGCTCCGGCAGGCAAAGAATCAGGTCAATTAGGCAAAAAACCTCGCAGTCAATCAAAAGTCACTTAGTACACGCGTTTGGCAGCTGATCTGTTTTTCAGCAGCTCAATGCTCAGACGGCTCCACTCGGGGCCGTTTTTATGTTCGTTTTCGCCCCACAGCTCAAAGTCGGACAAGCGCGCCCAGTGGGGACAGTACAAAAAAAATGTTGCAAAAAAACCACATTTAACAAAAAGCACGGTATTCTGTGCCTCAGAGCTAGCTAACCCGTATTTCTGTTCTACACTTTCTCTCGTGCGGTACAGAATTCAGTGTGTTGCTGTAAAAATGCCTAAAGGTTGTTGCATTTTTCACACACACTGACTACAGTTGCCTTAGCATTACACGGGTACGTTAAGTTCCACAGCAAATATCTGATTGGAGAAAACTAGATGAAGATGAAAAAGACATTAATAGCAGTAGCAATCGCAGGTATTGCTGCAACACCAATGATGGCTTCTGCAACAACCACACTTTCTGGTGTAGTCGAGCTGAAATTCGAAGGCAGCGACGATGAGTCTGACGATGTCAACTCAAATGGCGAAGACGGGTTTGAAGCTGGCGAAGCTCAAATTGCGGTTGGAGACGTACTTTTTGGTTTCAGTGCTTCTCAGGCACTCAACAGCGGCCTAACGGGTTACGGTTCCATGCGACTCGATATGAACTCCTTCTCAACCGGGACTTCAGGTACTTCTGACAGCGTTTATGTCGGTATCAAAGGTGGTTTCGGTGATTTCCGTTTTGGTGAAACCGGTAACCCCGGTGAGTACGGTCAGATCAGTGATGCGTTCTTCGATATGGGTATAGACATCAACCAGGGTATTGGTTACACAGGCAGCTTCGGCGGCGCGACCATTGGTGCTGCTTACTCTCCGGCTACTAACCAGGACGTTTACGGCCTTGGTGCTAAGTTCGCATGGAAAGGTCTGTCACTAGCGGTCAGTATGCAAGACTTTGACGAAGGTGTGAATGCCGCAGCTTCTGTTGGATTCGCATACGCAGGTGCTTCAATTGGATTGGGTGTTACAACAGAAGAAAGTCCTGTTCCAGGTGCTGACGACGAGCAAACTATAAAAGCGAAGGTTGGTTATTCTATCTCTGGTGTCGCTCTGGGCCTGACTTTCGAAACTCAGACAGAATCTGAAGATTCTGGTGTTCGTCTGGATGCTAATTACGATCTGGGTGGCGGTATGAACATCGGTACTCGAATTAACGCATTCTCAGATGGCGCTGATGTTGACGCTGTTGACAAGACTGATTGGCGCGTAGTGCTCGGTAAGTCATTCTAATTCAGGCCTTTTAAGCTAAATTAGTAAGTTAAAGAAAGCCCCTCTTCGGAGGGGCTTTTTTACGCATAGAATTTGTGCTTAGAGTCTGTTTATGAAATAAGAGCCTGGCGGCTGTGCACATGTCGTTGTCCATTGCCATATCACGTCTATTCTCAAAAAGAAGTTAATCAATAACGGGCAGATCTACAATCTAACTTACAGGCTCTCCCAATTTACACCGTCAGAAGCTTATCTTTGTGATATCTTCCCGCTCAAAGTCACCCCATCTTAGAATTAGCCTCTATTGATTTACAAACGGCACCCGCTCCATCCATGAGTTTATTTACAGCACACAGGTTACGTCTGTACAGCGGGCTAATCATTGCTGTTTTCCTTGTCATGCATCTGCTGAACGCTGGTCTGGGGCTGGCATCGCTCTCTGTCATGGATACGATGGGCGCTAAATTGTTTGGTTTCTGGTCGAATCCGCTCGCGCTTGTCGTGCTTTATAGTGCTTTTTTAGTACATATTGTGATGGGCCTCGTTGCACTGTTTCAACCTCGAAGCTGGCGATTACCGCTTTGGAACGTGTTGCAGATCGTGCTTGGGCTGGCGATGCCATATCTCTTGATCAGACATATAGCGGGCACTCGTGGTGCCGACATTTTTCTGGATGCTCAAAGAAGCTACACGGTTGTTGTGACTGCACTCTGGAGTAGCCCGGAAGGCATTTTTCGTCAATATGCTTTGTTAGCCATAGCATGGATACACATGAGTCTCGGTATACACTTCTGGCTCAGGCATCGGTCCTGGTATTCTCGCTGGACGCTGATATTGTATCCGTTATGTCTTTTCATTCCGATTCTTGCTGGTCTTGGTTTCGCACGAGCGGGTTTTGAAACCTGGCAAATACAAACGGAATTACAGACAAGCGTGTCTGCTGCAATCAATTCTGTGGATCCTGTTAAAAGGGAGATGCTCAATTTGGTTCGAGACCGAAGCCTTCAGATATTTTTAGTGCTGGTTGCAATCGTCTTACTGATTAGATGGATGCGTGACTTTCGATTCTGGCGTCGTGGGGTTTTTCGTATCAGGCATACCGCTAACGATGTGGCGTTGAAAGGGACCAAAGGGCAATCGGTGCTTGAGGTGCTTCGTGACGCAGGTGTGCCGCATGCGTCAGTTTGCGGTGGTCGAGGCCGCTGCACGACATGTCGTGTCAGGGTAACGAGTGAATTGGCTTTAGCCGCGCCATCAACGCTGGAGGCTACTGCATTACAACGAGTAGGTGCCAGCCCTGATGTCAGGCTGGCGTGTCAGCTCAGACCCGAATCCGATATTACCGTTACACCATTACTTCAGCCAACCATTTCTGCTGCGGACGCCAGTCTTCCTGCAGGTGTTATTGGACATGAACAACAGGTTGCGTGTTTGTTTGTCGATTTGCGCGGCTCCACCTCATTGAGTGAGAAAAAACTGCCCTATGACGTCGTATTCATACTAAACCACTATTTTATTCAGCTAGCTGAAGCATTGCGAGCTACCAACGGGCACTACGCCAATTTCACCGGGGATGGAATTATGGGACTCTACGGGCTTAACAGCGATATAGAAACTGCATGTCGCGATGCCTTGCAAGGGGCGACCGAGATCCAGCGACGCATGGATAAACTTAACGGCTGGCTAGTCAACGAATTGGATAAGCCTTTACGAGTAGGTGTAGGAATTCATTGTGGTGTTGCCATTGTAGGTACAATGGGGCCTCCGGATTCACCAACGACTTCTGCAATCGGCGACACTATTAATATATCTGCAAGGCTTGAAGCGTTGACCAAGCGTTACAACACAAGCTTAGTTGTCTCAGAATCCGTGTTAATTAACGCAGGTGTGGATTACGCACATCTGCCAAGGCATGTCGCTGATGTTCACGGGCGAGGCGAGCCTGTCGACATACTCGTTGTAGACAAGCCAGCGTTGTTAGTTGAACCTAATGTTAAAGCTCCTGCCAGCAGAGTCAAAGTCCAGTCCTAGTATTTCCGGGGTGTTTTACATCGACTATCGGAGAGGCGAGTTTTGAAAATTTGGAACACGACTATTAGCGCTCCCTCAGAATTGAGAGTGGATCAGGCGCGAATAGTAACAGCTCTGTGGATAGGATTGCCGTTAGGTACCTTTTCGCATGTTGGCTTTTTGCTTCTATTCTGGGCGTTGGGTTACCCCGTACTGGCGTTTTTCAATATATTCAGTGTAGCGTTATTTGCCTTTGCAACGTGGCAACTCTATAAAAGCAATCTGACCTGGGGGGTTTATGGCTGTGTCCTTTTTGAGCTTCCTGCCCATGCAGCACTTGCGACGCTATACCTGGGCTTTAATGCAGGGTTTTGGCTGCTGATATTCATCTGTGTGGCCTTTATTCCTCTTTACCCTATGCTCTCTCGAAAGGTGCGAGTATTAATTGGATTCGCACTGGTTCTGGGGGTTGGTTCGATTGCATTAGTCGCCATAAAAATCGGTTCTATCTATACTATTTCAAGCACTTTAAGCTCGTTTTTTCTATTAATGAATTTGGTTTTTCTGGCGCTGATAGTGACAGTAATTATCGTGTCCTACGATTTGGCGGTAGAGCGAGCAGAGCAAGCGCAACAGGAAGAGTATGAGCGAGCCGAGTCGATACTGCTTAACGTACTGCCGGCACGCATAACAGCCCGGTTAAAATCTCATGAAGAGCCGATAGCAGACAGCCACGACAACGTGTCAGTTCTCTTCGCTGATTTAGCGGGATTCACCAATCTATCCCGTAACCTGACAGCTCGTAAGTTAGTCTCACTGTTGAATGATCTTTTTACTCAATTCGATGCAATTGTAGAAGCCGTGGGTGCGGAGAAAATCAAAACAATTGGTGATAACTACATGGTTGCAACCGGCTTGGAAGGCGAGAACGATCACGCCGAAAAAATAGCTGACCTGGCAATTGCCATGCAACACACGTTCAAAGCGTTTCGACAAGAGAACGATCTGAAACTGCAACTTCGTATCGGTATTCACTCTGGCGCTGTAATTGCCGGTGTTATTGGAAAACAGAAATTTACCTATGATTTATGGGGCAACACTGTTAACGTTGCCAGCAGAATGGAGTCAGAGGGGGTTCCTGACCAGATACAGATCTCAGCGGAGACGCATGCCTTGTTGCCAACACGTTTTGACGCTCAGCCACGAGGCGAGATCAAGATAAAAGGTCATCGGGCACGTGAGTGTTTTCTTCTGGATTCTAATCAAACTTAAAATAAACTCGCCATCAATTTTACGGGCTCGCCTGTGCAATTTATCGATCATATCAAAAGTAGTTTCCTCCACTCAAAGGATATGAGCACCCTGCCTGAACGTGTTCAACTTTCATTGCGACAACGTGAACGGACTAATGAAGTTGTAGTCAGGTTTATACAGTTAGCTATCGTCTTGATGTTTTCTACGCTCTATGCGTTGGCTACAAAAACGGGGAATGCGGCAGAATTCCAACCTGTTCCCTTTGTGCTGGCCGCTTATATCATTCTTTCTCTGATCGGACTTATCTGGTCAATAAAGGCAGAGCTACCAAGCTGGTCGGTTTATTGCTCGATATTATTTGACTTCACGCTACTATATTCGCTGATGATCAGCTTCCATTTTCAGTATGAGCAGCCCGCATCCTTTGTTCTAAAATCACCAACGCTTCTTTATGTGTTTATATTTATTTCATTGCGTGCTCTGCGCCTGGAATGGAAGTACGTTGCGGCCGCCGGCATTACAGGAGCTATTGGATGGGCATTAGTTATTATCTATGTCATCTCGTTTGATTCTGAAAATACAATGATCACGCGCTCGTACGTTCAATACTTAACGTCCAACGCTATATTGATCGGCGCAGAGGTCGATAAGATCATTTCAATTCTTGCTGTCACATTCATATTAACCTTAGTCGTGAATGGTTCAAGCAATCTGCTTGTCACTGCGGTTACTGAACAAGCGGCTGCCAAGGATTTTTCCCGATTTTTCGATAGTCGCGTAGCGGACAATATTCGCACCAGCCAGAAGGTGCTTGAGGCCGGGCAGGGTGAGCGTAGAAATACAGCAGTTATCAATATTGATATCAGAGGCTTTTCTATGATGGCTGCAAATCGTGAACCGTCAGAAGTTATGCAATTGTTATCAGCCTATCAACGAAGAGTTGTTCCCATACTTCAAACACATGGCGCAATTATCGATAAGTTTATGGGTGACGGCATTATGGCGACGATTGGCATTCATGATGATGAAATACCTTTTTCACGCAAGTCAATAGAAGCCGCGGAAGCTGTGTTGCTTGATAGCAAGAAATGGCAAGATGAAGAGCCCCTGCTTGCGAATGCAGCTATCACTAATATTGGCATAGGCATCGCTAGCGGGATTGTGGCTTTTGGCGCTGTTGGACAAGGTGATCGCCTGGAGATGACTGTTATTGGTTCTCCAGTAAACACGTCAGCAAAGCTGGAGAAGCATAATAAAGTGCTTCACTCAGACTGTATCGTCTCGCGCAATACCTGGGATAATGCCATTAAAGAAGGCTATGTCGCCAAGCTGGAATCGCAATTTGTGAATACCACTATTGATGGCATTGAAGGAGAAAAGAAAATTGTCATTTTGAAAGTCTGACTCGCCTATTCAATTTGTCTTTGCATCTGGGTAGCTTAGAAACTAATTTGATCAGCGGCCATCGATTCAAGCTTTTGATCCATCTTTGCTATTCTAGCTGCAAGAATCTTCATCATTTGCAGCGCCGTATCAGGATCATTTACCACAGTGTTGATAAACAGGCTGGTGTCGAATTCAATGACTTCGCTGTCACAGTTTGCTCGCATGGATGCACTGCGCGGTTCTCCCGAAAGTACTGCCATTTCTCCCACAAGTGCACCTTCACCTTGAACCGCGATACTGATTTCATTACCGGCATTGTTCAGGAGAACCGAGAACTCCCCTGAAATGATGCCGAACGCATTGACCGTCGTGTCACCCTGTCGAAACAGGTACTCGCCGGCCTGCAGGTGATAACGCTGACTGACAAATATTAAGCGCTTCAACTTTACCGGATCGAGGTTCTCAAACAGCTCGAGGCGCCTAAGAACTTTGTATTCATCTTCGATAGTCATCCGGATACTCCATCAATAGATAATGATACCTGTAGTCTATACCTGACATAATTTTGCACGATAATCACGATTGTTTAAGGGTAGCCAATTTACGACTTGAATCGGTAAACCGATTGACCACAACTTGCAGTATCTGATGCCCGATTTCACCATTCGTGTGCAGGATATCGATAAAAACGTCTCGCTTCAATCGCAGTACTGCAAGGTCGGTGATCGCCTCAACGGAAGCTGCACGCGGCTCATTGGACAGCAATGCAAGCTCACCAACTAACTCGTTCACGCCGCATATTTTTACTTGATTTTCAGTCACGCCGTCAGAGATTAAAATACTCGCGGTTCCATCTACAATAATGTAAAGGGCTTCTCCAGGCTCACCTTGCTTGAAGAGTCGATCACCTTTGGATATATTGAGGGCATCGCAGTTGTTTGCCAGCAATAGTAACTGCGGATCGTCCAGGAACCGAAACAGCGGTATATCTTTTAGCAGCGTCACTTTCTCGCTTTCTTTAACCGAGCTTGCCGATCTAACAGCAGCAGTCTGTAGAGATCGATTTGAGTCGTTACTCTCGATACTTATATTTGGCTCTTCAAGCTTGGTTATTTTGCCGGCCTGCAAGTGTACAATTTGATCAAAATAATTTACATATCTCGGCTGGCTGTCAACCCAGAAGAGAATTAACTTCGGATACTGCTCATTAAGCGCCGATAGTATCTCTTCCGTCTCCGCTGTGTCCAGGGCACTCAATCCTTCATTGATCACTAAAACCTTCGGGCGTTTGATCAACGCTCTGGCAAGCACCAGTTTTTGCTGTTGTGATGTTGGAAGAAGACCACCTGCCAAACCCGAGGGCGCTGCGAGTCCAATTTCCAGGATGGGAGACATTAAGTCCAGACTTTGCAGTACTTCCAGAATCAGTTTATTAACCTTATTCGAAGCCCCAAGTCGCCCAAACACGACTCGACCAAAAATGATGTTTTCGACTATGGGTGCTAGTTCATTAAAATTCCCTGGGGCAAAGAGATTGATTTGATTACGTTGGTCGATGTCGAGTTTTTGGTGAAAAGCTTTACGCAGTTTCAGGAACTTGATTTTGTCATCGTCATCGAAAACGCCCATTCGATGGCGACCACTTATGACTCTAAACGGCAATGATCGAAGTAGTTTTTGTTTACGCCTTGGTAATTCACCAATTGAATTCAGTTTTTCTAATTTAGCCAGTATGCGCTTGAGTTTTACCAGATCATCCGAATCGACAAAACTGTATCTTTCAAAAAACTCATGGTTAGGAGGAAGATCTGAGAATAATTCCACCGTTGTCTTTGCTATGCTGATCGCGGCAGAGTCCAGAGAATCTGCAAGGTCGTATTCGTCCAACAAGCCGCGCAGAACAGGATGCTCAGCCAGCCCTGTCGCAGAAAACATTTCATGATTTGATACGCCAAACAAGATGTTTTCTGCTAATGATGCGTTGTCATTGTATTCATCTGGATCTAGAAACTCGACAATTGACTCTAATTCCAGTGATATCACCCGTTCTTTAAACAGTGCTCTTGCTTTTAAAATGCCTTTTGTCAGGTCTGGGTAATCTGCCGGACTAATGTTTCGTGCAAGCGCGTATCGAACCAGATCATCTTCAAGGTTTACCATTCGTAAAACCGAACTTATGCGTTCAGGTAGCTGATCGCCGTCACTTGCTCCAGCACTCTCAAGGTCTATCCAGCTGGCATTGACAGGCACCTCACTGTTACCAGAAAGTCTGGCTTCGTCCAGCCAGTTCTTCTTTTGCAGCGCATCAGGTTGATGTGCTTCCACTTTGTTAGTCACTGCTTCGTTGGTCACTGCTCTGTTGGTCAGCACTCTGTTAGCTACCACTTCGTTTGCTACCACGCCATGTTCCTGCGGTTTGTGTTTCAGACTGAGCAGCAAATTGTCCAGAATCGACGTGGCAAACAGATATGAGTCGTGTCCTACATAGCTGATTGACTTGCTAGTCAGCTTCTTGGGAATCTTTTTAATATCAACTTCAGCGTAAAGTAGTTTGCCGCTGGTTGGGGTCACCAGGTTAGCAAACATTTGCGCAAGCCCATGTTTTCCACTACTGCCAGTACCCACAAGGCTTATCCAGTGACCAGAGTTGACACTAAGCGATATATTGTCAACTTCACTAATGCCATCGTTACGCTTTAAGCTAATGTTGTTAGCAGTAATGGAAAGGTTTTGCGAATCTGCCGACCAATTTTCTACCTGAGTATCACCGCTTAAAGGCATGGCCTCGTCGATATCGAATTGTTCTGTCAGAGTCGTGTATCTGATTCTGGCATCCGCCTGACGCTGATACCAGGTAAGCAGCTCTTTCCATGGCGGCGACAGATCCTTGTAGGCCGCTAAGACCGCTACTAAGGCACCGATTGAAAGGTCACCTTTTATAACAAGATAACCACCAATGAGAAAAAACAGGAAAGGTGTGAGTTGCGCGATCGAGTTATTGAGAAATTTTATAAAGAATTTCTTCTTATAAATTTCTACTCGGATAAAAAAAGTTTCGCCAAGTAATTTGGAGAAATGATCTTTAAAAAAGGTGCGATTGTCGTTGATATGAATTTCATTGATTCCGGCAACTATTTCTCCAAGATTTTCCGCCAAGTGGCGCATACGCAAAATTCTTTCCCGATTCAGCAGATTAACCTGTTTCTGAAGTTTGGGAATCAGCCAGGCCTGCACAGGATAAAGAGCAATGGCTGCAAGACCTAACTTCCAGTCTTGTGCAAACATGAAGACCAGAATAGTGAGAAGCAAGCCGCCTTGGTATAGAGGCAGTGAGAACGATTCTCCAATAAATCCGCCAAGTGGCTCGGTTTCCTGATTAACCATAGACACCAACTCTCCCTGGCTGGTATTTCGAAACCGTGCCAAAGGAAACCTCATGATGCGATCAATCAACGTGAAGCGTATTCGCCTGAGCATACGTTCCCCCATCACGCCTCGATAGATATTGATAAAGAGCTTAAATCCGCTATTGATCAACACCAGGAGGAGAAACGCAATACACAGAAAAACCAGATAGGGTATTTGAGGGAGCGCGCCAAAATCTACTGTGAACCCGGCGAACTTGAAGACAATGTCGACAGGAAATGCTGTGCCGCTAATGGCATCGTTGATAATAGTTTTTGGCAGATCGAGGCTGAGGTAGTAAAACGGCAGTGCAGCGATAGTCACGATAGTCAGAATGACTTGCTGACGCTTGCTGTATCTCAGAATATAGGAAAATAAGCCGCTTTCCATATGGAGAAACCTTGGTGCGAATTTAATCGACGGTTAGGCGTATCGGCTGATGGTCTGAGGCGGCCGTCTGCGTTTGCACCGCCATGTCAGTGACACGCTTTGCTATGTCGGGCGATGCGAAAAAGAAATCGCGGCAATGCGGCCCTTCTTTCCATTGCACATGATCAAATATGCCACAAGTTGGGTCATGCGGTTTTTTCCCGTGATGCAGACGCCAGCAATCGCTGAGCCCCGGCTCTTCGGTGGTGGAAATTAATTGTTTGTAGTCAGCAGAGTCTACCTTAAAATTAAAATCACCAGTAAAGATCGACAAGTGCGTTTCGGGTATGGATTTGAATTGTTCGGTTCCGACATCTGGTGACGGCTGTCTAAATCGTTGTATGCCTTCTATGTAGAGATTAGCAAGATAGCGCACTTGTGCTGCACGTTGTTTGACTGCGAAATAATCCAAGTGCAGGGTGACCAGCCGCAACGTCTCATTGTTGTATTGCAGTATAAGCTCTGTCGCTTGTCTTGGCATACTCAACGATTCGGGCTCTGCAGGTTCAGGTAGTTTGTGATAAGCAGCCTGCAGAACCGGAAGCCGTGTCAGAATCATATTGCCAAATTCCAATCGGCCAGAAGGGTGGGCGCGATTGATTGCCGTTCCGAAAAACGCTTCATGATGAGGAAAGAAGCTGGCGATGTCGTGTACCTGATCGTTTTCACCCGTGCGCATCACTTCTTGAAGACAGATAACATCGGCATCTGCAAAATCACGGATATCATCAGCAATACGCTTTGAACTGGTGACACCATCAACGCCGGTTGCTGCCTGGATATTCCAGCTAACGATATTTGTTGTCATTGGCAAGCTTTATAACTCAGTCGTTTAAACAGTAGGGTGAAGTATTGGCATCGATTGGTCAAGTTCCTGGGGAGCTGAACGTCTTCAGGCATGAATTGAGGCGCACTAACTGAGTCGCGCCAAACGAGGTGCACCGACCGAATCGCGCCAACTCAGGTTAGCCAGCCGAGGTCCAGCGACTGGCTCCTCTTTACCGTTCATCAGTAGGCTCATCTTCCGCATCATCAGCCAACTGTTGAGCGACCACCGCGGTTATTGGGGCGCGTATACAGCAGCGGTCATGGCGGCTTGCGGCGAGGGATTATTATCCGAAACTTGCGCGCCCCCTGTATCGGGACAAGGAATAGTTTGCACTGCACCTCGATGATGCCGCAGTTGCATTGAACGCACCGACAATTTTTCTACAGTGCCGCCCATGCCTGCCACCACCACATACTCACCTTTTCGGAAGGCGTCATCAACCAAAAAGTACACGCCGGAAAGAATATCCTGTACCAGCTTTCGCGAGCCAAACCCGACGGCAATACCCACCACGCCAGCACCAGCCAGCAACGGCGCAATTTGCACACCCAAAGTGCTAAGCACCGATAATACAACGGTAACAAACAACACAATAAGCAAGGTAGTTCTGAGTAGTGGCAATAGTGTTTCACTACGCGACGCTGCACCGCCAGCACCTTCTTCGCCACCAATTTCGCCATCAACTTCGCTTTGTTCGGGTTCGTCAGGTAATTTTTGTTCAATCCACAAAGGAACGATTTCCCAAACAATAAATCCGACCAAAAATACAACGCAAATATCAATCATCATACTGACGAAATCACTATCTCCCGTTTCCAATAGCCGAAGTATAGGGATATTTAATACACCGACAATGTTGAGTAACAGGGTTGTTATCAATACTAATCGAACAATGTTACGGATAACAAAAATAAAGTGTGATTTACGCTTCTGAAAACTGACATTTGAAACATAGGTAGTTGCGTTAATTTTGTCAGCAGCGAGGAAACCACTAAATCACAAAGGAAATAAAATTATGATCCACCATGCTTGTTCAAACCCTTCCAGATACTCAGCCTTTCCATTGATACTTGAAATCACCTGCGAAAGACCAAAAACGACAAGTAACACAACAGTGACTCCCGTAGGCCAGATCTTCGCTCGTGCAGCAAATCGATAAGGTTTATCCAGCGTGTTTAGTTGTTCAGTCGAGCCAAATAACACGCGATCTATATCCTTTTGTGCTAACCAAACGGCTCCGATGATCAAAGGATTTATTAACAATCCGAATGTAACCGCTGCAGACAACAGAAAGTGGTCTTTGGACAAACCGAATTCACTCAGGGTCACCACTACGACGTTAAATAGAACATAGTAGATAGCCAGAAAACTGATGAAACGCTTCTCCAGCATAGATTTATCAATTCTCGAGTCAATAAAATCCAACCCTCTTGGTGGTGCGTACATAAATAATTTAAATACAATCAGAAGAAAACTGAAAGTAACCGCTATATCAAAGAAATGCGTTAGCGCCGCAGAGGCATTAGAAGAATGATCGAAAAATAGGTAGTAGATGAATATGCAAGGTTTGTAATCCCACCGCCTGATTCCGAATCAGGATCACCAATGCCTTTGAGTAATTGCAGCATGGTAGGGGCTGTTTCAAGGCTTGTCTGTTGGCTTGACAAGGCATCAGTGCGCAAATTGTCGATGAGCAAACTGCGAATTTGAGTCTCATCGAGTGGTGCGACAAAATCACCAATATCGTTCGGGGATAAATCTTCGGGAATGGCAAGTTGAATTGTCTCGGTCACGTCCTTGTCCGAGTTTGAGAGTAGGTCGGCACCCAGCGCTATAGATGTACTACAAAAAACGACTAAAACTATATACTGTATGAGGCGCATTATTTGGTGCCGGAACGTTGCTATGAGATTGCTACACTGCCAACCATCTTAACGGACCTGTACAAGGTGTCCAGATTGTTCGCTGAATATGCGCATCTGCATGTTAATCGACTGTCCCGGCGTTGCAGGTTGCTGTTGCTGTTGCTGGTGCTGGTTGGTGTTGCTAAAAAATCTGAAGAGGTACCAAACTTGATCGGTTCCAATCTGGAGGGTACTTGGCGTATCACCTCGCAGCTAAGCAATTTAGGCGAAAACTCATTGCTCTGGCATGGCAAAAACGGGCATGGTGCCGTTGCTGCGATCAAAATACCGCGTGACATCGAAAATGCTGCCAGAAATGAAAAACGTCAAAAGCGATTTAAGAATGAAATAAACACACTGCTGTTGGTACAGCGGATGGGAATGAAGTCCGTTATTCCTATAATCGATCATGGCATTACTGCTGATGGTAAACCCTGGTATGCAATGCCCATCGGAACGCAGATAGAATTGCCGCCGTCTTTTTTGGACAGATTAAAACTGATCTCACAGTTGACTGATGTGATAGAAAAATTACACATCATCGGCATCGAACATTTAGACATAAAACCAGACAACCTACTAATGATTGATGGCGAACTAGTGTTGTCAGATTTTGGGCACTCGAAAGCAACCGAGCCTAATCAACTTGTGACGCGCCGGGAAGCTTCTAATAACAGCGTTGCACAATTAGAGCAAAAAGCCCTTGATCCAGACAGGCCATGGTTTGACTATGATATGTACTCGCTAGGCAAAGCCTGCTGGGAAATGATGACGGGCCTAAAATCAAAATCTCTGTGCGAGCTGCAGTCTCCGGACGATGATCTGGCACCGCACTGGCCAGCCATTAACCCGACCATCATCAAGAAGCTTCAGGTAACACTCTTTACTGCCACAGTCAAAGACCCTCTCGATAGACCAAAAGCTGTGGAGTTTAATCACGATATAAGGGACATACTAAATCTCGTCACAGCAGGAAAAACATAACGGTATTTTGTTGTTTTTAAATCAGCCGGCACGCTATACCGTTCTCATGTTCACGGCTCGATAATCAAGCGACAGACACTTGGTTATTAATCCTGATCTGCTTCGTCTTCATCAAATTTGGTAAAATCAATACCCTGATCAACTGCATAGTTTCGCATTGCCCGCATGCTGTCAGCGTTGCCCATCATGTATCCGGATACCGTCTGCAACAAACTGAACGCCACTTTTGCATCGCTTTCAATGACAGCCATTAGTTCGGTTGCACCAATGCGCAAGAACATACTGTCTTCCAAAGCCTCAAGATCGAGCGGTCGTAGTTCGTCTAGAATAATGGATACTTCTCCAATCAATGTACCAGGGACCATTTCTGAAACCAACAGCCTGTCGCCATCATCCTCGGTCCAATACACCCCGGCAAGGCCACTAACACACAAATAGGCCGCATCGGCTTCTTCTCCCAACGCAAAAATTGTCTGACCAGCTTTTGCATGAAACCATTGAGCACCGAACGCGAGCAAGCGCTGTTGCCTGCGATCAAGCTTGCCAAAAAGCTCTGTATCGGCAATTGCGTCAATCTTGCTGTTGATGTCATTGCGCATGTCCTTGTCTGCATTTTTATCTGCATCGGGCCGAGTAGTACCTTCGATACGACCGTCAACGATTTCAACTACAAGGTCGTAACTTTCAGGATTAAAAAATTGCTCTTCAATGAATATCTTTGTTGTATCAGGCATTAGTTCGCTGATACGTTCGCGCATCAACAATCGCGATTCGCTATCGTGACTGGCAAGAGAATTAGCCAGTATTAAAATGTCTGGCTTTTTAATGCTTGCTCGGCTGACTGCCAGGCGCTCTTTAAATACTGCCGGCAGATTATCTCCACCCGAGGATGTTGCCAGATCGTAAATAGACTCGGCGGCCAATCGCCGTAGCTTGTTCTCATCCAAAACATCCACAATGATGTCTTCGATTAATTTTTCTCGTGCACCCGCGGAGCCTGATACTTGACCGAATATGGCGTTCTCCATCAATGTCATCATTGGAATGTACTTTTCTGAGTCAATGGTTTCGAAAAATGAGCCTAATTCTTCAAGCATTTGTGGTGCATTTTCTTTACGAATTTCTAAAACACGCTGCTTGAATTCCTCACTAAACGCAGATCCCATCTGTTCGGCCGAAAACGCAAATGGCACGGTCAGCATCAATGCGTGATCTTCTACTGTCAGTTCATCAGCGTCTAGCTTGCGCCTTTTTTTAACGATCGAAGCGAGTCGTTGATAGAGCTCTTCGTCCAAATTTAAATTTCGAAACAATGGGTGATCTGTGCCGTCGCTACCAAAAGTCTCTGTCAGGTTCTCTACCAAGTCTACAGACATTTTTATCAGGTCGGCGGAGATTCCCTGCTCATCTACAATTCGCAAAAACTTCTCGTCTTGAGACAAAGACAGTTGAGTTATCGGGCGCGTGGGCATGGCGTAAAGAAGATTAGTACCCAAGGGCGAGACCGGATTAAATTTATCGGGATGAAATGTGCAAACCACCTTATCCAGTTCAGCCGCAGCCAGGCGCTTTGCTATTTCGGGCCTGAGTTGTACTATTGTATCCGCCAGTTTTTGATGTCCAGCTAGCTCTAGCCGAGATCGAATGGCACGACGCACCATGAAATCATCGCTTCCCGCCGCCTGAACCAATTGGAACCACCACTCCCGAATGTCTTCCGAAGAGCTCAAGCCAGCCACTGCTGGATCAATCCACTCTGCGTTCAATGGGTCAATGCTATTACCGGATTTCTCGGCATCGGCTTGAAAGCGTGAGGGGGTTAGCTGAGCATCCTCATCTGCGACAGGTTTATTTTTAAAAGGCAGCAGTAAGTTTTCTCCAAGCGTGCCTTCTACAATATGGGGATTGGGATTGGCGTAGCCGATGCCATTTGCCAGCGTTTCCTGATGTATGGTATTCAGGTTATGCCCTGCGATACTGACCGAACCATGTTGTGGAATAACTTCCCGCGTTAGTAGATCCGCAAACGCTATCGCAGTTACTTCAGAGCTGATCTTGACTGCTACTCGAGCGCCTTGCGGTATCGTGAGCGTTATGTCTTCTAACAGTAGTTGACCTTCTTCGTCACGCACGGTGGCATCTTTTATTTCGATATCACCCTTTAAATTAACGTTCTTATCGGGTACGCCATCAAACAAGCTATCATCGTCAATTAATGGGCTTGGTGCGAAGCGCTCTGTCACCACAGCCCACCGCACGCTTACATCCTGAGTTGTATTGTAAAAAGTTAATAGCTCTTTCCAGGGTGAAGACATGTCTTTAAAAGCAGCCAACGCTGCCACCAGGGCACCGACTGTGATTTCCCCCTTTATAGCCAGAAAACCGCCAACAGAATAGAAGAAAAACGGGGTCAGTTGATTGATAAAGTTATTCAGAAATTTCATGAAATACTTTTTCTGATATATCTTGAAGCGAAGATCGAACAGTTTCCCCAAGCGGTCAGAGAACATTGACATTCGGTAGCGTGACCCTCCATTAGTGCGAATATCGCTGACGCCCGCTGCGGTTTCACCTATCTCGGATGAAAATTTACGGACCTCTTCTATTCTTCCTATATTGAGCACATTTATTTGACGCTGCAGCAGGGGAATGATCCACGCTTGCAAGGGTATTAACGCAATAGCTGCTAATCCAAACCAAAAGCTTTGAGCGAAAAGAAACACCAGAATGGTGAGCATCTGACCCGCCTGGAGAACGGGCTGAGATAGCATATTGCCCATAATTCCGCCTAGCGGTTCGGCCTCTGACGTGACCATCGAGACCAACTCACCCTGACTTGTGTGTCGGAAGTATGATCGAGGAAATCGCAGAATACGGGTTAAAAGTTGATATCGGAATCGTCGCAGTAGTCTTTCTCGCAGCACACCTTTCATGGTGTTTAGCCGCATCTTCAACAGTCCATTAGCCAGCACCGCGATCAGAAAGCCAACGCACAATATTAATAGAAACTCGACTTGAGTAAATGAAACTCCCAGAAGCGTCACGCCTTCTGCCGAGCCACCAATGGCGTCATTGATGATGCGCTTGGGCAGCTCGAGTGAAACGTACAGTATTGGGAAAGTCAGAAGAGTGACCAGCAATAGAATAACCTGATCTCTTTTCGAGTATTTCCAGATGTACTTAAAAATACTCTGTTCCATCAAATATATCCCACGGACTGATTCGCCCAGTTAATCCAGCTTTAGATCCAGCAGTTGCAGTTCGCTGTACAGATGATCGATTTCATTGGGTTTGACACGGTTACTAACATAGTATCGGGCAACGGGCAGGCGTTCGCGGGTAATTTCGGCAGGAGGCTTTTTTACGAAACGACCATCAGCCGCAAGTACAGCTGGTGAATCGGGCAGCAACTGATCAGCCAACGTCTGTGCACAGCTGGCAAACAGCTCCTGGTCACTAGCGTACATCAAGTCATACCAAATAACATTGGCATCTTTTTGTTTGATCGAAAAAAACAAAAGGGCTTGCTGCCCGTCAAGCTCTATCAGTAGTGGTGTTAGCGAATACCCTTGCATGTCATTGACAAGCTGTTGCTGATTTGACGTTATAAGGTCCGTAATGGTTAGCACATCATGGCTAATAACGACTCCGGAATGTGTTTGATTTGTTTTGCGCCATATATAACGGTGATCCTCAAGCACCTGAAAACCAAGGGCCTCTACAATACCCAACGGTTTTTTTGAATTGGTGAGTGTCGCATAGGTGAGAGTAGGGTCTGAGATGGCAGAATCCAGCATATCTCGGCCAAGCCCCTTGCCCCGAAGCGACTTATCCAGATACCAGGAACTCATGCTGACAATGCGCTCGGACCTGAGCCGGTTTGCATTACCTACCAGACGATCGGCATACACCATTCCGCAGTAACCCAGTATAGCGCCATTTGACTCGACGACTCGGCCGTAGTCAGGTTTGTCCCCAAGCCAGCTGTAATTCATCAGTCGTCGCCAGCGATCAATGGGAATACGGGTATTCATTTTGTGGTGCAGTAGTAAGCAGATGGCTTCGGTGTCATCCGGCCTGGCCGCTCTAACGTATGGCTTACTCATACAGAGGGTGCGCAAAACAGATGCTTGGGTGAGCACCACTGCGCGGCAGCATGTTGATCGACTATGCTGGCCAATTGTGAACAGAAATCCCATCCAGCCGCATCGAGATCAATGTGGTGAGTCAGCAAACCTGTGGGCTCATCAGCATCCACGTTACCGGTTCGCCGCGCCGCAAGATGCTCGAGCAGTTGCGCGATGGTTTTAGTGACACCTCTGAATTGCGCGCCGGTTTTCCATCTAATCGGATCGCAATGCGCATTGACGACAGTCAAACCTTGTTCAGGATTTTTATCACTGCGTGGCCCAAATGCAGACACACCACAAAAGCCACCTGCCGATATTGGTTTAAGCAACTCAGCCGCAATATGGTTCCACGGGGGCACAATCACCGGAAGCAATGTTGATTCGAAATGATCTTTGAGCAGGGTATGCCCTGCATCGATATCGGCCATGACCTTATCCAATCCGCGGTGTAATCCCAGTTCCCAGGCACCCAGCCCCATACCACGAGGTGCATGGTTTATATGCGCGTAACCGTGTTGAGCGATATGGACATGGGGTGCATGGGCAAGTGCTGTGACGAGCGATGGCTCCAGCCGCGTTGGGATAACTGCCAATAGCAGACTGCAAGGCGCGCTGATGTTAACGAGTTTGTCGAGCTTTGGCCCGGGAGCACACGCATCATCATCACGCCACCAGAAGGTTGCAATTTGCCCGGCAGTCGACCAGGCGTCCAACTCGTTATGCAGCTGCGCCCAGGCAGTGTCCGCATCAGCATGGTGATCTACTTTTGGCATAGCACCTGGTATAGCCACATCGTTTTCAGTTTTCCTGGCCATAAAAATCTCCGAGAAGGTTCCGAAGCACGTTTGCCGTGCCTGCCGCCCCATCGAAGTTGATCGCGGGCGCTACTGAAGCAGGTTCGGCAGGTTCGTGTAACAAGGCAGTGCGAATCGCCGTTGCTAGTTTATCGCCGGAGGTCAACGTGTCTGACAGAGCCTCATCAGGCAGTACACTGGCCAGTCCGAGTTGGTTCAACCTTGACGCTCGATGAGCTTGTTCGGTTTCGCCGTGCTCGTTAAAGGGTATCAATAAGGCGTTACACTGCGCCTGTAATATATCACTGACAGTGTTGTACCCGGCTTGAGATATCGACAAGCTGGCATTTGCGAGCAGGCTGACGAAATCAGTTCGGAAACGCACAAGCTTTACGTTTGCCGGTACTTTGCCTGACAGTACATCATATTCTTTCTGTGGCAAATTGGGCCCCGTAATCACGCACCACGAGTTGGTTTCCGGCAATTGCGCCGCCGCCTGCAAGGACGCTCGCACTAATGATGAGCCAACCGCACCACCCCCTGCTGACACCACAATATCAAACCTGTCTGGCGTTGCGTCTGGTGGAGGCCCGCACACCAATCCGGTATAAACAATTTTGTCCGCAATACACGCTGCGAACGGAAAGGTTTCGTCAAGCGTTACAAAATTAGGATCGCCATGAACCAGCACTTTGTCGAAGTATTGCGTGACAAGACTGGCAGTCTCCTCATCTCTGCCGGCTTTGCGGTTTGTTTGTAAAACATCGCGAACTGATGTCACCAGCATCGGTTTAGGAACACTTGCCTTTATGGCATCAAGCAAAGGCAAAAGTTCAAAGCGTAGCTGACGCCGACCAAAAGGAAACGCTTCGATCATGACGATATCCGGACGAGCCGCATCGAATACTTGTAACAAGTGCTGCAAACGACGCGCCTTAAAGGCATCATCAATCGTGTTTCCATCGACATCAACCAACTCACCAAAACTGCCATCGCGAACGGCCATTGACGCCAGCGCTACTTGATCGATACTGGATGACTCAAAGCCTGAGACAGGTGAGCCGCCAGTAATCAGAGTCACCTTAAATCCATCGTTGTCCAGAGCCGATGCAATGCGGCGAGCTCTCATTAAGTGACCGATGCCAAGCAGGTGTTGCACGTATAACATCACACGTGGTTGTCGAGCGAGCGTCATTTGCTTAGCGTTGCCATTCGGTTTCGAATAAGTCGACCAATTGTTTTATGCTGTTGTGATAATCGAATTCACTTCTTATCTTAAGCTGTGCAGCCCTGCCCAGCCTGCTACGCAACGCTGGCGATTCGATGGCTTGCTGTAGTGCTGTTGCTAACATGGTGCTGTTTTCCGGCTCTACCAGAAGACCATTTTTATCATCGAAAAATTCAGGTATCCCGGAGATTCGTGTTGATACACAGGCAAGTCCTTGACTCGCGGCTTCGAGCAGTACGTTAGGTAAGCCATCTCGGTCTCCATCAGCGGTGATGCGGCAGGCCAGAGCAAACACATCGGCCAGCTGGTAGTTGGCCAATACTTCTTTCTGATCAGTCGCACCTAACCAGGTGATTCGATCTTCGATTTGCGATTGCTTGGCCAGCGCTTGAAGCTTTGGTAATTCTGCTCCACCTCCAATGTGAACAAACCGCCAACATAAGTCAGCCGGCAATAAGGCCAGCGCTGCCAGCAGGACATCGAAACCTTTTTTCTCGACCGCCCGCCCGACGCTGAGAATAACCACGGGATTGTCAGCGGCTTTTCCATCGCGTGTCGACTCTGGTCGGTCAAAGTTCGGGAATCGGGTTAGATCGAGCCCGTGATAACTTAAGTGGACGGAGGCGGGTCGCGCTGCCAGTGATTGCAAATGCTGATGTCCGACTTTTGTACACGTAACTGCCCATCGCGCTGTGGCCAGTTTTTCGGTCAGCTCCCAGTCCGGTGAAGTCCAGATATCTTTGGCGTGTGCTGAGACTGTCCATGGGATTCCGCGAATGATACTGGCGTAGCATGCGACAGACGCGGGGGTGTGAATAAAGTGTGCATGTAGCCACTGACCATCCTCGGGCCATTCTGTGGCGAGCACAGCAGCCTGACAAAATCGCCTGACTCGGTTACGGGAGAAGTCTTTTCTAAAATCCGCCAAAAATCGTCGGAATGCCTTGGCAAACCCCGGCATGATTGCACTCCCGATTAGTCCACGCAGTGCACGAAGCGCTGACCGATGAATGTACTCTGGCAGGTAAGTCACGGACGCGTTAATTTCGTCGTTAACCGCGTGAGTTGTCAGGTCGGTAGGCTGACGTAGTGAGACGATGGCAAGGTCGATACCAGCCTTTTCAAGGCCTGATAACTCTTGCGCAATAAAAGTTTCCGAGAGACGAGGATAGCCTTTAACAACGACAATTAACTTACGACGAAACTTCGGTGTATTACTCATGAATTGGACGGTTGTGCTGTAGCTGTAGTCTCTTGTAATTTTTTTCGATCTGGAAAAAGGCTACCGACGAATGCCGATATATTGTCGAGCCCATCCAGTTCAGCAATGGCGGTTCGCTCTGAGGGTTTCGGTCTGTTCGGCAGTGCTTTTAACGCGGCGCTCATTTTTGCCGGATTCTCCGCTTCCTCAGGTAATAGCATATCAACCATGCCAAGCTCTACGGCTCTTTGCGTTCGGATTAACTGCTCTTCACGTGGTGTGGTGCGGGGTATAACCAGCGCAGGCTTGTCGAACGATAATATTTCACAAAACGTGTTGTAGCCACCCATGGATACGACGGCTTTGGCCTTCGCAATCAGCTCTTCCATATGCGACTCAAAATCAACAACCGTAACGGTTGCCAGTTTTTCACCTTTGTCGAGAAACTCACTGCGTTCTTTACCCGGCATGTAGGGCCCAAGAACAATAAGTGTCTTGTGCTTAATACTTTTATCGTATTCGTAAGCAGCCATAACGCCACGAATTAGTGCGACACCATCGCCACCACCGCCAGTGGTAATCAGGATAAAGTCACCTTGCTGTTTATGGGTGACCAATTCCTCGCGCGATGCTTGTCGTTTTAGAAAACCCACAAATTCAATTTTTTCACTCATAGCCTGTGGAATATTCAAACCGGTCATAGGGTTGTAAAATTGCTCTGGCCCGTACACCCATATGTGATCATAGGTACTGTTAATTTTGCTTATCAGATCTTTCCGATCCCACTCAGCCGTTAGCAGCTGCGGTGAATCCATGACGTCGCGCAAGCCCAATACTAGTTTTGTTTTATGCGATTTTAAATAAGCCAGTGTATCGGCTACTTCGCCCTTAAGCCCCATAGGCTCTTTATCAACAATAAAAATATCCGGTTTAAAAAATTCTGCGGTATGTTTTATTATTGACTCCCGCATCTTGATAGTGTCACTTATGTCGATGTGTTCAGCCAATGAAGTGTATTCCCCATTGCGCAGTTTTATGACACTGGGAATTTTGACGAAATCGACCCGGGCGCGAAAATCAAAAGCGCCCGCAATCGCTGAGCCCGAAATAATCAGGATGCTCAAACCGCTGTAACGTTCAACCAAGGCGTGAGCAATTGTTCGGCAGCGACGCAGATGACCCAGACCAAACGTGTCATGGCTGTACATGAGAATTCGTGCATCGTTCAGCTGATTCATTGGGACGTTTTTCTCCGGACTAAACGTGCTCACCGTTACTTGTACGGATCTGCAGCATCACGCAATCCATCGCCTAGAAAATTAAACGCCAATATAACCAATATGACCGGTATCACTGGAAATAGTAGCCAAGGGTAGAGAGCGATAATGTTGATGCTTCGCGCCTCGGTTAACAAGATTCCCCAGCTGGTTATCGGTGGGCGTAATCCTATACCTAAAAAACTCAACGCTGTTTCGCCGAGAATCATGCCCGGCACTGTCAGGGTTGCACTGGCAATGAGATGAGACATGAATCCAGGAACTAAATGACGACGAATGACTCGCGTACTATCGGCACCGAGTAATTGTGCAGCCACAACGTAATCTTCTTCACGCAGTGACAAAAGCTTTGAGCGCACCGCTCTTGCTAACCCGGTCCAATCCAACAAACTAAGAATGACGGTGATACCAACATAAACCAGAAGTGGGCTCCAGGTTAACGGAATAATGGTAGCAAGCGCCATCCACAGTGGAATACTTGGTATTGATTGCAAGACTTCTGTCACGCGTTGCACAATCATGTCAAATATGCCGCCGCGATACCCGGCCAAACCGCCGATGATAACGCCAAGAAAGAAACTTAACAGTACACCCAAAATACCGATCGTTAATGAAATTCGAGCGCCATAGATAGTGCGAGACAATACATCTCGTCCCAGCCGATCGGTGCCGAGCAGAAACAGCTGCCCACCTTCCGCGGGGCACACAAGGTGCAAGTTTGTTTCAAACAAATTCCAAAAATGGTAAGAGTCTCCACGGCAAAAATATCTCAATGGCTGAACATCATTCAGGTCGTCAGAGTAGTTGCGACGCAGTGTGGTCATATCCAGTGTCATGGTTTGTCCGTACGTATAGGGACGAACCAAACTGCCATCACGAAAAATATGGACAGAAGCCGGAGGTGAGTAGATAGCATCTGTATGGCGGGTATGCAGATTATAGGGTGCTAAAAACTCACTGAACAGGATGGAGATATAAACCAGCACCAAAAAAATACCCGATGCCAGCGCCAGTCTGTGCTGGCGAAAGTAGTACCACATTAGCCTAAGCTGTGAAGCATGAGCCAGTGGGCCTTCTGCCTCATTGTTCTCGATACTGTTAGGGTCGTAAGGTGCATCGGATACATAGTGCTCAAGCTTTGCACCAGATTCAGGTAGCGGTGATGTCATTTGTGTTTCCCCGCACCAAAGCGTATGCGTGGATCGAGCAAGGCCAGGGCGATATCCGATACCAGCACACCAATTACAGTCAGGAAAGCCAGGAACATCAGAAATGACCCTGCCAGATACATATCCTGACTTTGCAAGGCTTTAATTAACATGGGCCCGGTTGTTTCGAGCGACAGCACGATAGCAGTGACTTCGGCCCCAGAGATAACCGCAGGTAATATAGAGCCAATATCCGAGATAAAGAAATTGAGTGCCATGCGCAGCGGGTACTTCAACAACACGCGCCTGGGTTTTAATCCTTTTGAGCGTGCCGTAATGACGTATTGTTTTTTGAGCTCGTCTAACAGGTTGGCCCTTAAGCGTCGTATCATAGCGGCGGTACCTGCCGTGCCGATAATCAGCACCGGAATCCACAAGTGCTCAAGGATGGATTTAAACTTATCCCATGACATCGGTTGATTAAAATACTCTCTGTCCATCAAATGACCAATGGAGGTACCGAACCAAATATTCGCCAGGTACATCATCACCAGTGCCAGAATGAAATTGGGTATGGCAATGCCAACCATGCCAATGAAAGTCAAGCCATAGTCCCCCCAACTGTATTGATGTGTGGCGGAATAAATGCCAATGGGAAAAGCGATCAACCAGGTAAATGTGATAGTGACCACAGACACCATAATGGTAAGCCAAAGCCGATCACCAACCACTTCATTGACCGGTAGCCGATACTCGAATGAGTATCCAAAATCACCGACGAGCATGCCGGTAACCCATCGAAAATATCGAACAACCATGGGTTGATCGAAACCATAACGCGCTTTTAGCATTTCTATTTCGGCAAGGTCTGCCTCTTCGCCCAAGGCTCGAAGTTCAGCAACGTGGCTTTCGAAAAAATCGCCAGGTGGTAGTTCGATAATGGTAAACACCAACGCTGAAATGATCAGCAGCGTTGGAATCATGGTAATAACGCGCCATAGAATATACCGAAGCATCGTTATCCCTCTTTCTCGAACCAGAAGGTGTCTGGCAGGTAGACACCAAGATAACTGGTTGGCGAAAAGCCGAATAAACCGTCATCAGGGATGTTTTTTAAACGCGCGGAGCGCGCAAGCGGTTGCAGTTCACCATTGACTGTACCGATAGAAAATACCTGATCAGAATATATGGATAGCATACGAGTCCAAATATCAGATCGTTGTTCATTACTGGTCGAGAGCATCCATTTATCAAGCAGTGCGCTCAATTCTTGTACGTAAGGCATATCCGGAGGCTGCCCCTGTTTTTTACTCGACATATAATGTAAACCCCAGAGTGGCCACTGGAGCTGATCATCGTTGCTCGGAGCCAGGCTTGTCGGTGGCATATCGGCAGAAGGCAGGCCATTGTCGAGCCCCCGAAAGACAGACATCAATACATTCCCACCCATTGTTCGGCTGCGAAAAATATCTCTTTGCGTGCTGCGTGTGAACAACGATATACCCACTTGCCGGTAGTGATCAGTAATCAGCTCGAGCACGTCTGTCTCCAGTGTGCGCTCTCCAGCTGATTCAATAATAATGTCGGCTCGTCGTCCATCGGGTAGCAATCTGATTCCCTGGCTATTGCGTTTACTCAAACCAGCTTCATCCAAAAGCTGGTTTGCCTGATCAGGATCATGGTATGACCAGGCCTTGGCGTATTCTTCTTTATACAGCGGGCTTTCAGGCAGTACTGTATTGGCACTCTCGTGGGCCAGCCCGTAGAAGAGCACCTGATTTATCTCCTCGCGGTTTATCGCCAGCGAGAATGCTCGACGCACCCGCACATCTTGAAAGAGCGGTCGCCACACGTCGTCTCGACAATTTAAATTAGGAAACAATGCCACGCTCGAGCCCTGGGTACGGCGCCACAACGAGACTTTAATAGGGAAGCGTGTTTCGCCTTCTTTGATTAACGTGTAGTCGGGGAGTGCGAGCCCAACACCCTGAAGGTCGCTGTCACCGGTAGCGGTTTTAGCGCCAATGATTTCTGACGAGCTAACATTCATGACAAACTTGTCGATGTAGGGCAGCTGTTTACCATTTTCATCTACGCGATGAAAGTAGGGGTTACGCTCAAAGACGAATTGCTCCGCCGGCGGTGCCGTTGTTGCGCGCCATGCTTCAAGTGTGGGTAAATCAGGATTTTCAGGTCTGTTCTGCCGTGATAACTTGCGGTGCAAACCGACCCAATCGTCAACCCGATATTGCTCAATATAATCCGCAAGGATTTCGGCCGATTGATAATTAGCATGGAATTGGCTCATGTAGGCCGCTGGCAGCGCCAGGGTGAGCGGAATTGGCGCAGCCAGCTTACTCAAAAACACAGGATTGGGCTGTGTCCATGAGTAACGTACAGTCAACTCATCCAACACTTCAAATTTTGCGACCTCGCCATTGACGATAAAGGCGATAGGCGGACCGCCACGGGCAATTTCAATATTCAGCGCGACCTCATTCCAGAAATACTCAAAATCTGCGGGCGTAAACGCACTGCCATCTGACCATCGATGACCAGGGCGAAGATGAAAGGTAAAGACTCGCCCCTCTTCTACTGTGTAGGATTCAAGAATGTCAGGTATCAACTCCAGCTTCAGGTTATATCCGATAAGCCGTGAGTAGCTGTTGATTGGTATGTATCGAATATCTTTCGCCCTGCCAATTAACATTTGCAGTTCACCGCCATGATGTCCGGGTTCGCGCCCCATGGACTGCAGGTTAATTACGCGTGGATTTTGCGGTAAACGCATTGCGAGTTCAGGTAATTCGCCGGAATCAACGCGATCACGAAAAAAGGCTGAATCAAGGGCGTCATCCGAGTTCGCACGTAGTGCGCTCGGGATGGCCGCAGAGCCCAGCATTGCCAGCAGGGCGCGTCGAGTTATCATTGCCTTAACTCCGTGATGTCTGCGGTGTTACGCGCCAGAACAAAATGGTCGTTGCCTAAATCCATTGAGACCAGTGAACCCGGCTCATCGTCTTCGCGAAATGCGTCGGACCAGGCTTTGGATGAACTAGAGCTCGACTCGCCGGCCTCGGCAAAGTTTAATGGCCGGTCAAGGTCAGGGAATGGAACCGCATTCATCAATGACTTTGTGTATGGGTGAACGGGATCGTTCATGATGACATCGCGCGGTGCAAGCTCAACAATTTTACCCGCCCACATCACGGCGACTCGATCAGACATATAGTCAATGACCGAAAGATTGTGCGAGATAAAAAGATAGGTTAATCCCATATCTTCTTGCAAATCTTTGAGTAAATTGAGCACTTGGGCCTGAACCGAAACATCCAGCGCCGATACTGGTTCATCGCAAATAATCAGACTAGGGGCTATAGCCAATGACCGGGCAATGCCTATTCGTTGGCGTTGGCCACCAGAAAAACTATGTGGATAACGCTGCAAAGCATTAGTACCCAAACCAACTGCGCTTAGCAACGCTTTGATCGCAATATTGCGCTGCTCCGGATTACCGCGCTGGTGAATTTCAAATGGTTCTCTGAGAATGTTTCCAACTGACATACGTGGTGATAATGATGAGATGGGATCCTGAAAAATCATCTGAATTTTGGTGCGTAATTCTTTAAGTTCTTCGCCACCGGTGGCTAATAAATCAACGGCACCACCACCGTCATCAAAGGTGACACTACCGGTATCGGGCGTGACCGCATTCATCAGGATTTTGCTTAGCGTTGTCTTACCGCTACCGCTCTCACCCACCAACCCAAGGCATTCGCCCCGACGGATATCAAAGCTGACTTTATCGACAGCGGGCACCGCGTTAGCAGCACCGCTAAACAGCCAATCCTGTTTGCGGGTGATAAACGTTTTGCTCAGGTTGTTAACCGATAAAATAATGTCGGGCTTCGGGCCTGGTTGTTTAGCCGGTGCGGATAATTTTTCAAGTAAGTGATCGACATTGGTTTCTATGTCACGAAGTGGCTGGAGCCGTGTGTCTCGAGCCATGCCAAAATTTGGAATTGCCGCCATCAAGCCTTTTAAATAAGGATGGGCGGGAGACCGAAAAATGCTCTCTACCGGACCTGCTTCCATAATCTGGCCATGGTAGATAACTGACACTTCGTCGGCGAAATTTGCGACAACTCCCAGATCATGAGTGATCAACAGAACAGCCATTTTAAGTTCAGATTGCAGATCACGCAGTAATTTTAGAATCTGCGCTTGAATAGTAACGTCGAGAGCCGTCGTAGGCTCATCTGCAATCAGTAACGCTGGCTCACAGATTAATGCCATGGCTATCATGGCGCGTTGTCGCATACCACCCGATAACTCGAAGGAGTACATATCGAAAACTTTCTCGGGCTGATCAAAGCCAACGAGTCCCAGCATCTGCTCGCAACGCGCCCGTTGCTCAGCCGGAGACATAAGAGTGTGTTGCTGCAATAATTCTGATATCTGATTACCGATAGTATGCAGCGGGGAAAAAGAGGTCATCGGTTCCTGAAAAATCATACCGATGCGTCTGCCGCGAATGGATCGAATCTTGAGCCCGTCGTGAGGCAGGGTGACGATGTCGTGTGTCGTATCCGGGTCGGCAGGGTCGGTAAACAACACACGCCCAGAGACGGTCGCATTTTCTGGCTGCAGCCCCATGATGACCTGACTAATAACAGACTTACCTGAGCCGGATTCACCTACCAGGGCGGTTACCTTGCCGGGTAATACGCGCAGGCTTGCATCTTTGACTGCATCAATGCGACCTCCAGGCAAGGGAAAACTCACTGCAAGATTTTCGATTCGGAGTAGATCTGATTTTTGTGTCGTTTGATCAGTCATGAGCTAACCGCTAGGTACTTTTCCACAGGCTAGGATTAGCGCGCAAGGAGAGATATCATGATCATATCAGAATGTATGATTTATTAGAAACAGCAGAAATATGCTCGAAAAAAAGAGACTGAACGAAAAGCTGAAAGTGGCGGCGGAGGCGCGTTTAGCAGGGCGTCTCACTGAATCCAGAGACATTCTGAATACGCTCGCCGCTGATCCGGATATTGACCAGCTGGGCTCGCACACATCTCTTGGTCTGCCTCGGCGACTGCAATCAGCTTTTTTAAAGCTTGCCAAAGCCGAGAAGAACGCTGTTTTAAGCATTGGGTATCAATATCATCTGGTGCCGCCGCCTGAGGTGATGGACGCCCATACCCGGTTTACGGGTGCACAGCGCAGAGCCATGACGGCAGTCAATCGACAACCAGTGCCGCGCAAGATCCACCAGATATGGGTAGGGCCAAATGCGCCGCCATTCGGCACCGAGGCTTGGCAGGCACACGCCAAGGCGCAGGATTACGATTATCAGTTGTGGAATGAGGATAATTTAGACGCTTTAGGCTTGAACAAGAATCCGGTATACAAAGATATGTTTTCGAAAGGCGATTTTCCCGGGGCTGTTGATGTGGCTCGGTATGTGATTCTTGAGAAAATCGGCGGCGTGTATGTGGACTGCGATTGGTACCCAACCCGAAACGATGTGGCGTTGCATCATCTTCTGCCCATGACTGGATTAACCGTCATGGCAGAGGACATTCCCCGCAACACGGGAAAAGGTGGATTGTTACTGGCGAATTCGATGATAGCGACACCACCACAACACCCCGTTTTTACGCGGCTTCTCGCTGTTCTTAATGATGTTATGCAGGAGCTGCCGAATGCGCCGGCCTGGTGGGCAACCGGTCCCTTGATATTTACGCTTGTGGCTCGTGGCGGGTCAGTCACATTGGCTGATGCTGATCTCGTTGCTGGTAGCTTACCGCAGGAGACACCCGTGGCCGACGTAAAGAGCTGGTGTCAGCAGGCGCAAGCGGACGATTCAGGGTTGCTTCTGTTATGGAAATCCTGGGTCTGGTGATAACGATGGTAATAGATGATTGACAGGCACCCACTTGGCCCCGGCGTGCTTTGATGTTGTAGAGAACAGGTTTTGTAAAAATTGCAAAGCTGCATCATCATGAACCAGATGGTGCGTCAGTATGCCGATGGGTATACGCGTATTTTTAATCCTGTCGACAAGTTCTTCGACAAGCGCATTCGCATCGCGAGCACCGCGTGTGCCCTTCCAGTCGATGATATCTACATGGGTATTAACCATAGCAATAGAGCTTGGCGTAGCAACACCGAACGTTGACAAGCCCTTGAAACCCAGCTCGGGTAATGCTTTGACAATTGCCGGGTCAATGCGATTCCAGGGTGGCACCAAAAGCGGTATAAAATTCGGTGCATGCTGTTGAGCAAGAAGAGTATGTCCGCGCGCAAGATCTGAACGTATTTCATCCAGAGGTCGATGCAATCCAAGCTCCTGTTTTTTTTCACCGGCTGGGGCATAGTTTTGGTGCGACCATCCATGTACAGCCACGGCAATATCGTTGGCGATGACTAGCCGCTGCGCCAGTGCATCAGTTGAACGTGCAGGGATAACCGCTAACGTCAATGGAATTTCATAACGGCTCGTCAGAGCAAGTAAATCATCAAGTTGTTTTGTCGGCTCCACAGCATCATCATCACGCAACCAAAACTGCACAGGGTCGTCCACATTTTTACGCTCGTTTAAAGCACTGATCAAGGGATTCATCAGGGTGTTCTGCGTCATGATGTTAATCCAGCGTAATCGTGTAATATTGAATTTAGCGTTTGACATGCCTGTGCAATGTCGTGTTTGTCATGCACATGAGACCGAGCCTGTCGAGACAATCGCAGGCACTCCTGTTTGTCATCAAGCAGTTTTTCTATTGCTTGTGCAAAAGCTTTGTCATCATCCATGGGTGTCAGGATTCCACTGTAACCTGCATCGACCACCTCAGGCACTCCGGCATTATTGAAGGCGACGACGGGTAATCCTGCAGCCTGTGCCTCAAGATAAGCTAATCCGTAGGCTTCTGCACATCCCGGCCAAACATAGACGCTTGAACAGGCAAACAATTGCGCAATGTCGACACGTGCTTGTCGCCCGTGCCACTGGATTCGCTCTGCTGGGAAAGTGCTAAATAAGGCCTTAACTTCGGCACGCATAGGACCGTCACCAACCACTGACAAGGTCCACGGTTTATGTAACAACTGTTTAAGCGCTGTCGATAAATGGACGTAGCTGTTCATCTTGTCGCCAGTGCGCATCATGGCGACGGTTACCAGCCTGGGCACAGCTGGATTGTTCACGGGTTGAGAAAAACTTTTTGCATCTATAAAAGGTGCCAGAGTGGCCAGCTTGGCTGACGGCAAAGCTTGACGAAGACCTGATTTGTCTCGTTCGGTGAAACAGATATTCACCGCGGCATTTTTAACGGCGGCGAGTACGAGCTGTTGCAGCGATGCCCACTCACCATGTGCACGTCTTTGAGAGTAACTGGATTCTGCAGTGACGTACGGGATGTTGAAGCGCTTACATAACTCAGGCCCGATCAAATCGGGTGATTTATAGTACGGGTGATAACAGAACCACAGTGCTGGCGGACTTTGTTCCTGCCAAAGCTCATTTAATCTCTCGATTTCAGCCTGGGCCTGACTTTTAAAGTCATCAACACTGGACGAATTGGAAGGCTCTTTTACAAAAACACGAAGCCTCGATGCAACGTCTACTTCATAACCGCTATAGGTCATGCAATCTATCAAGAGACGCGCCATTAACCGATCACCTGATGGGGTTGCGTGATCAGCGGGTTTCAACGGTGAATAAAAGGCGATTTTTTTGTTAGTCACATCGGCTCGGATTTTTAGGGTCAGATTGCGGTAAAGTATAGTGAAAGGCTACGCTTAGCTTGTCGTCCATTGCAGTATCTTAAACCAAGCACTCATCAACCGATGAAACTCACTTTAATTTCACGACTCAAGCACGGTTGTAATGAAAATGGCTGATCTACCCGCGATCGCTGTTATCGCTGACGCCCATTTTCACGATATTGACTGTGATTACGGAATCAATTGCACTACTACTGTCAAAGGCAGTACTGTCGAAGGCAGCACCGTCGAAGGCAAGCGTCTGACCTTGCGGAGCTGGAAAGACACGCGCCGATCTTCACGTGTATTTAATGAAAGTAAAGATGCGCTGACAACCGCATTAACCGATATTGAACAACGCGGCATTCGGCACGTTGTTTTACTCGGCGATTACACTGACGATGGGCAGATAGAATCAACCAGGCTTTTTGCAAACCTCGTCCGCAATCATAAACGCAAATACGGTATGGCGTTTTATGCCATTCCAGGTAACCATGATTTTTATGGTCCGGTTGGTAAACATCAGTCAACTCGATTTGTAACACAGCCTGGTGAAAGTGTGCTTGTGACCAGCGACCCAGAGGTTGCCGCGACGGAGAATAATACATCAGTCCTGACGCAAAATATGTACTGCGAAGGGTTGCCTGAGGCACTGTTGCCCATGGCGGATTTTGGATTATTTAAACAGCCGGAATACATACACTGGGAAACTCCCTTTGGACAATCTGATTCTCCAGAGTCACGCATGTTCGATGCGACCAGCGCCGATAGGTCGGTTGTGCATTCACTAATGGATTCTTCTTACCTTGTCGAACCCTGCGAAGGTCTTTGGTTGCTGATGATAGATGCTAATGTATATGAGCCCCGTAACGGTAGAACTGATCGCACGCGTAAAAATACGTTTTTCAATAGTTCTAATGCAGGATGGAATTCTGTACTGGAAGTTAAGCCGTTTCTGATTGAGTGGGTCAAGGATGTCTGCGCACGAGCAGAATCTTCAGGCAAGCATTTACTGGCTTTTTCACACTACCCGATTGTTGATACCATCGATACGCAGGCGGCAGAGACACGGCTTTTTGGCAACAGTGAGGTGGCCAGACGTACTCCTGACAGTAAGGTTGTCGATGCGTTACTCGCAACTGGCTTAAGGTTGCATTTCAGTGGTCACATGCACGTGAACAGTGAAGCGCATGTAAAAAAGAATGGGCGGGTACTAAGCAATATTGCTGTGCCGTCGCTAGTAGGATTTCCTGCTGCTTACAAAATTATTCAACCAATGCAACTTGAATCGCAAGGGATATCGCAAAGTAAATCGACAAAGAAACCGTTAAAAACAACGCAACATGTTTTGCAAAAATCGCCGCAAAAATCGCCGCAAAAATCAAATCGAATAACCACAATACCGATCGACTCAATGCCCATCGATCCTGCACTCATCAAGGCCTATTGCGCAGAGAATAAAGTATCGGGAAATGCAGATGAAAAAGCGTTGGGTGCCAAGACCTACGGCGATTTTTTGTATAAGAAAATGCACACCCGCGTGGAGCACTATTTTTTAAAAAGAGATTGGCCTGAAGATATAGCGTGCCAAATTGGTAACACCACGGCCATCGATCTTGCCTACTTGCTACTCATACAAAAAAGTGAATCTCGGGCGATTAGTTTTGGTCCGATGCAGAGCCAGAGCACATCAGCTATACAATTTGATTTTGATGAACACGCAGCACGCTACCACCTGACACGCAGACAATTCGAGAGTTGTTCAATGATGAGCCTGATAACGGACTGGTATCGACTACGACTGGCGGGTCCACTGGCTGGTTCGTATGTTAGTACCCATGAAATCACGCTATACACTTGTCTGGCTGACATAGTAACTACACCTGCGCCAGTGGTGATTGACACGCACGCTGCATTTTTTAGATTGTTTCTCAGTGTATTCAAGCATTCCATAGAAAGCCTGAACTCTTCAATGTCACCAACTGAAATTGAGCTGTAAACAACCTGGGTGTGTTGGCTGTCTGGAAACCGTCAATTAACTGCAGGACGGCACCTATACTTTTGTCCTGCTTTCCTGCAAAACTATCTGCAATATTGTTTGCCAACTTATCTGCCAACTTATTTGCAAAAAGGCCCCGAGTTTGCGAACTATTCGTCCAGAAGCCTTTTATTATTATTAAGCAACTGATAGGCTACTTTTGCGAATCATCATGGAGCGGTTTTGTGTTGAAGATCAAGTATTTGTGGCCTTTCTGCAGCGCCTTGTTGTTTTTATCAGCCCAGTCACCAGCCAAAGCACAGGACATTTTTCAAACTGAAGAAAGCACACGCTCATACAATTATGTGCAGGCTGTTTATGTGTTTGATCAGGAAAATATTGACTACCCCTTTCTGTTTAACGCGCGCGTCAGTGTGCACCCCAATTTTGCCTTGTCTGGCGAGTACCGAAATTTGTCGGCAAGAGGGCAACAAGAAGATGGCCAGGGCAACGTATCGAGTGTTAAAGCTGAAGTAGAAGAATTTAAGTTAGGCTTGAGTGGTCATTTGCCCAGTGAGCGATGGACACGCATAGACTGGATTGCATCCGCTTTTTATCAGGTATCACAATTAACGACCACACGAACAGGCTTTCGTGCGAACGTCACCACTATTACAGCAGCTGTATTTGAAGCCGGCGTGCGCGGCACGATCACACCCACATTCGAAGTGCAGGCCATAGTATCAATAGGCTCGGATGCTGATGGGCAATTTGTAGCCGAGAATGCCCAGCTTGATCTGACTGGTGTGGTCAGAATAATGAATCAATTCGATGTGGCCGTGGGCGTACTGGATGCCGCTTCCGGACCGCTTTACAATCTTGGCGTGCGCTACAGCTGGTAGCCAAAGCACGGATGTTGACGGGGTCACGCGTTGACGGGGTCAAGTTACCGGGGTCAGGTCTTTGATTTTGGAGAAATTAAAGACTTGGCTATATTGAAACATTAATTTCTCCAAAATCAAAGACCTGACCCCGTCAACGTGACCCACAATCAAAGACCTGACCCCGGTAACGTATTTGACCCCGTCAACGTATTAGGTGCGTTCGGTGACTTCTACTACGTGATAGCCAAATTGGGTTTTAATGGGACCCTGTACTTCTCCCACATTGCCTTCAAAGCAGGCAGTATCAAATTCCGGAACCATCTGGCCAGGTGAAAAAGTACCTAGGTTGCCGCCGTCGTTGCCAGACGGGCACGATGAGTGTTGTTTGGCAAGATCTGCGAAGTCAGCACCACCTTTTATTTCAGTGATGATGCTTTCACATTTCGATTCGCTGTCTACCAGTATGTGGCGTGCAGTGGCTTTACTCATGATTTGGGTTTCCAAATGCCGAACGCATCCTGAGGCGGCGGCGGTGGTGGTGGTGGTGGTTTTGCCTGCTGTGACTGCTTTGCAACATCGTCAGCAACATGCTTGATGAAAGCCCCGAGGTTATCGATGACTTCGGTTTTTTGTTGTTCGGGCATCTCCTGCTGTCCAAGCAGAAAACCAACAACAGCACATAGGTACTGAGAGGTGACACCAGGGTCGGTGGCGCTCTCGTCGTGAGTTGTTATTACGTCTTGTAAGTCTTTTACCAGTTTGGCTGAAAGTTGAAGTTCACTCATACGAAATAAGGCGTGCCTTTGCGTGTTGAAGTAACACCGCCCATAGTAGATTGATTTTCGGAACGGTGTTGTGGATTAGTGGATGGATTTGACTCCAGCTGACTGGTTAATCGCACTTTCCCACACAACGGACAGCTGTGCCATTCGGTGACTGAGCTTGTCCCGGTTTCCTTTTTATCCAGCACCATCAAAGAGCTGCAACCATGACATTTCATATACGAATCGCTTTGGTCTGGCGGAACATTTTATCGCGTCTTTTTTGCTAACAAATGTGCTAACAAAGTTTGCTAGCAAATTCGCTAGCAAGCATGCCAAAAAGATGCGCGTTGTCCGACTGTTTCAAGAGTGTGTTTATTGTAAGCGCTTTGTTGTTTGATTGTTGTCTAAAGATTAACCATCAGTGGGTCAAATCTTCGCCGCTAGCGAGTCAAGTATTGCGCAAAAGCCTATTAGTGCAGGACTTTCTGATATTTTGTGGTGGAAAAATGTGCGAATTAAATTGTGAAGCATTAGGCACATTAGGTACGGCGGAATTCGTTTCTACCTCAACCATAATTCCGGCTTCGGTGGTTTTTTCTCCACGATCACGGCGACCGTCTTCTTCTTGCTTTTGAGCACCGGAAAGGTGGCCCATTAAATTATTTCCTCCGGCTTATACGCGCCTGCCTGTGTGCTGATTCTTTATGGCTGCCCTGGCCCTCAAAACTGACGCACTGTCGTAACGGAAACACTAGTTTACGTTAATTAACTGTTATACGGGCTTTAGATATAGAGGGGTTGAACGATTACCTGAAGGAGGGCTGCAAGGTTATTAGAAAAATTTCTTTTTGTAACCAATGTATTCGCTATGTCGTTAGGGCTTTCGCAACACTACGTTTGAGCCGTATTTCGTGCATGAAACATGCGAAGCATGTTGTCAATAGTGTAGTGATGATTTCGTGACTCACAATGGTATGGGAAAATATATCTTATGAAAAACAAGAAGTTATGTTTGAAATACCTTCTGAATATCATAGTCATTTTATTTCCTGTTGCGGGCATCACAGACAATAAGGTTATTCATATATACCAGGATGCTGACTTATCTAATAGTGTTGAGTCTTCTGAATCTATTCAAAAAGGTATTGAACTAGCATTCGATGAGATTGGAAATGAAATTGATGGGTATAAAATCGAATTCAAATACCTTGATCATCGCGGTAATGTCGCGCGCAGCAAGCTCAACTACCAAGAATTTATAGACGACTCAAAAGCGCTGGCGATCTATTCGGGTATTCATTCACCACCTCTAATAAAGAATCGCTCATTTATCAATGAGCAAAAGGCGCTAACACTGGTTCCATGGGCAGCAGGTGGACCTATCACACGACATCCTTCCACCGAGAATTGGATTTTCCGATTGTCGGTAGACGATACTCAGGCTGGAGGAGTCATCATCGATTCTGCTCTAAACAAGCAAGGTTGCGAATACCCACATTTATTGCTCGAACAAACGCCATGGGGGGATTCCAATCTCAAGAGCATGACTACGGCGCTTGATAAAAACGGTATAAATGATGTGCCGGTAACGCGCTTTGGTTGGAATCTGAAGGGGCAGGGCGCTCGTGTCATTTTACGAGACATAAAAAGTCAGGGTAGCGATTGTATTGTTCTGGTCGGTAATACCAGGGAAGGGACAGTTTTGGTTCGCGAAATGACACAGTATCCTGTTGAGCAACGATTGCCGATTATTAGTCACTGGGGAATAACGAGTGGTGCATTCACTGACAGTCTCACGGCGAAGGATAGAGAGGGTATAGATCTGAATTTTATTCAGACTTGCTTTGCGTTTACCAACGCCGATCAAAGTGATTTAGCGCAAGCTGTATTTTCCCGTTTAAAACGCTACACAAACGGCGATATTAAACATCCTAACGATCTTCAACCAGCCGTGGGTTTTATCCACGCTTATGATCTAACAAAATTGCTTATTCAGGCGATAAAGCAAACGGGTCTCACTGGAGACATCAGTCGTGATCGCAACTCAATACGCTTGGCATTGGAGAATATTCAAGAACCTGTAGAAGGTTTGGTAAAAACATATAATGCACCGTTCTCAGTGTTTGATGAAAACACTAACCCCAATGCTCACGAGGCATTAAGCAGTAACAACTACTGTATGGGGGCGTACGGCCCAGAAAATGAAATACTGGTTTCTCTGGACTAATCATCGTGGTCGCAAGCGCCGCAAAAAGGCACCAAGCTCAGCTGTACTCCTCGCGCACCTTAGCGATGCTAGCTATGTGCTTTTTCCTAACTGTATTGTTACTTACAGCGCTAGTTGTTATTCCAAAGATTAACCAGGTTTTCGAATCGCAGAATGCTGAGCATGTAAACGTAGATCTTGCTTTAGAAGCGCAGTTATTTACTCAATATATAGAAAGCTATAAAACAGTGCTGCAAGACCTTGCGCAATATCCCAGCTTTGTCAGTGCGACCATGTTATCGGATGGTGACGATCCTGTACTCATTGACTTAGTTGACAATGCCGTTATTGGTGGAAAAGATGCCCGCCTGGTACTGCAAGATATCGTAGGCACCGTTCTAATTAAGACCGCACCCAAATTGCAAGGTTCCTACGGTGGAGATCAAGCTTGGGTGGAACAGATCGTTTCCGGTGCTGTTCCGTATCACTTTCAGTTACTGGGGCAGCGCGATGATCAGCTTAGCTTTAAAATATCTGTTCCGGTTAAATACAACGAATTTGTTGAAGGCGTGCTTAGTGCAGAGATTACCAGCTCTCTGGAGCAGATATTTATCGCTCAATCCTTTAACGATCATATCGCTTTCAAACTGGTGCAAGACAACATAACTGTCGCCACAAACAATGATCACATAGAAATAGCGCAGGAAGCATCGGTGGAGTTGGAGCAGCCAAACCTTTCCTTTGTTTATATCACCGATACTGCCATTGTTAAGCGTAAAGAAAGTACGCTTAGAAACACCATATTGTCAGTACTGTTCATAGGGTTTGCAATATCGTTTATTTTGTTTGTAGTCTATGGATACCGTACTCAATCTGCGACAGAAAATTTTGGCGACGGAAAGTTTGTTTTCAGTCGAGCCTATCTTATTCCCATAGCCGTCGTACTCATAGGCATTGCAGCCAGCGTTACTGCCTTTTTAAGTCTGTATTACAGTCAAAAAGGTGTGGTGGAAAAAGAACAAATTGGCTACGGCAAGGGGTACGTCCAAAGCATACAAGAGAACCTTGGCAAGAGTTTTGATTATCTGAATTCGTTGGCAGCATTCTATGATGCTTCAGAGATTGTTGATCGTCAGAAGTTTGATACTTTTGCGCAATCTGTTATCGCCAAAAATAACAATATTCAAGCCTTGGCCTGGATTCCGAATGTGTCATCCAGCGAACGACTAAGCTATGAGGAACAAGCCAAAAATGATGGTATTGATGGCTTTGAATTCAAAGAACTAGGTCCTGACAAGCGCTTAAAACTGGCTGATAAACGCGACCAGTACTTTCCAGTCTTTTACGTTTCACCTTTGCAGGGTAATGAAAAGGTATTTGGGTTTAATTTAGCCTCGCACCCCGGTCGATTGACTGCGCTATCTTCAGCCGCCAGGAACAACACCATGGTGGCAACCGCTCCCATTGAATTGGTAGAGGAGGTGACGTCAAAAACGGGCATATTGGTTTTTCATCCTATCTATGAAAACGGCGTTGCTAACTTATCATCACTTAACGACGAATATGGCGCTATCAAAGGGTTTGTTCTATTGGTGCTAAAAGCTGGCGATATAATTGACAAATCAGTAACGGGTCACAAGAACATTGTATCCACAACAGTTCTGGACATTACCGATTCAAACAATCATCAAAATTTGTACGGCGACGAAATTTCAGCAGATAAAATCACATTCAGTCAGTCTATAAATGTGGCTGGAAGAACCTGGCGTATTGACACAATCGCGACAACCGCTAACGGCCAGATGCGATGGGTACCCTGGTTAGTTTCATTGGCTGGTTTGATTATTACTCTTTTTATGACGATCGGGCTCGTTTATCTGATTCGTCGACAAGAGATTGTAGAGGCACTGGTGGTGCAACGCACTGCAGAGCTGCGCACCCTCAGTTCAACCGTCGATAACAGCAACGATGCGTTTATCATTACCCAGGCCGATAATATCGATCGTGAAACTGGCCTGCCAAGAATCGCTTACGTCAATGCTGCCTTCTCTGAATTAACAGGTTATCCAATCTATGAATCTATTGGTAAAACAACTGACTTAATTCAGGCAGAGAAAACCGACGCTAATAACCTGACAGAACTACTCCGAACAATTCAAAGGGGAGGTGCTTTTCGCGGTGAATTGATGATCCGCCCTAAAAATGGCAAAGCTTTTTGGGTTGATGTTAATGCCATTGCAATAGAAGACAATGACGGTAAGATTGTGCAGTTTGTTTCAGTGCTTCGAGATATTACTGAGCGAAAGCAGGCAGAAGTGGAGCGTGAAAGCTTCATCAATAAACTCACAGATTCTAATGAAGAACTAGAGCGGTTCGCCTACGTGTGCTCGCACGATCTTCAAGAACCGCTACGGATGATTCGAAGCTTTTCGGAAAGGTTACAAACGCACTTGGGAGATGATCTTGTCAATGATGAGAAAGGTCAAAAATACTTTCGTTTCGTCATTGATGGAGCTGCCAGAGCACAGGAATTGATTGCCGATATTCTTGCTTATTCCAGTATTGATAACGACGCAAAGCAGTTAGAAACTGTGGATTGCAATGAACTGGTTGAGAGTATTGAAAGCACCATGCAGTTGTTGCTGGACAGTCGTGATGGAATGATTACCAGCGATGAGTTACCCGTGTTACAGGGCAACCGAACACAGCTGCTCCAACTGTTTCAAAATATTATTAACAATGGCGTGAAATATCAAAAACCCGATACGGCGCCTCTCGTGCACATTGGTGGCACAGATATGGGTGATCATTGGAAGTTTTCAATCCATGACAACGGTATCGGAATGGAACAACGTCATCTAGATAAGATTTTTGACGTATTCCAGCGATTACATCGAAAAGACCAGTACGCAGGTTCAGGTATTGGTCTATCCATTTGCAAGAAGGTGGTGGAGCGTCATGGCGGTACCCTTTGGGTTGAATCGGAACATGGCACAGGCTCTGCCTTCTATTTCACACTGTTAAAACCTGTCGCTAAGGAGACAACAAATGAATACAGACGCAAGGCTGGCTGAGATACTGCTCGTTGAAGATAACGAGGGTGATATCGAGCTTACAAGAGAGGCATTTGAAGATGCCAAATTTCGAAATAATTTACATATCGCTGTAGATGGCGACGAGGCACTGGACTATCTATTCAAGCGAAATGGCAATGAAGATGCGATTACGCCTGACATTGTGTTGCTAGATTTAAATTTGCCGGGCACTGATGGTCGGGAAGTTCTGGAGCAGATAAAAGCAGATAAAGATTTGAAGAGAGTGCCGGTTATTGTACTGACAAGTTCGAAAGCAGATAAAGATGTTGTATCAAGCTACGACCTCAGTGCTAATTGCTATATCGTAAAACCGGTTAACGCGAGTAAATTCATAGAAGTTGTGCAAAACGTCGAGAACTTCTGGGTGGATGTTGTTTGTCTGCCTTCCACATCTACAAAATCAAAGGCTGCGTAGTTGTGTCTACTGAATTAGAGACACAGCTAGCGAATGTTCAGGCAGAACTGGAAGCGCTTCGAGCTGATTTTAATGACTATGCATATGGCGTGTCACATGATTTAGCAGCGCCGTTTCGTCAAATCGATGGGTTCGCCAACATCATATTGTCTAATCACGGTGATCAATTCGATGATAAGACTCGACGCCATTTTGACATCATAATGAAAGGGACAGAGAAGGGTGCTGGTATTGTAGAGTCTTTATTAAGCTACTCCAGAATACGCACTGAGACTCCGCACTTGTCCTCTGTAGATTGCAATGGTGTTGTTGCAGATGTACTGGTTGAACTAAAAAATCTGGTTGAAGAGTCTAATGCTGATTGTTCAGTTGCTGACTTGCCTGTTATCGAAGGCGATGCTTCTCTTATAGACAAACTTTTCAACCAGTTGATTCACAACGCGCTGCTCTACAATAAACCTGGTTCTTCTCCAGTTATTGAAATAAGCGGTGTGGACAATGAAACTGAGTGGGCGTTTAGTATTAGTGATAACGGAATAGGCATACCTGAAAACTCTATGGAGAATGTTTTTAAGGTGTTAAAACGCGCTGTTGCCGACAAAGAATACCCTGGCCATGGTATGGGTTTAACCATGGCAAAAAGCATTGTGCAACACCACGGGGGAAGTATCGGGATTCAATCCAATGATGGTAAGGGGTGCTTAGTGAGCTTTACAATACCTAAATCAGTCTGTACTAAGTGATCAATCATTAGGGTTCGCACGATGCTCCGGTGTTGCGCAAAGTTCTATAGAGGAGCTTTCTGGTTCAACTAACACTTACCTGTTTGTCATCATTAGGAAGTGCTTACTGGATACGGGGTGCGTGTTCTGGCACGGGCTACCCACGGTAGACAGAGGTAACGTCATTTACTGTCACATAAGCTTTAGAAAAGCAGCTACCAAGCGATTACCTAAGCAAGATGGTAAAGATCTTAGTGATAACTTTTTTGTGTAGCGACTCTACGCGCGCAAATTACCCGAGGATTAAAAATGCTTATGTGTGCCGATCCAACACAAAGAACGGTACTGGTTGTTGACGATGATGAAGATATTCGTTTTGCGCTAAGTCGGATAGTCTCCAAATTGGGTCATAAGATAGTGACTGCAGACTCGGCCGGTGATGCAGAAATACAGCTCAGCGGTAACTCAATCGATATCATCTTCACAGACGTGAATATGGAGACGCCGCTATCTGGCGAGCAATTGTTGAAAAAATCCAGTGCTTTGTTTCCACTGATACCGGTTATAATGATGTCGTCTGATATGTCTTCCAAGAGAGAGCAAACATTTCGATCATTGGGTGCTAAAGACTGTCTTCAAAAGCCGCTCTTTGCAGATTCCTTTAAGGAGATCATCGACCAATTTTGCAGCCGATGATCGATATACTGGTTAAAGCAATACTACTGCTCAGTATTTTTGGAGCAGATACTAACCACACTTAGAGTCACCACAATTTAGGCAGGTGGCACAACCGTCGCGAACCATAACGGCTTTGTGATTGCACTTATTGCACAACGTCGCTTTCGCTTGCCAGGCGTCTTCAGTAGAACCGCTACTACTTTGTTCGCTTGTCGATGTATCAGAGGCGGGCTCAGACTTAATCAAGTCAGCTTTTTTCTCATCAATCAGTTTTTGCTGCTCGGGGTCCATTTCGGCTTTTTGCAACATGCCAATTTCAATTAAGTGTTGTTCGATAATATTGCCAAGCTCGGCAATGATTGAAGGTTGGTATTTACCTTTGCTCCAGTAGCCACCACGCGGGTCAAATACTGAACGTAGTTCTTCAACTAAAAAGGTAATGTCGCCACCTTTACGAAAAACCGCAGACATAATGAGTGTCAGGGCGACAATCCACTGATAGTGCTCGAGGTTTTTAGAGTTGATAAACACCTCGAATGGGCGACGCAGCTCGTGCTCCGTACCTTCATTAAGAATGACATCATTAATAGTGATGTACATGGCATGAGAGGACACGTGTTCAGGCACCTTCAATTTGTAGGTGGAACCAATCAGTTTTTCTGGTCTTTCCAGTGTTTCGTGCATTTGGATCACATCGGCCTTGGCTGGCGTAGCTTTAGCTGTGACAATTGCTTCTGCGTTAACCGCGCCGACTTCAGTCTTGCTGGCAGTTTCATCTGCAGACCCTGCGTTTATCCCGGTACCGGCACCAGATGCAGAGCCTGTCGAATCTTTACCGCTTTTACTGCTGGTACGATCGCCATTATTGACATTAAAGCCAACTATTTTTCTCGTTATTTTCATGTTTTTTCCTGTGATGCTTTTCGTGCAATACGATTGGGATGAGCTTAGAACTTACCGTAGTAGCCTTCTTTAAGCGCGTCATATAGATTGGCGGCGGTGTGCGTCTCGCCATCGTATTCGATTTCTTCGTTACCTTTCACGCTGACAACAGAGCCGTCGTCCAGTGTAAATTGATATTCGGTGTTTTCCAGATCTTGCTCTTTAACCAGCACACCCTGAAAGTTTTCCGGGTTAAAGCGAAATGTGGTGCAACCCTTTAAGCCTTGATCGTAAGCTTGCATATAGATATCTTTAAATTGCTCGAAAGCAAAGTCGGTTGGCACGTTGGCTGTTTTAGAAATAGAAGAATCAATCCAGCGTTGGGCAGCCGCCTGCACTGCCACATGTTGCTCAGGCTTGATGTCGTCTGCTGCTATAAAGTACTCGGGTAGCTGGGCGTTTTCATCTTCGCTGTAGGGCATTGCATCGGCATTGACCAACTCACGATACGCAAGTAATTCGAACGAATGCACATCAACTTTTTCTTTTGTCTTGCGACCTTCACGAATGACATTACGCGAATAGTGGTGCGCAAAGCTTGGCTCAATGCCGTTACTGGCATTGTTTGCTAAAGACAGCGCAATAGTACCCGTTGGTGCGATAGAGCTATGATGGGTAAAACGTGCACCTTGGCTTGCCAAAGCTTCAACCAACTGCGGGTCTATTTCGGCTATGCGTTGCATATAACGGCTGTACTTTGCGTGTAGCTCCTTACCTGTAATTTTATCGCCAACCATGTAACCGTCGGTTTTCATTTCCGGGCGTTTACGCAGCATGTCGCCAGTGACTGTATACGACTCGTTCATGATAGGCGCGGGGCCTTTTTCTTTTGATAGTTCAAGCGCTGCACGCCAACCATTAATGGCCAATTCGCGCGTCACTTTTTCGGTGAACTCTAAAGACGCAGCACTACCGTACTTCATGCCCATCAGGGTTATGGTTGAACCAAGGCCCAGATATCCCATACCGTGACGACGCTTGCGAAGAATCTCGTCGCGTTGTTTGCCCAGTGGTAGTCCGTTTATTTCAACCACATTGTCTAGCATGCGAGTAAAAATCGATACAGTGTCGTTGAAGCGCTCCCAATCAAACCGCGCATTGCTGGTGAACGGGTCTATTACAAATTTGGTGAGATTCACTGAACCCAAAAGACACGCACCGTAAGGCGGTAAGGGCTGTTCGCCACAAGGGTTGGTGGCGCGAATGGATTCGTCGAACCAGTTGTTATTCATCTCGTTCACTTTATCAATGAGAATAAAGCCAGGTTCGGCGAAGTCGTAAGTTGAGCTCATGATTAAATCCCAAAGACGTTTTGCCGGCAGCGTCTTATAAATTCGGCATGCCACTAAACCTTCTGCGTTGACAACAGCGTCTTTGTGGTTTGGCCAGTCGCGCCAAACAACCTGGCTTGAGTTGTCAATTTGCACATCTCCATCGTCAAGTTCTTTTTGTCGTAATGGAAAAGCCAGCTGCCATGGCGCGTCGGCCTTCACTGCCTGAATAAAGTCTTCTGTGATGAGCAAAGATAGATTGAATTGCCTTAAACGCCCGTCTTCACGTTTGGCTTTAATGAATTCAAGTACATCCGGGTGGCGCACATCGAAGGTACCCATTTGCGCGCCGCGTCGACCGCCGGCAGAGGACACGGTGAAACACATTTTGTCGAATATATCCATAAAGGACAGCGGACCAGATGTATAGGCCCCTGCACCGGATACGTAAGCGCCACGTGGTCGTAAGGTAGAGAAGTCGTAGCCAATGCCGCAACCAGCCTTGAGCGTCAGGCCCGCTTCGTGAACCTTGTGCAGAATGTCGTCCATGGAGTCATTGATGGTCCCCGACACCGTACAGTTGATGGTTGAGGTGGCAGGTTTGTGCTCGAGGGCACCCGCGTTGGAGATAATGCGGCCAGCCGGCACAGCGCCTTGTTCCAGTGCCCAGACAAATTTGCCGTACCAGTGTTGCTTGTCATTTTCGTTGCTTTCCACATCGGCCAATGCTCGCGCTACCCTGTGGATGGTGTCGGTAATAGTTTGATCGACGTTGTCGCCGTCTTTGGTCTTCAGGCGGTATTTCTTATCCCAAATGTCCAGAGAAGTCGCTTGCAGAGGCAAGCTGCTCAACGGTTTAGCCGTTGTCGGCTTGTTAGCAACAGGGCCAGTTGATTTGTCAGTGGTTTCGCTCACACCGTTATTGACTGCATTATTAGTGACAGTACTGGTGTTGTTGGTGTTTTTATTGTTTTGATTGCTATTTTGGTTACCGCTTTGGTTACTAACGTCGCCATTCTGTTCCTCGTTCTTTCGAATGGGCGTGACATCTGCCGAACTCACTGAATCAACTGTACTCATTGAAACTTACTTCTCCAGGTTGTGCGCCCGCCAACCGTGCCGTGCGCTTTTAATATATTGCTTTTGCCAGGGCCAATCAATACCCTGACACCATATGTAGTGTCTACTATGCGACACAGTCGCTATATGTAGTGTAGTAGGCGCTAATTTGGTTATCATTACCAAAACAAACCAAACCAGGCCGAATAGATCGAGCCCAGAAAAAAATGAGGGCGAGATACAGCGCGACTTCGATTTTCAAATTCGTATCGCGGGCCAGAAGTCTAAAACTGTGACGCAGTCGGGTCAAGGGGGTAACCACCATATATAGTGTTTAATTGTAAATCGAAGCCTTTTTTTATCTACATGTGGTATTTCTGTGCATGGATTGCACAATAAGCTGTGGATAAGTGGTGAATAAGGGTTTATAAAAAAGTGAGACCCATCAGCCGTTCTTTGACCAGCCTGAAAGCGCCGAACGCTGGGCTACTGCTCCGATAACATGAATTCCTGCACAATTTTTCAGCTACTCTAAGCAAAAGTTTGAGCTGGGTCCAAGAATCAACCTAATTGGCTGGTCATGAGCAACAACCGCCAGTAAAGTGCCTTCCATAGATTGACAACGACAGCGATAAAACAGACCGCACAGACGGTTGCCAATAATTGAGATCGGTATTAACCGACAGGGAAAATATTATGTTTGGTTTAATCAATAAAAAATCTACTCGTACTTATCCGACAGCTACTCGTGTTGTGAAAACAACTCGCTGGATTCATCGTAACGAACTAAAAGTTGGCATGTACGTTCGTGAACTGGATTGTCCCTGGGAAGAAACCGGTTTCATGTTTCAGGGTTTCGTTGTAGACAATCAAGCGCTCCTTAACGATGTGCAGGAAGCTGCTGAATACGTCTGTATTGACTCAGAGAAGCTGGCTAGCATCTCTTCCAATAGCACTAAACGTATGTGCGGTGCGGTTCGCGGATAATATAAGTACCGATCACCGTCTATGGTGATCGGATTAGTTCGACCGACTGATCTCAAACGTTTTTCGCATTATCCAGCTCTGCCCGAATAACAACTGACCGCGATGGTGTGACGCGAATAATTTCGGCCAGACGAGCAACCTTCGGTGAGAGGAAGCAATACGATGACTACATCAAAGAAAACACTGGATGAACTGTCGGTGTCAGATGCACAGTTGGCTGTACTGGCCGCCATACCTGACGAAGAAATCGACACAAGCGACATCCCAGAACTAGGCGACGATTTCTGGAAAAACGCGAAGGTGCGTTACCCGGAAGGAAAAGAGCGCTTGACTATTCGCCTCGATGAAGATGTGGTGCAATGGTTCCGAGCGCAGGGCAGGGGATACCAGACCAGGATGAATGCAGTGCTGCGTACATTCTATGCAGCACACAAATAATATCGAAATGAAGTCACTTAATCTAAGTTTGTTAATAACACTGCTGGTTGGATACGCAAATGCAGAAGCCAAAGATTATTGACTGGAAAATCAATAATTGCAGATCGCGCAAATTGCGAAGATGAAATAGATGTGCTCTATCTGAGGATGGCGTTGGAGTCTGAGCAGCGACATAACTCGCTGGATTATTACGTCATGTTTTTACGCTTTTTATCTCGATTCAGAAAAGATCTAACCCCTAGGGGAAAAAGCAAGTCGATCAACACTTTCCCAAGCCGAAAGAAGAAGCCGCGTTAGTGGATTTAAAGCAACCAGGTCGCCAATCCTAAAAAAGCGACCAGACCGATAACATCCGTGATAGTCGTCAATACAACGCCACCAGCCAATGCGGGATCGATACCAAATCGTCGCATCATTATTGGAATAAACAGTCCTGCGCCAGCTGCAAAAAAAAGGTTGATTAGCAGGGCAACGCCCAAGATAAGCCCGATTTGCATACTGCCAAACCAGAAATAAGTAAACGCGCTCACCACCAGGGCCCACGCTAAACCGTTAATCAACCCGACACTGAGTTCTCGAATAAGCAGTGCCCGAGTATTGCGCCGATTAATCTGACCCAGTGCCTGACCTCTAATAACCAGTGTCAGCGTTTGACTACCGGCAATGCCCCCCATGCTGGGGACAACGGTCATAAGCACCGCCAGCGTAATCACTCGGTCCAGGGTGGTTTCAAATTGTGCAATAACCCAGGCAGCCAGAAGGGCGGTGATCAGGTTAACTCCCAACCATATTGCGCGGCGTCTGGCACTGCGCAGCACGGGTGAGAAGGTGTCGTCTTCCTGGCTTAAGCCCGCCATACTCATGACCGATTGTTCGGCTTCCTCACGAATAAGGTCGACAACGTCATCAATAGTGACACGCCCAATGATTCGATTGTCGTCGTCAACCACAGGGGCGGAAACCAGATCGTAATCCTCAAACGCTCGCGATACTTCTTTGTCAGGAGTCAGCACGTGCAGTGGCTCAATATCGTTTATGGCCACCTCAGATACCAGCGTGCCGCTGCTGGCAGTCAGTAGTTTTCGAATCGACAATTCACCCCGGTAGCGTCCCTCAAGGTCGACAACCCACAATCTGTTGGTGTGCTTGGGCATGTCGCCGCGTCGACGTAAATACCGCAGCACCACATCAAGCGTAACGTCGTCGCGCACGGTAATAATGTCGACGTTCATCAGTCCACCAGCGCTATCCTCGGGATAGGAGAGCACTTGTTCTAAACGATCGCGGTCTTGACGACCCATGCCGGAGAGCAAATTGGCGGTGAGTTTTTCGGGTAGGGACTGAACAAAGTCAGCCATGTCATCCAGGTCGAGTTGTTCGGTGGCCTGACGTATCTCTTCGAAATCCATTTGGCCGACCAAATCGCTGCGCACTTCCTCGTGCACTTCCATTAACACTTCGCCTTCGACCCTGGTGTCAACTAACTCCCATAGTATTTGGCGCCGCTGTACAGGCAGTGATTCAAGCGCATCGGCAATCTCAGCCGGGTGCATTGCCAGCATCACCTGGCGCGCAGCCGTCAGCGAGCCTTCATGGATGCTGTTGGCAAGTGCCGTTTGTTGGTCTTGTGTTTCTTTATCGCTCACACGCTCATTATACCCTGAGCATGAGTGTGCTCAGGGTGACCGGGATGACCGGGGTGACCAGGTGACCGGGGTCAGGTCTTTGATTTTGGATAGAAGCATGGATTGGGTGGGGGTCAGGTCTTTGATTTTGGATAATTTCAACGCATGGGTGGGGGTCTTTAATTTATCCAAAATCAAAGACCTGACCCCCACCCCCACCCACTGAGTTAGCTGCGGTTGATGCGCTCGAGAAGGGTGGCTTGTTCTTCTGGGTCGCTGGTTTTCATTAAGGCGGTGGAGAAACGGCGCACTCTGACGCGGCGTGCGTTTATCAGACTGTGTTTTACCGCCAGAAGCGAATTTGGTGGCATGCTGAATTCGGACAGACCAAGCCCAAGTAACACACGCACAAAACGGGTATCACTGGCCATATCGCCACACAAAGCCACCGGTATATTGGCTTTTTGCCCAGCCTCAATCGTGTATTTAATGAGCTGTAGAACAGCTGGGTGCAAAGGGTCGTACAGATAATTAACCTGATCATCGATACGATCAATTGCCAGTGTGTACTGAATAAGGTCGTTGGTCCCTATGGATAAAAAATCCAGATGTTGTGCAAATTGATCGGATGCGATGGCAGCAGCGGGAACCTCAATCATGCCACCAACCTCCACGTCATTGTCGTAATCAATGCCTTCTTCGCTTAAGGCTGCTTTGACAGACTCAATAATGGCCAGCGATTGCGTGATCTCGGCTACGTTGGTGAGCATAGGTAACAAGATACGCACAGGGCCTTTGGCAGAAGCTCTTAAAATGGCGCGCAGTTGCGTTATAAACATAGCCGGTTCGTTTAGACAGAGTCGAATACCACGCAAACCCATGGCAGGATTATGTGCCAGAGGTCCGCTGGTAGCAAAGGGGGCGTGGCTATTGTCTTTGTCAGCACCAAGATCTGCTGTGCGAATGGTTAGTGGCGCACCCTTAAGAGCGCGAATGACTTTTGTATAAGCTTTAAAATGTTCTTGTTCGGTTGGTGTTGTATCGCGATTCAAGTACATAAACTCGGTTCGATACAAACCAACACCATCCGCATTAACGCGCTTTAATGCTTTGAGGTCGTCCTCTATCTCGATATTGACACTCAGTTGTAAGTTCACTCCATCTTGAGTGAGTGCGGGCGTATCGATGAGTTTGTTTAAATCGCGTTGTTTTTGACGAAACGCTTTTTGTTGCTTGCGCACGTCATTGAGCATGTCGTCGGTGGGCTCAGCCAGCAGTAAGCCAAGCTTGCCGTCAACGGTTAGCGTTTCTCCAGTACTGATGTATTGCCGAATATTATGTACGCCAACAATTGCCGGAATACCAAGGCTTCGGGCTAGAATGGCTGTGTGCGACAGCTGCCCGCCTGTTTCTGTTATGAAGCCTGCAACCCCCTGACTTTGCATCAATACAGTGTCGGCTGGGGTTAGATCGTCTGCAATAACAATCTGGCCTTTCCAGTTCTCTGTGTCTACAGCCTCTTCACCGTTAACAAGCGCCTGCAATACCGCGTCGATGACATGATTTACATCGTCAATTCGCGTGGCCAGATATTCGTCCTCCATGGAGCCGAACACTTTGGCCATGGCTTCGCGTTGCTGTTGTAACGCAGCCTCTGCGTTGCATTGCTCGGCTTTTATTGTGGCAATGGGTGTGTCGCTCAACAAGCCATCATCGAGCATCAGGATATGTGTTTCTATGAATGCACTGATGTCGCTGGGTGCGTCTTCAGGTATACGCTCAAGAGCCGAAAGTAATTCTGCTTTGGCGACTTTTATGGCTTTGCGTAGCCTGCGGCATTCTGCAGGTACTTGCTTTTTAGTCAACTTGCGTGCGGCGACATCTACCTGATTTCGGTGCAACACATGCGCTTCACCAATAGCGAAGCCCTTTGAAACTCCTATGCCATTGAACATCAGTGTCATGTGCGTTCTCTTGTTTGTGCCGGTGAGTTAGCTGATGGATTACCAGACGTATGTTCCAGACGTTCGTTGCGAGCAATCAGTACCGGTACTTCGATAGTATCACTCGTCTTCGTCGAAATAACGATTAATCAAATCGCTTAGTGCGTTAATCGCAGCTTTTTCGTCAGTGCCATCGGCATACAGCGTCACAACGCTACCGCAACTTGCCGCGAGCATCATGACGCCCATAATGCTTTTGCAATTGACCTTCTGGTCGCCTTTCTCAATGTCTATATCAGACTCAAAACCGGCGCTGAGCTTCACTAGTTTGGCCGCGGCCCGCGCGTGCAAACCCAGTTTATTAATAATCTCTATTTCGCGAGTAATCATGATCTACGTATCCTCGACGCAACAACGCGTCGGTATCAGTTAATTTCGCGATGACGCAGAGAAACATTTTCGCGGCTGGCACTAAAATGCGCTGCAAGCATCTCGCACAAATACACTGAACGGTGTCGACCGCCGGTGCAACCAACAGAAACCGTTAAATAGGCACGATTTTCACCTTCAAAGCTCGGTAGCCATTGTTCTACAAAGCGTCGAATATCGTTGAACATGTCTTGCACGTTTTCCTGTTCACCAAGAAAATCGATTATGGGTTCGTCGCGCCCGCTGAATTCGCGAAGCGCAGGCTCCCAGTAAGGATTGGGTAAGCAACGTACATCGAACATGAAGTCGGTGCTGGCTGGCTGGCCATGTTTAAAGCCGAAAGATTGAAAAATTAATGACAAACCTGTTGAGGTGCTACCTAATACGTCGGTGCTAATAATGCTTCGCAACTGATGTAAATTTAAAAGCGATGTGTCAATAACAAGATCGGCTTCGTTTTTAACACCGGCAAGTAATTCGATTTCGTTATCAATGGCACTCATCAATGACACCTTGGATGAGCTCAGCGGATGCCTGCGACGCGTTTCGCTAAATCGGGTTGATAAAGTTTGTCTTGATGTGTCCAGAAACAATACATCAGTAATGACATCTGATCGGGCTTTCAATGATATCAGCACCTTTAGAAATTCGTCTGGGGTGCTGTGTTCGCCACGCATATCTATGCCAATAGCCAGCTTTGCAAACAGCTTGTTTTTTTCGGCCAGGACTTTGTTTAACAAGTCGTTAACCATTGCGCTGGGTAAGTTGTCGATGCAATAGAAACCTTCGTCTTCAAGGGTATGCAAAGCAACACTTTTGCCTGAGCCAGAAAGCCCTGTGACAATAGTAAGGCGATTCATGGTGTCTTGGCTCATGATTGGCTCAGGGCTAATGCCTGTTTTTCGACAAGATCTCGCGTTGCATTGTAGCCACCTGAGCGCAGTATATAGTCTCTGACTGCAGCCTCAACCAGCACGGCCAAATTGCGTCCTGGAGCCACGGGTATGGTGCGCTGCGGAATCCGTACCCCCAAAACATCGCGTTGCACATCGGGGGCACCGAGGCGCTCACCGACGAGTTGTTCCAACGCGTTCTCGGAATCTCCTATAGCCACGTTTTGCAGGTCGATAATAAAGCGAAGTATTTTTCTTGAACGGGTGCTTGCGTCACCGTACATCCGAGCAATATTCAGTACACCCAGGCCACGTACCTCTAAAAAGTCCTGTAATAACGGTGGGCATTGGCCTTCGACAGTACCAGGTGCAATGCGACGAAATTCGGGTGCATCATCGGCCACCAGTATGTGCGAACGGCTGATGAGTTCAAGCGCAAGTTCGCTCTTACCGACACTGGCCTCTCCGGTAATGAGCACCCCTGTACCATGCACATCCATGAGCACGCCGTGAATAATTTCTGATTCGGCTAGCAGTAAAGTGAGTCGATAACGAAGGTTGCGAATGAGTTCGCTGTAGGTCAGAGGTGTAACGAATAGCGGTATTTGATTCTTTTCGGCCAAGTCTACGATCGGCCCCGGAGGGGTTCCCTCGTCTGTGACGATGATGAGCTCGCAGCTGTCGGCCAGCGAATACTCGTATCGCTCCGGCGCAAGGTTCTCGCTATTGGCAAACAACCTGGCTTCTGCTTTGCCGATCAGTTGTATTCTGTTGGGGCTGTTGAAATTTAATGGACCAAGCAGGCGAGGGCGCTTCGATGCACCTCGTTCACTGGTCAATACGCGCTCACCGCCTTGTTTACCAATAGTCCAGGTAAAATTCAGCTCATCTTTGAATTCGGCGTAGGCTTTCGCAACAGTCAATCGGCTTTTGTTTGACATGTTGGCGGGCCCGACTCTACGCTGCCGGCGCAGGTTGCTGTAGAAATTCGTACAGATCTTCGGCCTGATCCAGGCCAAAAGCACGGACTTCATCGCGGAAATACTCGTCGCTGAATTTCTTGGCAAGGTTTGCCAGAATTTCCAGATGTTCGTCGTTGCAGTTTTGCGGGACCAGCAGTCCAACCAGCAAGTCCACAGGCTCGCCGTCAGGAGCTTCATAATCCACCCCGTCCGACAGGGTAATCATGGCTGCCAGGGGCTTTTCTATGTGTGACATTCGGCTGTGAGGCACCGCCATGCCATGGCCCAGTGCCGTGCTTCCCAAGCGCTCTCGAGTAACGAGTGCGTCAAAAATGTCCATGTCAGAGGACTCATCTTCATCCAGACCCTCGATAACACTGGGGGCCAGCAGCTCAGACAGAGTCTGTAAGGCGCGCTTTTTACTGCGAATATCACACTGGCAGGCGATGCGGCTGGGTTCCAGCAGCTCTGATAGTTCAGTCATTAATGAAAACCGGGTTTGAATCAAAGAGATTCGCCGCGGCTTTTATGCCACGGCGATTCACATCCCGTTATTGTGCGCTCTTAGCGAGCGATAGGAAAGTGTCTGGCATCACACCATTGATGATTGTGTGTCCTCTAATCCTAAATTTTTAGCTCCTCGGTGTTTATTTTGGGATTTTTCCTTGTGTCGAATGAGCTGCCGGTCGAGTTTGTCCATCATCAGGTCGATGGCGGCGTACATGTCCGTGTGGGTAGTATCGGCATAAACGGTGTTGCCGGCTATTTGAACGGTGGCTTCGGCCTTTTGGCGTACTTTTTCCACGGAGAGAATGACGTGTATGTCAAACAGGTTTTCTGAATGTCGTTCGAGTCGCTGCAGTTTTTCAGCAACGTAATTGCGCATCGAGGTTGTAACGTCGACATGATGCCCAGTAACGGATAGATTCATAAGATTCTCCTGTTAGAAAATAATAAAGACTGCTCGCACGATAGTGCCTGCTGACAATTAACACGCTCTGTGTGGCAAAGCCATCGCTTTCGCCTGCCGCTGAGTTTGTTAGCAAGTTGGAAAATGTTTGAACAGATGTGGTTAAAAGTGGAAGATTGCTCTTCCGGGGTGGTACGAAGTAGTTGTGCGGTTCTAGGGAACGTTGATTGCTGAAACAAAGATTGCTGAAACAAAGATTGCTGAGACAAAGACTGCTTAGATAAGCTGATGCGTGACAATCGTATGCGTGGTAGTACACGTCGTTGCATACGTGATAGCAAAGGAAGTGAAATTCGAAAATTGTGTACTTGCATATAACTCCTTTTGGTAATCATCTTATTGAAGCATGTGATTCCCAGAGTAAGTTTGTTTAATGCGTTAACGCAGCCATTGTTAGCTTTTACACATATAGTACTAATCATTAACTCGTATAATGAGTCTGCAGTTAATTCAATGCTAAAACTGTACTTCTCTAAAACTGTACTTACCTATAACTATACTTACCTATAACTATACTTACCTATAACTGAACTTCTCTAAAACTGCTTTTCTCTATAACTGTTTTTCTATAATGTTGTTGCTCTTGTTTAATCCGCACACTTTTCTCTGTGCGGATTTGTTTGTGTCAGTACTCAGTCTACATACTCTGCAAAAATAAACAATCTATCTTTGCTTCCATTTAACACTGTTTTGAGCCGTGTTTGGCATGATAATTTATGTGAGTACTAATTCAATCGCTTACGTTCGTTAGACGGTGCAATGCCCATAGACTCGCGGTATTTTGCAACTGTCCTGCGTGCAACCTGTATACCGTCAGCGACCAATGTGCTGGCAATCTTACTGTCACTTAACGGTTTCGTGCGGTCCTCAGCGTCTATAAAACGTTGAATCATGGCGCGTATCGCAGTAGCAGAACATTCTCCACCATTAGCCGTTGAAACATGACTTGAAAAAAAGTACTTGAATTCAAATATTCCACGTGGTGTGTGAATGTATTTTTGTGTTGTAACTCGTGAGATTGTGGACTCGTGCAAACTTAATTGTTCGGCAATGTCACGTAACACCAGTGGCTTCATTGCTTCTTCGCCATACTCGAGGAAATTGCGCTGTCTTTCAACAATGGCGGTAGCCACACGCAGCAGGGTTTCATTTCGGCTTTGCAAACTCTTAATGAACCATCGGGCTTCTTGCAGGTGGTTGCGAAGAAAATTGTTGTCATCACTTTTGTCGGCGCGCTTGACCATGCCGGCATACAACGCATTAATACCTAGCTTAGGCGCGATATCAGGGTTTAATTCGACACGCCATACACCTTTGACTTTTTGTACAAAAACATCGGGCACAATGTATTGGTCGTGATCTTGAACCAGTTGACGTCCGGGGCGTGGGTTTAAAGACCGGATAAGCGCGATTGCTTCTTGCAATTGATCATCATTGATTTTTAACAAACGTCGCATACGTGAAAAATCATGCGCCGCTAGCAGGTCAAGGTGGTCAATAACAATTCGGGTGGCGGTGGCAGTTAATTCGGTTGGCGGTAACTGCGCCAGTTGTATGGCCATGCACTCGCTCGCATTACGCGCCGCACAACCCGGTGGGTCAAGGTGCTGCACCATATGCAGTACCGTTTCCAGCTCGCTCATTTCAAACATGTCTTCAGGGTCAGTGAAGTCGCGGTTTAAGCCTTCGAGTAAGGTGTCGACATCGTCGATCAGGTAACCATTGTCATCAACGGCGTCGATCAGGGTCTCGGCAATAACCTGATCACGATCAGAAAGGGGTGCAAACTGTATTTGATCGTTCAGGTGATCTTGAATGCTGGAGATACCAGAGTTGTGGAATTCAGTGAAGTCTCGGTTTTCACCATCAGAGCCGCTACCCTGGCTTATTGGCGAACTGGCTTCGTAGACGTCTTCCCATGCGCTATCCACAGGTAGTTCATCCGGGATAGCGTCTGGTTGCTCAGCCATGGTTGCAGCTTCAAAGTGTTCTTCAACGATAGTGTCGTCGGCAGAACTCGCGCTGACCTCTTCTTTTATTTCTTCTTTTTTTAGTTTTTCTTCATTGCGCTTGCGTTCTGTGTTCTCGGTCTGGCTTTCGTTTGCCGCATCGTTTTCACGAGGCTCAGAACCTTCATCGTCAGTCATTTCGAGCATGGGGTTATTTTCCAATGCTGACTGAATCTCTGTTTGCAACTCGAGTGTGGATAGCTGAAGTAATTTGATAGCCTGTTGTAGCTGGGGAGTCATCGCCAGCTGTTGACCCATCTTGACTTGCAGTGACTGTTTCATTGAGCTATCCACTTAGATTGAGGACGTTCGACTTGAGCCGATTATCGTCCTGTTTAGCCATACTGGCAGAAATATGACGCGCGTGTGCGGTTTAGCCACATACAAATGGGCTAACAACATTACGGTTCGCGCTTTAAGGAGTATGGCTTAAGCCATGCGGATTACAACTGCGTTTTACAGTCCAGTCGTGATACACACATTACGCAAAAAAGTACGCAAAAAAGTACGCGAAAAAGTCAGTAAAGAACTGGGCTGGATAGAAGTAAAAAAATAAAAAAGATTAAGAACTAAATAGAAAAATTTTCACCAAGATAGACTTTTTTGACTTGTTCATTTGCGAGCACCACATCTGGTTCGCCTTCGGCGATTAAATGGCCTTGACTTAGAATGTAGGCGCGATCACAAATGCCCAGTGTTTCGCGAACATTGTGGTCTGTTATCAGTACCCCAATATTACGTGCTTTCAAGTGTTCGATAATACGCTGAATATCAAGAATTGAAATTGGGTCAACACCAGCAAACGGTTCATCAAGCAAAATAAAACTGGGGTCTGCTGATAAGGCCCTGGCAATCTCTACCCGACGTCTTTCTCCACCCGATAAACTGATGCCCAGACTGTCGCGAATATGGGTGATTTGCAATTCTTCGAGCAGCGCTTCCAGTTTGTCTCGTTGATCGTCTTTGGACAGGCCTTTACGTGTTTCCAAAATGGCCATGATGTTTTGTGTCACGCTGAGTTGCCTGAATACCGAAGCTTCTTGCGGCAAGTAACCAACACCCAGACGCGCGCGAGCGTGCATTGGATGTTCGGTGATGTCGTTGTCATCAAACAGTATTTGACCCTGGTCTGGTTTGACTAAACCTACGACCATGTAAAAGCAGGTGGTTTTCCCGGCACCGTTGGGTCCGAGCAGCCCAACAATGTCTCCGCTATTAACAGAAATGGATACACCTTCCAAAATCTTGCGTTTTTTATAGGCTTTGTGTAAATCCCTGGCCACCAGTGAGTGCTGCACACCTTGAGGGTGTTCAGACTTTGCGGACGCAGATGGCGGCTGGGAATCCAAGGTTTGTATGTTCAAGTTTGCGTTAGCTATTCTGTAGACAGGATTGGGATTCAAATCATTACTTTGAAGCGGGCGGCTGAATGCGGATACTGACACGGCCTTTATCACCACCTTCAGCGCTGACTTTTTGTTCAGTTGAATTGAATACGATGCGTTCGCTCTGCAAGCGTTGGCGAGGTTGGCTTAAGGTTGCGTTGCCCGTGAGAATCAGGCTGCCGTTAAGCGCGTCGTAGTCAATGGCATTAGCAGTGCCGGTAACTAACTCACCGGCCTCGTTCTCTTGTTGAAATTCAATGGGTGAGCCACTGCCTTCGATTCGACTTAACTGATTGTTGGTTAGTTTTATCGCGATTTTGTCGGCTTTGATGGTCATGGTGCCTTGTTTGATTTCGACGTTACCAATGAGCGTTTGCACGCCGGCACGCTCGTCGTATTCGGAGCGATCGGCACTGACGTCGATAGGCTGAGTGAAATCACTTTTGCGAGCGTAGGCGTTATGACTGAGCAGCAATGCGCTTAAGATCACACCGCAGGCAATAGCAGTGCTATTGTTCACGCCCAGGCTGACTAACCTGCGCTTGCTTGCTAACTTGTTCGCCAATTCGTTCGCCAACTTGTTTATGAAAAAAGCTGTCCGATAAATGTTCACTTTAGTCTGTTTTTCCAACTTCGTAGCGCCCTGTAACTGTGGATAACAGGTTCAGCTTGCCTTTGTCGAGTGAGGACTGCAAGCCTACTGAGCGCAATTGCCAGTTCTCCGACACGATTTCTATGGGTTCGTCGGTGCGAACTTCGTTCGCATCGATCAGTATGGAAATAGCCTCAGTGCGCATAATCACCGGTGAGCTGCCGTCTGTTTCGCGACGCACCACCACCTCACCGTGCAATGTAAACATTGAGGGATTTTGCTTAAGCTCACCCAAAGCCGAATCGATTTTCCATTCGATCGCATCGCGATAGAACACCAAGGACGGCTCGGTTATTTTTGACCAGTCGTCAATCGGATAATGTGCCAGGGTTTGACCGGTGACCAAGTATTCGAGCTCACCGTTGGTGTCGTACTTTTTCGTGTTGAATTCTTCCAGATAATAGTCTGACTTGGTGGCGCTCATGTCTATCGTTGCTTCAACTTCCACATTTTCCGGTGTGGTTTCAACCCAGTCACGAATCACTATAGCCAACACTAATAATGGCACTAATAACCAGTAGCGCGAGATCAGCCGCATCAACATGCCAAAACCTCCACTAAACCACGCCTGCCGCTAATAACCCATGCATAGTTATTATGCCAACGACCCTGTTATTGTCGACAACCGGCAAGGAGGTGATCTGATGCTCTTGTAGCTTGGTGACCGCGGCCACCGCCAATGCATTTGGCTCAATAGAGTGGCCACCTTTTGTCATTACGTCTGTGATGGGCATGGAATGGATGTCAACATGACGTTCAAGTGTGCGCCGCAAATCACCGTCAGTAAAAATGCCCAGTAACGTATTTTGATTATCTACCACCGCGACCATGCCCAGGCCTTTCTTGCTGATTTCAATCAGCGCAGCTGATAAAGGCACGTCATCTTTGACAAGCGGTGTCGAATCACCGGCTGCCATGACATCACTTACTTGCAGTAATAGCTGTCGACCCAATCGGCCACCCGGATGTGATCTGGCAAAATCATCAGAATTAAAACCACGTGTATGGAGCAGGGCCACGGCCAGAGCATCACCGGTAACCAGTGTGCAAGTTGTGCTGGCAGTGGGTGCTAAATTAAGCGGGCAGGCCTCACGCTCAACGCTCACATCAAGCACTACGTCGGCGGCAAGAGCCAAAGGTGATTTGGCATCGCCGGATAACACAATAAGCGGTAATTCAAGTCTTTTTATCCCCGGTACCAGCTTGATGAGTTCGTCTGATGTGCCCGAGTAAGAGATCGCAAGGACGACATCACCAGATTGCATCATACCCATATCGCCGTGGCTGGCTTCTGCCGCATGAACGAAGAAAGCAGGGCTTCCCGTGCTGGCAAAGGTGGCTGCAATCTTATTGCCTATAAGGCCAGATTTGCCAATCCCGGAAACAATGATTCGCCCTTGGCAGCCCAACAGCAATGTGACTGCATCAACAAAGCTCTGGTCAAGCCTGTCTTGCAATGCAGTGATGGCAGAAAGCTCGGTATCGATGACCGCTTTTGCCAGCGCGACGATGCCTTCTTTATCTTTGTCATCCAAGTCAAAAATGTGCGCATTCATTTTGCTGGCGTGTCTGCTTCTTTGTCGAGTTCATCAAGCTCATCAAGCTCATCAAGCTCATCAAGCTCATCGAGTTCATCGAGTTCATCGAGTTCATCGAGTTCATCGAGTTCATCGAGTTCATCGAGTTCATCGAGTTCATCGAGTTCATCAAGCTCATCAAGCTCATCGAGTTCATCGAGTTCATCGAGTTCATCCGGCACGTCTTCATCCGATGGTTGGTTCGAGCCCAACACCAAGCGCTCATCAGAGTCCAGGGTGGCTTGACGATGCCGAGTGATCCAAGTATCGCGAGCTAACAAATAAGGGTCTAAGGCGGTATCTAAGACATTACTGGCACTAAGATACCTTGCTCGCAAGCTGACGATCTGCAGTGCGGTTAATCCCCACAACACGCTTCCTTCATCGGTAAAGTATGGCGGCAGATAGGTTGTTTGAGATTCGATAACCAAGCCAGTAGTCGTTCTAATGTTATTCGGCCCAAATAGCGGTAGCACCACAAACGGACCTTCACCGACACCCCACACGCCGAGTGTTTGTCCGAAGGTTTCTGAATGTTTGGGTAGGCCGATTCGCGTACTTACATCGAAAATACCGAAAACACCAAAAACGGTATTAATTGCAAATCGCGTGGCGGCGTTGCCCGCCAATTCGCCTTTGCCTTGTAGTGCATCATTAACAAAAACCGTCACGTCATCAATGTTGCTGAAAAAATTACCAATACCGGCTTCGACGGGATCAGGTACAACAGCGCGATATCCACGCGCGACAGGTCTTACGACTGCGTTGTCCAGCTTGGTATTGAAGCTGAACACTTTTCGATTGACGTTTTCCCATGGGTCGTAAACCGGCCCGTTGGGAGGGTTGGAGGCGCAGCCGGTAATGATAATCAGCAACACCGCGCTAATGATTTTTTTCATGAGCCGAACCTGTGTTCCACTGTTTTGTGCATCGTTGGTCAAGTGTAGCTGAACCCCTCGTGACGCGTGTAGTTGCGGGTTACGAACGGATACACGTATAAAGTTTGGCCAATCGGCCAAACTGGTACACTTCATGTGGGCTTTTTGATGATGGGTATTGTGAACACAGCGTCTGAATCTGGTTCCCAGCTGGTGCAAATTCGTGATTTGCACTTCCGGCGTGGGTCCAAACACATTTTTCGTGGAATCGAAATGGATATTCCGCGTGGACAAGTCACGACCATTATGGGCCCCAGTGGAACTGGGAAAACCACCTTGTTAAAGCTTATTGGTGGTCAGCTCAGACCGGCTCAGGGGACTATTGAGTTTGATGGGCATTCGGTTTCTAAACTGTCACGCTCAGCTCTTTATGATTTGCGCAAGCGAATGGGTATGTTGTTTCAGTCTGGTGCGCTGCTAACTGATCTAACGGTTTTCGATAATGTGGCATTTCCTGTACGTGAACATACCGACCTGCCCGAAAGTCTAGTCAGACATCTTGTTCTAATGAGATTGCACGCTGTCGGGTTGCGTGGTGCTCGCGACCTGTATCCGGCGGAACTCTCTGGCGGTATGGCCCGTCGAGTGGCTTTGGCGCGTGCACTGATTCTTGATCCCATGATGATTATGTATGACGAACCCTTTACCGGCCAAGACCCGATCTCCATGGGTGTTTTGCTCGATCTTATAAAGACTGTTAATCGCGCATTGGGCTTAACCTCCTTGATTGTCTCTCACGACTTACACGAATCCATGTCGATTTCCGATTACGTCGTCATTGTCTCGGACGGAAAAGTAGTCGAGGCGGGTTCACCCGATGCCCTGCGTAACTCTGATTCGGCCTGGGTACAGCAGTTTTTAAATGGTGCCTCCGATGGACCGGTACCGTTTCAGCTTGATGCCCCGGACTATAAAGCTGATCTTCTTGGTTCTGTAGCGGAAAGTTCTGTAGCGGAAAGTTCTGTAGCAACCAGTGCAACGGGTCGCTGAGGCATGATTAACTTTTTTCAGATGTTTGGTCGTGGCTGGCTTGAAGTTTTCGAACGGCTCGGTCGAGCGCATTTGTTCCTGTTCCAGCTGATCGGTGCTTTACCTTCATTGTTTGGCCGCTGGGGTCTGTTAGTCAAGCAACTGCACTCCACAGGGGTCATGACCCTGCTCATTATTCTGGTGTCCGGTTTGTTTGTTGGCATGGTGCTGGCTCTGCAAGGTTACAACTCCCTGGTGCGCTTTAGCGCTGAAGAGGCCCTGGGTCAGTTTGTCGCGCTGGTTTTATTTCGCGAACTGGCACCGGTGCTCACCGCATTGTTATTCGCCGGTCGAGCCGGTTCGGCCATGACCTCTGAAATAGGGTTAATGAAAGCCACAGAGCAGCTTGCCGGTTTAGAAATGATGGCAGTCGACCCCTACAAGCGGGTGTTTGCGCCTCGGTTCCTGGCTGGCTTTTTGGCGGTTCCTGCACTGGCGGCCATGTTTGGTGCGGTAGCCATATTGGGTGGCCATTTAGTGGGTGTGGAGATGCTGGGTGTAGATGCAGGTGCGTATTGGTCGCAAATGAAGTCAGAAGTCAGTTTTACGCACGATGTGCTAAGTGGTCTATTCAAAGCTTTGGTGTTCGGGTTCGTTATTTGCTGGATTGCAATCTTTGAGGGGGCCGACTGTGTGCCAACCTCTGAAGGGGTAAGTGGCGCCACAACCCGAACGGTTGTCTATTCGTCTTTGGCCGTTTTAGGTCTCGATTTTGTGCTTACTGCACTGATGTTCTAGTTATCGGGTTAGATGTTCCAGTTAAAGGTAAAAATGTAAATGAATTCTCGAGCGATTGAAATATTGGTTGGTTTGTTTATGGCGCTGTTTTTAGTGGCCATGACGTTTTTGGTTCTGAAAGCCAGCAATTTAACCGGCATCTCAGGCAACAGTGGTTATCAGTTACATGGCTACTTTGAGAACATTGGTGGCCTACGATCACGCGCTCCTGTGACCGCTGGTGGCGTTCGAGTGGGACAAGTTTCTCGAATTGAGTACGACGCTGAAACATTTCAGGCTAAAGTGACTCTTAGTATTGACGAACAATATTCCAACTTCCCGGAAGACACGGCCGCTAGCATCTATACCGCAGGTCTTTTGGGTGAGCAGTACATCGGATTAGAACCCGGCGCTGAAGAAGAAATTCTGAACCCAGGTGACGAAATATCATTGACGCAATCGGCACTTGTGCTTGAACGTCTCATCGGTCAGGTGTTACTGAACCGATAACAGCCCGGCATTTCGCGCAGGGCAGGAGTAAGGATTTTTAAATGAATATGCTTAAGAAAGTACTTGGTCAATTTACGCCATTCAAATTCAAGCACGCAATGGCATCGTTGCTATTGGCAAGTGTGTCGCTAACCAGCGCTAACGTTGCACGGGCCGCCGACGAGCATCCTGCGCAAGATCTTGTTGTGTCATCAACATCGAAGCTGATTGATGTTCTGAAAGAAGAAGGCGAACGCATCAAAACGGATAAAGCCTTTCTTGACGAACAAATAGATACTTATGTTGTGCCTAACATCGATTTTGACACCATGACAAAGTTGGCTGTTGGCAAGGCATGGCGGCAGGCCGATGAGAAACAACGCGTCGACTTGGTTGTTGAGTTTCGATCGCTGCTGCTAAACACCTACACCAATGCACTTACCGAGTACAGCGGCGAATCGATTGAGTTTCAACCATTTAAACCAGAAAATCGTGATGATCGTGCTGTTGTGCGGTCAGTTTTTAAACAGTCGGGTGGCAGTACGGTGCCTGTGTTGTATAAGTTGCGTGAGAAAGATGGTTGGTTAATTTATGACATAGAAGTCGACCAAATCTCGCTGGTCACCAGTTACCGCACGGCTTTTTCCAGTGAAATTGAAAAAGGCGGTATTGATGGGCTTATCCAAACCATGAAAGACAAGAATGCAGAGTCCTGATACTAAAAGCCCTGATATTAAAAGCCCTGATATTAAAAGCCCTGATTTTCAAAGCCTGGATTTCAAATGTGCAGCACAGGGCGGCACGATATCACTCTCTGGCAGCTTGAATTTTAGCACCGCAAAACAGGCGCTTACAGCTGTAAACGAGCAGATGGCCTTAGCGCCGGTTGGGGACGCTGGTGCTCGGGTCATTGACCTTGCCGGCATCACTCACAGCAACAGTGCAGGTCTTGCCCTGTTAATCGAATGGCTTGCGCAGGCCCAACGAACCAACCGCAAAATCACTTTTACGAATATTCCAGACTCACTTCGTCAGATTTCAGCCGTATGTCAGGTAGACAGCCTGATATAATTTCCCCCAGAGCACGGTAACGGGCTCTTTCAGTCTTTATTTTACAATTGTGCTGTCCTGCGACTGGGCTGTACTGGTTGCTCTTTGCAAGTGCAAAAGCGGCCCTATTTTAACAACGGCCAAAGGTCTCCATGGACAAACTACTGATTGAGGGCAGCGCGCCACTTTCCGGCGACGTGCGAATTTCTGGTGCAAAAAACGCAGTATTGCCCATTTTGGCGGCAACGCTGCTTGGCAGTAATACATCGCGAATCAGCAATGTCCCCCATTTGAACGATGTGACTACGACCATGTCGTTGCTGGCCCGAATGGGTTGCCAGATCACCATGGGCGACAACATGGAAGTGAGTGTCGATCCATCCACCATGAATGACTACACAGCCGCTTATGAGCTGGTTAGAACCATGCGAGCATCCATCTTAGTGTTGGGCCCGTTGGTTGCCAGGTACGGTCAGGCTGAAGTGTCTTTGCCAGGCGGTTGTGCTATCGGTGCCAGACCCGTCAACTTGCACATTGAAGGTTTAAGAGCGCTGGGTGCTGATATCGATATTGATAGCGGCTACATACGTGCAAAGGCAGGTCGACTGCAAGGCGCTCGCATTGCGTTTGATATGGTCACGGTAACCGGCACCGAAAACCTGTTAATGGCGGCAACGCTGGCCAAAGGCGAAACCGTTTTAGAAAATGCAGCGCGAGAACCTGAGGTGGTTGATCTTGCCAATTACCTGATTGCCATGGGCGCAAAAATTGAAGGCGCGGGCACCAGCACCATCACTATTGAGGGTGTTGATCAACTCAATGGTTGTGCTTATAACGTGGTTCCTGATCGAATTGAAACCGGTACTTTTCTGGTAGGTGCCTGTGTGACGCGCGGAAAAATTCGCGTACGCGACACGGTGCCTCAAACGCTGACCGTTGTGCTCGACAAGCTAAAAGAGGCTGGTGCAGACATCACTGTAGGTGATGACTGGATTGAACTGGATATGCACGGAGAGCGGCCACAATCTGTGAGTATTGCAACTGCACCTTATCCTGATTTTCCTACCGATATGCAGGCACAGTTCTGCGTCTTAAATGCGGTTGCCAGTGGTACGGCGAAAGTGTCAGAGACGGTGTTTGAAAATCGTTTTATGCATGTGAATGAGCTGCAGCGCATGGGCGCTGACATGACCATCGATGGCAATTCGGTGACTATCCGTGGCGTCGAGCGTTTGCGGGGTGCTCCGGTGATGGCAACAGATTTACGGGCATCGGCAAGTCTGATTTTGGCAGCCCTGGTTGCCGATGGCGAAACCACTGTGCGTCGCGTTTATCATATTGATCGTGGCTATGAGCGTATTGAAGAAAAATTTCATCTGCTTGGCGCTGATATTCGTCGTGTGCCGGATCGCGACTAATGACGGTAATTAATATTGCGCTATCAAAGGGTCGTATCTATGAGGAAACCCTGCCGCTATTTGCAGCTGCAGGTATCGAGCCGCAAGACAACCCCACTACCTCTCGAAAACTAATCTTGCCAAGCAACCGTCCTGATGTGCAATTTTTGATTGTGCGTGCATCTGATGTCCCGACTTATGTACAGCACGGTGGGGCGCACTTAGGCGTGGTTGGCAAAGATGTACTAATGGAACACGGCGGAGAAGGGCTGGTTGAACCCCTCGATTTGCACATTGCCAAATGCCGGCTCATGGTTGCAGGTTACCCCGACACGCAACTCGATGGACAACAGCGCTTGCGAGTTGCCACCAAATACGTTAATTGCACCCGCGAACACTTTGCCAGGCACGCACGCCAAGTGGAAATAATAAAGCTCTACGGTTCGATGGAACTTGCACCGTTGGTCAACCTGTGTGATCTTATTGTCGATGTTGTCGACTCGGGTGCAACACTTGCTGCAAACGAGCTAGTACCCCTTGAACACATTGCAGATATATCGTCGCGCATAGTGGTAAACCGGGCCGCATTAAAAACCAATAACCAACCTATCAGTGAGTTGCTGCAAAAATTAGAAGTAGCTGTAAAGGAAAAACTTAGCAAATGAGTACAAGCACATGAGTACAACAACAGACGATTTACGCATCACGGACACTCAGGTATTGCGCGAGCCTGAAGAGCTGATCGCGAAAATCCCCGTCACCGATAAAACGGCTGCAACCGTTACCGCTGCGCGTAACGAGGTCAGTGCCATGCTGGCAGGTAATGATGATCGCATTGCGGTTGTTGTTGGACCTTGTTCAATCCACGACCCTGATGCTGCTCGCGAGTATGCGCAAAAGCTCTCTGCGCTAAAAGAACAGTACGCACGCGAGCTTTGCATCATTATGCGAGTGTATTTTGAAAAACCTCGGACCACTGTTGGTTGGAAGGGCCTGATCAACGACCCTGACATGGACAACAGCTTCAATATTAATAAAGGTCTGGAGCAAGCTCGCAGCCTATTGGCAGACATCAACGACATGGGTTTGCCGGCGGGTGTTGAATACCTTGATTTAATTAGTCCGCAATACATTGCAGACTTGGTCGGCTGGGGTGCTATTGGTGCGCGCACAACTGAAAGTCAAGGTCATCGAGAGTTGGCATCGGGCTTATCCTGCCCGGTTGGGTTCAAAAACGGCACTGCTGGCAGTATGCAAATTGCAATTGATGCTATAGGTGCTGCTACCCAGCCACACAGCTTTTTGTCGGTTTCTAAAAACGGACACTCCAGTATTTTTAAAACGGCAGGCAACACGGATTGCCATGTGATTTTGCGTGGTGGTAAAGCCAGTATTAACTACGATGCCGCCAGTGTTGACGATACCTGTGCCATGTTGAAAAAGGCTGGTTTGCCCGAGCGAGTCATGATTGATTGCTCGCATGCGAATTCTCGCAAGAAGCATCAGCGGCAGATATACGTTTGTCGAGATATATGTTCGCAATTGCGCGATGGCGATACCCGTATTATGGGTGTCATGATCGAAAGTAATTTGGTTGAGGGTGCACAAAGTCCTTCAGCCAAACCACTGGTGCGAGGCCAAAGTGTCACTGACGCTTGTTTATCATTGGACGACACGGCGCCTTTACTTGATATGCTGGCGCAAGCGGTTGTGGCGCGCCGCAAGGCATAGAGTTTAGCGCGGTGCGTTATACGCTTAGCTTTATTGATGCCAATTGGGTGGCCGTGCATCAGGCTACCCTGGTATTTGTTGTGCATGCAGGCAAGGTATTGTTGATTCGAAAAAAGCGCGGTCTGGGTGCCGGTAAAATCAATGGGCCCGGTGGCAAGCTTGACCCAGGAGAAACAGCGCAACAGTGCGCACATCGAGAAGTGTTTGAGGAGCTGTGCATCCGCATAAGCAGCTCCAACAACGTTGGTCGATTACGATTTCAGTTTGCTGATGACTACTCAATCGATGTGCAAGTATTCATCGCTACCGAATTTGAAGGCACACCAACCGAAACACTCGAGGCTGCACCACTGTGGTTCGAGCCCCGGCAAATCCCGTATAACGAAATGTGGGCAGATGATCGCATTTGGTTGCCAAGGGTTCTCTCAGGTGAGCATGTTGATGGGCGCTTCATTTTTGATGGGGATGCCTTATTGGAATCTGATGTGCAGTTCCAGGCAACGTCCGAAGTCTAAAATTAAAGGGGACGGAGGGATTTGTTTTTGACCAGTTGACCGGTGATCGGGGTCGGTGATCGCGGTGATCGGGGTCAGGTCTTTGATTTTGGATAATTTATGCTTCAACGGAGTCAGGTCTTTAATTTATCCAAAATCAAAGACCTGACCCCGATCACCGCGATCACCGACCCCGATCACCGGTCAACTGGTCAAAAACAAATCCCTCCGTCCCCTTTAATTTCTGCGCTAACCGAGAAATGCATCACAGTTTTGTTCTTGTGACCACGTGCTCCTTTATCCTGCGCCACTGTCGCATCAAGTAAGTGCTCAACAGGCCGATTTTTTATAGGTTACCCGCTGCGGGTGTTTATTTAGATTGAGGCCAACATGGCACGCTCATCAGATTCAGTTTTTCCGCTGTCCTTAATTAAGGATAAAAACTTCCAGACTCGTCAAATTCGACGAGTGATGTTACTAACGCTAATTTTCATTGTGCAATCGACTCTTATTCTGGGTATTTTTTATCACTTTCTGTTGGGTGAAATGGTGGCAGGCACAGCCCCGCTGTTGTTTGCATCAGAAGACTTGCAGTTACTGAATGAAAGTGTTCCCACTACCAAAGAAGTCATGATGCGTTGGGTGCTCATTATGTTGGGTGTAAATGCGATTATCACCACAGCTATCGCGGTTTACATTATGCGTAAACTGGGTAATCCATTGCTTGCCATAAGGCGAGCCCTGAATGAATTGGGTGATGGCAATCTTGATGTCAGACTGAGATCTGGTGATGCAAAAGAATTTTCAGATTTAAGTGAGGCACTCAATCGCGCTTTGGAACAAATTCAAGGCAAGATTCAGGAAGCCAGGCAGGAAACTCGTATCCTCGATACGTTGGAACAGCAACCGCGACCCGATGCAAAGGAAATAGAGCAGGCCCTGGTAAACTGTCGCGATGTGCTGAATTTTTTCGATCAAGGCAAAGTTGCTGAGGATGAGCGGCCGGCGGCTAACGGCTGATAAACAGATAGCCTAAAAACCCATGCTCACTCAAATGGACTATTTAACGGCTAAGCCCACGAGCCGCCCGATTCGATGCGGTGCCTGGTTGTTGTCTGTTGTGGTGTTGCTACTGGCCCTTAGTTCAGGTTCTGCAGACGCTGCGGACGCCGACAAAGTCAGCTTTCGCGAAACGCCAGCTGCTGCGCATTACGATAATGCCCTGGCCTTAATAGAGTCCAGGGAATACACCAGTTCTTTGGCTTTGCTGCGTCGAATACAAGCCTATTATCCTGGCTTTGAACAACTCTCATCAGTACAAACCCGCATTGCGGTGCTTCAGGAAGCTGACAACGCTGATCATGTGCTGGGCCATTATCTAAGCGCTTTAGACAAACGTGATGCTGGTGACATAGACGGTGCCATCAGCGCGCTGGATTTTATTTTGCAGCAATATAAAGACAGCTCTTTGCAGGACGATGCCTTGTATCTAAAAGCTTACGTTCAGATCATGGACAGGTATGACTTTAGCGCGGCGCGAACAACAATTGCCAACCTGCAACAGGCCTTTCCCGAATCTTCTTATCAAGATTCGGTTGAATATCTGGATGCCATAGCCTTGGAACAACTAGGTCAGACTGCACAAGCCAAGCTGGCACTTGAGGCCCTGCGCGACAAACACACCGCTCTGTCGTTGCCGTTTGGCATTAGCTGGCCTGAGGGCAATGTGCTGTCGCGTTATTGGTATGACCGGGCTGATCGACGTCTGGATATTATTGACCAACGCGGTGCGTCGGCAAGTCAGATGCGCTCAAAACAGGTTGATGATTCAGGTACGCTGCGCATCGATGTCAATGTCGATGGGGTGGATCTGGCATACGAACTTTCTCCAAGTCCGCTGACCACTCAAACAGCCTGGCTCGATGGCGTCTTACAAGATCGCTTGCCTCCCGCGGCTGGTGTGTTTGTTGGAAAGGTCGTTGGTGATGATGCTTCGTGGGTCCGTGCTGTTATTGTTGATAACACCATTTCTGGTGTTGCATTCGCATTCGAACAAATCTATACCATGCAACCGGGTACATTGATCGGAACGCTTGATTATTATCAACCGCGCAGCTCGCGAACACGCTCTGCAAGTCGACCGGATTCAGTATCAACAGAAGCGGAAGTCAAACTCGATAGCATACAAGCGCCGCCTGAATTGGGCGCGGCAATAAAATATCGTACAGCCACAAAGGCCAGTGACTTACGGGTTGTTCCTGTATCGATAGTTATTGATGCTGAATTTGATCGGTATCACGGTGGTAACGGCTTGGTGGTCTCGCTTAATCAGCTTAACGTGGCTGATGGTATTTATCGACAGTTTGGTCTTGCCCTGGCTGTTGACGAGGTACAAGTGTTTGGAGACAGCGATTCAAACCCGATGTTGCAAGCCCCGGCAACGCTTGAAAATTACCTGAATAGCTTTCGTGATTATCGTCAGACACATCGGACTTTGTTTTCCAGCAGTGCATTGACGTATCTATTCACGGGTAAACAACGAACCGATCCGACACTGGGTTTGGCGTGGATAGACACGCTGTGCCGAACAGATGGGTATGACGTTGGTATTATTACGCCCAGTGCGATCGGAGATGTATTGCTAACGCATGAGCTTGGTCATTCACTGGGTTCTCAACACGATTCTGATACCAGTTGTAGCACTGACTCCACGAAAATCATGTGGCCACATATCTCCAGTCGCACCAATGTTGAATTTAGTAGTTGCTCGCAAACATCATTGTCGGGCGCGCGATCAAAATCGTGTCTGGTAGACGCTGTTGATATGGCCTTGGGTGCTTACTCTGCACATTCAGGTGTTCGCTTTGAGCTGGCTAATCTGGATTCAACCGTTGCCATGGATGCCACCCTGGTCATTGAAGTTAGCGAGGCTGGGCTAATTGGTTTGCCCGCTGGCTGTAATGCAATGTCCCCGACCAGTGCGCAGTGTGCTGTCAGTGCGCTGCAACCTGGTGAAACACGTGATGTTGTTGTGCTAATCAACGATGCGCAAAATCATGCTGATGCCGTGGTGACAGCCCAGCTTAGCCCCGTTGGCACTCAGGATTTTACGCCTGCGAACAATGTAGCGACCTACTCGGTAGGAGAACAATCGAGTACAAGTGAGCACTTGATTCTTTCAGAAGCGGTACCACTGAGTTCTGACAATACAACCCAAACTACAGACACCCCAGCCGCAGCCAAGTCTGGCTCGCTGAGCTGGAAAGCGTTGTTGGTTTTGTTAGTGTTTGTGGTCGGTTTAAGCCAAACACGACGCTTAAACCAAAGAGGATAAGGGGTTTGAATCTGGAGCGCTGTTAAAAGGCGCATCGTCGATGAGAGTGCGATAGTCGACATGCGAAAGCGTGTCGAAGTTTGAATATCCATCCCCCATTTCTGTTTGACCTCGATAAGCCGGGACGTGCACGGCCGACTTTAACCATGGACAGATGTGTGCGGTTAGCAAAATTTTGTGACCAGGTAAGTTGTCGAACTGCTGCATCAGTTCTGGTGTGCACAAGTCGCGATCAGTAAAGGCAAATATCAGCTTTTCACGATTGATGCGAGCTTTGCGCCGGTTCCATTTTTCTCGTGCCTCGTCTTCATTTTTGTAGTGCATGAAATGTATTTCGATATCGCCCAGCAAGCCGATCGGGTACGAATTAAATTTGGCATGCGTATCGTGGGCTTGAGGGTAGCGTGAGCTGGACACGAACTCGAGTTCTTGAGCAAGATAATGCTCCAGACGGCTGGCGAACTTGATGTAGCAGGGCGCATGGAAGAACAAATTGACCGTCGGGGTGAGGTAAGGCATTTTCAAGAAGCGGTAGGGCAGCGTTCCGGTGCAATTACTGGCAATAATTGAGAAATCCCGACACGTTATGCCCCTGATATGGTGCACAACAGCCGTTTTGTGTATCCATTTGTGGAGTTTTTTTAACATTTTTCGTGCAAAGTCGATCGTCGTTTCTGCTTACTTCTAATCAGTATAATTCGAATATCTGCCTGTCGCAGAAAAAATTGCTGCTCTGGCATCGCCGGCAAGCCAGGTTTTAAGGCTGAAAGCGGCCTGAGAGCAGGTGTTTGCCAACCAGTCGATGCACCAATTTGAAGAATTTATTGTTCAAAATCAGGCCGCTCGAAGAGTTCGACGGAAATAGTCACAGACTGACCATTTCTTAGTACAACCAGTGGTACCTGGGTTCCAGGTGGCAGTCCCGAGACCAATAAAAGCAGCTCAGTGGCATTGGAAATAGCCTGACCTGCCACTTCGATAACCACATCGAAAGGCAGCAAACCATTCGCGTGGGCCGGGCTGCCCTCGAGCACTGCCGTTATGACAGCGCCTCTGTCTACCTCCCTATTAATTCCCGGAAACATTTGTAGATTATCGGCACCGATACCCAGCCAGCCACGGATCACATACCCGTTTTTAACTAACTGCGGCACCACGGAAGCCAGCAGCTCTGCCGGAATAGCAAAGCCAATCCCTTCGGCACCATTGTCGCGTAAGAACACCGCTGTGTTAATCCCGACCAGTTCACCCTCTGGGTTGATTAGCGCCCCTCCAGAATTTCCTGGGTTAATTGCTGCATCAATTTGTACAAAATTTTGCCATGCGGAGGTGCCAGCTACCCGACGGGCTGTTGCGCTGACAATACCTTGCGTAACGGTTTGCCCAACCCCGAAAGGATTACCAATGGCCAACACAATGTCACCGACTCGCAGCCCGGCGTCTGGTCTGATTTCCACAGCAGGCAGGTCAGAGGCCTCAATTTTTACGACCACCAGATCGGTTTCTATATCTTTGCCAATGACCTGCGCCACGTGCAATGATCCGTCACTGAGCACAATGTTGATTTCATCGGCGGCTTCAATGAGATGCCAGTTGGTCAAAATATGACCGCTCTTGTCGATGATCAACCCTGAGCCCTGACTGGTGCTGCGTCGTTCGCGTGGTGCGATGACAGGTGTTTGCTCCTGACCCTCAAAACTGCGGACCGGGGATTTATAAATAGTCTCGCTGGAGTAGATGCTTACAACAGACGGGGCTACCTTCATAATACCGTCGTGATAGGAGTGTTTGGAGTAGCGCTTTTTCACGCTCGTGCTGCTGCCCGCTTGCGCAGGCGCTTTGGGTAATATCGCCAAATCGCTCAGCGCCGGCACGGCTCTGAATAAGCCGAGCCCGAATAGCAAGCCGCCAACGGCGCATAACAGCATGAATAACAGTTTGTTCAGCTTTGTAGTCCTTGACGATGTTGATTAAAGGTATTCAATGGAAAAGCGAGACGACGTAGTAGCGTATCTTAACCGAACACTCGAAATCGATAGCGTAAAGGATTATTGTCCAAATGGTCTGCAGGTTGCCGGGCGCGAGCACATCAATCACGTTGTATCAGGCGTCACGGCCAGCGCGCGTTTTTTAACGCTGGCCAGAGAGGCAGGCGCAGACGCGGTGCTGGTGCATCACGGATACTTCTGGAAGGGCGAATCGCCGGTATTAACCGGCATGAAGCTTGAGCGTATCCGCATGTTGATCAACGCCGATATGTCACTTCTGGCCTATCACTTGCCATTAGATGTGCATCCGTCTTTAGGTAACAACGCGCAATTGGCCAAGCTTTTTAATATCGAGATGGAAGGCCAGGTTGAAGCCGGTGGTACGGATGGTTTGCTGTTTCATGGCACGCTGAACAAACCGTTAAGTAACACTGAGTTTGTTGAGCATGTGGCCGCTTGCGTTGGCCGTGAAGTCACAGCTGTTGGTCGCAGCAATCAGACTATACAACGTGTTGCATGGTGCTCAGGTGGCGCACAAGGTTTTGTTTGCGCGGCAGCAAGCATGGGTGTTGATGCGTTTATCAGTGGTGAAATTAGCGAGCAAACCACGCATGAAGCGCGTGAAAACGGCATTTTGTACATTGCCGCCGGGCACCATGCCACTGAGCGCTATGGCGTACAGGCGCTTGGCGAAAAATTGTCCAGGGAACTACAGTTAACCCATCAGTTTATTGACGTTGACAATCCGGCCTGAATGACTGCGAACAATTGCGCTGATAACCCTGATTTGACTCGCTTGTGTGTTAATCTTGTGGGTTGCATCTGCCGGGTGATAATAGTCGTATAAATCACGTCCGACTAACGAATATAAGAGTCGAATACGAGAAACTGTTGCAAGTATCGATTCGAGTATTGAATTCAAGTATCAAGTGGAGTGTCGCATGAGTGCGAAGAAAACAGGCGCCGACACAGGTCGAGTTGCCGGAGATAGTTCTTTTACAGACGTGGGTGTAGACCCCAAACGACGTCGTTTGCTGATTGGCGGAATGAGTGCCGCTGGTGGTTTAGGCGCCGGTGCTCTGGGTGTTTCCATGTTGGCATCCATGTCTCCAAGTGCTCGAGCCAAAGCGGCCGGTGCACCGGTAGAGGCCGATATAAGTAAATTGGCTCCCGGACAACTGCTAACGGTCGAATGGCGCGGAAAGCCGGTCTGGATTGTGCGCCGCACAGAGCAAGCGCTTGGATCGCTAACGTCGGTAGCTGATCAACTGGCTGATCCTGACTCCGAACAAGAGCAGCAGCCTGAGTACGCGAAAAATCCTACCCGTGCCATTAAAGACGAGTACATGGTTGTCATTGGCATATGTACCCACCTCGGCTGCTCACCAACTTACCGGCCGGAACTGGCTGCCCCTGATTTAGGCAGTGATTGGGAGGGTGGTTTCTTCTGCCCATGTCACGGGTCAAAATTTGACATGGCTGGCCGTGTTTATAAAGGCGTACCAGCGCCAACCAATCTTGAAGTTCCGCCGTATACCTATCTTGATGATGGTCTTATCAAAATCGGTGTGGACCAGGGAGCAGCAGCATGAGTAAGACGAATTCTGGCGGCGGCCTGATGGGTTGGATTGATGACCGTTTTCCGCTCACCAAGATGCTCGAAGAGCACGTCACCAAATATTACGCGCCAAAGAATTTTAACTTCTGGTACTACTTCGGCGCGCTGTCTTTAATGGTTCTGATTATTCAGATCGTTACCGGCATTTTCTTAACCATGAACTACAAGCCCGACGGAGAGCTCGCGTTTAAATCGGTTGAATACATCATGCGCGATGTCAACTTTGGTTGGCTGATTCGATACATGCATTCCACTGGTGCGTCCTTGTTTTTTGTAGTGGTGTATTTACATATGTTTCGTGCGTTGCTGTATGGCTCATATAAAAAGCCACGCGAATTACTGTGGATATTCGGCATGCTTATTTATGTTGTGCTAATGGCCGAAGCATTTATGGGTTACCTGTTGCCCTGGGGCCAAATGAGCTATTGGGGTGCGCAGGTTATTATTTCGTTGTTCGGTGCCATACCGTTTGGCATTGGTGATGCGGTTACCCTGTGGCTCAAAGGTGATTACATCGTATCTGATGCTACCCTCAACCGATTCTTCGCGTTACATGTAATTGCGGTACCGCTGGTGTTAATTGGATTGGTCGTAGCGCACATTTTGGCCTTGCACGAAGTGGGCTCTAATAATCCGGATGGCATAGAGATTAAAGCCAATAAAAACGCTGACGGTATCCCAAAAGACGGTATACCTTTTCACCCGTACTACACCGTTAAAGATCTATTTGGTGCTTGCGTTTTCTTTTTAGTGTTCTTTGCCATTGTGTTCTTTGCACCAGAGATGGGCGGTTACTTTTTAGAGCACGCTAATTTTGTTCCGGCTGATCCACTAAAAACGCCAGAGCACATTGCACCAGTGTGGTACTTCACGCCGTTCTACGCCATATTGCGCGCAGTGCCGGATAAACTTATGGGTGTTATGGCGATGGGTGCAGCAATTCTTGTGCTGTTCTTCCTGCCGTGGATTGATCGCAATCCTGTTCGTTCTATTCGCTATCGTTCAGGCATCTACAAAGTGTTGTTGTTCTCTTTTGCTATTGCATTCATTGTACTTGGCTACTTTGGCATGCAATCGCCAACACCAGTGGGCACGTTTATATCCCGATTGTGCTCTGTCATCTACTTCGGCTTTTTTGTCGCCTTGTTCTTTGTCAGTAAAGCCGAGAAAAATAAACCACTGCCGGAGCGCCTGACATGAGAGTCACTCTAAACAGTGCCTTGACTAACAAGGCAATATTTTCGGCAGGTTTTTCGGCAGCCAGGGCATCGTTGATTGCAATAGCGCTTGCGGCACCGATGACTCTATTAGTGTCCGCGCCGGTCAATGCGGCAGGCGCAAGCGTTGCGCTGGAATCACCTCAAATTGATACCAGCAATCAGAAGTCCTTGCAGCGTGGTGCAAAAGCTTATGTCAACTACTGCATGGGTTGCCACAGTGCCGATTACCAACGCTACAGCCGTATGGCCCAAGACCTTGGGTTAAGTGAAGAAGACGTTGCAAACAACCTTATCTTTACGACTGACAAGGCAGGTGAGCCGACAAAAGTCGGGTCATTGATGGTCAATAACATGACTGAAGACTATGGCCGTAATTCTTTTGGCGTTGTACCGCCTAACTTGGCACTGACTGCGCGCTCACGTGGTGAGGACTGGATATACACTTATTTAAAAACGTTCTATCTCGACGAAGGTAGAGGTGGGGTTGGTGTCAACAACCTGGTTTATCCAGGGGCTGCGATGCCTCATGTACTGTGGGAACAACAGGGCTGGAAAAAACCAATATACGAAGGCGAGGGTGCCGAAAAGCATTTCGTTGGTTTTGAGACTGTGACCGAAGGAACCCTAAACGAGCAGCAATACGATGCGCTGATTACGGATATAACAGCGTTCATGTCTTATATGGCCGACCCGATTAAGCAAACCCGGCACCGCATTGGTATGTTTGTTATGTTGTTCTTGCTGGTTTTGACAGTCATCTCTTACTTCCTTAAGAAAGAATACTGGAAGGACGTCATCTAAGCAGCTCTACTATCAGCAGGTGCGGCAAATCAGTGCTGCACACTAGTGCCGTAAGCGGTTTGCTGCGGCACTGCAGAACAACGAAACACAGGGGCTTCCATTGACAGTACTAGGCAATCGGCGAGCAGTAATGACGATGTTTTCTGACCCGGAATGCATCCACAGTCACCGGGTGCGCCTGGTGTTGGCTGAGAAGGGAATTCAGGCTGAGGTCGAATCCTGCGACCCGAACAATAAACCAGAGGACCTGGTTCAGCTCAACCCTAATAACTCCCTGCCTACCCTGGTTGATAGAGACCTCGTCTTGTACGATGCGCGAGTGGTGGTGGAGTATCTGGACGAACGCTACCCGCATCCGCCGTTTATGCCAATTGACCCTGTGTCGCGTGCGCGTACTCGATTGGCCTTGTTTCGTATCGAGTCAGACTGGTATGCTTTACTACCCTTCCTTGAGGAAGGTGGTGAATCGGCGCAAACAGCCAGACACCAATTGGCCGAATCGCTCACGGCGTCAGCGGATGTGTTCGCTGCAATGCCGTACTTTTTAAGTGAAGAATTCTCCATGCTGGACGCAACGCTTGCACCATTGCTTTGGCGGTTGAATCACTACGGGATAGAACTACCAAAAGCGGCTGTGTCGATCACTGATTATTCCAAGCGTGTATTTGCACGTTCCGGCTTTCAAGCCAGTTTGACTGACCGTGAACGAGAGTTAGGTTAATGATTTCCAATAGGCCTTATCTGATTCGAGCCCTGTACGAGTGGATTGTTGACAACAATCTTACTCCGCATATGCTTGTAGATACTGCAAATGAGTCAGTAGAAGTGCCACGTGCGTTTGTAGAAAACGGCCGTATCATCTTAAACGTTAGCCCGGAAGCTACCCATTCTTTGGTACTAGGCAATGACGCCATCAATTTCAATGCACGCTTCAGCGGTACGGCTATGGATGTGCACGTTCCTGTGTCGAGCGTGTTGGCTATTTACGCGCGCGAAAATGGGCAAGGCATGATGTTCGGTGAACATGATGAAACGCCACCCGATCCTGAGCCAGGCAAAAGTACTGACAAACCTGCTGCACCCAGTCAGATTAAGCGACCGAACTTAAAGATCGTAAAGTAGGCGTCGAGTCCGCACACCTCCAGCCCGATGACCCCTTGCGATTTTCCTGTTGCACCGCAAGTATAGAAATGCGTGCCTTCAAGTTTTACCATGCTAGAAAACATCCTTGAATGGAAAACTGACATGATAGAAATCGAAACTCAACGTTTGGTATTGTTGCAACCCGACGAAACTGTTCTGGAAAGCCTGATTGAATTTTACGTATCTGAACGATCGTCTATGGCTGGCGGTCATGTGCCTTTTTCAGATGCAGTCACCCTGGCTTATGCAATGCTTGGTCATTGGGTGCACCGTGGGTATGGCATGTTCACCATATCGCGCAAAAAAGATAAAGCATATGCAGGCATGACTGGCCCATACTTTCCACCGGGCAGGCCCGAGAAGGAAGTTGGCTGGATACTCTTCGATGGTTTTGAGGGGTATGGATACGCAACAGAGGCTGCAAATGCAGCTGTTGAATTCGCCAGAGACACACTTGGCTGGACAGACATTGTCCATTATATTGATCTTGAAAATAGTTCATCAGTTAGTGTTGCTGAGCGTTTGGGTGCCAAGCTGGATACGGACGCTATTCAAAAGCCTGCACATCCTTGCCTTGTGTACAGGCAGCCGGCGGTATAGGTGTGGTGTGACAAGCAAGCAAGTAAAAAACTACCTCGAAAAATCAGCCTACAGTCCTATTCGCCCCGAGCTTGAATATGCACTAGGTCTTTCGAAAGGTGGTGCAGTGGCCATTGACTGTGGGTGCGGGGCAGGGTCAAACATAGCCCATTTACGTGCGCGCGGGTTTTCAGTGCATGCATTCGATATCGATGAACAAGCTATTGCAATGTGTGCCGACCGGTTTGCCGATGACTCAAATGTGATTTTGTCCGTTGATAGTTTTGGTAGCTTTAGCTATCCCACCGCATCAATAGTGGTTGCTGATGCCAGTCTGTTCTTTTGTCCTGTGAATGAACTTAAGCTTTTCGTTGAAAAGATTGTTCAGTCATTGCAGCCGCAAGGTGTGTTCTATGGTGCATTCCTTGGTGCCAGAGACACAATGGCAAGTTCTCATTTTAATACTGATGCGTATTGGGGTGAGGTAATGGTATTGAGCGCTGAAAATATAAAAAATACGTTGAGTGGATTCGATATTGTTCAGTTCAAAGAGCATGAGAGTGACGGAGTTACAACAACAGGTGATGACCATCATTGGCATATACTTAGTGTTGTTGCTAACATATCGTCTAAAGTACTTTAAAAAAGTGTAATGGCCAGTTTATGAATTGCAGGATGGCGGTCTCCACAGATGTGCCTGGTGCTTGTCGCATACTCAATGATATTATACAAGTTGGTGGTACAACAGCTTACGAAGAACCTTTAAGCGAAACCGATTTTTTAATTCATTTTCTTATTGGTGACTCACGTATTAGCTGCATCATCTGTGAAGACTCCAATGCAGATATTCTGGGGTTTCAATCGCTAGCGATAAATAAAAAGCTTCCAATTGGCTGGGTTGATATAGCGACATTTGCCCGAGTTAATCCAAAGACCAAGGGTGTGGGCACCTTGCTATTCGCTACCAGCAAGCAGTTTTTAGTAACAGGCAGAGTTCAAGACGCTAAAGTTTGCGTCACCCCATATCAGATGATCAACGCCACCATTCGCGCGGACAATAAATCTGGATTGTCTTATTACAGTAAAATGGGGTTTGTTGATTATCATTGTGACAGGGCAGTCCCGTTAAACGATGGAACGCCAGTAGATAGAATCTCAAAGCAATATAAATTGGGTTAGTGCGTTAGTGTGGAAGAAGTTCAAAAAGGGAAGACAACTATGAAAATATCGTTAGTGAGCATACCGGTACAAGACCCTTTAAAAGCACATGAAATTTACACATCAAAATTAGGTTTTGTTTCCAGAGAATTTAACCCGACTGCCAGTTTGGCCATTGTTGCTTCAAAGGAAGACCCAACCGCCACAGCCATTTTGTTAGAGCCCTGTAGTGGTAATTTTGCAGAAGATTATCAACGCTCTGCGTTTGATGCTAATTTACCGATTATGGGATTTAGCACAAAGAACATTAACACCGAATTGGAAAGGCTAAAGTCAGAAGGTATAAAACTACGCCCCGATTTGGATAAGCCCGAGTGGGGCATAGAGAATGTGTTTGAGGATGGCTGCGGTAATTTGCTGATGATTGAAGAAGCCCAGTAAAGAGAACGAGACGTTTTTAAGTCAAAGGAGACACCATGGGATTTTACTTACTAGCGCTGTTCATTGTGACTTTCGTTCCTGCTGTGGCCATGCCTGGGCCGAATGGCGCTTTTGCTGTAGCGCAATCAACGGCAAGAATATATAGCGCCTGTTTTTGATCATCTGTTAGCTATTGCTTTATCGAGCTTCCGCCAGTTAACTCCGTTGCCCATAATATCAGCAATGAATTTGCCATCAGCGCCAAAAAAGATAAAAAGGGGAACGGCTCTATAAGGGTTGCCAGTGATTTCCTTCAAGGCGTCGGAAAAGCCTGATGTGTTTTTTGTAAAAAGACTGGTTATCTCAATACCCGCTGTCGACTGACGAGCATATACAGCCTCTTGCTGGTGGGCATCGTCGATGTTAATGATCAATGCAGATACCTTTTCTTTATCCAGCTGCTCGTACCACTGCTGCATGTGCGTTTCAGCTTCGTCACAGGGTTTGCATCCATCGTACCGGAAAAGTACGAGCGTGAACTTTCCATCATCACGAAATGCTTGTAGATCGGTTTGAACGTCCTGGGCGGTTAGTTCGATGTTTTCGGACGCTATCAAATCTGCAGACGAAAACAAGGCGAGTAAAAACCCAAGGGTAATGGCTGGTCGGAAGTAGGGGATTCGCATCTGATTATCTGATGGTTATTATGAAACTGAAGGGTATCACGGTCTGTTAGTGCATATTGATCAGCATTCTTCAATCGCATTGCGGGTCCAGACCAATTGATGATCTCGATACTCGTGCATAGAAACACCGTGGGTTATAGGTCCAAACGGATTGCCAATATCTTCACTAGGCGCACTGACTCCGATAACATCTATTCGAGCACGCTGTCGTGCGGTGGCGTTTTTTTGCAGATAGTGCAATACGGCACGCCGCAACTTTCGTTGTTTTTTCCAGTCAACGCTTTGGGTCGCGCCTCCGTAGTGAAAACTTGCTCGATAGCGCACTTCAATAAACACCAGCGTATCGCTGTGTTCTTCAAACATGACAAGGTCGATTTCGCCTAATCTGCAACGATAGTTGCTGCAGATAAACCGCAAGTTATGGCTTTTAAGAAAATCACAAACGAGTGATTCAACGGCGTTGCCTACAGTGATGGTTTGCATATGACCTCCATGTCATTGTGTTTGTTTCAAAAGATTAGTCTGATAATCAGATTGTTTTCTTTTACCTGGTGTTAACTGCCACCAGAATTTATAGCGGGTAGGGTATCGGCTTCAACGCGCTCGACATTGACCGATATACCTTCCTGGTACTGAGCCCAGTCCAGGTGTCTGCGAATGTAGCCGCTGCTGGATAATTCAAGGTCGCCGGTAAACCCTTCCAGTCTTTCGCCGTTAGTCAGCGCGTTTAAATTAGTGATGACTTTATACGAGTCTGCACCAAGAGCATATAGTTTGGCGTACGCACCTTCGGCTTGTGGGAAGTTAGTCAAAATTTGTTGACGCAATGGATCGTCCTGCATAGATTTGCGCAAAACCCAAGGGACTTCTGGATAATAAATGGTATTCAAATCTCGGTTCTTTTTAACATCATCATCGCTTCCGGCAACTCTGGAAGTGCCGAATCGAGGCACATCAACCGCGTGGAAAAAATCAAGCTGCGGTCTGACCGAACGTGCCTGGTCGGAACTCACTGCAAGAAAGATCACATCAACATCTGGTCTGATATTGGGTTCGAAGAACAGCTTGGCGTCAATGGCGCGAGACAAGTTTCTAAAACGCTGGTCGCTTTGCGTGATTTGCAGTGCGTCTTTAATTTGTTCTGAGTAGTCGTATTTGTCAGAAGGTAAAACGGCCACATGCACAACATCTCCGCCGTAGGCGAACATCGCATCTCGAAACGCTCGGGCTTCTCGGTCGCCACGTGAGTCATCGGCTTGCAGCACAACAGCGTTTTTATATGACAAACCGATAGCTCTGGAAGCTGCAGCACGTGCTTCATCTTCTGGAGCCAGCCCAAATTGAATAATGCTCGACGAGCCACCGCCGTAAGTGAGTGATGCGTCCACCGTATTAAGTGTAACGGTGGGTACGTTCACATCGCGCAGAGTAACGATGGCCGACACCGCCTGTTTACGCAGCGGCCCGATAACGGCATCAGCACCATCGGCTATTGCATTTTGATAAGCCGAACGAACATAACCCGGGTTTTCACCAACATCGTAAAAGCGGATGGTGGGTTGATTAAATTGATCAGTGCTATTTTGATGTGCCGCAACAATGCCGTCGCGCAGTGCGCCAGCCACAGCTCCCATGCGATTGGCCGACAATGGCAACAATACGGCAATGCTGTTAATGGTGCCATCAGAGGGTGCGCTGAATTCACCTTCCAGGCCGCCGGCATAAATTTTTGGAAGAAAACGGCTGTTGGCAGGGTGCTCAACAAACAGCGTGCTCCATTGGTCAAGTTTTTCTGATCTTAGCTGCGGGTTGTTTGCTGCATCTGCATTGACCAAGGCCAGGGCAATCCAGCCCTGATAGGTATCACCGCGTACATTGGTCGTTAGTGTGCGCAGTTGTGACGCTGGTTGGGTTGTAAGCATTGACCAGATTTGTGCGTGATTTTTATCGATGATGCTTTCATCAGCCAGCTCGTTCTCCAGGCCAATACGAGCGATAAGCTCATTGTCGGGATCGTTCAAGCGGTTAAACGATTGTGCGCGAGTCTCATATATTCGTGCTCGGTCGAGTGCGGAACTGACCTCGCTGGGATCGGGTAGTGCGGCTATGGCTTCAGTCGGAAGTTCTGCAAACATGAGGCTTTTGGCATAGACGATATCGCGCCTGTGCTGGAGTTCGGGCGTGGCCATAACGTCAGGCAGATCGGCAAGCTTTACCAGGCCAGGTTCCAGCAGTGCCCGGTCAAACAATATTTCAGCTGCGATCACCTGATATTCCTGTTTGGCTTCGGGCGTTGCGGCTCGCGTGGCGCGATCGGAATAAAAGTCGGCCGCAGCCACCGGCTGGCCCTGATTAAGCATCCTCAAGGCGCGGCTCTCTGTTACCCTGCCGTTAAACGGATTGTCTGGTTGTTTTGGTGCTGAAACACAGCCACCCAGCAAGGACAAGGTCAGGGTTGCGACGGCAATACGAAGCGCCGCGATAAAGTGAATTTTATTGCGCATACGTCTCTTTAACGAATAACTGAATGTGACAAACACAAAGCATACTCTGTACGTGGTGGCTACGCCAATTGGTAACCGTGACGATTTGTCAGGAAGAGCCATTAAAACCCTGCAAGAGTGTCATTGTATTTACGCCGAAGACACCCGACACAGCCGCTTGCTACTCCAGCACCATGCTATCGATACCCCGATTCGTTCACTGCACGAGCACAATGAGACAGCGCGCGCTGACGCTATGATTGCGCAATTGCGAAACGAAGGCTCACTGGCCATCATCAGTGATGCTGGGACACCGTTAATCAGCGACCCCGGTTATCGCATTGTCAGGGCATGTCAGGATGCGGGTATTGCTGTCTCGCCAATCCCGGGTGCCAGCGCGTTAATTGCGGCCTTAAGCGTGGCAGGTTTGGCTACCGATCGATTTTTGTATGCCGGATTCCCACCGGCTAAATCTGCTGCACGTAAAACCTGGCTGAATGAGCTTGCCAATCAAAGTTGCACGTTAGTTTTATATGAGTCACCTCATCGAATTCTTGCCTCGCTCGAAGATATAGTTGACGTGTTTGGCCCTGAACGCGAAATGTGCATGGCCCGCGAACTAACCAAGCGTTTTGAGACCATTTTGCGAGGTAGCAGCAACGATGTTTTAACGGCTGTGCAAAACGATGATCAACAGCAGCGTGGCGAATTTGTGCTGATTATTTCAGGTTCTGTGAGTGCTAAAAATCAGCCGGTTGAGCTTGCTGAGCTTACGCCGTTGCTAAACACCCTGCTAAAACATATGCCAGTGAAAACAGCGGCAAAAGTGGCCAGTGAGATAACCGGGGTGCCCCGCAAGCAAGCTTACGACTTTGGAGTTCAACTTAACCAGCACGACACCTAATCGCGCGGGCGATTAATTTGCGGTGTACCATAAGCGCGGAGTTGGCCTGACCATCGCTGCAGTGTTTGTCATCACTTGTGTTGACGACCTGTGGAGGAAAGTCCGGGCTCCATAGGGTAAGGTGCCAGGTAACCCCTGGGGGGCGCGAGCCTACGGAAAGTGCAGCAGAGAGCAGACCGCCTAAGTGAGCTTCGGCTCGCCGGTAAGGGTGAAAGGGTGCGGTAAGAGCGCACCGCGCTGGTGGCAACATTCAGCGGCATGGTAAACCCCACCTGGAGCAAGACCAAATAGAGGGGCATTAAGGTGTGACCCACACTGTCCCTGGGTAGGTCGCTAGAGCAAGGTGGTGACGCTTTGCCCAGATGAATGGTGGTCCACGACAGAACCCGGCTTACGGCCAACTCCTTTTTTACTGTCTCTACCAGGTTTTGGTGGCAGCGCTCATTTCTCAACAGGATGAGCAGAACGCATGAATGCAATTAATCAGCACTTTTGATGTATTTGCCCTAACGTCAAAAAAAACCCAAAAAACGAAAAACGACGCTGAAAATGCCTGAAAAAGCCTGGTGAAAGCGGCAATAGGGCTAGTTTTTGCTTGGTATGTCCTCTGTAATTTATTGGAAAGGACAGGTGATGACCAAATTATATCTATTGCTCGTTGGCACAATAATCACTGTCATGAGCGGCTGTGATGCCAGAGACGAATCCCAGCCACTGTTTGGCAGTGCCTCACAGTCAGAACCGACTGCGGCGAACAATAGTCCGGTAACCGGTACTGTTTCGGAAAACATCGGGGGTTCTCTGTCTACAATTTCATCCTCCAGCGAGGGCGCTTCAGAACCGCAAGGCAACAACCCTGGTTCTGTTCCAGGGACAATTGTGGCCGAAATTACCAGTCTGGATGTTTCCGAATTCGCCTCGCCGCGGGGACACAAGATTTTTGCTGGTAATGAAATTCGTGGTGTCTTGCCCGGAGCTGAACTTGACGTTGAATATGCCTACTTCAATCTGGATTTCCCATGTGTGGGTGATGCGCTGTTTGAGAGTTATCCATCGCCGCTGATGGCAGCCACGAGTACTAACATGCTTGGTGGATTTGTTTGGAGTCCGTTAATACCCTCTAGTGATACAAACGTCTGGAATCTGGATGTCGGCGCTATTTTGAGTGGTGATGAAGAGCACAGCATACTTGAAGACGGTATTGAAATTTATCCTGTCAATTGGGGTGATCTGATCGTCGGGTCGGCCGTTGTTAATAAGTTAGTGGTGACTCGCATTGTGCAATATGAAGAGTGCGGTAGTTAGATAAATCCTGACAAGAGCCCATGCAAGGGCTTTTTTTAATTCGGTTTGCACTTCGTCACATTTTCGTATCGAAGTTTTGATCAGTCTGCATTCCTGCGAGTGAAGTAGTTGCGATTGCAGTAGTTGCGATTTACCGGGCGCGATATACTCGACTGATGAAATATCAATTCAAAAACGCATGTCTGTTGCTTGCAGCACTCACTTTTTGCGCTCAAGCCTTTTCTCAGGACACAGCCCAACAAGCTGCATCATTTACTGAAGCTGGTGACGAGAGCGATCCTGTTTTTCTGTTTAACGAAATTTGCTACACACAAGTACCTGATGTGGCCAGCATTCAAGACATGGCAAAGCGCTTTGCATGGGAGCCTATGGGTGGGGACGATCTGCAGCGCTTCACCACCATCAAAACCCCAGCTTTGCTTGAAGGTTGGGACATGCGTTTATCCCAGCGCATTTATCGAATCGGCATCGTCCAGTCCGAGCCCAGTGATGCATTGATTGCATCATTTCCTGACTTGGCCAGCGCGACAGCGACCAGTTGCTCGATGGTGCTGGACGGGCAGGATGAGGGTCAGATCATATTCGACCGGATGAGCACGCTGGTGGGTAAAGCGCCTGATAGCCAGGATCAGCCTGAAAATGAATTGCTGACCACAACATGGTCTGGTGGCAATACTGATGTCAAAGTCTTTGTGTTCTTGAAAACGGATCGTTTAAAGCGTGCTAATTTGATGAATGTGACCATCATCACGAAGTAACAAAATCGCAAGGTAAAATACCGCAATATGTGTGACGCACAGGCTGTATTCTGAGCTGAGTCGATAAAATACTCGATTCTCCGCTTTCAAAATAGGACTTCAACAATGAAGTCAGTAACAAAGTCTGGAATTTCAGCTGAGTTTTCTTGTTTAGTTAAGTCTAAAAGCTCAGTTAATTCGTTTCGACGCTATCTGGCATTGGGCGTCAGTCTGCTCTGGTCTTTCGGCCTGTCTGCACAACCTTTAGATCCTGTTGAAGAGCTGATCTTTTTCGGCCAAAACGATCACCTGATTATTGATCGCGGTGGCCCTGTTGATGGTGTAGGCGATGTTAACGGTGACGGGCTTGACGACGTAGTAGTCGGTTCAGGTATCGGCGCTGTTCGAGTTATATTTGGCCCAACCAATGGTAACAACGGTATTGTCAACGGAGCCTCTATTAATGGTGTCGTCGGTTTTGGTATTTCGCATGATAATGAAAACCTTTCCTATGTTTCAGGCGTTGGCGACGTAAATGCTGATGGCTTTGACGATATTCTGGTCGGTAGTTTAGGTGGCACTCATGTTGTGTTTGGCAAAGCAGGTGCGTTTAGCCGCACGGTAGATGTCAGCACTTTAAACGGGAGCAACGGTTTTAGTTTTGATTCGCCCGCAAGTTCGGTCAGTGGTGCAGGCGATGTTAACGGTGATGGCATCGTTGACATTATTATTGGTAACACAAATGCCAGCGCTAATGGTTTAACTGGTGTTGGTGTCAGTTACGTTATCTATGGTTCTCGTTCAGGCTTCCCGACACGTCTTCAACCTGATGCGCTTAATGGTAACAACGGCTTCGCAGTGGTGGGTACCAACAGTGATGATCGAAGCGGTAAGTTTGTTGGTGAAGCCGGTGATTTTAATCACGATGGCATTGATGATTTCATGATTGGTGCATCCTATAAAACTCAAAACGCAGTTGCTGAAGTTGGCGAGGCCTATCTTATTTACGGTCGGCGCGAAGGGTTTCCGGCGGCCATTAGTTTAAGCGACATAAACGGTCGCAACGGATTTGTTTTTAAGGGCAGTAATATTCAGGATTCAGCTGGCGCTGCGGTCACTGGTATCGGTGATTTAAATCACGACGGCATTGATGATATAGCTATAGGCGCACCGGGAAAAGGACCATTCGGTTCCCCGAGTGACTACCCGGGAGAGGTGTACGTGTTGTTTGGTGGTAACTTCATCGGTGTCGCTGAGCTTAACGAGCAAAGCCTCAATGGCAGCAATGGTTTTGTTGCAAGAGGTATTCGTGGTGGTGTTGTACCCATTGAAGAAGATCAAGCCATCTGGGGCGATTTGGCCGGAACATCGTTAGACGGTGCAGGTGACTTCAACAACGATGGCATTGATGATTTGTTGATCGGGGCATCGCACACCATTATTAATCCGCGTCGCAAAGGCGTTGGTCAGATTTATGTTATCTATGGAACTACGGCAGCTTTTCCAGCACGTTTCAATTTAGCTGATTTGGATGGCGATAACGGATTTCGAATTAATGGTATTGGCACTGTAGATTATTTTGGTGTGTATTCTCGAGCAGCAGGTGACTTTAATGCCGATGGCCGAGACGACATTATTATTGGTGCCTCTGGCCAAGGAAATTCCTATGTCATTTATGGGCGCGACCCCTGGGCAGCTGTGCAGCCACCGGCGGCCAATGTGCCATTTAATGGTTCTGAAAACGATGGCTTCGTGCCCACTGCATTCAATCTGGAAACAGATGCAGCGCCTTTGTTTTTTCGTGAATTGGACGACCCAACAGGTCCGACTCCACTGCCAACTGGTACCTCGACAACGTTGGGAGACCCGGCAACACCAGGTGACGTTGCAGCGGTTATCGTAGCGCCTGTTGAACCCTTGCGACCGAGTGCGGAACCAGAAGCGGTTGAATCAGAAGTTGACCCAGCCGTTGAGCCTCCTGACACAGCAGAGCCGACAGATGAAACGCAAACAACACCTGAGACTAACGATCAGTCACCTGGTGCAAACCAGCCGACAACGGATACTAATAACGCAAACGAAGTTGCAAGCAACCCAGAGCTCAATGCAAATGACACGGTGAGCGTCGGTGCGGCGTCCTGGTGGTTAGTTATCATGCTGCTGTTGTTGCCTATGAGACGGCGTCTGGCTTGGTAGTTGATTCGTTCATTACCTGATAAAGTTCAACGGCGGCTCTTGGGTTAACAAGAGCAGCTCCAATTCGTATCAAGCGGGTCTGAGCGGTGCCAGTCGGTGCTAAGACAGTGCAGTTACAGGCAGCGATAGGCATCGATAGAAAAATGGAGTTATATTGAATAAGCGACCCAATTCCGTTGAAGGCCGAGATGCGCTAGCGCATCTTCATCCGTACACCAATGCACGCGCTCACGAAGAGCTCGGCCCCCTGATTATAGAGGAGGGCAGCGGTGTTCATGTCTGGGATAACTCAGGCAATAAGTACATTGAAGCTATGGCTGGCTTATGGAGCACTGCGCTGGGTTTTAGTGAGCAGCGCCTGATTGATGTTGCAACAGCGCAGATGCAAAAGCTGCCGTTTTATCACACGTTTTCACACAAAGGGCATGGACCTGCAGCCGAGCTGGCACACACCTTGGTGGGGATGGCGCCTGGGTCAATGAGTAAAGCGTTTTTTACCAATTCAGGTTCCGAGGCCATCGATACTGCCATCAAGCTTATCTGGTACCGCTCCAATGCCATGGGCAAGCCTGACAAGAAAAAAATTATCACGCGCAACCGCGCTTATCACGGGGTTACGACTGCGGGCGCTTGTTTAACCGGCTTGCCTGCAAACCATGCCTCATTTGACTTGCTAGTGCCAACGATAAGGCTGACCTGCCCGCACTACTGGCGTGAGATGCAGGTTGGAGAGTCTGAGGAAGACTTTGCAACACGTTTAGCGCAAGAGCTTGAGGATGTCATTGTTGCCGAGGGCCCCGATACAATTGCAGCGTTCTTCGCAGAACCTGTTCAAGGTGCTGGCGGGGTTGTTGTGCCTCCAGCAACTTATTGGGCCAAAATGCAGGCTGTGCTAAACCAACACGATATATTGCTTGTTGCAGATGAAGTCATTTGTGGTTTTGGTCGAACCGGCAGCATGTTTGGTTGCGAAACGTACGATATCAAACCCGATATGATGACCTTGTCTAAACAACTCACGTCTTCTTATCTGCCAGGCTCTGCGTTGTTGCTTAATGACAAAGTGTTTGAAGCTATTGCAGATGAAAGTCATCGCATTGGTGTGCTTGGCCATGGCTTTACTGGCAGCGGTCATCCGGTGGTCAGTGCGGTGGCCAGTGAAACCATCAGAATTATTCAGGAAGATAATCTGGTGGAGCATGCCCGAAAAGTGGGAGCGCATATGATAGCGGGGCTGAAACAATTCGAAGCGCATCCACTGGTTGCCGAGGTGCGCGGGGTGGGTTTGATTGCCGCTGTTGAATTGGTTACTAACAAAGAAACCAAAGTGGCTTTAGAGAAGCCAGGTCAGCTGGGTATGATGGCCAGCAAGCAAGCTGCCGCCAACGGATTTATCACCAGACCCATTGTTGACTCCATGGCATTTTGTCCTCCGTTAGTAATCAGCCAGAGCGAAGTGGATGATCTGATTGAGCGAGTCGGCAAGTCGCTCGACGCCACTCTGGCCGAAATTAACAGGGATTGAAATTAAATGGGACTGAAATTGATGGCGACTGATTGCAAACTTTCAGACACCCGTTGAGAACCGCGTCGCAAAATTGACTAGCTTCCGACAGCTTTCTCATGTTGAATCTACGTATGCACGCTAAGTAACTGATTTGTATAGCGACCGCAATGTTCGCTAACCCCTTGTCTTTTAAAGCAAAAAACACCTTTTTAGCTCGATTTTAGATTGACCAGCCCAAGTCGTATCCGTATAGTGGCCCGCAGTGCTTTTATGTGGTGACTAGTGGGGAATCGGGCTTAATTAAGCCCAAAAACTAATGTTACGTGGTATTTCCAAATTGACGGTGGACGCAAAAGGGCGCTTGGCAATGCCCAAGGCACATCGCGATCGTCTGGAAAATGCCGGGATTACACGCCTTATCGTGACGCGTGATCGGTCTAACTGCCTGCTGATCTACCCAATGCCTGATTGGGTGGAAATTGAAACTCAATTAATGAGCGCGCCTAACAGCGACCCACAAATCCGAGCGATGCAGCGTTTATATGTTGGTCATGCCACCGAAGTGGAATTTGATAGCAACGGGCGAATTTTATTGCCCTCAGCACTGCGTGAACTTGTTGGCATTAGAAAGAAGACCCTTTTGATTGGGCAAGGAAAAAAGTGGGAGTTGTGGAGCGAGGAAGCTTACGACGCAGCATCAGAAATGTGGCCAGAAGAAGCGGGCGATGTTGATCTGGCCAGCGCATCGGAAGTTATCCAGAACCTCTCGATCTAATGAGTTCAGATTTGCATGTATCGGTTCTGCAGGCAGAAGCGGTGCAAGCACTTGGCATAGAGCCAAGTGGGCGCTATGTCGATGCAACTTATGGTCGAGGTGGCCACAGTGAAAAAATTATTGAGCAGTTGGGAGACTCGGGTCGCTTATTGGCGATCGATCGGGACCCGGCAGCCATAGCCGACGCAGAGCGGCGATTCAAGAACGACCAGCGGTTCAACATTGTCAGTGCCAACTTTGCAGACATCGATCAGGTGATTGAGAAAAACGATTGGCAGGGCAGTGTTGATGGTTTGTTACTCGACTTGGGTGTGTCATCACCGCAACTTGATGTAGCTGACCGAGGGTTTGGTTTTTCTCGCGATGGACTGCTCGACATGAGAATGGATCCGGCAAATGGGGTTTCAGCAGCAAAGTGGCTGGCTGAAGTAAGAGAAGATGATTTAGTGTACGTGCTAAAAACCTACGGCGAAGAGCGGTATGCGCGCAGAATTGCAGCGGCCATTGTGGCTGCTCGCGGTATTGCACCAATAACGCGCACGTTGCAACTTGCCGAGATAGTTAAAGCTGCACACCCTCGCTGGGAGCGGCATCACCATCCTGCAACTCGCAGCTTTCAGGCGATTCGCATTCAGGTAAACGGTGAGCTCGATGCGATCGCGCAAATACTGGCCAAGGCTCCTGCAGTAATTAAAAAGGGTGGCCGCTTGGTTGTAATTAGTTTTCATTCGCTCGAAGACCGTTTGGTCAAACGTGCGCTAAGAACACCGCCGCCACCTGCAGATATTCCCAGACATTTGCCGTTACCTGAGACGGCTGAACACCCATGGAAAACCCTTGGCAAGGTTGTTAAAGCTGGTCAGGCTGAGCTTGCACAAAATCCTCGCGCTCGAAGTGCCGTGATGCGCGTGGCGACGAGGGTTGCATGAGTCGGTTGGCATTTATTTTAATTGCATTGGCTGCGGTAAACGTGTGCTCGGCAGTGGCGGTCGTGTATAGCAAACACTTAAGTCGTCAACACTATGCTGACATCAGTCAAAGCCAACAAGTCATTGACGAGCTGGACGTGCAATGGAGTCAGTTGCAAATAGAAGAAAGCACCTTCTCGGAGCACGGTCTGGTAGATCGTACCGCGCGGGACCGCTTAGGCATGGTCACCCCCGATTACAAGGGTATTGTCATGATTTCGAGGCAGCCTTGAGATAAAGATGAAAGTTCAATCTCACCAAACAACCAGTCGCTGGACCAGGCGCCGACAATTCGTGTTGGCTGTGTTTGCCTTGCTGGGTGTCACGCTATTGGGTCGAGCGCTTTATTTGCAGGTGTTCGACTACGACTTTTATCGAAACCAGGGTGATGCGCGTCATTTGCGCACAGTTGCGATTCCAGCGCACCGAGGCAACATGCATGATCGCAATGGTGAGCCGCTAGCGATAAGCACACCCATTAAAACTGTTTGGGGTGTGCCAGAAAAATTGGTTGCGCAACCGGCCGCCTTGCTCGAAGTTTCAGCCTTGCTCGATTTGCCCGCTGGCGAATTGTATAAGAAAGCTGAACAGGCTCATGCTCAGGGCAAAGAATTTATTTACGTCAAACGGCAAGTCATGCCTGATGTAGCCAATAAGGTTGGTCAGTTAAATGTCGACGGGCTTGGTCTGCAGCGTGAATATCGACGCTACTACCCAAGTGGTCGGGCGGCTTCTCAAGTTGTGGGTTTTACTGATATCGATGATGTTGGGCGAGAAGGTTTGGAGCTGGCGTATAACGAATGGCTCAGTGGCCAGCCTGGTTTGCGTCGTGTTGTACAAGATCGAACGGGTCGCGAGATAACGGGTGTGGATATCATAAAGCCGTCAGTGCCTGGCAAAGACCTACGCTTGAGTATCGACAAGCAGCTACAGTACTTTGCCGATCAAGCCATGATTGATGTCATTAAAGAGCACAATGCTGAGTCGGCTTCAGTGGTTGTTATGCAAGTGCAAACCGGGGAAGTGCTGGCTATGTCCAACTATCCCTCGTATAACCCGAATGACATGAGCGATCGCACGGGCGGTCGGCAGCGTAATCGATCAATTACCGATGTGTTTGAGCCAGGCTCGACAATGAAACCGTTTACGATCGCGGCGGCTTTAGATTCCGGCAAGTTTAAAGCCGATGACATTGTGTATACGTCACCCGGTTATTACAGCATTGGAAAGTATCAAATCAACGATACGCGCGACAATGGCTGGCTGGATTTGCGTGGCATTGTTCGTAAATCCAGTAACGTTGGCGTTAGCAAGGTCGCTACGCAGCTCGACCCTGAGCAAATGTGGTCCACGTTTGATAGTTTTGGTTTTGGTCGCTCGCCGGGCAGTGAATTTCCTGGTGAAGTCGCTGGCTACTTTAATCATTCGATTTTATGGCACCACATTGAGCAAGCCAGTGTGTCCTACGGCTATGGTATTTCAGTATCAGCGTTGCAGTTGGTGCGCGCTTATTCAGCAATCGCTAATGACGGCATATTACCTACAGTGGCCTTTATTGCCAGTGATGCCGCGCAAGGTGAGGGGCGCCGTGTTATCGATAAAGAAATAGCGCGTGAGGTTCGTAACATGCTTGAGTCGGTGGTGACAGATGGAACTGGTGGTAGAGCAGCTATCCCGGGTTATCGTGTTGCCGGTAAAACCGGTACCTCTCATCAGTCCGTGTCTGGTGGCTACGCTGACGATCGATACGTATCAGTGTTTGCAGGCTTTGCCCCGGCATCAAGGCCAGAGCTCGCTACGGTTGTAGTTATTCACGACCCAAAAGCCGGGCAGCATTTTGGTAGTGTGGTCGCAGCCCCAGTGTTCGCAAAAGTCATGTCTCATGCACTGCGTGTGCAAAACATTGAGCCAGATGATGTTGAAGATCAACGTGTTGGTTTGGGTCCAGTGTTAGAGCCTGTTGGGCGGGTAACAGGAGATCGTTCTTGAGCGAATCTTCACAGCCTGGGATGTCTTTATCAACACTGCTTGAGGGTTATGTGGTGCCCGAACACAAAAGCATGATTGACGATGCTTGCGTTGATGTTAGTGGTGTTTGCCTTGATAGCAGACTAATCAGTGCCGGCGATGTTTACCTTGCAATGTCAGGGGCCAGCACTCATGGGATGCTGTTTATTGACGCAGCATTAAACAGTGGTGCCTGCGCGGTGGTGGTTGACAGTGCGGGAATGCGCGATTACGTCGATGCCATACAGCGAATCCGCGATGCTGGAAAGCTGGTTGTACGAGTTGCTCAGTTAAAGCGTAATTGCGGTGCTATTGCAGCTCGATTCTATCAACACCCTAGCCAGCAGCTCGCGGTAGTCGCGGTCACGGGTACTGATGGAAAAACATCGGTTTGCCGCTTTGTTGCTGATGCGCTTAATGGCAGTGGGCAATCGTGCGGCTATATCGGCACCTTGGGTTGGGGTTTAAGTGAGCTGGCCGAAACTGAACTGACCACTCCGGACGCTGTGACCCTGCAGCGCATGATGGCCGGCTTAAGAGACAAAGGTGCAAGTGTCGTTGCGTTGGAAGCATCATCACATGCTCTGTCAGAGGGGCGTCTAGATGCGATCAACATTGATGTGGCTGTACTGACCAACTTCGGTCGTGATCACCTGGATTATCATCAAAGCATACGAGCTTATAAAGAAGCTAAGGCGAGCTTGTTTAGTTGGCCGGAACTGACTCACGTTGTACTCAATGGCAACGATGAGCTGGGTCGTGAACTGTTTAGTGCACGCAGTCAACTGGGCAGCTGTTCGCGTGTTTTGTTTTATGCCGGTGGGCTGCCCGAAAATGCGTTAAACGAGTTATCTCATTCGTCAAAAATGCCAGCAGACATCTGCGTTCGTGCCGAAGAGGTAGATCTGCATAACGATGGCATCCGCTTTTCACTAATCGATAACGGCGAGCGTTTTGAACAACAATCTGCATTGCTGGGTTCTTTTAATGTCGAAAATTTGCTGGCTTGCCACAGCGTGCTTCGCGCATTGGGCCATGCTGCAAACGATGCCAGTATGGCCTTGAATCACGTACGCTCGGTACCTGGTCGCATTGAAAAATTCAGTGCGCTAAACAAACCTACAGCAATTGTTGATTTTGCCCATACACCACAAGCCCTGGCCGCAGTAATAGCCGCAGTGCGGCGTCATTGCGATGGTGAGCTCTGGGTTGTGTTTGGTTGTGGTGGTGATCGTGATCCCGGTAAGCGTGCACTCATGGGGGCTGCAGCTGAGCGAGCAGACCATGTTGTTGTCACTGATGACAACCCGCGCACGGAAAAATCCGATGTCATTTTAGAGCAGATAGTGGCGGGTATGAGCAAGCCTGAACTGGCTGTGGTGATTGCAGATCGTTCGCTGGCTATTAACCATGCTTTAAGCAGCGCGGCTGCAAATGATCTGGTGCTCATTGCTGGCAAAGGTCACGAAGACTATCAGGTTATCGGTACACAAAAACGCGATTACAGTGATCGTGATACGGTGCGGCAATTTATGCAGGAAGCAATTTGATGATGCGTTTAATGCTATCTGATTGTCAGCCGTATCTTGATGGTGAGCTTCACGGTGAGGATGTTCGTTTATCCGGTTTCAGTATCGATACACGCACCATTGATGCCGGCGATTTGTACATTGCGATAGAAGGTGATCGTTACGATGGCCATGACTATTGTCATGCGGCGAAAGAAAAAGGCGCGACTGCGTTGTTAGTGCATCGAACAGTGGATTGTGATTTGCCGCAAATGCTTGTCTCCGACACCCGTCGTGCTTTGGGTCACCTGGCAAAGATGTGGGCAGAGCAGTTTCAAGTACCCACTGTGGTGGTTACGGGCAGTAACGGCAAAACAACCGTTAAAGAAATGATTGCAGCCATTCTGAGTCAGCTTGGACCTGTGTTAGCTACCGCAGGCAATTTTAATAATGACATTGGCGTGCCATTAACGTTGTTGCGCCTTCGTGAGCATCATCAATATGCGGTCATTGAGATCGGTGCAAACCATGTGGGTGAAGTCGCTTCACTGACTCGTTTGGTTCAGCCCGATGTTGCCCTTGTCAATAATGTTGGTGCTGCGCACCTGGAAGGTTTTGGCAGCATAGAGGCCGTGGCCAGTGCCAAGTCAGAAATTTTTCAAGGCTTAAGCTCAGACGGCTGGGCAGTTATCAATGCAGATGATCAGTTCGCCAACGTTATGCATGAGGCGGCCGCGCACGCTCACAGACGTGAATTTGGTTCGGATGAAGATGTCGCTGTACGATTGCTTGAAGACAATGAATTGAAAATTTCTACTGACGCTAAAATGCTGTCTCCGCGTTTCTCTTTGCTGGGCAGGCACAATCGCCTTAACGCCGTTGCTGCTACAGCAGTGGCTCAATGTATGGATGTGCAGCCAGTTGCAATCATGGCAGGGCTTGCACAAATTCAGCCTGTCTCCGGTCGTCTTAACCGTAAACCGGGAATCAACAATGCTGTGCTCATTGACGATACTTACAATGCAAATCCAAACTCGGTAAAAGCCGCTATTGATGTGTTGGCAGAGCACGGTGGAGTGCGAGTGCTGGCTTTGGGTGATTTAGGTGAGCTGGGTGAAGATGAAATCAATCTACATGCAGAGCTGGGTGCATATGCGAAATCTGCTGGTATCGACCAACTGTATACCGTAGGTAACTTAACTGCGCATACAGCAAAGGCATTTGGGGCAGCTGTGCATTGCCAGTCTCAGAAAGAAATGGTCGAGCGATTGCGCGCTGTCATGACCAATAATGTCACGGTGTTGCTTAAAGGTTCACGTGGCAGTCGGATGGAAGTTGTGCTGGAGCCGTTAGTTGGCCCAAAAAAAAACCGTAGCAGTGATGTTGAAGTCGACGCTGAAGAAACCTCAGAGGTCATCTCCTTATGATGATCTTGCTCGGAGGCTGGCTGTCGCAAATAGACTCAAGCTTTGGAGCTGTGGAGTATATTACGCTGCGCGCCATATTCTCTGCACTAACTGCATTACTCATTTGTTTGTTGTTTGGACCACGTCTTATTCGTTGGCTCACTGCTGCAAAGATAGGTCAGTCGGTTCGTGATGATGGCCCCGAGTCTCACTTTTCTAAAGCCGGTACGCCAACTATGGGTGGGGCGATGATTGTGGTGGCCGTTGCCATCAGTACTTTACTGTGGTCCGACCTGGCCGTGAGGCAAGTCTGGTTTGTGTTGTTTGTTACTGTCGGATTTGCAGCCGTCGGCTGGGTTGATGACTATCGCAAAGTCATGTTGTCCAATACAGCAGGACTATCAGCCAGAGAAAAAATTGTTTGGCAATCCCTTGTTGCGGGCGTTGCTGTAGTCGCAGCTTTTTTTATGGCGACCGATCAAGCCGAATTAACACTGACCATCCCCATATTTAAAGATGCTGATATTCATCTGGGCTGGATGTTTATTCCTTTTGCATTTTTAGTGATCGTTGGTACCAGTAACGCGGTCAACTTAACCGATGGACTGGATGGTTTGGCCATTTTGCCCACGGTGATGGTTGCAGCAGGCTTAGGGCTCATTTCATATTTAGCCGGGCATGCAATCTTTGCTGACTATCTGCATATTCCTAATATACGTGGCTCTGGGGAGCTCACGGTATTTTGTAGTGCGATGATCGGTGCAGGCTTGGGTTTTTTATGGTTTAACACGTATCCTGCGCAAGTTTTCATGGGTGATGTAGGTGCCTTGTCCCTGGGGGCAGCGCTTGGTGCGGTTTCAATTATGGTGCGCCAAGAGTTGGTGCTGTTCATCATGGGTGGCATCTTTGTGCTGGAAGCGGTGTCAGTCATCATGCAAGTGACATCGTATAAGTTGACCGGTAAGCGTATTTTTAAAATGGCACCTATTCATCACCATTTCGAACTTAAAGGCTGGCCCGAGCCGCGCATCATTGTGCGCTTCTGGATTATCACAGTTATTCTTGTTCTGATTGGTTTGTCCACATTGAAGCTGCGCTAATGAAACTGGATAAATTAAAGAACAAGCGCGTTTTAGTGGTTGGTTTGGGTGTCACCGGCGAGTCGGTTGTGCGTTATCTGTACAAACACGCTGTGAGCTTCGATGTGGTTGACGAAAAAACGCAACCAAGCGACGACTTGTTGCGTCTAATGCCTCAAGCCACTGTGCATAAACAGCTGAATGCGGACATATGCAACTCATACGAGGTTATCGTGCTAAGTCCGGGTATCCCTCGCGCTTTGCCTGCGATACAAGCTGCTATTGAAAACGGCGCACAAGTTATTGGTGATATAGAACTGTTCGCAGATGCGATTGGTGACACGCCGGTGATTGCAGTGACTGGATCTAACGGCAAAAGCACGGTCGTGTCATGGGTTGCCCATGTGCTGCACAGTTGTGGCAAGCAGGCTAGATTGTGCGGCAACATCGGTCTGCCCGCGCTTGACAGTATTGATGACAACGCGCAGCTGTATGTACTGGAGTTATCCAGCTATCAGCTTGAATCAACGCACTCCCTCAAAGCACTTTCAGCAACCGTTTTAAATGTATCCGACGATCATATGGACCGATACGATTCAATAGAGCACTATGCCCAAGTCAAACGACATGTCTATCAGGGCTGCGAGTATGCAGTGATTAACCGTGACGATAAGCGCACCTGGACATCATTGCCTACCGAGTGTGTGCGTACATTTTCTTTACAAGACAAGCCTCTACAAAACAAGCCTGTACAAACTCAGTCTGTTCAAACCCGGATTGACGCTGATTATCATTTACAGCAAGCCGCTAATGATGGCTGGTTGTGTCGCGGTGAGCAAAAGCTCATGCAGTGCAGTCAATTGCCATTGCCAGGGGACCACAATGTGGCGAACGCCCTGGCAGTGCTGGCTTTGTTAGAGCCGATTAATCTGGACCTTGCGGTTATGTTGCAAGGCTTGGGTGAATTTAAGGGTTTAGAACATCGCACTGAATATGTTGCTCAAATAAATGACGTGCGTTGGTACAACGATTCAAAAGGCACTAACATTGATGCGTGTAAAAAAGCGGTGCAAGCCATGAACGCTCCGGTTGTGCTCATTGCTGGTGGCATGGGCAAAGGAGCTGACTTTAATGAGTTGCGTGATGTCGTGGAACAACGCGTGAAAGCTCTGGTGTTGATTGGTGAAGATGCAGAGAAGATAAAGTCGGCCTTACTAGGCGCTGCACCTATCGTTATGGCTAGCGACCTTAACGATGCAGTGAACCAATGTGATGCATTAGCCGAGCGTGGGGATGTTGTGTTGTTGTCTCCGGCGTGCTCAAGCTTTGATATGTTTGCCAATTTTGCAGAGCGCGGTAGACAATTCAAGCAAGCGGTGGAGGCAATAGCCGCATGAGCAGTCTCGTCTCAAGAGTCGCGTCCGGAAAAATAGTGTCGCCGGAAAATATGGCCGAACAATCGCGCCTCGAATTAAAGCAGTATGCGCTGCTGATGGCAGTGATTGCCTTGTCCTTGTTTGGTGTCGTCATGATCGCATCTGCGTCCATGGCCTTTGCTGAAAGAAATTACGGTACGCCCTTGTATTTTGCATCTCGTCAGCTGACCTTTCTACTGATTGGTTTAATTGCTGGTACGATTTTGTACCAAGCGCCGTTGTCGGCATGGGAAAAATACGGCCCGCACTTAATAATCGTATCGTTGCTTTTCTTGTTGCTGGTATTGCTTATAGGTAAAGAGGTCAATGGCAGTAAGCGCTGGATAGATCTTGGTGTGTTTACAGTACAAGTATCGGAGACGGTCAAGCTTTTTATAATCGTGTATCTGGCAGGTTATCTTGTCAGGCGCGGTGAGCTGGTGCAAAACACCATCGGCGGGTTTATGCGGCCACTGGGGCTGATTTTAGTGGCCAGTATTTTACTGTTACTCGAGCCGGATTTTGGTGCGGTTGTGGTCATTGTGCTAACCGCTTGTGCCATGTTGTTTATCGCTGGTGTCAATCTAAAACAGTTTATAGTTCTGTTGTTTTCCCTGGCTGTGACCGGCGCGTTGTTGATTTATTTGTCTCCCTATCGTGCCAGGCGTCTGGCCAGTTTTATGGACCCGTTTGATGATCCTTTCGCTAGTGGCTTTCAGTTAACTCAGTCATTAATCGCCATTGGTAGTGGTGGTATTACCGGTACAGGGCTGGGAAACAGTGTGCAAAAACTGCTTTACCTGCCTGAAGCTCACACCGATTTTCTGTTTGCTGTTATGTGTGAAGAGTTTGGTTTTATCGGCGTGTTATTGGTGGTTTCCCTGTACGGTTTTATTTTATGGAAGAGCTTTAATCTGGCAAAAATTGCTGATCAGCAAGGCAACCGTTTTGCGGGTTATCTGGCTCTGGGTATTGGTGTCTGGATTGGTCTGCAGTCGTTCATCAATATTGGTGTGAACATGGGCATTCTGCCTACCAAGGGCATCACGTTACCAATGATGAGTTATGGCGGTAGTAGTGCCATTGTGTTTGCTGTTGCCTTTACGGTTCTGCTTCGCATCGAACTTGAAACCAGACGGTTTGCTATTAAAGAGCTGCGTAATAACAGTGGTGGAGGTGCCTCGTGACTGCCGCTCAAACCGTTGTTATTGCAGCTGGTGGCACGGGTGGTCACATTTATCCTGCCATGGCGGTTGCCAGGGTTTTGGAAAAACGCAAAGTGCCAGTTGTGTGGATTGGTACGAAAGAAGGCCTGGAGGCGCGCATCGTGCCAGAGGCCAACATTGATATCCGTTTCATCAACGTTAGCGGCCTGCGTGGTAAAGGTCTTAAGGGCATGATCACCGGTCCATTTAAGGTGGTTGGTGCCTGCATACAAAGCATTCGTATAATGTCTGATGTTCGTGCCAGCGCTGTTCTGGGTATGGGCGGTTTTGTGTCAGGGCCAGTTGGTTTAGCCGCCGTGTTGACACGACGCATGTTGGTGTTGCATGAACAAAATGCTGTTGTGGGAATGACCAACAAGTGGCTTGGACGTATTGCTAATCGTGTTTACAGCGCTATGCCTGATGTGTTTCCTGACAAGGTAGGTGCACTCGCGGTTGGTAACCCGGTGCGCGATTCAATTGAGTTATTGGGCGAGCAAAAATCGGATAGCTTTAAAACGTCCAATAACACGGGTAAGCCCGCGTTACATGTGCTGATTATTGGTGGTAGCCGTGGTGCTCGTGCGCTCAACCAAGTGGTACCCAGGGCCATGGACGTGCTGTTAAGTCAGCAAAGCGAATTAGTACTGCATGTGTGGCATCAAACCGGACCCGCGGACGAACCAATGGTAGAACAAGCATATGCTCAGCTGCGCAAGCAAGCAAAATCAATTCAGGTTAGTGCCTATATTGATGATGTCACTGAAGCTTATCGTTGGGCCGATGTCATCATTTGCCGGTCAGGCGCGATGACGGTCAGCGAGCTCAGTGCTGCAGGTTTGCCTGGTGTGTTAGTCCCTTATCCGCATCATTCTGACAATCAGCAAACCCATAACGCAAAGTTTTTATCTGATGCCGGTGCTGCTGTGCTGCAACCTGAATCGACGCTCAGCGCTGAAGGGCTGGCTAACATATTAAGCGAATTGAGTGCTTCCCCCGATAGTCTTGCCAAAATGGCTAGCGCTGCGCGTGCACTGCATAAACCCGATGCAGCTGTTGTCATGGCTGATGCACTGCAGGAAGCAAGCAACTGATGGTTGTTGATATTTCGCCAAATGTAAAAAGCCAAATGCGACGTGTGCGTGCCATGCATTTTATTGGTATAGGTGGCGTGGGCATGGGTGGCATTGCAGAAGTTATGCATCACCTTGGTTTTACAGTCAGTGGTTCAGACCTTGGCAGCAATGCACTAACTGAGCGCTTGGCTTCGTTGGGTATTACTGTTCAAAAGGGGCACGCGGCAGAACACGTTGACGGTGTTGATGTCGTGGTTGTGTCTACCGCAGTGCCTGAGGACAATCCTGAGTTGTTGCGTGCAAGAGCTGAGCATATTCCGGTTGTTCGTCGCGCCGAAATGTTAGCTGAGCTGATGCGATTCCAGCAAGGCATTGCAGTTGCCGGAACCCACGGTAAGACCACCACCACCAGTTTGGTTGCAAGCTTATTAACAGAAGGCGAATTGGACCCAACTTACGTTATCGGTGGTCGATTAAATAGTTCGTCCACCAATGCGTATTTAGGGCAATCAGATTGGCTGGTGGCAGAAGCAGACGAAAGTGATGCATCATTTTTATATCTGCAGCCTGTTATTGCGATTGTTACAAACATCGATGCCGATCACCTTTCTACCTACGATGGCGACTTTGAGCGGCTCAAACAAACTTTCATCGACTTCTTAATGCATTTGCCATTTTATGGTTTGGCCATTGTTTGCATAGACGATGAGCATGTCCGTGATGTGTTGCCGTCAGTTGCTCGCCCGGTTAGAACATACGGTTTGTCCGACGAGGCAGAGGTTCGGGCGTACAACATCGAGCAGCGCGGACTCGAAATGCATTTTGATGTGCAGATTGAAGATGGCGTGCGTATAGAAGACGTCGTATTAAACATGCCCGGTAAGCACAATGTGCTCAATGCCTTGGCGGCGATTACATTGGCACATGAGCTGTCAGTCAGTGAGGACGATATTAGAAAAGCACTTCAAAGTTTTGAAGGGGTTGGTCGTCGAGCGCAAGCGGCCGGCACACTCTATTTTGACGGTGGTTCAGCCAAGTTGATTGATGACTATGGCCATCATCCAACTGAGGTGGCAGCAACCCTTTCAGCTATTGCCGGTGGTTGGCCTGAGAAGCGATTAGTTGTGGTGTTTCAGCCTCACCGTTTCACAAGAACCCGAGATTTGTTTGAAGATTTTGCCGAGAGTCTGTCAACGCCAGATGTATTGCTGTTAACCGAAGTGTATAGCGCGGGTGAAGAAAAAATAACGGGTGCAGATGGACGTTCTCTGGCAAGGGCAATTCGTAATCGCGGTCAAGTTGACCCTATTTTTGTAGAAGACATAGATGCGGTTCCTGCTGCACTGCAAAACGTTTTGCAAGATGGCGATGTAGTGCTGACTTTAGGCGCAGGCAATGTTGGTTCGCTTGCCAGCTCTTTGCCGGAACATTTTGCTGAGGGGGTCAATCATGCCTGATTCGCTGCCGTCTCCAACATTGCTGGGCAAAGTCGCCGTTGTTATGGGCGGCTGGTCTGCTGAACGCGATGTGTCGTTAATGAGTGGTCAACAGGTTTTCGAGGCGCTGGTGTCTGCCGGTGTTGATGCTCATGCGGTTGATGCGGGTCGTGACATTGCCAGCATCTTAGCCTCCGCAGGGTTTAATCGCGCTTTTCTTATTTTGCACGGTCGCGGTGGTGAGGACGGCCAGGTTCAAGCGGCATTGGAATTGGCAGGTGTGCCTTACACTGGCAGTGGTGTGTTGGGTTCGGCGTTGGCTATGGATAAGTTTCGCAGCAAAAGTCTGTGTCGCCAAATAGGTGTGCCAACAGCAGACGCACACATGGTGTTAAACCTGGCTGAAGCAAAATTGGTTGCTGAGCAAATTGGTTTTCCTGTGGTGATTAAGCCAACGCTTGAAGGCTCCAGTATTGGTGTGTCAATGGTAAATGGCTCGCAGTCGGTAGCGCCTGCATATGAGTTAGCTGTCAAGCACGGCCCTGTTATGGTTGAGCGACGCCTGATGGGTCGTGAAGTGACTGCAGCTATTTTAGGTCAGCAATGTTTACCGTTGGTGAGTATGAAAGGCAGTGGTGAATTTTATGACTACGACGCCAAGTACATTGCAGACGACACAGAGTACCTGTGCCCAGCGGAACTGAGCGTCGAGCAAACCAGCCTTATCCAAAGCTATGCTTTAAGCGCATTTAACGCGCTCGATTGTAGTGGCTGGGGACGCGTTGATTTTATGCTTGACGAAAACGATAACCCGTTTTTCATTGAATGTAATACCGCACCGGGAATGACCAGTCATTCATTGGTACCTATTGCAGCGGCGCAAAGTGGCATCACTTTCGAATCTTTGTGCATGCGAATACTGGTGGACACACTCACCGCTGCGGAGTTGGCGGCATGAGCGCTGTATTCAGGACAGAGCCGACATTGCCGGTAGGGAAACAACCCATGAATTTGGGCGTGCGCTGGTCCATCGCCATTTTAGGTTTGGTGTGCGTTGTCTCCTTAGTGATGTTTTTGACCGACATACTTGCTGACCCGGCTCGCTCTCCGGTGACTAATGTCGATGTCAATGGCACGCTTGATTACACCGACCGTGAACAACTGCGTGGATTAGTCGAACAGCATACCAAGTTGGGTTTTTATGGTCTGGATGTCGATGATGTGCGAGACAGCGTCGAGACGCTGCCCTGGGTTGCACAGGCGCACATACGTCGCGTTTGGCCTGGCCGTCTTATGGTCACCATTGAAGAACATGAGCCGACTGCGCGTTACAACGACGATGCATTAATCAGTAAGGGGCTTGAAATGTTCAAGCCGCCACAATTGCATAAAGACAACCCGCAATACAGTGAATGGCGAGCAAGCTTTGCATCCTTGCCACGGTTGTCCGGGTCAGAAGGTCGGCATGAGTTTGTGCTTGATGCGTATCGTCGGTATGAGCTTGCGCTCATGCCTTTTGGTGTTGCAGTTAATTCGCTTATAGAAGACGAGCGACGATCACAAACCCTGGTTCTGGCAAATGATGTAACGGTACGCATTGGCTACGAATCACATGAGTTGCGCTTGCAACGATTTATCGATGTGTATGAGCGGCTGGTTGTGCCACTGGCGGGTACGGCGGCGCGTTTTGATATGCGTTACAGCAATGGCTTTGCGTTATCAAAAGGTGGCCTCATTGGGGGAGCTAACTAAAAATGAGCGATAAGACTCAAAATCAGATGATCGTCGGACTGGATATCGGTACCTCAAAAATTGTGGCAATTGTTGCCGAGGTCGATAGCGATGGCAATGTCGAGCTTATTGGCATGGGATCCCATCCGTCAGTAGGCCTCAAAAAAGGTGTGGTCATCAACATAGACACCACAGTTGATGCCATTGAGAAGGCCGTTGCCGAAGCCGAAGGTATGGCGAATGTAAAAATTCAATCGGTGTTCGCCGGCATCGCGGGCAGCCATATTAAAAGTCTGAATTCACACGGCATAGTAGCGATACGCGCAAATGAAGTAGAAACCGATGATGTTGAACGTGTTATCGATGCGGCAAAAGCTGTGGCGATACCCGCAGATCAACGCATTCTGCATGTGCTGCCGCAGGAATTTATTATTGATAATCAGGATGGCATCAGGCAACCCATTGGTATGTCCGGTGTACGTCTGGAAGCCAAAGTGCACTTGGTAACTGGTTCTATCAGTGCGGCGCAAAACATCGCCAAGTGCATACGTCGATGCAATCTGGAAGTTGAAGACATCATTTTGGAGCAAGTGGCATCAAGCCATTCAGTACTCACTTCAGATGAAAAAGACTTGGGTGTGGTGCTGGTGGATATGGGTGGTGGCACAACCGATATTGCAGTGTTTACTGAAGGTGCGATTCGTCACACCGCAGTCATTCCTATTGCTGGTGATCAAGTGACCAACGATATTGCGGTGGCGTTTCGGACACCAACGCAGTTTGCAGAACAAATAAAAGTAAAGCATGCCTGTGCTTTGCAACAGCTGGCCAGTCCAGATGAAATGATTGAAGTGCCCGGCGTCGGTGATCGTGCTGCACGTCGACTAGCAAGACAAACACTCGCAGAAGTGGTTGAACCGAGATACGAAGAACTGCTTGGACTTGTCCATTCAGAACTTCGACGCAGCGGTTTTGAAGAAGCATGCGCAGCCGGAGTTGTACTAACTGGCGGCACTTCGAAAATGGAAGGAGTAGTAGAGCTGGCGGAGGAAATATTTCATATGCCAGTAAGGCTAGGAGTTCCACAGCATGTAACGGGTATGGCGGAAGTGGTTCGCAACCCAATCCATGCAACCGGCGTTGGCTTATTGCTCTTTGGCAAACAAAGCCGCTTAAGTCCACGGCATCATTCGTCAAGTGATTTACAAACCGAAGAGGGTTTGTTCAAGCGAATGACGGCGTGGTTTAAACGCAATTTTTAGGGGACCAAATTGGCTTTGGCCAGGTTGGATTCATTGCAGCAATTTTTTATAAACAGTGACTAGAGGACGTAAATTATGTTTGAACTCGTTGATTCAATAAACGACGCACCTGTGATTAAGCTTATTGGTGTTGGGGGCGGCGGTAGTAACGCGGTCCAGCACATGGTGGCTTCAGGTATTGAAGGGGTAGATTTTATTTGTGCCAACACAGACGCGCAGGCTTTAAAGTCAATGCACGCACAAACTGTGTTGCACATTGGACAAAGTATTACCAAAGGCCTGGGTGCAGGAGCAAATCCAGAGATCGGTCGCCAGGCGGCAATGGAAGACCGTGATCGTATTCAGGATCTTATCGAAGGTACTGACATGCTATTCATCACTGCCGGCATGGGTGGTGGTACAGGTACTGGTGCTATTCCGGTTGTGGCTCAAATTGCTCGCGAAATGGGTGTGTTGACAGTGGCGGTGGTAACCAAGCCATTCCCATTCGAAGGTGGTAAGCGTATGCAGATTGCAGCGGCAGGTATCGAAGAGCTGCGCACACATGTTGATTCGCTGATTACTATTCCTAACGAAAAGCTACTATCCGTGCTAGGCAAGAACATCAGTTTGCTTGATGCGTTTCGCGCGGCTAACGATGTCTTGCGCGGTGCGGTTCAGGGTATTGCCGAACTGATCACAAATCCTGGTTTGATTAACGTGGATTTCGCTGACGTGCGTACGGTTATGTCAGAAATGGGTCTGGCGATGATGGGTTCTGGTATCGGACGTGGTGACGAGCGTGCGACCGAAGCTGCTGAGATGGCCATCGCAAGCCCACTACTTGAAGACATCGATCTGGCTGGTGCTCGCGGTATTCTCGTGAACATCACCGCAGGAATGGACATGGCTATCGGTGAATTTGAAGAAGTGGGTAATGTCGTCCGTCAGTTTGCGGCTGATGATGCTACCGTCGTCGTCGGAACCGCCATTGATGAATCACTCGAGGGTGAGCTGCACGTCACTGTAGTGGCCACAGGTCTGGGTCAACAGCAGACTCAGACGCAGCGCAACATTCGGGCGGTAGGACAGCAGACGAATGCTCGTGCTACCGGTACCACAGGTGGTCCAGCTTACGCTGGTGGCACACCAACAGCGAGTTCACGGCCTTATACGCCAGCGCCTCCAGCGTCATATGGGTCTGGAAACGCTGGTTCAGGTTATGACAGCAAGCCACAAGTGGTACGTAAAACAGCACAAGGCACGGCAGCAAGCAGCGGAATTCCATCATCGGCGGGCGCGAGCGACCACGATTACCTGGATATTCCGGCGTTTTTGCGTAGACAGGCTGATTAATCTACAACAGATTACCAGTGCATAAGGTAGGTGGAGAGCATGAGTGCGATCCGATATGATGCTGCGACCAAACCAAGGCTTCTTGCGAAGTCCGGCGTCGCAGCACACTAAAATGTCACGTTCGCCAGCAGCGACAGTAATCTGCTGCTATATAATGTGTGCGCGAGACAAATAACTGCAGTTAGGATCAAACAGTGATAAGACAAAGAACTCTGAAAAACACTATCCGGGCAACCGGAGTTGGACTTCATACAGGGAAAAAGGTGTATTTAACCCTTAGTCCGGCGCCAATTGACACTGGTGTTGTTTTTAGAAGAGTCGACAGCACTCCACCCGTTGTAATTCCCGGCCACCCGTTGAATGTGCAAGACACCGAGCTTGCTACGTCACTGGGCAAGGACGGTGTTCGCGTTTCTACCGTTGAACATTTGATGGCGGCTCTAGCAGGTCTGGGTATCGATAATTGCTTCGTTGACGTTAGCGCCGACGAAGTGCCTATTATGGACGGCAGTGCTGCACCATTTGTATTTTTGGTGCAGTCTGCCGGCATTTTGGAGCAAGGAGCTGCGAAGAAATTTATCCGTATTAAAAAAGCCATCGAAGTACGTGATGGTGAAAAATGGGCTCGCTTCGAACCATTTAACGGTTTTAAAGTGAAGTTCACTATCGACTTCGATCACCCGTTGTTTAACTCCGAGCCACAAACATCTGAAGTCGACTTTTCCACGACATCGTTTGTTCGTGAAATCAGCCGTGCCAGAACATTTGGTTTCATGAGTGACATCGAAGCGCTACGCAAGCGTGATTTGGCCTTGGGCGGTAGTCTTGAAAACGCAATCGTCATTGATGACTTTCGAGTACTTAACGAAGATGGCTTGCGTTATAAGAACGAATTTGTACGACACAAAATTCTTGATGCCATAGGCGACTTATACCTTTTGGGCCATAGCCTTATTGGTTCATTCAGCGGCTACAAGTCTGGTCATGCGTTAAACAACCGGTTATTGCGCGAATTGTTGCTTAACGAGGCGGCATGGGAAGAGGTTGTGTTTGAAGATGTCGATACAGCACCTATTTCATACACGCAGCCGCAGGAAGCAGTTGGCTAAGTAGTCGTTTGCCCGTCATGATCCAGAACAAAAGGTCCAGATCGAAAGGTCTGGATGGGATGATCCCGATTACATGATTAAAGCGTGCGATCAAAGCGCGTCATCCAGGCGTTGTGATCCAGCGCATTGTGATCCAGGCATTGTAATCTCAGTGTCATAATCTAATTTATAATGTCGGTCGATCAGCTGTTTACGGTGATCGATTAGCGCTCCCGTTTACCAGTCGCGACTCTACTGCCCAGTCCCATGCAGTCGATGCCATCTGACCCGATCAGATGCGTAGATATACTTGCCTTGCTTTAGCTTGAATTGCTACTTTTGTCTCGTTGCTATTCCCTGATCCGAGGTCAATACGGCTAATTTGTCCCAAAACGACCTTCTTAGCTTGCTCTGGCTTCCGTTCTCAAATAGTCTTGCCAGTGTAGGGCCGTTCTAACGGCACGTAATAACTGCACACGAATAAAGTGCACCCGAACAAGGGCTGAGGAAGACACCCTGATTATCAATTGGAGAGATTATGAAAACCTGTTTTAAATCCCTGGCTTTGGCAACTGCTGTGATGGCCGTTGTAGCACCTGCCTCTGCTGCAGATACGGAACTGACTTTCTCGCACTGGGCCGGCCCCAACCACGCCATGGCGACTAAGGTCTACCCGTGGTTAAACGAAACTTTAAGTGCATGCTCTGGTGGCTCGTTGACGGTCAAACTGGAAAATGGTCTGGCGCCGCCGCCGGCTCAATACGATACCGTTCGTGATGGTGTTGCCGATTTGGGTTGGATTGTTCATGGCTATACAAAAGGCAAATTCGCCACCACTAAAATGATCGAAATGCCGGGTTGGCCTGGAAATGCCGAGGACATGTCTGTGGCGTTTCAGATGACCCACGAGAAATTTTTTGCTGAGGCTAAAGAAGCCAAGGGCGTAAAAGTACTGTCCAATTTTGTACACGGCCCTGGCATGGTAAACACAGCCAAAGAAATAACCTCATATAAACAGCTAGAAGACATGAAAATTCGTGTTGGTGGTGGGGTTGCCAATGCAGTGGGAATTGCCATTGGTGTGTCTGGTGTCAACATGCCAGCGCCATCGGTCTATGAAGCTATCTCTTCTGGTGTTGCAGAAGGCGTTTTCTTCCCGCTTGAAACACTGCATTCTTTCAAAATTAACGAACTGACCAAGTATTCGTTCAAGAACCCCGACGGCATGTACACAACATCATTTGCTCTTGTGTTAAGTGAAGACACCTATGATGGACTTTCCGATGAGCACAAAGCCTGTATCGATGGTGCCAGTGGTGTTGAGATGGCGCGTCAGATTGGTAAATTCTGGGACGAGGCCGATACGATTGGCATGGAGGAATCTGCCAAGAGCGGTTCAGTTATTATTGAAGCCAGTGATGAAGAGCGTGCCTACTTTAAAGAAAAGACCGCCGGAATCGAAGCTGAAGTATTGGCTGAAATTGAAGAGCGTGGCGTTGATGCAGCTGCGGCTTTCGAATACATGAAGTCGTTATTGCAAAAATAATAGCTGTAAAATTTCACGGCTATCACTCTATTTAGTTTAATGTTTATAGCTTAAATTTTTTGTGGTTATATAACTAGTTGAGTCAATGAGACGTTCACTCGCCACAGTAGAAAGGCTAACGGATTCCGTTAGCCTTTTTGCTGCCAATATCGCAGCGATGATTCTGCTGTTTCTGGTCGCCATTACGTGTGTCGATGTAGTTGGTCGTTATTTTTTTAATTCTCCATTAACCGGTGCAGTTGAGCTTGTCGAAATTTGCATGGGTGCCATCACTTTTTTCTCGTTCCCACTCATGTTTATGCGGCACGATCACATTATTGTCGATCTGATACCGCATTTCCGTCGCGGTTATCTTGGGTGGATTGTTTCCATTATTTTTTTAATAGTGACTGTGTACATCGCGTTCAGGTTGGGTAGCAGAGTATTTGACTATGCGCTCAGGGCATTTGAAGACGGCGATGTAACGCAGTACCTTGATATCCCTCGTTGGCCAGTGGTAGGTTTTATCACTGCCATGATTTTTACGGCGGCAGCTATTTCAGTTTTAAAGTTATTCATATTGCTTTCAATGCCTGGAAACAGTGTAGAAAATGCATCGCTGCTCGGCAGTGAATCAGGTACCGAACAACAATGATCTCGGCGCTAATCGGTTTTGCAGCAGTTCTGGTGCTTGCGTTTATGCGTATGCCACTGGGCATCGCGCTGGGTTTGGTCGGTGTTGTTGGTTTTACTTACGAGGCTAGTTTCCGTGCTGCCCTGTCCAGCGCCAGTCGACTGGTCATTGATTCCAGTCAGTCTTATGGCTTGTCGGTGGTCCCTCTGTTCATTCTTATGGGCTTGATGGTCGAGCGCGGTGGTATGGCCAAAGAGCTTTATCGTGCGGCGTTTGTATTCTTGGGGCATCGTCGGGGCGGACTAGCCATGTCGACCATTTGTGCATGCGGCATGTTCTCGGCAATTTGTGGTTCTTCATTGGCAACCGCTGCCACCATGTCAAAAGTGTCAATGCCTGAAATGCGTCGTTACAAATACAGCGATGCGCTTGCCAGTGCGTCTATTGCTGCTGGTGGCACCTTGGGTATTCTTATTCCACCCAGCGTCATTCTGGTTATTTACGGTTTAATCACGAATGCATCGGTCGGTAAATTATTCATTGCAGGCATTTTGCCGGGGCTGGTGGGTGTGTTGTTTTACCTGGCAGCAGTTGTGTTTGTTGTAAGACGTAATCCGGAAGCAGGTCCTGCAGGAGAAAAGAGTACGTGGCGTGAGCGACTACGGGCTTTGTTTGAAGTTTGGACGACCTTGGGACTGTTTGTTTTTGTTATCGGTGGTATTTATGTAGGTGCATTTACACCAACCGAAGCTGCTGGTATGGGGGCCGCTGGAGCCATCGCTATTGCAGCGTGGCGACGAGTGCTGAGTTGGCAAGTGTTGTTAGAGGTCACACGTGAAACCACACTTACCACGGCTAAGTTATTCATGGTCGTGTTTGGTGCCATGATATTTTCAAACTTTGTAAATCGTGCTGGCTTACCTGATGCCCTGATAAACATCGTCAACAGTTTTGACGTATCGCCCCTGGGTGTCATTTTCGTTATTCTGGTTATTTACCTGATACTAGGCTGCGTGTTCGAGTCCTTATCCATGATTTTACTGACCGTGCCAATCTTTGCGCCGTTAGTAGAAGGCTTGGGGATGGACATAATCTGGTTTGGCATCCTGGTGGTGGTTGCGACCGAAATCAGTTTAATCACCCCGCCTATTGGTTTAAATGTGTTCGTACTCAAAGGGGTGTTAAAAGACGTTTCTGTGAAAACCATTTTTAAAGGCGTCACGCCATTTTGGATCGCTGATATCGTGCGCTTGGTGCTGTTAGCTCTGGTGCCCTCGATTGCGCTATTGCTTCCCTCGCTGATGAAGTAGACAACCAATTTTTACCAGCGCTTAAGCCTGGGCTATTTATTGTCTTTTTGCACCTTCATGTCAGGGCGCTTTGCCAGTTGCTCTGCTACCTTTAATAAAGCGCGTTTCAACTCATCGTCTTCCATGGTCTCGGCTGTGGCCTGAACTATGTTGGCTGAAGATTGGCTTCGTGCTCGCAGCCTTTTGGCTTTTGAACGAGGTTCTGCGCGGAGTTTTTCCGGGGCCACATGCCAGGTGATTTGCGAGACCGTGATGTTGTCCTTTTTTAGTTCGTCAATAATTTGGCTGGAAACAAAGCGCAGTCTGGCTAGCCAGCTGGCGTTGTCCAGCGTTATTTTTAACACGCGGTTTTCGACGCGACAAAACTGCAAGTGAGCCAGACTTTCCGGCGGCATAATCCGCGCGATTGTCTTTCTGATGTTGCGATCGTCGTGCACCGCTTGCGTGACGTTCACATCGACTAATTCATTAAATTTTTTCATGGATAAAATACCGGAATCGTCTGACGTTCAAGAACGCTCTGCAGACTCTGTGCTCGATGATACACACAACTCGGGTGATCCACGCGGTGTTGGAGGCAGAGCAAACTATGACAAGCCGGACCAGAGCGCAGCAATGTCGGGCGCTTCCGAGTCACAGATCAGTAAGGCCAGTGAGGGGTCAATCGAACCACAGAGCTTCACGCCACCACCAGGCACCAATCGCTTCAATTTACCAAAATATCAGCCTCAGAGTGGTTCAGAGGCACAAACGATTGCACCGATTCCAGGTGGATTGTTCGCAAATTTGCGATCTACGGTGAAGCACAAGGTGCAATCTACCTTGTCAGATCGTGGCGCGCTGGGCTCGATGCTTCTGCTGTGCGGTATTGTTGGTTCCAGTGTTTTCGGTGGGTTTTTGTTGGGTCGCTCCACGCCTGCGACAAACGCGGGTTTCACCATTGTGCCGGCCAGTTTCAGCGCCTTCACAGTTCCAACAGAAGGCAAGTTTGCAGCAATGGAGGCTGCAGATGCCCAATCGGTGTATGTGCAGCAAGAGCTAACCAGGCAACTTGGCGAAATGCGCGCTGAGCTGCTGCGATTGCACTCAGTCTTTGTTCAACTGGCAGAGCTTGCGGAGCTTGATGATGGTGAGTTCGATCTGCAATCACCATTACTGGACTGGAAAGAACAATCTCGTTTGCAGCAAACGGGTCTTTTAAATCGCCGAATAGCCCATATGTCCGATTACAGTGGAACGATGACCCGAATTTTCAATACGCGTCGGATGGCCTTTGACCAAAAAATATCGGGCCGGCCGCTGTTGGAAGGGCATCGTAGCTCGGGTTTTGGCTACCGAACCGACCCGATCACCGGAGAGAGGTCGGAACACCTGGGTCTTGACTACAGCGGACCGGTGGGGGAGCCGATTTTGGCCTTAGCCGATGGTGTGGTCACGTTTTCGGGAAAAAACTCCGGGTATGGCAATCTGGTGGAACTGGAGCATGTGGATGGACTCAGAACCCGGTATGCGCACAATCAGCTTAATCTGGTTTCGACCGGCAAAATGGTGAAAAAGGGAGAAGCCATAGCCACCCTGGGTTCGACCGGGCGCTCCACAGGTCCGCACGTGCACATTGAAGTGCGGCTCGATGGCTCACCTATCGACCCAGGATTTTTCATTCGTTAGTCGTGACCGGCACCAACAGTCGGTGTCATAATGTGATCAGCTAACTTAAACACTCAATATACGTGTTTCATCGTGCAAAACGATTAGACACAAACCAGTCGCTTTATGGCGACAACTGCAAGGTTTTATAACTCCATGATAGGCAATCTGATCAAAAAGATCGTTGGTACGAGTAACGACCGAATGATTAAAAAGCTCTCACGCGAAGTCGAGGCTATCAATGCACTTGAGCCTCAGATGCAGGCCTTATCTGATGATCAACTGCGTGAAAAAACGGACGAATTTCGGGAACGTCTCAAAAACGGTGAGTCTTTACAAGCACTAACACCTGAAGCGTTTGCGGTGGTCAGGGAAGCTGGTGTGCGTGCACTGAACATGCGCCATTTCGATGTTCAGCTCATTGGTGGGATGGTGCTCGATAACGGCAAAATTGCTGAGATGCGAACCGGTGAAGGTAAAACTTTGGTGGCGACCGCTGCAACCTATTTAAATGCACTCACAGAAAAAGGCGTGCACGTTATTACCGTGAACGACTACCTTGCTCAGCGTGACTCGGAGTGGATGGCCAAGCTTTATAACTTTGTTGGTTTGTCGGTTGGTGTCATCGTCAATGGTCTTGACTCAGAACAACGGCGCGAGGCTTATGCCTGCGATGTTACTTATGGCACCAACAATGAATTTGGATTTGATTATTTGCGTGACAACATGGCGCACAGCATTGATCAAAAAGTACAGCGCGGCTTAAACTTTGCCATTGTGGATGAAGTCGATTCAATCCTGATCGATGAAGCTCGAACCCCTTTAATTATTTCGGGTCCAGCAGATGGTGACAGCGATCTATACGTCACCATCAACAAACTTGTGCCGCGCATGGAGCGGCAAATGGATGAAGAAGGTCCCGGGGATTTTTCAGTTGATGAAAAAAGTAAGCAGGTACACTTAACAGAGCAGGGGCATGACACCGTTGAGAATCTGTTAGTGGAAGCAGAACTGCTTCAGGAAGGCGAAAGTCTTTATGATCCTTCACACATTATACTAATGCATCATCTCAATGCTGGTATGCGTGCCCACGCTATTTACACCAAAGATGTTGAATACATTGTCAGTAACGATCAAATTGTTATCGTTGACGAATTTACCGGTCGTACCATGCCGGGTCGCCGCTGGAGTGATGGACTGCATCAGGCTATTGAAGCCAAAGAGGGTGTGACTATTCAGCGTGAAAATCAGACGCTGGCATCGATTACCTTTCAGAACTTCTTTCGTATGTACGACAAGCTGAGCGGCATGACCGGTACTGCTGACACGGAAGCATTCGAATTTCAATCAATCTATGGTCTTGAGGTGGTGGTGATACCCACACACCGCGACATGGTTCGCGATGACAAAGCCGACCTTGTTTATCTGACGCAAACTGAAAAGTACGATGCGATTATTGATGATATCGAGCAATGTGTAGAACGCGGTCAGCCCGTGCTGGTTGGTACTACGTCGGTCGAAACATCTGAATACCTGGCTGGACTTTTACGACAAAAGAACATTGATCACGAGGTGCTTAATGCAAAGCAGCATGAACGTGAAGCCAATATTGTAGAAAATGCTGGGCGTGCAGGAAAAGTAACCATTGCAACCAACATGGCCGGTCGTGGTACCGACATTGTGTTGGGCGGAAATCTTGAAGCTGAATTACTTGCTTTGCCCGAAGGCGATACGGCTGCAGCAGAGGCTGCTAAAACTGCATGGCAACAAAGTCATGAAGCGGTACTGGCAGCAGGTGGTTTGCATATTATTGGTACTGAGCGGCACGAGTCTCGACGAATAGACAATCAATTGCGTGGTCGTTCTGGCCGACAAGGCGATCCAGGCTCCAGTCGATTTTACCTATCCCTGGAAGATAGCCTGATGCGAATTTTTGCATCAGATCGAGTCAGTGGTTTGATGCAAAAGCTGGGCATGGAAGAAGGCGAAGCCATCGAGCACCCATGGGTGACCAAAGCCATTGAGAATGCACAGCGCAAAGTTGAAGGTCATAACTTTGATACTCGTAAGCACTTGCTTGAATACGACGATGTTGCCAATGATCAACGTAAAGTTGTGTACGAGGAACGCGATGATTTGATGGCCGAGCACAGCATCGAGGGTCGGGGCACTGAGGATCGGGGTATTGAGGATCAAAGTAACGAGTCTCAGAGCGACGAGTCTCAGAGCGACAAGGAGCTGATCGAGCAGGGCGATAGCCGTATCGCTGAATTGCGAGAAGAAATTATTCCCGGAATTGTTGAAAACTATATTCCGCCGGGTTCTCTGGATGAAATGTGGGACCTGCCGGGTCTGGAGCTTGAGCTGCTGAACATGACAGCGGAAAACTTTGACATTCAATCCTGGTTGAACGCTGATCCGGATATCCCTGAAGACGCAATCACACAACGCATTCTTGATCAGTTAGCGGCAAGCTATAAGGAAAAAGAAAAAGCTGCCGGTGCCGAAGGTTTACGTCGTTTTGAAACTTACGTCAGCTTGCAGGCCTTGGATGATCACTGGAAAGAACACCTCGCCGGAATGGACTATCTGCGGCAAAGTGTTGGCCTGCGTGGTTATGCGCAGAAAAATCCAAAGCAGGAATACAAGCGCGAAGCATATGAGCTTTTCTCCCGCATGCTGCATGAATATAAAACTGATGTCGTTACTGTGCTCAGTAAAGTCCAAGTGCGTGACCCACAACAAGTAGAACAAGCGCAGGTTGAACGGCCTATGCCAACAGAGGTCAGTTATGAGCATAAAGACGCCAGCAGTGCTTTGGCACAAGAACCGGAGCAAGCCGTTGCTCAAAGCGAAGGTGAAGCCGCTGTTGCGTCAGCCGCCGCCGCTCGTGACGCCGCCGTGAACAGGCAGGCGCAAGCTCAGCAGGCTCAAGCCAATACCAAGCCTTTTGTACGCGAAGATAAGAAAATTGGTCGAAATGACCCTTGTCATTGCGGGTCGGGTAAAAAATACAAGCAGTGTCATGGCAAACTAAACTAATACCCCTAATACTGTTTACATCCAATGCCTGTCAATCTGAATCTTGCCCCCGGTATTGCTATAGACGCCATCGAACTTGGTTCTATAGCGGCCGGGATAAAATCGGACGGTTCATCCGATCTTCTATTAATTCATCTACCCGCAAACAGCACCTGTGCAGGCGTGTTCACCAAAAACATCTTTTGCGCAGCACCGGTTAGTGTGGCCAAAGCACATTTGCACAAAAATAAAGGTGCTGTGAGAGCATTGTTAATTAATTCTGGCAATGCCAATGCCGGTACCGGCCAACCCGGTATAGACATGGCACAGGCGCATTGCCAATATGTGGCTGACGCCTTGCACATTTCACCAGAGCAAGTTCTGCCCTACTCAACCGGTGTCATTGGTCAGCTGTTACCAGATGAGACGATGAAAGCCGGGATAAAGAAAGCGGCGCTATCTATGGGTGCAGATTGGGCTGCTGCGGCCAGAAGCATCTTGACAACTGACACCGAGCCCAAGCTAACATCCAGACAAGTCACCATTGATGGTGATTTGATTACGATCACAGGAATGGCCAAAGGTGCTGGCATGATTCAGCCGAACATGGCGACTATGCTCAGTTATCTCTTTACCGACGCCAGTATCGACAACGTCAGTTTACAACTTGCGCTTGAACAAGCTGTCTCGACATCTTTCAACGCGATAACAGTTGATAGCGATACCTCAACTAATGATGCTTGTATGTTGGTGGCCACAGGTGGCAAGCTCGGGGGCGACAAGCTCGCTGGCAAAAAAGAGTCTTTGGATGAAACGCATAAGCAGTGGCCTGAGTTTATGTCTGCCCTGTCAGCTGTTGCGCTTGATTTAGCGCAAGCCATAGTGCGTGACGCAGAAGGTGCAACAAAATTTATCACAGTGAAGGTGGTTGGCGGAAAAGACACGGCTCAGTGTAAGCAGGTCGCTTATGCCATTGCCAACTCTCCATTAGTAAAAACCGCGATGTTCGCCAGCGATGCCAACGTGGGCAGATTGTTAATGGCCATTGGTAAAACAGAGATAGATGAGCTTGATGCCAACGCGATTCGTGTATCCATTGGCGATGTTTGTGCTTTTGAACACGGTGGAATCGCTGCAAACTACACAGAAGAGCAGGGAGCGGCGATTATGCAGGAGGCTGAGATTAGCATTCATGTCGAGCTTGGAAGTGGAGCGGCAGAAGCAACTGTTTATACCAGTGACTTGTCTCACGACTACGTTAGTATTAATGCTGACTACCGTAGTTAGTTGAGCGACTCAACTTCATTTATTGATGTGGTAGCTGGCATCATCTACAACCCTTCTAAAACTGAAGTGTTACTTGCGCTACGAAAACCGGAGCAGCATCAGGGTAACCGATGGGAGTTTCCGGGCGGGAAGATCGAAGCTGCTGAGACAACCGCAAACGCTCTGCAACGCGAGCTTCAGGAAGAGCTGGGAATTACAACGCTGGCATCTAATCCATATTGCCAAATTGAGCATCGTTATGCCGACAAAGCGGTGCGTTTGCACTTTTGGCAGGTGACGCAGTTTGACGGTGCGCCAGTTGGGCAGGAAAATCAAGCGTTACGCTGGGTGCCGATTAAAGAGCTTGCGGGTGTAAGCTTTCCTGAGGCCAACCAACCAGTGGTAGAGCGGTTGTTACAGTCCCAGCAATTTATTGTGTAGCCGTGCTACTTGTTCCAGGGTGGCGTCGATACTGCCACTGTTATCAATGACGTCATCGGCTATGGCTAATCGGGCTTCTCTGCTGGCTTGTGATTCAAGTATGGCTTTGGCTTTTTCCACTGTACCGCCATCACGCTCTACTAATCGACTTATTTGAAGTGTCGTTGGTACATCAACCACGACAATGCGATCAAAACGTTCTTGCTGTTTGGTTTCAACTAATAAGGGAATAGCGTAAACAGCATAAGGTGCCTGGCTTTGTGCTGCATCTGCCAGTTGGGAATCGGCGAGCTGATGGATAAGCGGGTGCAAAATACCGTCAACGGTTTTTCGGTGATCAGGGTTGCTAAAAATAAGCTCGCGCAGGGCAGAGCGGTTTAATTCATTGTTGGTTAGTATGCCTGTACCAAAGTGCTCGACCAGCTGAGCTAATCCGTTACTAACGCCATCGCTATTTGCAGTGACGACTTCGCGTGCAAGAATATCCGCATCGACCAGGGCTGCGCCAAGTCGAACGAACTCGTCAGACACCAGGGTTTTACCGCTGGCAATACCGCCGGTCAGGCCAACAAGTAACACCGCTGCTCCTAAGAGAATCCACCGTAGTAAGTCGTTAAGATCTTATCACCCCACAGCATGGCTATCCATCCCGCAGAAGCCAGGTAGGGGCCGAATGGTATCGGAATGTTTTTATCTCTGCCGGTAAAGGCCATCAAGCTTAGGCCTACTACTGCTCCCACCAGAGAGGAGAGCAAAATAATCAAAGGCAACTGTTGCCACCCGAGTAAAGCGCCGAGAGCTGCCAGGAGTTTAAAATCGCCAAAACCCATACCTTCTTTTTTAGTGAGCAGCTTGAATGCCTGATACACCAGCCAGAGCACCATGTAGCCCGCCATCGCACCAATAACTGAAGTGGGAAGATCAACAAAGATCGGCACAAAGCTGATAAGAATTCCAAACCACATCAGCGGCAGCGTCATGCTGTCTGGTAGCAAGTGATGATCAAAATCGATCATGCTCATGGCAACCAGAAACCAGGTTACGATAATGCCGGCAACACATTGCAGGCTGGGGCCAAACTGCCAGGCCACAACCAGGCTTAGCATCATTGTCACCAGCTCAACCAGGGGGTATCGAACCGATATGCGTGTATTACACTTGTGGCACTTGCCCAAGAGCATCAGGTAGCTTAGTACGGGAATGTTCTGCCACCATGTGATCAGGTTGTTGCATTCAGGGCAACGAGATCGCGGCACTGATAGATTGAATGCTTCTTTTTCCTCGGTACCGTCAGTTGTCGTTTCTAAAGGCGCGTCTTTAGTGGAGGCAGTGTGCTCAGTTGTTGTTGGCTGCTCATTGTCTGTGTCAGTCGATTGGCTCTTGAGCTTGTCCTCTTCAGCAGCCATCTCTTCCATGGCCTCTTGCCATTCGTTTTGCATCATCACTGGCAGGCGATAGATAACCACATTTAAAAAGCTGCCAACAAACAGACCCAGAAACGCAACAACGCCGTAAAAAAATACGGCGTTGTTTTGTAATGCTTCAAATAATGTCATCAGGAGTAGACCCGATAAAAAGTGCCAAGCATATCAGAAAGCGTCACCCATCTTGAAGATCGGTAAGTACATACCAACAACCAAGCCACCGATGACCACACCCAGGAAAGCCATAATCATAGGCTCCATCAAACTGGTCATGGCATCTACTGCGTTGTCGACTTCTTCTTCGTAGTAGTCAGCCACCTTGGAAAGCATGTCATCGATTGAACCGGCTTCCTCACCGATAGCAACCATCTGACTCACCATGTTTGAGAACAGGCCTGAATTTTCGATTGACGTTGTCAGGCGTTGACCGGTTGCAGCTTCATCGCGCATTTTTAATATCGCGTTTTCAAATACAGTATTACCAGCCGTACCTGCCACAGAATCCATGGCTTCCACCAGCGGTACACCGGCTTTAGACATAGTTGACAAGGTTCTGGCGAAACGAGCAGTCGCAGCTTTTACCACGATATCGCCAAACACTGGTGCTTTTAGTGCGGCTCTATCCAGAAAGGCTGCAAATTTCTTCGAGCGTTTTTTCGCCTGCATGAACGTGTACACGGTTAAACCAATGCCACCGAACATAACCCACCAGTAGGCTTGCATAAATTCTGATGCGTTTACGATCATACGAGTAAACGCTGGTAAGTCGCCACCCATGCCAGCAAACAGTGCTTCAAACTGAGGTACAACGAACACCAGAAGAATCGCTGTAACAATACCGGCTACAATCAATACCGCCACGGGATAAAACATGGCTTTTTTGATTTTCTTCTTTAGTGATTCAGATTTTTCTTTGTAGTTGGCAATTTCGCCTAACAAAGTTTCCAGCGTACCCGATTGCTCACCAGCTTCAACCAGCGAACAAAACAGGTCATCAAATTGCTCTGGGTATTTACGAAGTGAGTTGGTCAGGTTACTACCACCTTCAACTTCTGATTTCAATCCCATAACCATGTCGCGCATGGATTTGTTTTCCATACCGTTGGCAACAATTTCAAACGATTGCACCATGGGCACACCAGCGCCCATCATTGTGGTCAGCTGGCGTGCGAATATCGCAATGTCGCCAGCGGTAATTTTTTCGCCCCGGCCGCTAGACTTCTTCTTCTTCTTGACCTTGGGTGCAACAATCCCTTGACGGCGTAATTTGGCTTTAACCAGATCAGCGCTTGGGCTTGAGGCCAGGCCTTTCTGCTTTTGGCCTTTAGCATCCTTGCCTTCCCACTCAAACAGATGGTTGGCTTTGGATTGTTTTGATGATGATGCTGATATGGCTGCCATTATTAGTCCTTAGTCACCCGGTTTGCTTCTTCCAGGCTCAGTAGGCCTTGTTGCACTTTCATCAGTGCTGCGTCTCGTAAATCTGGAATTTTTTCTTTCTTAGCCTGCGCTGCAATGTCGATCGCATTGCCACCGGCCATAATTAGCTTGCCGATGTCTTCACTGATTTTCATAACCTGATAGATACCGGTTCGACCCTTGTAGCCACCGTTGCATTTTTTACAACCAACGGCTTTGTGCACTTCAAGGCCATCAAGCTGATCTTCAGTAAAGCCTTCAGAGAGTAGTACTTCTTTTGGAAGATCATCGATTTCTTTACAGCTATCGCACAGCCGTCGTGCCAGTCGCTGAGCAATAATCAAACTCACTGCCGTGGCAATGTTAAACGGTGGCACACCCATGTTAATCAGACGACCCAATGTTTGCGGTGCATCGTTTGTGTGCAAGGTTGACATAACCATGTGACCGGTTTGTGCAGCTTTAATAGCAATACTGGCGGTTTCAAGATCTCGAATCTCACCAACCATGATGATGTCTGGATCTTGTCGAAGGAATGCTTTAAGTGCTTCAGCAAACGTTAATCCAGCCTTGGGGTTGACGTTAACCTGATTAATTCCTGCCAGGTTTATTTCTGCCGGGTCTTCTGCTGTTGATATGTTCGTGTCAGGCTTGTTTAGAATGTTTAGTCCGGTATACAACGAAACGGTCTTACCACTACCTGTTGGGCCGGTGACCAGAATCATTCCATAAGGACTAGCTAAGGCATCCATGTAAAGCTTCTTTTGTTCCGGCTCGTAACCCAATGCATCGATACCCAGCTGTGCACTGCTTGGATCAAGAATACGCAGTACAGTCTTTTCACCAAACAGGGTAGGGCAGGTATTAACACGAAAGTCAATGGCTTTGGTTTTTGAGATCTTGAGTTTGATACGACCATCCTGCGGAACACGCTTTTCAGAAATATCCATGCGGGACATAACTTTTAGTCGTGCTGTCAGGCGGGTGGACATATTCAGTGGTGGATTAACCACTTCTTCTAAAATGCCGTCAATCCGGAAACGAATTCTGAATTCTTTTTCATACGGTTCAACGTGAATATCTGATGCGCCACGTTTAATCGCATCAAGAAGTACTTTGTTAACAAAACGTACTACTGGTGTCTCGTCTAACTCATTACCGTCATCATCGTCTTTGGGTTTGTCGCTCTCATCTACCTCTAAATCAAAGCTATCGTCCAGACCTTCAGAGAGTGCTGAGCTTCCTTCCAGAACACGGACTTTTAATTCTTGTAGTTTGTCGTCTTCTACAACAACGGCTTCAACGCTTAAGCCCGAGGTGAACTTGTACTTATCGAGTGGTTCGCTGTTTGTTGGGTCTGAAATAGCCACAAACAACTTTGAGCCGCGACGAGAAATCGGTACGGCGTTGTGTTTATTGATCAAGTCTTCCGAGATAAGATCTTCCGGAATACTGGTGGGCTCAAGGCTGCTTAAATCGTAGCAAGGTAGCCCGAAATCGGCAGCAACTGCTTGCGATATGACCCCGGTAGTTAAGTCACCGTACTCAATCAACGATTTAATTAATGATTGTTTTGTGTCCCGAGAATGCTTCATTGCCTCGACGGCAGCTTCTTCGCTGATCATGCCCTGATTAACTAACTGGCGCGCTAATCCACTAAGCGTCACTTCTTGTGTTGTACTTTCGCTCACATCAATACCCTATAAGTAGAATTTTAACTTCTCCTGATAAATACATCGGCAAGAATGGCTGGTGCTGAAGAGAAAATGTGAGGTTGAATATAGCGAGATGGGCCAATCACGCGGGTCAGTGGCCTGGCATGGTTGTTCTGATCACAATTGTGAACGGGTTCTTACTTGTGTCGTCATACGTTGGTGTGGACGAATGCTGATACTGCCAGCACAGTACCAGTAATTTTGAAACTACATTGATTACCCTTTAAGAATAAATACTTTTTAAGTTTTAAACTCAGCAATAACCTTTGTCGCAACCGGTACCTGTGGGTATCCAATCCGTTATTGATCTATCCACTCCGGCAGTTCCGGTTGGTAAACCTGTCAGTACGTAGGTCTCGCCTGAGAACCCTTCCGCTACTTTTGTTGTTACCTCTATGATTGGTGCCGTGGTACCAATTAGAGTAACAGTATCGACTAAATGAGCAGATGCAGCCCTCTCCAAAGTACGTAAGGTCACTTGGTTACTAATTCCCGGTGCTGGTACTGATGTGTTGCATGCGTCCGCTCCGTTGCTGCTGTGATAGCAGAGTTCGACCTGTGCCTTTATTGGTCGCGCTGCGAGTTTGACTTCACTGAACTTCGCCCGTTTGGTGTATGCGGAATATTGCGGCACGGCAACCGCTGCGAGAATACCGATTATCGCTATGACAATCATAAGCTCAATGAGTGTGAATCCGGTTTGTTTCATAAGTCATCTACCTGTGAGATTGCCGGTCCATGCAAATTCAATTTAACGTGGGGTTAAATACTACTTACACCCATTACAATTAATGATTCACCTTGCGTAGAAAGTAAAAAAGCCGACCAATGATGGTCGGCTTTCATGCTTCTTTGCTAAGTTATACAATCAAACTTGCGTTCGATTTAGCAGTAACCTTGCACATCACAAGCATCACCAGACTCAACCCAGTCAGTGATTGTGAGTTCATCAGCGATAGTTGCAGTCTCGGCTTCGATGATGTACTCATCAGCAGCGGTAAAACCTTCCAGAACAGCAGGTACTGCAGTGATTTTTGGAGCTGCGCCTGAAGTACCACCGTCAGGAGTCAATGCAACCGAAGCAACCAACGTGGCAGATGCTGCACGCTCGAGCATTGCAGTGTTTATGCCACTTTGAATGATTGTTGGATCAGGCTCTACAGTTCCGCACAGTAGATTACCGGCGTTACGTTGAAAGCAAAGCTCAACAGCTGATTTGATTGGTGAAACAGCAAGCTTAACTTCAGAGAACTTAGCACGCTTAGTGTACTGAGAATACTGAGGTACAGCTACTGCTGCAAGAATACCGATGATCGCGATTACGATCATAAGTTCGATTAGTGTAAAACCTTTTTGTACTTTAACCATGATTGGTCTATCTCCAGAGATAATTAAATTTTATAAGTTTGTTATCAAGCCAAACCTACAAGCGTGTTATCGTCCATAGGCTTATCAGGTTTAGTGCATCTGCTGTGCCACGCCATAGTTAACATTTGATTGCAAACTAATATGTTGAATAACAATCACATACAGAATGTGAGAACTGATGCTCAGTGCGGTGGTTAACAACATTAATTGTCACTTTTGTCACTTAGTGACAAACGATTTGTCGGTTCGATGACAAAGTGCTACATGCTGCCGCTATGTCCTACGTAAGGGCACGGATGGCTGCGTTTATTATTGCTATTGCCGCGTTTATTATTGCTATCTATGTTGCTAAAGATGGGTGCCACTACTGCTCTTTGTTCGCAGCCATGCCTATTTTTTTGCGTCTATGCCTAGCTGTTTTATTCGATAACGCAGCTGTCGGTAAGTTAAGCCTAATTGTATGGCCGCCTCTTTGCGGTTCCAGTGTGTCTTGTTCAATGTATCCACAATACGATTAGTTTCATTGCATTGCGTGGCGTTTGATTGTTTGTCCTTGTCATCGTTGTTAATATTGCGCGTATGGTTATTAGTTTCCGGTAAATTCAAATCATCAGCAGTTATGGTGTCTTTGTCTATCAGAGCGCTCGCTCTTTCTAATATATTTTCCAGCTCACGTACATTGCCTGGAAATTTATAGTGGGCCATCGCATCGAAAGCGTCTTCACTTATGACGATGTTACGGTTCTGATCAGTACGCTCGGCCAGCTTGTGCATAATGTTATCGCACAGCTCGGGTATGTCTGACGCTCTTTCGCGCAAACTGGGGGAGTGCATACTTATTACGTTCAGTCGATAATATAAATCGTGCCTGAAACGTCCGGCATCAACTTCAGTGGCAAGGTCTGCGTGACTTGCACTCAGGATTCGAGCATCAACAGCAAGTTCTGCGCTGCCGCCAACGGGGCGGATACTGCGTTCCTGAATAGCGCGAAGTAGTTTCACTTGCATATGCAAAGGAAGCTCTGCTACCTCATCCAAAAACAGCGTGCCACCGTCAGCTAACTTGAATAGACCAGCTTTGTCGGCAGTTGCACCAGTGAAGCTTCCCTTTATATGTCCGAAGAGTTCACTCTCCATCAGCTCGCTTGGTATAGCACCACAGTTAATCGCTACAAATGGTTTATGGTTGCGTGGGCTATTTTCGTGAATGAGTTTGGCGATCAGCTCTTTTCCGGTGCCGGATTCGCCGGTTATCCAAACAGGTGCATTGGTGCGGGCGACTTTATGGATCATTTTACGTAACGCTTGCATAGGTTCTGATGAACCGATCAGTTTTGTGGCAGTGCTCGATTCGACCTCACCGGTTTTATCGTTGTGCTGACTGCGTTTTGAAAGCGCGTGTAAATTCGCTGAAGTGTGCTCACCCGCGGTGTTGGAGACAGCTGATTGCTGCTCTCCAGTGCTAACGCCATTACTAACAGTGTGTTGAGAATCATTGCTGGCACTTTCCGAATTCAATGATATCGCCCTGACAACCAATTGCCTTAACTGCCCGATATCAACGGGTTTGGAAACAAAGTCGTACGCGCCGTTTTTCATGGCGTCGACTGCAGCCTCCATATTACCGTGCGCAGTAATAACGGCTACTGGCAAATGGGGGTTGACCGACTGAACGTAACGCACAAACTCAACACCGTTGCCATCGGGTAGGCGCATATCTGTCAGGCAAACATCAAACTTGTACGTCGCGAGCAGTTGACGAGCCTCTTCTAAATTGGCTGCACTGTGAAAATCAAGGCCCATACGCGCCAAAGTCATCGCAATGAGTTCACGAATATCAGGTTCATCGTCAATAATAAGCGCAGTGGCTGTCATGTTCAGGCGGCCATCTGCTGTGCTGTATTCAGAGTAATTCGAAAGTGAGCGCCGTCTTTGCGATCTATACATTCGATATTGGCTTTGTTCAGATCACAAAGCTCTCTGATTATGTACAGGCCTAAGCCCGAGCCCTGATGGTGTGTCGAGTAAAACGGCTCAAACAAATGCTCTCGATGTAAATCTGCGATGCCTACGCCGTTATCAACGATATCGATAATAGCTACACCTTGCTGCGATTGCCAACAGCTGATGTTTATTTGAGTGCTTTCATCGTTGTGTAGCCGTGCATTAGTGCAAAGATTCCACAACACCTGATCCAAGTGCTCAACATCGAACTGCGCAAACACATTTGGCTCCGTGCTTGCCACCATGTTTGTTTCGTCAAGCTTGTGCTCATTTGCAAATCGGACGCAAAAGTCTGTTACTTTTTGACTTAAGTTAATAGGTTCATAGTTAACTTGTTTTCGATTGCTCAGTTGCAGAACATCTTCCACTATACGATTGATGCGATGCGTGTTTTTTTGCGCAATATCCAACAGATCTTCATCTTCTGCTTTCAAATGTGGCGACTCTTGTAGCAATTGCACAGAATGCGAAATAGCACCTAACGGATTTCTTATTTCGTGAGCAATGCTGGCTGAGAGTCTGCCGAGTGATGCAAGCTTAAGTTGCTGATACTGTTTGCGCATTTGTGCATGATCATCAAGGCGTATAAGCATGCCTCCGGATGACAAGGATATGTAATGTGGTAATACTGAGTAGCCCGTTGACTCAATGGTAAATGGGTCGTTGTTATGACCGCCGCGTTTGGCATCGCTTAAATCATTTAGTAATGTCGAACACAAGCGTCCTATGTGTATGGGCAGAGGGGTAAATTCGGCGGATAGCAGGGCTCTTGCAGTGTCATTGATCAATTGAACATGGTTGTGTGAATCAATAACCAGGACACCAGAATCAAGCTCGCGAATGATTTCCTCATTTAAATTGGCTATGTCTTTCACATCCAGTGCGGCTCGATCATGAGTTGGTTCCGGAATTTGGCGAGCCGCCAACGCTTTTATTGGTACAGACAATAACCATGCAACCAGCAGCAACATTGCCCCTAAATATGCGCTTCTCTCAAAGTCTGCAGCGCTGTTACCAATTAATAACTTTGCCAGCAACTCCTCGAGCAAAATCAAAACGCAGGCGAGTGCTGCAAAGAACAGCGTGTAACGCGTGGTGTTCAATTGGCTTAGCAATGCAATGGTGATGATCAATAAAATGCCAAATCCACTTTGCACACCACCGCAGGCGTACATCATGATGCAAAGGAAGGAGATATCGAGGTAGTTTTGCAAATACAGTCGAGTGATCGCTGCAGGACGATCGATGCGTTGAAGGTAAATAAAACCAAGGGCAACCACTGCGTAACCAAGGTGCGCGACCTCAAAGAGGATGGCGTCACGTTGCCCTAATGTGGTCTGACTCGAAGACAGGTAGTACACGCACGCGAGCGCTGCCAGCAAAAACAGCCGGTATTGGCTGAACAAACGCATAGCCTGTGCATCAGGAACAAACGGCTGCCCCGGTGGTGTGCGCACACTTCGTTGATCGGCTGAAGGGTTCAAGTCGAAAAGACACTTATTAATAGCTTCGTGTGCCGTTACTCGGAGCAAGAACCAGACCACGAAACCCGCATAGAGCGGCGCTTTCAGCCCAAAAACTTAACGGGACGGCGGGATTTCGAAATTAAAGGGGACGGAGGGATTTAATATAAATTAAAGGGAAATTAAAGGGGACGGAGGGATTTAATATTGTCCACACGCAAAGTGTGGACAATATTAAATCCCTCCGTCCCCTTTAATTTCGAAATCCCGCCGTCCCCTTAAAATTTTGGGTTAGTTCTCGAGGGCGGGATGGGAGGGCTCGGTCTGGGCCAGCACTCGCAGGGTGTCACTTTGGAGGTCGGCCTGTCCCATCGACTGGTAGGCGCTGGCCATTAAGGCTAACGCATTGGGCACATGCTTTGAGCCGTCAAAATGTTCTAGTAAATAGTTCACACGGTTGATTGTGGCGACCATAGCGCCGCGCTGGTAGTAGAACTTTGCTGTAGTGAGTTCGTGGCGTGCCATCTCGTCTTTTAAGAAGGCCATTCTTTGCAGGGCGTCTTCTACGTACTGACTATCTGGGTACTGCCTGACCAGCACGTCAAACTCGGCAAAGGCAGCTCTGAGCCAGTTTTGATTGACTTGGGACATATCCCGCGGAAAAATGCGCTCCATAAACGAACCACCTCGTGCAAAGTTAGCAACGCCTTTTATGTAAGTGGCGTAGTCAACATTTTCACTGCGGGGGTAGAGCTTGATAAATCGATCCGCTGAGGCAATGGCGTTGTCGTATTCATCTTGCTTGAAATACGCGTATGCAATATCAAGCTGAGCTTGCTGGGTATAACTGCCGAAGGGGAAGCGTGCACCAAGGGTTTCGAATGTGTCGACAGCCGTTAAAAAATCACCTCTGTTTAATGCCCGTTTCGCCGAGTTGTATAGTCTTTCGGCCGAGGTCGCCGTCGGTGCCTCTTGGGGCTCGGAAGTTGCGCACCCACCAAGTAAAAGGGTGGTGCAAATTGCTGTCATTGCTGCGATTAAGGCAAATCGCTGAGTCAGGTGGTTTATCATGGTAAAAGTATAGCGAATTTACAGTGGATCATTGGGTGATTCGCGCCATTGCGACCATTGTTTTCTGCCTTATAACCCAAGAATTTACGCGTTCATGGCTATTGACCCCAAAAATCAGGAAGATCAAGAAATAGCCGTTGATTCTAAAAATGCCGCCAGTCCTAACGTTACAGCTGGCCCTGATACTGCCGCTGGTCCTGATGTTGCCGCTGGTCCTGATGTTGCCGTGGGTCTTGATACTGCCGTTGGTCCTGATGTTGCTGATGGTCCCGATATGGAAGAGCAGCGATATCATCTCATCGCCCCGCAATCAGCTGCAGGGGTGCGCTTTGATGCCCTGGCTGCGCAACTTTTCACAGATTACTCACGCAGCCGACTGCAGGGCTGGATAAAGAAAGGGTATTTAAGCGTTAATGGACAATCACGACGTCCAAGCGACAAACTGGTTGGTGGAGAAGATATCGAATTGATATTACCGCCAGATGCGGTGCTCGAAGCCTGGAGCGAGGCCTGGTCTAATAGCGCCCAGACCATGCAGGCTGAATCATTGCCGATTGCGCTTCGGCATACAGATACACATTTTTATATCGTCAACAAACCTATTTCCCTGGTGATGCACCCCGCGCCGGGTAACCGCAGCGGCACGTTAATGAACGGGCTGTTACATCTGGAGCCTGCGCTTAGAACAGTGCCACGAGCTGGGATTGTGCATCGTTTGGACAAAGATACAAGTGGCCTCTGCGTTGTAGCGAGAACATTAAAAGCGCATACGCATTTGGTAGCTGAGCTACAAGAACGCAAAGTATCCCGCGAATATCTTGCCATCGTCATCGGCGACGTGCCCGATGCCGGGACAATAGATGAGCCAATAAGCCGTCATCCCAAAGACCGAAAACGCATGGCAGTAGTGCGCAATGGCAAGCACGCCAGAACGCATTTTCAAGTGAAAGAGCGCTTCGATGACATGGCGTTGGTGGCTGTGCAACTAGATACAGGGCGTACCCATCAAATTCGCGTACACCTGACCCATTTAGGCTTTCCCTTGTTGGGCGATCAGGTGTATGGGACTCGTCAAGCCAATCTGCTGGTTCATGGAAAAGGGGATCAGCGATTGACTGGTTTTGCGCGGCAAGCATTGCATGCTTATCGTTTGGGTTTAAGTCATCCGGATAATCTTCAGCACTGTGAGTTCGAAGCCGAGCCACCCGAAGACTTTATGAAGGTGCTACAAATTTTGCGCGACGATGACGATGGTTTGAGCTAAATAACAGGTATGAATCAATCTAAATCGACCACCATAAATAAGGGTTGCAGCCTAAAGAGTGGCAACCTTATTACCAATCCAAGACGTAACCAGCACAACGAAGTGCAGTGCGTTGTACCTGACTGGGAAGTGCCTGGCAGTGTTTGTGTTTTTTCAACGACGCGTCTGGGCGGTGTTAGTGAAGCGCCGTACGATGCTTTGAATCTTGGTTTGCATGTTGACGACAAACTTGCACCGGTAATGGAAAACAGGGCGCTGCTACGGTCCGCAGTACAAGCGCCAAGCGAGCCTGTGTGGTTAGATCAAGTGCACGGTCATGATGTGATATTTGTTGATAGCTACCACAACAGAGACGAAATACACAGCGCCGATGGTTCTATGACGAGAGAACCCGGGCAAGTGCTGGGCGTGTTAACAGCTGACTGTTTGCCTGTGGTCATTGCTAACGAACAAGGCACGGCGGTGGCGGTTGTGCATGCCGGTTGGCGTGGATTGGCCGACGGTGTATTGCAAAGCGGCCTTGCCCACTTTCCCGAAACTGATAATTTACATGCCTGGTTAGGCCCGGCAATTGGTCCAGATAAGTTTGAAGTGGGTAAAGAAGTGGTTGATGTGTTTCTTGAGCGAGATAAAAAGTTTGCCACTGGCTTCAAACCCGCTGGAGGTACAAAATTCATGGCTAATCTATACACATTAGCGCGAACCGCTCTGAACATTCACCGACCTGTACACATCACTGGTGGCGACTTTTGTACTTACAAAGACAAAGAGCTCTTTCACTCCTACCGCCGCGACGGTAAGCAATCTGGCCGCATGGCCACCATCGCCTGGCTGAAATAAAGGGGACGGAGGGCCTATTCTGCAAACAATGATTATGACCAACTTGCCGACTAAGACATTTTAATCAGCACATTGGTCAAAATCATTGTTTGCAGAATAAGCCCTCTGTCCCTATTTATTTTGTGCTTGATGGCCCTATATTTCATGTATCGAAATAAATGAGTTTCTGTGAGGAATTCGAATGAGAATGGATAAACTAACCAGCAAATTTCAGCTGGGACTACAAGAAGCACAGTCACTGGCCTTGGGGCGTGACCATCAGTTTATTGAAGCCGCGCATTTGATGGCCGCGTTTCTCGATCAAGATGGTGGCGGTGTCAGGCCACTGCTTGCTCAAGCTGGCGTGAACGTCAACGGCCTGCGCGCAGGCATCGACAGCGTGCTCGACAACATGGCTCAGGTGTCTGGCGGTGGTGGTCAGTTACATGTATCCAACGAGCTCAACCGCTTGTTGAATCTGACCGACAAACGTTCACAGCAGCGCGGTGACCAATACATCTCGTCAGAGGTGTTCGTCGTGGCCGCCTTAGCTGACAAGAAAAATACCCTTGCCGAATTAATGATTAAAAACGGCGCTAATTTAGAAGCTGTTGAAAAAACCATTAAAGATGTTCATGGCGATGAGCCAGTGAATGATCCTAACGCCGAAGATCAACGCAAAGCCCTTGAAAAATACACTATCGATTTAACCGAGCGTGCTGAGCAAGGAAAAATTGACCCCGTTATCGGGCGTGATGATGAAATACGCCGCGCCATACAGGTATTGCAGCGTCGTCGTAAAAACAACCCTGTCATTATTGGCGAACCGGGTGTGGGCAAGACGGCGCTGGTCGAAGGGTTAGCGCAACGCATTGTCGATGGTGAGGTACCCGATGGCGTAAAAAACAAACGGGTGCTATCGCTGGACATGGGCTCGCTCATTGCGGGTGCAAAGTTTCGCGGAGATTTCGAAGAGCGATTAAAAGCGGTACTAAACGATTTATCAAAACAAGATGGGCAAGTTATTTTGTTCATTGATGAATTGCACACCATGGTGGGTGCCGGTAAAGCTGAAGGTTCGATGGACGCGGGTAATATGTTAAAGCCAGCGTTGGCGCGAGGCGAGTTGCATTGTATAGGTGCAACGACCCTGGATGAGTACCGCGAATACGTCGAAAAGGATGCAGCGCTTGAGCGCCGATTTCAAAAAATTCTGGTTGATGAGCCGAGTGTGGAAGACACCATTGCCATACTTCGTGGCTTGAAAGAAAAGTACGAAGTGCACCATGGTGTTGAAATAACAGACCCTGCCATTGTCGCTGCTGCTACGCTATCGCATCGTTACATTGCTGATCGGCAGTTACCAGACAAAGCCATCGATCTTATCGATGAAGCCGCATCGCATATTCGTATGGAGATCGACTCCAAACCAGAAGAACTCGACAAGCTTGAAAGGCGCATTATTCAATTAAAAATTGAGCGTGAAGCACTTGCCAAAGAAACTGACAGCGCATCGATAACACGTTTAGCAGACCTTGATACGGATATATCAACCGTTGAAAAACAGTATGCCGATCTGGAGGAAATCTGGAACGCGGAAAAAGCGCAGGTGGAAGGTGCCAATAGCATCAAAGAAGATCTTGAGCGCGTCAAGCTGGAATATGAAACAGCACGTCGTGCGGGTGACCTGGCGAGGATGTCAGAGCTGCAGTATGGTCAGATTCCTGAACTGGAAAAAAAGCTTGAAGAAGCTGTTGACGACGCTGACCAGGATGAAATGCAATTGCTGCGCAACAAAGTCAACAGCGATGAGATTGCCAGCGTCGTTTCTAAGTGGACGGGCATTCCTGTTACCAAAATGCTTGAAGGTGAAAAAGAAAAACTGCTGCGCATGGAGTCGGAGCTTAGTAAGTACGTTGTTGGTCAAGACGAAGCTGTGGAAGCTGTATCCGATGCAATACGTCGATCACGTGCAGGCTTGGCTGATTCCAAACGACCCATAGGTTCGTTCATGTTTCTTGGTCCAACGGGTGTGGGTAAAACAGAGCTAACGAAGACCGTTGCAGACTTTCTTTTTGAAAGTAAAGAGGCGATGGTTCGCTTGGATATGTCTGAATTTATGGAAAAGCATTCGGTAGCAAGGCTCATTGGTGCACCTCCTGGCTACGTTGGTTATGAAGAGGGTGGGTACCTGACAGAAGCTGTGCGTCGTAAACCTTACTCAGTTATTTTGTTAGACGAAGTAGAGAAAGCACACAGCGATGTGTTTAATATACTGCTGCAAGTGCTGGACGATGGACGACTAACTGATGGACAGGGGAGAACCGTTGATTTTAGAAACACGGTGATCGTCATGACATCAAATTTAGGCAGTCATGTGATTCAGGAACTTGCGGGTAGCGACAACTATGCTGATATGAAAACTGCTGTGATGGAGATCGTTGGCCAGCACTTTCGCCCCGAGTTTATAAATCGTATAGATGAGTCGGTGGTGTTCAGGCCATTGTCGCGTGAAAACATCCGCATGATCTGTGGTATCCAGATGAAGCAATTGGGTAAGCGCATGGCCGAACGTTCGTTGGAATTAGTGGTCAGTGATGAGGCGCTGGACTTGATCGGTGATGCCGGTTTCGATCCAGTCTACGGCGCAAGGCCGCTAAAGCGGGCGATACAGCAAGAGGTGGAAAATCCACTGGCTCAGCTGATATTGGCAGGGAAGTTTGAGGCGGGCGAAAAAGTGTACGTCAATGTTGTCGACGAAAAGCTTACCTTTGATGGCTCTGGAACCACACCCGGTGTTGTGCACTAAGAATACGCTGCCGCCCGCATAGCGCAATGCTATGCGGGCGGGGTTATACGGGCAAACTAGTTGGTTCAGCTAGTTGGTTCAGCTTATTGGTTAAGTGATACTAGTCACGCTCAGAATCGGCCTCGATCATGCGATCCTGAGTGTAACGAGCACCGACAATTGTGTCTTCGTTTATTAACGCATTGAGTTTTGCAATAGTATCGCCGCCAAGATTAACAGCGGAAGCACCTGCATTGTCGATCATGTATTCGATGTGCTTCGTACCCGGAATAGGGATGTTGTTCTTTTGATCCAATAACCAGGCAAGTGCCAGCTGAGCCATAGAGCAGTTATTGTCTTCTGCTATTTGAGCCAGTGGTTCCAGCAGCTTGCGGTTTTGCTCGAATGCTTCTGGTTCGAATCTTGGTCGGGCTATGGTGGTACGCAAATCACCTTCCGCCATCGTTGACACATCTGTGACTTTGCCTGTTAAAAACGCGCGTCCCAGCGGGGAAAATGGCACCATTGAAACACCTAACTCGGTACAGACATCCAGTATGCCGCGCTCTGGCGTGCGGGACCACAATGAGTACTCGGATTGCAGGGCGGCAATTGGGTGAATGGCGTTTGCACGGCGCAGGTTGTCGCAGCAAACTTCCGACAAGCCGATCTCGCGTACCTTGCCTTGCTCAACCAATTTTGCTAGTGCACCGGTGCTGTCTTCAATTGGAATGTTTGGATCGACCCGGTGCAAGTAATATAAATCAATAACGTCGGTTTGCAATCGCTTCAAGCTGTTTTCACAGCTTTGTATAATACCTGCCGGGTCACCGTTTATGCCTTCTCGTGACAAACCACATTTCGTGGCAAGTATGTATTCGTTGCGTCGCTTATGCAGTGCTTTGCCGATGAGTTCTTCATTGTGGCCAGAACCGTAAACCTGGGCAGTATCAAGAAATGTGTAACCGACATCCAGTGCTTGATTCAGTAGTTTTTCGGAAGTTGTGTCATCGGCTTTACCGTAACCCATCGACATGTTCATACAACCCAAACCGATCTCAGATACGGTTAACGAACCAATAGTGCGGGTTTTCATTTGCTGCTCCTGTTATACCTTGTCTTAATTCTCATCGGGTTTGTACTCGGTGCTTAGCTGAACGACAATCGCGGTGACGTTATCAGTGCCACCTCTGCGCAGCGCAAGGCGCATCATTTTCTCGAGGGCTTTTTCCATAGACGGTATGCTCAGATTAGCTTTAACCTCCGCGCGTTGTACGTCTTTAAATAGGCCATCGCTGCACAGCAAAAATCGATCTCCGGGTTGCAAATCGATTTGCTGAACTTGTAAATCCAAATGATCATTTACACCTACCGCTCGCGTAATAACATTGGCTGACGGATGATTCTCTGCTTCGTCCTCGCTAAGCTCGCCCAACCTGTGAAGCTCTCCAACCAGGCTGTGATCATCAGTGACTTGCGTTAGTTCACCCGAACGATATCGATAGACTCGGCTATCACCGGCCCAAATAACGTGCGCCTTGTGTTCGTGGGCAAATAACAATGCGACTGTGCTGCCCATGACCTGACCATCAATTTGCTGTCGGCAAAAATTATTGGCAACACCGAGTCGATCGACAATATCTTCGATATCGTTTTGGGTATTGTCGCTGGGCTTAAAATCTTGCAATTGCGTGATGATCTCCTGGCTGGCGCGATCGCCCCGGCTGTGCCCACCCATGCCGTCAGCTACAACCCACAGTCCGCACTCGCAGGCGTCCAGGTAGGCATCCTCATTGATTTTGCGCACGTGGCCAACGGACGATGCAGCTCTGGAGAACCACATTGGCATCTTTTGTTCAGCTTGTGCTGCGTTGGTTGACATCAAATAAATACCGAAAAGTTAACTATTTGCCAGTATACCGGATGGGCTTTGCTACAATCCGCGAGTCAGTCTACAACCGTGTCAGCCAATGTCAGTTCGAACTCGTTTTGCTCCCAGTCCAACCGGTTATTTACATATCGGTGGTGCCCGTACAGCGCTGTTTTGCTATTTGTTTGCCAGGCAGCACGGCGGCAGCTTTGTGCTTCGAATTGAAGACACCGACCGAGCTCGATCGACCAAGGAATCAGTCCAGGCCATTCTCGATGGAATGCAGTGGCTTGGTCTGGATTATGACGAAGGCCCGTTTTATCAAACCGAGCACTTTGATCGCTATCGTGAAGTTGTGAAACAGCTAATGGAGTCAGGTCATGCCTACCATTGCTATTGCACACCAGCCGAGCTGGATGCCATGCGTGAAGAGGCCATGGCCAACAAACAAAAGCCTCGCTATAACGGTTATTGGCGTGATCGAACAGATACGCCACCTGCGGGGGTTGATCCGGTGGTGCGATTTCGCAATCCAGCCGATGGGCAAGTGGTTATTAAGGACGCCGTTAAGGGTGACATTGTTGTAGAGAATAGTGAACTTGACGATTTAATTATCATGCGCTCAGATGGCACGCCAACGTATAACTTAACGGTGGTGGTTGATGATATGGATATGAAAATATCACACGTCATTCGTGGTGATGATCACGTAAACAACACACCAAGGCAAATTAACATTCTTGCAGCTCTGGGCGCACCACTGCCGGTATATGCGCACTTGCCAATGATATTGGGTGAGGATGGCAAGCGTTTATCCAAACGTCACGGCGCGGTTAGCGTTATGCAATACAAGGACGATGGTTATATGCCTGAGGCGTTACTCAACTATTTAGTCCGCCTTGGTTGGTCGCATCAAGATCAAGAATTATTTTCAATGGAAGAGATGCAGTCGTTGTTCTCTCTTGAAGGTGTTAATCGTTCTGGCTCGGTTTTTGACAATAAAAAACTCGACTGGGTCAGTCAACATTATTTGCAGAACACCGACAAAGATAACTTGTCGTCTCAGTTACTGCCCTATGTGAATGAGCGAGGTGTTGACACCTCGCAGGGTCCGGCTCTGAGTGATGTAGCTGACCTGTTACGAGAGCGCTCAAAAACCCTTAATGATATGGCTGATGCAGCCAAGTATTTTTATGTAGCGCCAACCCAATACGATGAGAAAGCATCGAAAAAACAATTTAAGGCGGTGACTTCTCCTGTATTGAAATCCATCATGAGTGCATTTGATGGCTTGTCCAGTTGGGAGGCAGAGCCAATTCAGCAGGCCATGAATGACACAGTTGAAAAGCTGGAAATTGGCTTCGGAAGGCTCGGCCAACCGCTTCGCTTGGCTGTGACCGGTGGTACCGCATCACCTGCCATGGACGAAACTCTGGCACTCATCGGCAAGGCTTCGACCATGGAACGCATAGCAGCAGCCATTGTTATCTGTGAAAATGCTCCGGAAGCTTGACAGTCAGGGTGTAGGGCACTAATCTTCTCGGCTCCAACTCGTTGGGGCTATAGCTCAGCTGGGAGAGCGCTTGCGTGGCACGCAAGAGGTCGGCGGTTCGATCCCGCCTAGCTCCACCACATCATTGAAAGCTTCTTAGTTGTATCGGCTCACGCGATGACATTAGTTTGTACCGATCGAACCGCCGACCATGGTCGAGCGACCGCAGGCGGCCCCGTTCGCTCCCGCCTAGCTCCACCATTCAGAGCTATGCTGCGTATGACCAGTTGGGCTGTGAGTTCAATTAGTTCTTTGGTATGTATCAGGAAAGCAGCTTGTTGATAGGGCTTCAACTTCTTCCAGCCAGCTCTTCCTTTGTTGCAGTGTGCTGCCAGCCACAGCACTGAACATGCGACGTTCAACCTTCTTCACACCGCAATAAGGAAGCACACAATTTTCCCAAATCAGTTTTAATGGATCACCGAGAACACTAGCCTCTCTATCAGGTGGTGTATCTGAAGTATTAAGTATGAGAGCCGCATTCAGCGACAACAATCCTTCTGGCTCACCCTCTGCTGTCTGGAGCCTGTAAGCCACACCGGGAACAAGCACTCTATCTAACCATCCCGCAAGTATTGCTGGCGGCTTTCCCCACCAGTTTGGATGCGCGATCAACAGGCCTTCTGCCTTATAGATTTCCTGTCGATGCAGACTTAAAACCGAGTCAGATACTTTTAACAAAACTTGTTCAATCGAATCTCCAACTGTGTACGCTTCATCCGCTTTCAACACAGGGTCAAAGTCTTCGTCGTGCAAGTCATGGACCACCAATTCATGGCCCATATGTCGGAGCGTGGTTATCGCTCGATTAAAAATTGAATGACAAAAACTATCTGATCGAGGATGTGCAACTATGGCTTGAATTTTCATAACTCAGATAAATTTTAATCAATCAATCAAGTGCGTAGTTTACGCATTGTATTGATCCACCAAAAAAATAGAAGGATATTCACGTGTTCTTGATGTACGTAAAGATGATGTAATTTCACCTCATAAGAATGATGATAAAAAAAATCAGGGTTAATTTATGATCCTAGACTAAGGGATAGTTTCGACTTTTGTCAGCCTACGTCGTTCGTGCAATAGCTAAACATCAATACCTTAAGAGCGAAGAACTAGCCTTTATGATCAATTATTAGTCGTTTTATTTTAATCGCGCGGCAATTGCAATTCATTATCGATTAAACAGCAATTTTGTGCACCGTGCAGGCGTCGCAAAACGCGTGTCTGTGCGTGGTCAGGGTTTGGTAACTTTGTTAAGTTTACACCCTGTATACAGCGTTTTGACCGGTTTTTCCGGTTTTGCTGTTTAAGCCCTGCAGGGCGACAAACTTAAAAAAAAATGCTCAGCTTTCAAATCAATAAAGATGCTCAAATAGTTGCTGTTGTAGTTGCTGCAAACGCGGGATTAACGGGTAAGCAAATCTCTGCCTCATTGAATACCACTGGATTAAATGCAACCGAAACAAAGACAGTAAGGCTGCTCTGTCATGCCTTGGTTTTTATCCTGTGCTTTGCCATTTGTTTAGTACTGAGTGCAAACCCTGTGGCAGCTCAAGAGCAAACTCGTGCCTGGGATAGGGCGGCATTAAACTCGGCGATCTTGAATACAGAGTCTGCTCCTTTATATAAGAATAGCCATGCATTGTTGATTGGTGCGAGTCAGTACGACACTTGGCCCAGCTTGAACAGTATTCCATCCGAACTGGACGATGTTCAAAGAACACTGGAAGCCCAACAATTTCAAGTCGAGCGCTTAGCAAACCCAGACAGTGAAGAGCTGTCGCGTGGAATAGAAAAATTTATTGGTAAGCACGGGTACGATAGTGAGAATCGATTGCTGATCTTTTTTTCGGGTCACGGCCACAGCGCGAACGATAAGGGTTTTATTTTACCTGTCGACGCGCCTTTGCCCGATGACAGAAAAGCGTTTCGCCGCAAAGCATTACCGATGACTCAAGTCATGGCCTGGGCTCGAGATATCGAATCAAAGCATGTGTTGTTTGTATTTGATAGCTGTTTCTCTGGTAGCGTGTTCAGTAGTAAAAATATTCCTTCTGTGGAGGAGCGCTATATACGTAAAGCCACCAGCCAACCAGTACGTCAATTCATCACTGCCGGTGACGAAAAAGACGAAGTGCCTGCGAAAAGTACTTTTACACCCCTTTTTGTCAAAGCCTTACAAGGCGAGGGTGACCTAAACAACGATGGGTATATTACCGGGTCTGAGCTAGGAGTTCATCTGGTGCAGCAAGTACCCCGCTATGTTGATCAAACACCTCAATACGGGAAAATTCGTGACTACGCTCTTTCGCAAGGCGATTTCGTTTTTGTTCTGCAAGACGCTGCAAAGAAGGCTAAAGCAACTGACAAAGATCAAAGTGTTGTTGCGCAGCTGCCCAGGCGCTCCATCAATGAAAGCGAGCTTGAACTCAGCATCGAACTAGAACTTTGGAAAAGTGCCAAGCAGTTTGATGGTATCGAGGACTACAAAGCCTATCTGGAGCAATACCCGAAAGGTAACTTTGCGGCTATAGCGAGAAACAGAATCAAGGTTTTAAAGCGCATTCAGGCACCTTTGGCGGAAAACTGGGATGAAGTGTCGAGTAAGGATATCCCTTCTGATACACCGATTGCTGACTCGAAATCATCTGAAGAGTCGGACGTCTGGCAGGAAATTACGTCGCACTCCACACCCACTAAAAAGAAACAACAAGAGGCGCTACCAGCAGAGGAGCCGGGCTGGCAGCCGATCAAGTAGAACGCTTTTTTAGACCGTTGACTTAGGTGGCTATGGGCGTAGAGTTGTTGTACTTTCTTTTGTAAACACTGCCGTATAGATCCAAACTATAGCGATATTGCTCGATAGCCCGAATAACATTGCATGTAATGGCGTAGCAATATCTGCAATCAGACCCAATAATACCGAAACGATAGAAAAACACAGGCTGCCTCCCAGCGACACTATCGAGCCCATCGTGGAGCGTTGTTTGTCTGAAAACTCACGTTGCATCAACCCGTTTTTCGCGGTGGTGGAGTAACCATAATTCACGTTGAGTATGGCCATAACGAACGGCGATAGCACACTGGCAAAAATCAGGACTATAAGTTCTAAAAAGCTAACAACTATGTTGCCTCCAATTAATAGTCGTTTATAGCCAAAGTGTTTGATAACGCCTCCAGCTGTCCAAAATCCGATTGCTCCAAACAAATGCTTCAAACTACGCACTACACCGATAAGCCATTGGGGTATTAGTAAATTGAAAAACACAGCCTGGAAATAGAAAGTCGCTTCACCAAATCCGAAGCCAAGTACTTCAGCCATGCTTACAAGTCGCAAACGTCTATTCCTGACCAGACCTTTTGACGCCTCTTTTAGCATGACATAGGGAGATTGCTCATTGACTAAGCCTCGCTTGGTATCCACAAACCAAAAACCGGCAATTAAACTTAAAATAGTGGGTATCACGGCAACCCACATGACGAATTGCAATGACACAAGGGCCAGGAAACCGCCCAGCATCGCAGAGATACCCAATGATATTTGTTCAAAAAAACCGACTTTGCCAAAAATGGTTTCAAACTGACTTAACTGATCCTGCTCTTTTAATGTTTCATACAAAAAAGCTTTATCAGTCCCACTAAACAAAGATCGACACAGGCCTTCGCAAACGGCTCCTGCGATTAACACCCCTATATTGAGTCCGATTGCATACAACATCAGAGCTACAAAGCTGCAAAGGGCTCCGATAATCATGGTTTTTTTCCGACCTATTAAATCGGAAACCAAACCAGTTGGAACTTCAAACAGGGATTGCGCCAGAAAAATAACTGAAAAAATCATCATTGCACTGGCGTACGACCCTGTTATCGACTGATAATAAAGTACGGCAATGGGCCAGTGTGGGCGAAAGCAGCCTAAAAAATTGAACGCATAGAATACTTTGATGTTGCTAATGCTTGGAACATCCATCTAGAGAATGATCGTTGAGTAAGAGTATACGAACGTGCGTAATTCTACTTCATAACTCGATCAAGAGTAGACTGTTTACCACTTGCTTTTTTCGTAACAGTTAGTGAGCTGTGTATAAACAAGTCGTTTTATGTATGAGCTTTGCCTCCGCTGAATAGCGCAAATCAGCAAGGGATTAAAAAAAGCCCGACCCGTCATTGCAACAAGGTCTAACCGTTAACGAATTAAATCGGCTGAAGGCGTCTGTATTGTCTCAGCCGGACCAACAATGTCCTCTAGCTCTTGTCTTTCCAGTGTACCCGCGTGTACACCAACCAATTCACCACCGGGTTTGAAGAGCAAATAGGTTGGCGTACCATGAAATTCTTTGCCGGTTATTTGCAAATATTCAGCTTCAAACGATTCGGTCCGGGGTACGTAGTTTTTAAATCGTAGCGGTTTATTGTTAACACGCTGAGCTACTTCAATCAAAAACTGATCTCCATCCGATGCCAACCCAACAACTTGTGCGTTGCTGAGATGATGGTCTTGATGGAAGCGATCTATGACTGGTTTCTGCTCCTCACAGGCCACACAGTCTAGCGACCAGACCATTACAAGTGTCCACATGTTGCTCTTGTGTAGATCTTCCAGACTGCTTTTCTTACCACTTAGCCTAAGTAAGTCCATTGCACTGACTGATATTGAAACAGAGGCAATGCAGACTAGCAGTAGCAGCGTTAGCAGCCCAAAAGGTTTTGGGCCTGCTTTGATTGCTGGAATTTTTCTGCCAAGCATAATTTTTAACCTGCTTTTAGACTTTTACGGCTTAGCACGACACCTCTTCCCGGCAGGTCTTTAGCGCCGTGACTCGAACCCCAGCAGCCCTCATCGAATATATTGCTCTCTGCTACGCCAAGTAGCATAAGTTCTTCCTTGACTCTGTCGGCTCTGCCTACGGCTAGATACTGATTGCCATTGTCAATTGATGTTGAGCCCTGACTGCAGCCTAATACTGAAAAGACATCAGAATTGGTGTCATAGGCGGATACCAGTTTCTTTATAATATTTCTATTTGGTGTTCCCAAACGCAGCGAATCGTTCGGGAATATTAATATCTCGGTCACGACGCCCTCATAGTCTGTTAACAGGTGCTCGAAACTACTTTTGTTGGAACCGAATATATTATTGAATGAACCGACCACGTCGCTAGGAGCAGGAACTGGTACTAAGTCGTATTGTGGCACTGCGCGCCCGTTGACACTAAAAACTTTAATCGCTGGAACAGACTCAGACTTTATGACCACGTACGAGTTCGAGCCTTCTAGTTTTGAAGAACTAAAGCGATGGTCGTCAAGCTCAATATCATCATTATTGCCGCTGACGCGCATTGGCGATGTAGGTACAACCTCGTCATCATGAATACGATATTCTCTTTCAACGTAGCTTTCACCCACCTCTATGCGGTATTGCGTTTTATACCCTTGCTCAGATTCAGAATTAATTGCGCGATAACTGAGTAGGTTAGTACCTAAATCTCCGTCCACTGCCTGTTGACCATAGCCTGCATCATCAACCGCCGCCACTAAAGCCTGTCCAAAAGGTGTTTTGGCTTCAGGGATTTGTAATGTCGTGACGATCGGATACAAACCGTCTAATTGTGTCATGGCATTAACAAGATTGTTGGCGATTATCTGGTTGTGTTCATTACTAAAGTTGGACAGAACTGAATCGTTAACCAGTTTGTTGTTTACAACATCGTTTTTTCCTGAGCCTATCGTTTGGCAACCAGACAAAAGAAATAATGCAGTGGTGATGATAAGGGTTTTCATAAATTCTTCCTACGTCTCTTCAACTCGTACTCTTAACGTTAAAATTACAGAATTCTTTGGGAGTTCATTGCTGAATTCGCTGCCGAAGCACCCGTTTTCTCTCACGCGCTCAAGCGGTATTCCTGATACAAGTAATTCATCAAATACTCTGCGCTGTCTATCTAGTGAGTCGAGTTCCGTGCCATCCCAGAGTAAGCTTTTGTTTGACGCGCAACCGGTAAGGCTTAGCCCGTGAAGAGAAGCATCGAACTCCTGCAGCAGTTTCTTAATCGCGGTTTTATTGAAAGCCCCAAGAATGGATGTGTTCTCACTGGGAAACTGCAACACAACCTGCTTGTAGGCCGGCCAGTTGCGCACGTCCACGCTGTTGTTAACTTTGCTGGTAAATAAAGCACGAGAACGTGCGGCTATGAGAATACGCTGGTGAGATATCGAATCTTCGAAAGAACGTTCGCTTTCAGGGGTGACGCGCACGTAACGCTTTTGATATTCGACCACAGTTCCATTTTTATCAAAAAACTCGACACCACTTGGAAACATCACAGCCTGCGCTCTGGCTCGACCTTGTTGCCTGAATAAATCATCGTTTGGCGTGATTCGCTGGGGACTCGTGCCAGTAATGTAGATCGGTGTCTTAGGCCATATCCTGTTTTCATCCACTTCAAATTCACGAGCTAGTGTGATGTCTCTTATGGTCACGTTGTATCGAACCCGCTGATTGTCGCCTGACCTGTTGACCGCTCGCGTAAAAGTGAGGTTGTTATTGCCGATATCGGAGTCTACGTTCTGCACGCCATAGCCACTTGCCTTGAGAGTTTTGCTTAATGCCTGACCAAACTCTGAGGTTGAGTCGCTTAGTTGTATGGTGGTGGCCCAGGGTGGAAATTCGGACAGTTGCATCATTGCACTGACCAGATCTGTGGCGATCATTTCCGCCTGCTCTTGTCCTGGTGTAACAGGTCCGGAATTAGGGCCTGCAGTTCCTCGAGAGGGGCTGTCTACGCTGGCACAACTGCTCAACCAAAGACACGAAAAAAGTACGCAGCACAGAACACACGAACGAGAACCTAATTTATTTATATTGTGCATAATTTCCATCGATAACCGCTCGTGATATTCGTTGATGACAATGCATCGTTCTTATCGAGCTGCTCTGAAAAGCCAAACTATAAAAACGAAGCATTTAACGAAATCTTGACTTGATGATAATCCACTCAAACCGCAGTTGATACACACTGGGTGATCATTATTGGCAGTTCTATAAATTTGTGCGGAGTGCGTCACGAATGCGCGCACTTAAAAAGCAATTGCAGTGTTCGAAGGAAATTTTTCCCCTAGACTAAAGTTTAGGATGAAAAGACAACGGCCGAGTTAAGGTGTATTTCGCAATCCTATCTTGCAATAAAAATAAATTCGCTAACAGCATTTTTGTTTTCTGAAATTTTGTGTCCCTGATTTCCGAAGCTATAGCGGTGGTTAACAGACACAACATCAACGTTTGACTTGTATTGCCCTAAAAGCGCTAACATTTCATCTTTGGTGGGTTTGGCATTAGAAGAATAAGAGACTACCAATGTGCTATCCCGATACATGGAAAATAATTGATCGAACGCGGTGTAAGTGCCTTTTTTGGTGCTAAAGGGTGTTGGGTAGTTCTTGAATTTCTTTGTTTTTGTTTCCCACTGCATATCAACGCCTTGCCAATCGCAAGCGATTCCCTCAACAAAATGATAACGTCGCACGTATTCGTTATCCGAATGTGGGCTGTAGTAGGGTGGGTCAATGTATACAAGCTCTGGCGTATAGTCGGTGTCAAGTGCATCGCATCTGGACGCAAGGTTGTTTTGATTGTTGTCAAACACAGCTTCATTAAGCGCATCTGCGGCAATTAAGAAATGATCTGCCAGTGTTATTTTCAGATCTTTACGACCATCGTCATAGCGTTGCCCAACGTATGTGAAAATGCCTCTGGCGCGTTTCTTAAAGCATGCTCTAACCAAAGCAGAAATAGCAATTGCTTTTTCATACGGATCGTCAAGCTGCTTTATGTTTGCGCGCACGTTATCGATCAGTCGATTTTCATCGTCACTAAAATACAAATCAGTAAAGTGCTTTGCAACAAAGTTATCGGATAGAGCGTTGGGTTTAAGCAATGAGCTCGCTGTGGCGGGAGCCAGCGTCACGTGATTGTTTTCAACTAGTGCTTTGCATATTTGTGCAGAGAATGCCATGTAGTCGTTACTGATTACCTGCTTACCTTCACTCTTTAACATATAGGAAACCACGCCAGAGCCAGAGAACAAGTCCAGAACGGTATTGCATGGCTGCGACAAAATAGCATCGCGTACCGGTGTAATTAATTTGTTTTTTGAACCCATGAATCGAGTTGGTGGAAATTTACTGAGCTGCTGCTGTGGGTCTAAGCCTGAACCTATTGCTTGGGAGCGGTTGGTAGTCGGGCCGGGTGCGGTAATGTCTTTGCTACTGAACACTTGTTTTGGTCTGACGGTGACAATGACATCCTTGCCTTCGCGCTTAGAGCCTTTACTGTTGATACTGCGCCGTGTATCAATAACATTAATCTGGTATTTTGAGTAAAGCTCCAGCACCAAGTCGCAATTAGAATTGGTTAGCAGCACGTGGCAACCGAGATCATTTAGTTTCGCAACTTCCTGAGCTAACTCAATATGGTTTTGCTCTGTAAATTGCACTTTTGTGTAGCGCTTGAAGTCACTGTACTTAGAAACCGGCACATAAGGCGGATCAAGAAATACAAAGTCGCCCGCTTTAGCCTGTTCGCAAAGTACCTGTTTGTAGTCAGCTGCCATAACGGTGGTGCCCGCAAACACTTGGGCAGCCTTGAGTAACGTTGGTTCGTCGCAAAAATTGGTTTTTGCATACTTACCGTAAGGCACATTAAACTGGCCTTTTTTGTTAACCCGAAAAAGCCCGTTAAAACAGGTTCTGTTCAAGTACAAGGTTCGAGATGCTGCCTCGATGTTGCTTAGTTCTTCTGTAAGTTGTGCACGTAGCGCATAAAAGTAGGAGGCCGTGTTTTCATGCTGCTTGAGAGATTCGATCAGCGCATCCACATCGTTGGCGATAACTTGGTATAAGTTAATCAGCTCTTCGTTTGCATCAGAGATAACGGCACGCTTGGGCTGCAAATGAAAAAACAGAGCACCTCCACCAAAAAAAGGTTCTATGTAGGTACCATAAGCCTTGGGCGCGTGTTCCATTAACTGCGGGAGCAGCTGGCGCTTTCCACCCGCCCATTTCAACACGGGTTTGGCCGAAATGGCGGTTTTTGATACTGCTGGGTCGGCGAGCATGTAGATCGTGCTGTGTGCGGGGCCAGTGTATTGTACTTCAGGAAACCTTTCTGTCTTGATGCGTTGTTGATTAGGGCGCTAGTTGTTCACCGCGCGCTCATTAAACCAAATTGTTTTCCTGATCGCAGATCAACGATATACCCAAAAATGCATTATAAAACCTGATATTGGCTGGTCAGCTGTTGACCGGCCAACCGATTGTGTCGTAGTGTGTCAGGTTCGTAAGTCTTGCAGGGTTGCCATGTCCGTAACGTCTATCGATGCAGCACGAAAAACCAGTCCTCCGCTTGGCGATTTGGAAACGCTGGACAAGCTGTTGAGCTCTGTCGCCATTTTGGTTGTGGATGATGAGCCGGGGATGCGAAATTTTCTTAAACGATCGTTAGAGAAGCGTTGCGCTCTTTTGGAAGTGGCGGGCAGCGCTGAAGAAGCTGAAGCACTCCGACTTCGGTTTCACTTTGATCTTCTGTTGGTGGATATTCGTCTACCTGGTTTGTCCGGGCTTGAATGGTTGCGACAACTTCGCGATGCGGGTGTACAAACGCACGTGATTTACATGACGGCCTATGCCGATCTTGATATGGCTATCTCGGCGCTGAGAAATGGTGCTGATGATTTTATTATGAAGCCGTTTCGTACAGAACAAATGTTGATGTCGATGCAGCTTGCTTTGCAAAAACGACAAATACTTCGCGAAAATTCTTTGCTGCGGCTACAACTTAATCAAATAAAAGTCGATCGTGGTGTCATCGGTGAGAGTGATGCGTTGAAGAACACCATGAAATTAGCTGAGCGAGTCGCGCCGACGCAATCCAATGTATTGATTTATGGCGAGACCGGCACCGGCAAAGAATTGATAGCGCGATCAATCCACGTGATGTCAAAACGCACGGGGCCTTTTGTGCCTCTTAATTGCGGCACGATTGCTCCTGAGCAGTTTGAAAGTGAGTTATTCGGACATACCAAAGGTGCGTTTAGTGGTGCAACACATTCACGTGAAGGCCTGTTTTTACACGCTGATGGTGGAACTTTGTTTCTCGATGAAGTCGGTGAGTTGCCTTTACCTATGCAAGCCAAATTACTGGGTGTATTAGAATCAAAGACCATCAGGCAAATTGGCAGCGAAAAAGAAATACCCGTTAACGTGCGCGTCATTGCTGCTACTAACCGAAATTTGGCAGCCGATTCCGCAGCCGATAGGTTTAGAAGTGATCTTTATTATCGACTTAATGTATTGCCAATAGAAGTACCGTCGCTTCGTGAGCGTCGCGATGACATACCAGCTTTAGTGGAACACTTTTTTGAAGTACTTTCTGCTGAGATGCGGCTAGTGCCAATTGAGCTTATGCACACCGATTGGCAGCGTTTGAATGATTATCAATGGCCTGGCAATGTTCGAGAATTAAAAAATGTCATAGAGCGAACATTGCTGATGGGCAGACTGCCGGCAGACTGTTTGCATAATTCTGATCCGTCGGAGCACGAAAAAAACGATGGGTATCCGTTAAGCTGGACAGTCGATGCGGTGGAGCGAGCGCACATCGAGTTGGTTCTGGCTTCGGTTAATAATAACAAGTCAGCTGCAGCGCGGCAGCTGGGCGTTTCCAGAAAAACCCTCGAAAGAAAACAGAACCTTTGGTATGGCCCAGCAAACACCATTGCTGACCAGGCTACTTAAATTAATCTGACTTGCGTGTCTTCTATTCTGGATTTTGTTCGGGGACTCAGCCTTCGCCACAAGTTGTTGGCCTTGGTGTTAGGGCCGCTACTGCTTCTCACCGGCACGCTCATATTTCTGTCAGCCCAATGGTCTACGGCCTATACCTACAAGCAACTCTTTGCCAAAGTCACCACCGATTTAAACGTAACCCATGATGTGTTCAAGCGCATGCAGCTTGATCGACAAAGTGCGTTAACATCGTTAGCCAATAGTGCTGCTTTGTTGGTGCGGCTTGAGGATAATAATTTTAGTGCTGTGCAGCGTTTATTGCTAAACCAGCAGCACGATGTCGGATTCGATTTCATTAACTTGCTTAACCATGATGGTTCTGAAAGACTTGAAACGTCGGGATGGGAAGATTGGTCTTTAAAGAACTCACCGCTAACCGACAGCGTTTTTAAGTCAGCGCCACTTGCGCCATCTCCCGATACCGCAACTGGTATAGAGATTTATCAACCAGAAGCCTGGCAGGCCGAAGGCAAGCACCTGGCCGACAAAGTAATATTTGAGCTAATAGATACACCGCGTGCTGCACCATCAAGCAGAACCCGTGAAGAACGTGCAATGGTTATACGAGTATTGCAACGCGTGCGCGACACACAAGGTACAACACTGGGTGTCTTAGAGGGCGGGCTTCTATTAAACCGTAATTACGCGTTCGTTGATGAGATTCGCGACCTTGTTTACGGTCCGGGTAGTCTTGCAGAGGGCGGTCGTGGCACAGTGACTGTGTTTTTGGATGATGTTCGAATAACCACTAATGTACCAAGAAGTGATGACACTCGTGCGTTGGGCACGCGTGTTTCGAATGAGGTACAAAGCTCTGTTCTGGGGCAGGGCACCACGTGGGTAAACAGGGCATTCGTTGTTAACGATTGGTATATATCGGCATACGAACCCATCATAGATGTTTACGGGAACCGTGTCGGGATGCTTTATGCAGGTTATCTCGAGGCCCCGTTCCGCCAGGATCTTTTCCGGGGTATCGCGTTAATTGCGGCTGTTGTGCTGGCGGGTTCTTTGTTGGCTGTTGTGGCAGCCATAATGGGGGCCAAGTCCATATTTAAACCGGTGGAGTCGATTGCGCGTGTAGTTCGGGCGACTGCCGACGGTGAGCATCGTCGCATTGGGAAATTGCAAGCAAATGATGAGATAGGCGAATTAGCAACTCAGTTTGATTCCATGCTGGACACGCTCGAGCAACACAGCGCAAAAATTGAGGCCAATGCCAGTGAGCTCGAAAACAAAGTGCAGGAGCGCACCACCGAGCTTAAAATGAAGAATGCGTCTTTGCAAGAATCCATAACCATGCTGCACAGTGCGCAGCAAAAGCTTGCCACAGCTGAGCGGCTGGCCGCAGTTGGTCAATTGACTGCTGGTGTTGCGCATGAAATCAATAACCCCACTGCCGTCATACTGGGTAATATGGATATACTGATCGAGGAAATGGGAGAGCACAGTGCCGATGTGCAAACCGAAATTGACTTGATTATCGAGCAGGTTTATCGCATACGCTCCATTACTGATCGATTGCTGCAATACTCCCGTCCGAGCACAACCGCGCCTCTTAAAGAACACGAATCGGCGACACTGGGATTTCCCTTATCGCGTGACCAAAACGCTGAGCTTTCTCCTGAGCGTGATGTCGAAATTGACGTCAATAAACTAGTGGAATCATCGTTGATACTGGTTGAGCACGAATTAGTACAAAAACGCATTAAGCTTGAAACGCGCTTTAACAACGTACCGACAATCCGTATAGATGGCCAAGAACTACAGCAGGTTGTCATAAATCTTGTGCTCAATGCAGCGCAGGCGACCCCTGAAAATGGCTTGATCACCATTACCACTAAGCTTGTCAAAAACGATTCGGTGTTTATCGAGGTTGAGGATAATGGTATCGGTATAGAAGCGGAGAACATTCACCGAGTGTTTGACCCATTCTTCACTCACGCTAAAGAAAACGGTACTGGGCTGGGTTTGTCTGTCAGCTATGGAATAGTACAACGCTATGGTGGCAATATTGATGTCGCATCCACCGTTGGTGAAGGCTCTGTTTTTACCGTCAGATTGCCTGTATCCTCAACAGGGCATCGCTTTGTACCGCAGGCAGCAGATTTAGCATCAGCTTAAGTGTAAAACCTGCCATAGCTAAACCTTACAATTGCGAGGTTCCATCGAGCCATACTTGTTTTAATTGCAAGTCATCACCAAGGTGTAGCACATTAGCAAAATGACCTTTGGCCAGTGAGCCCAGATTTTCTACAGCGCCGATGCAGGCACTTGGGTAGCTGGACGCCATGCGAGCAGCCACTTCGGGCAATACGCCGACGTCATCGATTAAAAAGCGCATAGAGGACAGCATGTCGATATCAGCCCCGGCGAGTGTGCCATCGGCTAATTCGAGTCTGCCGTTAGTTCGGGTGATTGTCCTGCCATCGAGTTTAAATTGCTGCTGGTTTGTTCCTGCTGTTGCCATTGAATCGGACACTAAAAATAGCTTGCCCGTGCCTTGTTTGGAACGCACAGCAAGTGAAAGCGCAGCCGGGCTAACGTGTACCCCATCGGCAATAATACCTGCATACACTGCGTCATTAAATAAGGTGGCACCGGGCAGCCCAGGTGCGCGGTGATTTAGCGGGCTCATGGCATTGAACAAATGCGTTGCGCAGCACGCCCCGTGCTGAAAAGCACTTTCACTTTGTTCAGCGCTCGCGTTGCTGTGACCCAGGCTTACAACAATGTCAGCTTCTGCTAAGCGAGCGATTTGTTTGTTGCTTACTATCTCTGGCGCTACAGTGATCATCAAATAGGGTAGTTGCTGCTTTGCTTCACACAACTGGGTTAAATCTTCATTGTTCATTTCTCGCAGCGCGTTTTCACTGTGTGCACCTTTTTTTGTCTGAGACAAATGTGGGCCTTCCAAATGCAGACCAAGAAATCCGGGTATGTTTTGCGCGGCCGCTTGTATTGATGCCTCAATGGCTTTGGTTGTGGTGTCTTTATCTGCCGATATTAAAGTGACAAGCGTTCGGCATGTGCCCAATCGAGCGTGTGCTTTTGTGATAGCTTTTATTGTGTCAACACTGGGGTCATTGTTGAATAGTAATCCGCCTCCACCATTAACTTGCAGGTCAACAAAGCCGGCAATCAATGTTCCACCGTTTAGTTGTATTGGCGTAAATTCGGCCGGAATATCTTCTTGTGCACAGACATCAATTATTGTCTTACCAGAGATAAGCAAGGCGCTATTAATGACCTTCGCTGAACCCAAACCAATGGCTGCGCCAATTAATGCGAATGAATTTGTCATTTGGTGGCTATCGAGACCATGTTCGTGGTTTCGTGACTCTGGTTGAACATCAGTAATGGTACTTCATGCTACCAATTATCGGCCAATTGCCAGCCGAATCTGGTGGTTGTACCGGCAGTATGGACTCGATAGTGACCAGTAGTGGGTTGGTTTGTCTCAATTTAACCGCTTTATGGGTGTGGTGAGTAAATATCTCTGGACAATTAGAGGTATTGCCATGGTGTTTCAAACCTATGCCTTGTATCCGCATTTATCTGTACGGGACAACATGAGCCTTGCCTTGCAACAAAACAATGAGTCAAAAAAAATAATCCAACAACGGGTTGAAAAGGCGTCAAATTTACCGTCACTGGATACACTATTAAATAGACGCCCAGCCGAACTTTCTGGTGGTCAGCGATAACGCGTTGCGATTGGTAGAGCCATAGTGCGTGAGCCAGACTTACTTTTGTTTGACGAGCCCCTGTCAAAACTGGATGCTGCATTGCGTGTGCAAACCCGGTTGGAGATAGCACGGTTACATCACGAGTTAAACGCTACCATGATTTATGTTACTCATTATCAAGTTGAAGCAATGACATTGGCTGATCGTATCGTGGTACTGAACCAGGGTTTCATTCAGCAAGTGGGTACCCCCATGGAGTTGTATAACAACCCCGTCAATTTATTTGTTGCAGGGTTTATCGGAACCCCAAAAATGAATTTTATACCAGGTGCTAAGCTTGGTTTGCCTGATGTCGAGACGATTGGCGTGCGCCCAGAACACATAACGCTTGTGGACACAGACGGAGAACTACAAGGCACTGTCGCTCATGTGGAGCATCTTGGAGCTGACACCAACGTATACGTCAGCTGTGAAGGTATGGAGCCGATTGTTGTCAGGGTTTTTGGGGAGATTCATGTCAAGCTGCATGCTAGTACTATGCTGCGTTTTCAGCAAAACAGTGCCTTACAATTCAACAAAGCCGGAGAGCGTGTTTAAGTAATCGTACTAAACGTGAGTGGGTAGCCCATCAATGTGTTTGTAACGAAAAGTCAGTCAGCAGCAAGCACATCAAGTTTAGTGTGCAAATTATACCCACCCATTCGCATTGCTACGGCGCGTGTATTGTCATTGGTTAGAGTGTCAAAGAACAATTGAGTTAACGACCGAAAGTACGTTCGGCGGGTCATGACCATATCTAACGATACATCTGCTACCGGAATAAAAGGCAGTTGAAATTCATGTGCTGCTGCTTGCGTGCCACAAGCAATATCGACATCCCCGGTACTAACTGCACCGGCTGCACTGCGTTCAGTGTTGCAAATGTAACTTAAGTTTAAATCGGCATAGCTGTGGTTTTGTGTTGTGCAGGCATCTTCAAGAAACCTTGTAGCGCCAGCATCGCTACTGCGGTGAGCCCATTGAAGAGATGAGTCTTGCAGTAGCTGCTTAATGTCCAGCGGCTGCTTTGTTTCCAAATATTGCTTAATAGCGGGATTTTTTTCAGCACACTGCCTGGATAATATGAAGCCCTGTGTTCTTTGAAAACACCGCACAATAATCCAGCTGCCATGGTTTTTATAAGTTCGCATCAGTCCCAGATGTCTGCGAGCACTATTGTCGGCAGCACCCCAATTGATAAAGCACGCATCAGCGCGGCGCGTATCCAGCATACGTAAACCATGGCGTGTACCGCATGGGCTGTAACTGAATAATGCCGATTGTTGATGGTCCACTGCCATTTGATTGCAAACATGGTTCAGCAAGCGATCATCACTGCCGGTAACGATCAGCCGATCAGTTAATGCACCACCGTGACTGTTCTCCGCAATCCAGTCTTCGATGAGATGCCGTGGGAATATCCACTTGCCGGTAATTTTTGTTCCGGGTAAATCGCCTTCACCCGCTAATTGATAGATTTTTTTTTCGTTAACATGCAGTAGCTGTGCAAGTTCAGGCACGGTCAAAAACGTGTTGTTAGTTTGATTATGTGTAGTCGTGCTTGACATGAATTGCAGCTCTAGCTTAAGTCCCGCATGCCTTTGGTTGGTGGAGGTGTGCGTCGCTCGGGTGGTTTGTCGTCAAGCTCGACATGCTCAGCGCCGTTATAAATTAAGAAGTGCTTGCCTTTGGCTCTGGCAATCATCGTCATGCCAATCTCTTGCGCCAATTCCAATCCCATTCGCGTCACCCCGGAACGAGAGAGCAGTACAGGAATACCCATAAAGGCAGTTTTCATAACGATTTCGGATGTCAGGCGACCAGTGGTGTAAAAAATTTTATCGTCGCCAGGCAGGTCGTCCAGCCACATGCGCCCGGCGATCGCATCTGCAGCGTTATGTCGACCGACATCCTCGATATGCATCAAAGATTCATGGCTTGTGCATAATCCGCAGCCGTGGACCGCGCCTGATACGCGATAAACATCATTTAATCGACTGACATTTTTAATTAAGTCGTACAAAGAGGATTGTTTGAGTTTGGGTGGGTCTAATTTAACTTCATACAGCTTGTCTACCGTGCAACTAAAAATGGTACCTTGCCCGCAACCACTGGTAATTATGCGGCGCTTCATTTTCTCTTGCCAGTCTGATATGCCTTCGCCCGTGTGTGTTTCGACGTCAACTAATTCTCTGTCCCAGTCGACACTGACTGATTTTATGGTACGGATATCTTCTATCAGTTTTTGATTTCGAATGTAGCCTAAGGTGAGCGCTTCAGGCTCTGTGCCCAACGTCATTAGCGTAACGACTTCCATTCCGTCAACGCGAATGGTCAAGGGTATTTCACCGGGGACAAACACACTTTGTGTTTCGCCAAATTCGTTAACAGCCTCAACACCGTGTGCGGGATCAAGGCCTTCTTTGGTCATTAGCGGCCGATAATTTGTGGCGGCAACGTTCATGGCGACAGCGCTTCTCTTGTGGTCGTGAATTATATGGTTGTAGTGTGCACTTAAAGTGGACCTGCACCCAGGCATTGTATTTCACTCTGATGCGTCTTGGGACAATATGTCGCATTGTGAATTGTTGGCAGATAGAAATTAACACACAAGCCAGGATTTTTAGTCTGCTCAGGGCTCAATAGTCTTTAACTAATCAGGGTCATGCAGTAGTCTGACTCCTCTCAAACCGATTAGGCGCGCAGCATTGCCAAGTGATAGCAAAAAGCCATCGAGCATTCGGCTTAGCTTACCGGTAACGGTGATGCTGGAAAAAAGACTGCTCAAAAACCAGCGGTGGCAGCTTCCATCCTGGTACCTGCACGGAGTTGCTGTGGGCGATTCAGTAACTCATCAACAGCCGGCAGGTCAGAAGGTTGGCAGCACCGATGATGGGGAAATATTTTCTTTTGGTGGTTATAAAGTTACCCTGTACAAGGATGCCTGCGAGCGCTATTGGCATGCGCTTATTGGAGACAAGCCGCTGGTTTACGTGGTTTGCTACGAAGATGTTGAATCTGATCAACATGCGCTTCCGGTAGAGCCGAAATTAGTTACCATCGATTACGACGAAGCGATATCGCATGCTGAAACAGACGCTTTGGTGTTATCAACAGCTATTCCGGCAGAGCTTTATCGATACATGGAAGCGTTTGTACTGGAGCATTACAAACCCAAACCGTTCGAAAAGCGCAAGCGCAAAAAGTGGGTGGATAATCCAAAGGCGCAACCATCATGAGTAACAATGAAAAATCAGGATCTGGTCATTCTTTTGTTAGTCGCTGGTCGCAACGTAAGGACAAAGCCCGACAGCAGCCAAAACAGGAAATTCCGCAAGTCCAGGAAGCCCAGGCAGAGCCTCTGAATAAGCAAGCTCCTTTGGTGGATGACTCAGTGTTGCAAGTTGACTCCAACTTGCATGTCGCAAATACGCCCATTGCGCTCGACGGAGATGCTGACACAGAAACACAACCGGCTCCAAATCAGTTATCCGTTGATTCGCAAACCGCAACTCACTCGACTGACACACCAGAAAAGACAGAGCCAGAGGAGCCGCTTCTAACTGACGACGACATGCCTGAGATTCAAACCCTTGACGCAAGTAGTGATGTGAGTGGTTTTTTCAACCGTGGCGTGTCGGATGAATTGCGCAAAGCCGCGTTACGTCATGTGTTCTCATTGCCGATTTATAACATACGAGATGGTCTGAATGACTACGATGAAGACTACACCGTGTTCGAGCCGTTGGGTGATACCGTTACCTGCGATATGAAATTTCATAAAGAACGAAAAGAAAAACTTGAGCAGGAACGTTTAGAGCAGGAGAGACTGTTAGCAGAAGCAGAAGCAGAAGCAGAAGCAGAAGCAGAAGCAGAAGCAGAAGCAGAAGCAGAAGCAGAAGCAGAAGCAGAAGCAGAAGCAGAAGCAGAAGCAGAAGCAGAAGCAGAAGCAGAAGCAGAAGCAGAAGCAGAAGCAGAAGCAGAAGCAGAAGCAGAAGCAGAAGCAGAAGCAGAAGCAGAACATCAGGCAGAAACAGAGATAGATACAGAGTCGGAATTAGAATCAGAAGGAAATGCCGTTAAGGGTGAAGCATCAGAGAGCACCGACGCGCTTGAGCTGGCTGAGACAAGCCCTTCATTGGAATTGAAAGAGTCGTTGGATATGCCTGTGAAAACATCCTTGAAGGCATCTTTAATAAACAAGCAAGGCGAGTCAGTATGAACAACGACGACGTTACCGTTAACTTTGTTACATCTACAGATGAGATAGTGGCAAGTCAGAATATTCAGGCAGCAACGTCGATCATTGATTTTCATTCAAACGGGCATTGCCTGATCATCGGTGATGATATCGATGCGGCGATGGATGCAGCAGCCCAACTAACAGAGCTTAAATGCACAGTAGTCAGCAAAGATGCATCAATCGATCGTATCGATAAGCGGCTAACAGAAGCAGGAACTGCAGCGTTTGTGGTGCCAGATTTGAGCGTTATAGGGTACTTGGGGGCGTTTGACGCCACTGTTGAACTTGATGGTCAAGCTACTAGTTTGGGTGTGTCAGTTTATCTTGAAAGCGGGTTGTTTGATCTGGTGTTAGACCTGAATCCGCAAGCAACCTTATCGGTTAGTTTGGCACCGCTGGGCTATTATCACGCACCCACTGCAGAGCAGCTACAAGTTGCATTAATTGCATTGCCAGAGCTGGTCGGCGAGTTTGAAAAACCTAAATATTTTAACTATGACGCCAATATTTGCGCGCACAGTCGTAGTGAGCTTACTGGTTGTAATGCATGTTTAAACGCTTGCGCAACTAATGCAATAAGTTCAGATGGTGAAGGCATCGTTGTCGACCCGCATCTTTGTCAAGGATGTGGAAGTTGTTCAACTGTGTGCCCCAGCGGTGCAATCAGTTATGCCTATCCAAAACCAGCTGATGCGATTGAGCGAACCAGAGAGATGTTGCAATCGGGTGGGCAACGGGTACTGCTGTTACATAACGAAGCGCAGCAAACGCAAATCGATACAATCGGTGAGCAGGCCGGGGTTTTAACATTGTTGGTTGAAGAGGTGTCAGCTTTTGGTATGGATTACTGGGCAAGTATGTTGTGTGCTGGTGTGCACCATATTTTATTATTGATTGATGATGACATGGACGAACTAAGCCTGCGTGCTCTGCGCTCACAGACAGGTGTTTTGCATGAGTTACTCGGTGCAATGGGTGTTGTAAAGCCCGTCGTATCGTTTATCAGTTCTGAGAAACTTGTAGGTTCAGATAAACCTAAAGATTCTGATAAACATAAAGATTCTGATAAACCTAGATACACTGATAAAAAATATTCAATAGAGCCAGGCCAACTGCAGCAATCCCGGCTTGCAACGCTAAAAGTGGCGAACTTTGCTATTCAAGGTAACAAGCGTCAAACCGTTCGTATGGCGCTGGATACATTGTCGGAAAGATTGCAACCTGCCAAACCAGTAGTTAATTTAAGCAAAGGCGCGCCGTTTGGTGTAATCGATGTGAACAAAGACAACTGCACCTTGTGCATGGCTTGTGTTTCGGTTTGCCCGGCAAAGGCGCTGCTCGATGGTCAGGACACACCAGCACTGCGCATGATAGAAGCCAACTGCTTGCAGTGCGGCCTGTGTGAAGCAGCTTGTCCTGAATCGGCAATTAGCTTAAATGCGCAATACACGTTCGACAGCGTCGAGGCGCGAAAAATTCATACGCTCAACGAAGAAGAGCCTTTTAATTGTATTCGTTGCAATAAACCATTTGCCACAAAAAAAATCATTCAATCAATGTTTTCTAAATTGGATGGGCATTGGATGTTCAAAGATGAGTCTGCCAGGCGGCGATTAAAAATGTGTGACGATTGCAGAGTCAAAGATATTTTTGAACAGGACGCGAAGGGCATCGACGTGCATAAGAATGACAATGTTTAAGCATGTAAGCGTAAGTGTCGGATGCTCTTTGGAATAGTTTTGGTTCTCGATTTGTAGTTATTTCGGTATAGACAAAATAGACCAGTAGGTTTAAATCGATCAAAAATTGTGCAGATTTATGGCCGCTCATGTAACTCTGAGTGATTTATGCAGATAGCTTTCATCCGTGTAGCTACCTCGTTTGGATAAGGATACGATTAATGTCAGTTGTAGATTCGCCGGTACTAGCAATTAAAGACGAAACCGCCTTTCTTAACGATCAGGCGCAGGCCATGAGGGCGAGTGTTTATGAGTTTCTGGGACGGCTGTTAGCCGCAGAGCCTGATGAGTCTGTGCTACAGGTATTACGTGACATTGACGAAGTGGACGCATCTGAAGGGCAGGTTGCCATGGGTTGGGAGCTTATGAAGCAAGCAGCTCTCAAGGCGGATGTGGCTTCTGCGAAGGATGAATACCTGGCATTGTTTATTGGCATAGGACGAGGTGAGTTGGTGCCGTTCGGTTCCTGGTACGTGACCGGATTTTTAATGGAGAAGCCGCTTGCACTGTTGCGCAACGATCTTGCCGAACTGGGTATTGAGCGACAAGACGGTGTCAAGGAATCTGAAGACCATATCGCGGCTCTGTGTGATGCCATGGCAATCATAATAAGAAGTGGCGCAGATGTTTCGTTAGCCAGACAACAAAAGTTTTATAAAGATCATCTTGAGCCTTGGGCAGCAAGATTTTTTGAGGATTTGCAAGCGGCAAAAGCGGCGCACCTTTACCGTTCAGTTGGTTTTTTTGGGGAAGGTTTTTTTAGTTTCGAGTCGCGCTTGCTAGCCATGAAAAGCTGAAGCTTTTTTATGATTCGCCAGCACGACACACGCAACCTTTTATACACGAGTCTAAAGAGCAGGCTTGGGAGCAAGTGGCATATGAGCAACAATAACGACAAGAAAACAAAATTCATCAACGCCAAACGACGCGGTTTTTTACAAGGCAGTGTTGTGGCAGGTGGTGCGGTAGCAACAGGTGCTGCAGAGGCATCGGTAACGAACCCAGACGAAATTGTGGCACCGGCCAAAACAGCAGGCCATGCGGGCTACAAGTTGACCGATAAAGTAAAACGCTATTACGAAAGAGCGCGTTACTAGCTAATTCGCCTCTAATTTATTCGTTACTTAACTATTCATGTTCATTACGTTGGAGGAGACTTCCAATGAAACTGCAAAAGAAAAAAATCAGTTCGGACGCAGCGTCTATAGCGTCCGGCAATAGCCTTTCGGGCAGCAGCTTGTTAGGTCAAGCTATTAACCGTCGTACGTTTTTGCGTAATTCTGGTATCACAGCCGGAGGCGCAGCATTGGCGTTTACCGGTGGTACGTCAATGATGAAAAAGACGGTTGCCGCCAGCACCAGCCCGCAGGCTGGCGTTGAAACAGAGGTCATACGCTCTGTTTGTACTCACTGTTCAGTTGGTTGCGGGGTCATGGCCGAAGTACAAAACGGCGTTTGGACTGGCCAGGAGCCAGATTACGATTCGCCTATCAATATGGGCGCGCACTGCGCCAAAGGCGCGTCTGTGCGTGAGCATGGTCATGGAGAGCGTCGACTCAAATACCCCATGAAGCTTGTTGGTGGCAAATGGACTCGCGTGTCATGGGATGAGGCGCTTAACGAAATCGGTGACAAGATGCTCGAAATTCGTGAAGAGTCTTCTCCTGATTCGGTTTATTGGCTGGGTTCTGCAAAGTTCAATAATGAACAGTCCTATTTGTTTCGAAAGTTTGCCGCCATGTGGGGCACCAACAACGTTGACCATCAAGCACGAATTTGTCACTCAACTACGGTAGCCGGTGTTGCAAACACTTGGGGCTACGGTGCGATGACTAACTCGTATAACGATATGCAAAACTCTAAGGCAATGTTCTTTATCGGCTCTAACGCTGCAGAAGCGCATCCGGTTGCCATGCAGCATATTTTTAAAGCAAAGGAAAATGGCTCCAAGTTAATCGTTATTGATCCTCGATACACCAGAACAGCCGCTCACTCAGATCAATTTATTCAAATGCGTCCAGGCACAGACGTTCCCGTTATCTGGGGCATCTTGTGGCATGTGTTTGAAAATGGCTGGGAAGACAAAGAGTTTATCAAGCAACGCGTTTACGGCATGGACCAGGTGATGGAAGAGGTTGCCAAGTGGAATCCAGAGGAAACCGAACGCGTCACCGGTATTCCTGGCGAACACTTAAAGCAAGCAGCGCAGACAATGGCTGAGAATCGTCCGGGCACCATCGTTTGGTGCATGGGTGGTACTCAACACACAATCGGTAATAACAACACGCGTGCTTACTGCGCCATGCAATTAGCCTTGGGCAACATGGGTGTTAGCGGAGGCGGTGCAAATATATTCCGCGGTCACGATAACGTTCAGGGCGCAACCGACATGTGCATCCTGAGTCACAGCTTGCCAGGTTATTTTGGTTTGTCTGATGGTTCCTGGAAACACTGGTCAGCAGTTTGGGATTTGGAACACGAGTGGGTGCGTAGCCGATTCGACTTAAACAGCTATGAAAAAGTTGGTGACAAAGACGTACCAACTATCAACCGCCCAGGCATGCCGGTGTCGCGTTGGATAGATGGTGTCTTGGAAGACCCAGACAACATCGGGCAAAAAGATAACATCCGCGCCATGGTGTTGTGGGGCCATGCGCCCAACTCGCAAACCCGCCAGCCTGAAATGAAGAAGGCGATGGAAAAACTGGATTTGCTTGTTGTTATCGATCCTTACCCAACCCACACGGCGGTGCTTCCTGATCGACAGGAAGGTATGTATTTGCTGCCAGCTTGTACTCAGTTTGAAACCTCTGGGTCGGTAACAGCATCTAACCGCTCATTGCAATGGCGTGACAAAGTTATTGAGCCGTTGTTTGAGTCATTGCCTGATCACACCATAATGGCAAAATTTGCCAAGAAGTTTGGCTTTGAGAAAGAGTTCTTGAAAAACATTGCCATGAACGGTGAAGAACCTGTGATTGAGGACGTTACACTCGAATTCAACAAGGGTATGTGGACCATTGGTTACACCGGACAAAGCCCTGATCGAATCAAAGAGCACATGAAGCACCGCGGCACATTCAACGAAGTGTCACTCAAGGCAGAAGGCGGTCCTCTTGATGGTGAATACTATGGTCTGCCCTGGCCTTGTTGGGGCACGGCTGACATGAAGCATCCTGGCACGCCGAATTTGTATGACACCAGTAAGTCGGTTGCCGATGGTGGATTAAACTTCCGCGCACGTTTTGGTGTAGAGCGTGACGGCGAAAACCTGCTTGCCGAAGGCTCATACTCACTCGGTGCTGAAATCGAAGACGGTTATCCTGAGTTCACGGCCGATATGCTTAAGCAATTGGGCTGGTGGGATGATTTAACCGACGAAGAAAAAACCCTGGCCGAAGGTAAGAACTGGAAAACGGATCGCTCCGGCGGTATTCAGCGTGTGGCTATCAAGCATGGTTGCGCGCCATTTGGTAACGCCAAAGCGCGTGCAGTTGTCTGGACATTCCCAGACCCTGTACCGATACATCGTGAACCTCTATATACCTCTCGCTACGACTTGGTTGAAGATTATCCGACTTATGAAGATCGTAAGTCTCACTATCGACTACCGACTCGTTACGCGTCTATTCAAGCTGACGATTATTCGAAAGACTATCCACTTATTCATACCAGTGGACGCCTGGTTGAATACGAAGGTGGTGGTGATGAGTCGCGATCAAATCCATGGCTTGCAGAATTGCAGCAAGACATGTTCGTCGAAATCAATCCGGCCGATGCTAATGATATTTCAGTTCAGGACGAGCAGATGGTTTGGCTCGAAGGTCCAGAGGGTGGCAAAATCAAAGCTAAAGCCATGGTTACTAACAGAGTCGCACGCGGAGTCGTCTTCACACCATTCCATTTTGGTGGCCACTATGAAGGTGAGGACTTACTGGATAAATACCCAGAAGGGTCAGCCCCTTATGTGCGCGGTGATGCAGACAACACCACCATGACATACGGATACGATTCGGTGACGCAAATGCAGGAATCGAAAGTGACACTTTGCAAGATAACAGCGGTCTAAGCGAGGAGATTAATCATGGCTAGAATGAAATTTCTATGCGACGCAGAACGCTGCATTGAGTGCAACGGTTGTGTCACGGCTTGTAAGAACGAGCACGAAGTACCCTGGGGTGTTAATCGTCGACGTGTTGTCACTCTTGACGATGGTCAACCCGGTGAGAAGTCTATTTCGGTTGCCTGCATGCACTGTACTGATGCTCCTTGCCAGGCGGTTTGTCCAGTTGATTGCTTCTACACCACCGGCGACGGCATTGTGTTGCATGATAAAGACTTGTGTATCGGGTGCGGATATTGTTTTTATGCCTGTCCGTTTGGCGCGCCTCAGTACCCTCAACAAACCGCTTTTGGTGCCCGTGGCAAAATGGATAAATGCACTTTTTGTGCAGGTGGTCCTCAAGATGACATGAGCACCGCTGAGTACGAGCAATATGGTCGTAATCGAATTGCCGAAGGCTCCTTGCCACTGTGCGCTGAAATGTGCGCGACTAAAGCACTTATTGCTGGTGACGGTGATGAGGTGGCAGACATCTATCGTGAGCGTGTTTTGCGTCGCGGTGGCCGTCCGCAAACCTGGGGTTGGGAAACTGCTTACGAAGGCTAAATTTATTTAGGCTGAAACAGCATACGCAGGCTAAATAAATTTAGCCTGAGACAGCTTAAAAGGCTAAATTTATTTAGCCTGAAGCTTTATCGTAATCCTAAGCATAATAAAGGAAACACATGCCGGGCCATCAGTCCCGAGCTGTGTCAGGAGGAGTTGTGAGCAAGTCCAAGATGAGTAAAGCCAGACGCAGAAAAATCGCTCTCTGGAGTACGTTTCTCGTTCTCTCTCTTTCGTTGGCGCTGCCTCTGGCGAGCTACTCGATTCACTGGCTGGGCATGTCTGCCACGGCTCAGGATGCCAGCTCGTCAGTTAACCCGCGTTCTGACTTGTGGCGTGCTATACGTCATGGGGAGCCTGGGTACTCAGCTGTAAAAGGTGAGGGTGCTAATGTCCTTGTGCAATCAGGCGGTGAGAACTGGCGTCAGTTCAAAGAAAGTGCGCTGGTAAAAAATATATCCTGGCTTATTGTTGGTATGGCTGCAGTGCTGCTTCTATATCATCTTTTCCATGGTAAAAACCGACTGGTCGCAAGAGAACTGTCGGGTCGCATGGTGCCACGGTGGAATGGCTTCGAGCGCATGGTGCATTGGATAACGGCGTTTTCCTTTATTGTTTTGTCTATTACCGGTATCAGCTTGCTGCTCGGTAAGAATCTGTTGATACCTTTACTGGGTAAAGCTGGTTTCGCCAGTTGGGCAGGTCTGTCAATGACTATTCATAATGTTATCGGACCCATCTTTACCATTGGCATATTTCTGATGATCATCATGTGGATATGGCACAACTTTCCAACTATGACTGATCTGAAATGGTTTGCAAAAGGTGGTGGTATGTTTGGCGATGCTCATCCATCGGCTGGAAGAATGAACGGTGGTGAGAAAGTCTGGTTCTGGATTTTAATGACCTTGGGTGTGGCGGTGTGCATCAGTGGAGTCATTCTTGTTTCACCTGTTTACCCGCAAATTCAAATTCCGGGTTTGGATGCCGCTCGCGGCTTGATGCAGGATGCCAGTGCAGTACACGCAATCGCAGCGGTCGTCTGGACCGCTATAGCTTTGGGTCATATCTACATCGGTACGGCTGGAACAGAGGGTGCCATACAGGGCATGGCAACGGGTTACGTGTCGGAAGAGTGGGCAGCACAACATCATGATCTTTGGTTGGAAGACATGCACAGAGATGGCAAAGTACTGCTGCCCGGAGAGCCTCGCGGTGCTCAAAACCAGCGAGGAACCGTGTATGGCGATAAGAAACCGACCCAACTAGGAACGCTATACAACCGCACCGACTAAGCTACGCTGTTACACTGGCGCTCCATGCAGGAAAAACCTACCTCGACTAGTGATCAACTAACGGCGGTAGGTTGTGCGCCAGTAATTAACCACATGCCTACTAACGACGGGCAAGCTCAGCAAAAATTCCCCGATGAGGTCATTGTTGCGCTGCACGAAGCCAACATCACCGCCACGTGCATGCCCATTCAAATCGACGAGGGCGAGTGGCAAGCGGCGTTCTTTTATGTGTTACAACCTGATGCGCCTTGCCTTGGTGTCAATTCGGTTACAGCTGACTCTGCAACGGACGGCGTTTTTTTATCAGGTCCATTCTCGGTTGCTCTGGATGCCGATCTACACGAACACGATAATGGCACTATGATCGAAATTGGCGTTGAGATTAATACGCCGGTTAAGCCTTGTATGGGCCTCATGTTGTTTCTCACCGGACACAGCTCAACGCATTTCGAAGCGCTTAAATTGTTGAGTGAACAAAAAGATATTCCACTGTTTATCGGCGATCAATATTGCAACACGCTTTGGCAGCAGCGTGTGCCGCTGAACAACGAGTTTAGACTTGGTATCACCGGCCTGATTAATGAAGCTGTCACCCGTGATGCCATTATTCGCATGACCGACCGATACGATCCAGATGCAGTATTTGCAGACACCTTGGCAAAACGACAGATGATATGAGTCATCTTCGTCCTGGCTGGTTTTTCGATTTATCGAATGTAAGTTTATTGCTAGCATGTTTTGTGAGCGCATCTGGGCTGGTTTTCGGTTCTGCAGTGGCAGCAGAGTCACCCGCCGGACAGCTTCAAAATAAAGCGCTTTTCAAAAGGTGGTCCAGTGCAATTAGCAACGATCGTAATGATCTGCTTGCTCAAATGCTAAGCACGCAAATTGAAAATGGACTGGACCCTCTGTACCTGTTAAGACATGACGCACCGAATGGTAAAAGTGCATTGATGGTGGCGAGTAAGCAGGGTGATTTAGCTTTGGTGGAGAAAATGGTTAACGCTGGAGTCAACATAAACGAACTGACGCAAACCGGTGGGACCCCATTTATGTTTGCGGTATTGGGCGACCAAATCGACATAGCCAAATGGCTTTATGCGAAAGGTGCCAACCTGGATTCTCAGGGTTCTAACGGATGGTCGGCTGCCACTATTGCTGGTGCAAGGGGCCAATCCGCTATGTTGAAGTGGCTAATAGAGGCAGGTGCCGACATTAATGCTGTCGATGTTTATCGTTTTACACCGCTAATGCGCGCGGTGGACAATCAACACGAGCAGGCCGTGCGTACCTTGTTAAACCGTGGTGCTGCAGAAGTTAACGTAAAGGACGAGTCGGATAACACCGCATTGCATTTTGCAGTAGCTAATGAGCAAAAAAGTGTTATTGCTATGTTGCTGCAGCACGGTGCTAATCCTCAGCAAAAAAATCGAGATGGTATTACACCGTTAGATTTGGCAAAAAATAACCCGGTGCTATTAGCTGAATTTAAATAATAAACTAGAAGGAATCAAGCCAATGCATCGACGTGATTTCAATCGTCTGTTCGGCGGAGTTTTCGGTGGCCTGGGTAGCGGCTTAAGTACCGGTCGCTTGTGCAGCGGGCTATTGGCAGGTGCTGCAAGCGCGTCGACTTCCGCTATCGCCAACACACAATTCTTTCCAAAATCTGCTTTGTTTTACGATAACGATGACCCCGTTACAGTAGAGTCCCTGGCCCCCGGTACCAGCTGTGTCTTTAGTTATCCATTCGTCACTACACCTTGTTTTGTCGTGAGATTAAAATCGAGTGCTGCTCAAACTGAGCAATGGGCTGGCGGTGTTGGTGACGATCAATCAGTGGTAGCATTTTCGGCGATTTGCAGTCACAAAATGTCTCATCCTGCCAAGCCCATCAGTCACATCAATTTTCGTTCAGAGCCGGTCACTTTTTATGATAAAGACGGACAGAAGCACGAGCGCGAGCAGATGATTAGTTGCTGCTCTGAGCGCAGTGTCTATGATCCAACTGAGGGTGCTGCTGTGCTGTCCGGGCCTGCCCCGGTACCGCTTGCCGCCATCGCGCTGGAAGTGACTGATGCCGGACAACTATTGGCAGTGGGAAGTTCTGGTATCGATCAATACGATCGATTTTTGGAAAAATTCGGATTTCGTCTGGCGATGGAGTATGGTGTAACCGACGTAAGAGCACGGGTCGGTGAGCAGACTGTGGCCACGCTTGCAGAACAGTTTTCGTCCCAGCAAATTCGCTGTTAGAAATCGCCAATCTTATTAATCGTAAATCAAGTACCCCTATGCCTTATTCGAATTCGATGAGCCGTGCAGATGCGATAGCGCGCTACACACAAATCTCATCGCGCCTGCCATCGCCTGTCAACCCTGCCACAACCCGACATGTAAACAGTTTGGCCGACCTTGTCGATGATATCGATGTTTTTGTACTCGACGGCTTTGGCGTTTTAAATGTTGGGGCGACAGCCATTCCCGGCGCAGCTAAACAAGTCGCCCTTTTGCAGCAGTTAGGCAAGCAGGTTTTTGTATTGACTAATGGCGCTACAGTTCCAGTTGAACAAACCGTAGAAAAATATGCCGGCTGGGGTATGAATTTTAACGCCAGCGATGTGGTCTCGAGCCGAAATGCCTTGGAGCGTGGTTTGGCTAAAGAAGATGATTCATTGCTGTGGGGGGTTATTGGTACCAGCTTTGCAAAAATTGAACAGCTTGCCGCACGTACCCTGTTGTTAGGCGATGACTCTGCTGAGTATGACACTGTTGACGGGTTTGTTTTTCTTAGTGCTTTGGATTGGACGCACGACCGGCAGAAACTCTTGCTTAATGCATTAACTAAACGCACCCGCCCAGTTATGGTCGGCAACCCTGACCTGGTTGCACCGATTGAAGGGGCCATGTCACTGGAGCCCGGGTTGTTTGCCCATGCCTTGGCTGATGAACAGGTTTGCAAGCCAAAATTTTTCGGTAAACCCTTCGCTAATGCGTTTGACATAGTTATTCAGCGTATAAAAAACCCTCAACCATCGCGTATCGCCATGGTCGGTGATACTTTGCACACCGATATACTCGGCGGCGGCAGCTACGGTTGGAAAACGGTTCTCATTAAAAACCATGGCTTAATGAAAGAGGCGGACTCAGAAAACACCATTGCGGCTACCGGCATCAGACCCGATTTCATTGCCGCAACAACCTAAGTGCGTGCGGTATGAGCAATCGCTACATACAAAAATCAGTGACTTCTAAATGACCCAGGATACATCACACCCATTCGCACAATTATTTGAGCCGCTGACCATTGGTCCGGTTACGGCTAAAAATCGCTTTTATCAAGTGCCACACTGCACGGGCTTGGGTCATGCTAATCCTAAAGCAGAAGTGGCTTTACGAGCGACCAAAGCTGAGGGTGGCTGGGGCGTTGTTTGCACTCAGGAAGTTGAAGTACACCCAAGCTCTGATATATCACCGGCACTTGAAGGACGAATGTGGGATGACGCTGATATACCCATGCATGCTGCCATGACCGATGCTGTTCACGAACATGGTGCGCTGGCTGGAATTGAACTTGTACATAACGGGTTGCACACAGCCAATCTTGGCACCCGTATACCGCCAATTGCGCCAACGCATCGTCCAGTGGATTCGTATTACCCGGTTCAAGCGCGTGGTATGAATAAAAGCGATATTAGAAACCTGCGCAAGTGGTATGTCGACGCTGCTATTCGATCGCAACAGGCTGGCTACGATATTGTTTATGTGTACGCAGGTCATAACATGGCCACGCTAATGCATTTTTTATTGGTACGCTACAACGATCGCACAGATGAGTACGGCGGTAACCTTGTCAATCGGGTTCGCCTACTCAAAGAAACCTTGTGCGATGTTCGAGATGCTGTCGGTGAGAACTGCGGCATTGCTTTGCGTTTTGCAGTGGACGAGTTGCTTGGCAAAGGTGGTTTGCAAGCTGAAGATGAAGGTCGTGAAATTGTTTCAATGCTGGCTGATATTCCTGATCTATGGGATGTCAATATTAGTGGTTGGGCTAACGACTCAGCAACAGCGCGTTTTGAACCAGATGAAGGCTATCAGGAACAATACACAGCATTTGTAAAGCAGTTGGTGAATAAACCGGTGGTCGGTGTTGGACGGTTTACCTCGCCCACTGCAATGGTGTCGCAAATTAATCGTGGTGTATTGGATTTTATTGGAGCGGCTCGTCCATCTATTGCCGATCCATTTTTACCCAATAAAATTCTGGCTAATGATATTGAAGCCATTCGCGAATGCATCGGTTGTAATATCTGCGTGTCCAGTGACAATGTTGTATCCCCTATAAGGTGTACGCAAAACCCGACCATGGGAGAAGAATGGCGAAGAGGCTGGCATCCTGAACGCAATGCCAAAACCGCGCAACCAGAACAAACCTTAGTGGTAGGAGCTGGTCCTGCAGGACTCGAATGTGCTCATCAGCTAGCCAAGCAAGGCTATAAAGTTATGTTGGCCGAAGCAGGCCTTGATGTCGGTGGGCGTTTATTAAATGAGTGTCAGCTGCCCGGTTTGGCTAGTTATCGTCGCGTGCGCGACTACCGAGCGCAACAGCTATCAGTACTAAGTAACGTTGAATTGCTACTCGACAATCAACTGAGTGCACAAGACATAATCGACACAGAGTTTCCACATGTGTTTATTGCAACCGGGGCTACGTGGCGTCGGGATGGAATGGGGCGACAACATCCCCTGGGATTGCCAGCATTGGCGTTGCCAGCAGTGAATTCTGCAATTGACGAAAATTCGCTACTGGTATTGACTCCCGACGATATCTTCGCAGGGATTGCTATACCAAAACATGTTTTGGTTTACGACGATGATCACTACTACATGGGTGGTGTGCTGGCTGAATCATTGGTCAATAAAGGGCATAACGTTACGCTGGTCACACCGGCAAATTGTGTATCGGCATGGACTGAACATACCCTTGAACAATATAAAATACAGACCCGACTGCTGCAACTGGGCGTTCGAGTCATCGTTGCACAGGCAATGCAAGGAGTAAACGAAAATGCAGCCACGTTAAGTTGCATTTATACCGACAACCTGTCGACTATCAAAACCGATGCTGTCGTCATGGTGACATCCCGATCACCGGTTGATGATCTTTATAAGCAATGTAACCAAATGGCTGCAAACATGCCCGAGAAGTTTAAAACCTTGATCAATATAGGCGACAGCCACTCTCCTTCAACGGTGGCAGCTGCGGTTTATGCCGGACACTTAGCGGCTCGTATGCTGGAAGACGACACACCAAAAGAGCCCTTGTTTTTTCGTCGTGAAATGCCGCAATGGCATGTTTAATCGCCTGCGCTTTATGGGCAAAATAGTGTTTTTCAAGAGATAAAAATGACGATTAATTAACGAATACATGAGTTCATCATAGCTTGAAACAGGTTCACCTGTCCCCACCTTAAATATCGTAGGCAATGTCTCTAAGAGAATTGCTTACTAACTTATTTATTGCTTCCTTTGGAGAATAGAAATGAAACTTGATTTAAGCCCACTATATGCCAACACTGTTGGCTACGATCGATTTGGTTCTTTGCTTGATGCTGCATACAACGCAGAACGACAAGGTGCAGGATACCCTCCCTACGACATAGAACTGGTTGATGAAAACAAATACGCTATTACAGTTGCTGTTGCAGGTTTTCAGGAAAGTGAAATAGAAGTACAGGTAGAAAAAGGTGTATTGAGTATTCGTGGTAAGAAAGATGAGCCCCAAAAAGACTCACGCTACTTACACCGCGGCATTGCATCAAGAGCCTTTGAGCGCAAGTTTAATCTTGCAGATCACGTAGAAGTGGTTGATGCACAATTGGATAATGGCTTGTTGCATGTCTCGCTACTCAAAGAGATTCCTGAGTCCATGCGGCCAAGAAAAATTCCGGTTAACGCTTTTGCGGCGAAGGCTGTTGAGCAAACCGCAGCTTAGTTGCCAATCGGTATCTCCTCCTCGTGCCCGTCAGGGCACGTGTTCGAAGGCAGTGGCGTCCAGTCACTGCCTTTTTTTTTGAGTTATTTCGATTCAAAAATTCGGCATACATCCCCTTTTTTGTGAACTGTATTTAAAGAGTCCCAATTTGCGGCTGTCACAGTGGCGTTTAAGTGAGCAATCTCACGACACGGTTTCCTCGTGATGTATAACTTGTAGCAACAGATTAGCGTCTGGCAATCTTACGATCACTGTATTTCGCGTTTAACTCTTTAACCTTGTGCGTTACCAAGGGAATCAAGCGATCGGATAATGTCATCGCGAACAGGGATAATAAAAATGATCATAAAAGACAATTGTAAAGCGATGAATCAGATGCTTTTGGGTGCTGCAACGCGCATTACTGCAAGCTCTGCGAAACCGGCGATGTTGATTGGTGCAGCCCTTCTGGTTGTCGGTTGTGAGTCGGGCGGTGGCGCAGGTGGTGGTGGCGAAAATGTGCTTGTTACTCCGGCGGAAATCAGAAATAGCCTCATCATTGACCAACCCGAATTGCAATGGCGTGACTGCGACGTCAGTGAGAGCCTGGAGTGTGCAACGCTGATTGTTCCCATGGACTATTCAAACCCCCTTGGAGATACCATTAACGTTGAAATGGCGCGCGTTAGATTTGATGGTGAAGCTCCGGCTCGCACTATGTTAATGAATCCAGGTGGCCCGGGTGGCGCTGGTATAGGATTTCTTGCGCTTATTAGTCAATTTGGAACAGCGTCTGAACAATTGCAGCAGACCACATCGTTTGTCAGTTTTGATCCACGTGGTTTGGGACTTAGTACGCCGGTTAGCTGTGACCTCAGCGTATTGTTTAGTCTAAATGCTTATCCAAAAACCAGAGAACAACTTCAAACTAATCTCGACGGATTCAGTCGTTACTCCACCAGTTGTGCTGAGTCGACGGGTGACTACCTGCAGCAATTGGGCTCGTTCAATGTGGTACGTGACATGAACGAAATGCGCAAAGCAATGGGGCTTTCTGAGATTGACTATCTTGGTTATTCGTACGGCACACGACTGGGTGCTTTATACATGCAAACCTTTCCGGAAAGCGCCGGGCGTTTTGTCCTCGATGGCAGCATGACACCCGACCCAGCGTTAGCACCATTGATACAAGGCGGACTCGCGCCGGCACAAGCGAACGTCGACAGAATAGGGGAAGTTTGTGAATTGACCCCGGGCCTTTGTACAACGGAAAATTTTTCTGCAAGCTTACAAGCACGAGTGGATGAGTTAGCTGAATTACCACCATCAGGCGAATTTTTCCTGCTGTTGTTTGTCCTTCAATTTGCTTCGACGCAGCCTGGCTTCGAACAGTTGCTTGTCGGACGTCTGGATAGCTATCTGACCACACAGGATGTTCAAGATTTGACTGCTATCGACAACATACTCGGTCTAAGCGAGGGCTCGGAAGGCGACTCTGGTATTAACAGAGCAACATATACGGCTGTGTTGTGCGCCGATGATTTCACCAGACCTACTGCTGATTCACTCACCGCACTGCGACCAATTTATAATGCTGAATCAGACTTGTTTGCAGAAAATTCGCTGTCATTCGCGGGTCTGTGTTCAGGATGGCCAGCATCATTAGACCCAATCCCGCAAATCGCTACCAACCAAGCGCCAGCATCGATTGTCATTGGTGGTCCAACCGATGCACAAACTCCGTTGGTTTTTGCACAGGATATGGCGCGCGCAGTTGGCGGGCAGTTTTTACGCTCGGAACACAGAGGCCACACTACCGTGTTTACGGGTAAAAACGCCTGTACAGATGCCGTTGTAGAAGAATTCCTCATTAACGGCAACCTACCTGACGTGTCTGTATGCGGAGCCGATGCTCGAGCAAGGTCTACGGACTGGGCAGATAAGTTTCAGCGAAGACTCTACTCACCTGCATACGGTATTAGATAGTTACCAGTCGTTCGAAATCAGCATTATGCGTAAAAATTCGACATATCAACCGGGTGCATTTTTGCTACTTATAAGCCTGGCTATAGCGTCCGGTGTGGCACCTGCTCAACTGAAGGTTGGCCAAGTGAAGAATGTTCAACATGGTACGTTAATGTTTCAAGACGATAACGTGCATATGGAGTTGTCCTTGTCTGCATCGGCATTTGAGCAAGCCGATACCGACAGAGACAAGCGGTTGTCAGCTGCAGAACTAAAGACTAATCATGCAGACATTGTTAGATTAATTACCGAGCAGGTCACTCTCAGCTCTAAACAGGGCACATACGTATTAAAGGACATTGTGCTTACCCCTGTCAGGCCACTCAACTCACCAATGAGTCCCGCTGCACGTGTGGTAGTACAGGGCAAATTTGAACCAGACAGTGGTGCTGAAGATTTGCAATTCAGTGTTGGGCTTTTTGGCAGTCGCGCCGATGAACATAAAATTACAATGCGAGTTATCAAGCCTTATGAAAATTTGCAGAAGATATTCACATTGTCTCCTGACGCTAACTCCTCCGAGCTGAATTTCGACTGACCCGTCAGGTCCGGAATTATGTAGCACTCGCACAAACCCGCAACACACTGTTTTCCGTAGAATTAAATAAGCAAACAACAACGGAAAATTATATTGGCAATATCCACCGTACTAAGCGGCTTAGTAAAGAAACGCGCCACGCTTGATGGTGAATTGGACTACTACCAACAAAAAGTAATCAAGCTAAAGAAAGACATTGCTGCAATAGATGCAACCATATTGGTATTCGAGCCTGAATACAACACGCGAGCGATACAAAAAGTTAAGAAGATCGGGAATAATCGCGTCTTTGATAGGAATACTGGAAGCAAAGCCATATTCGAAAAGCTAAGGAAGCGGAGTACGCTAAATATTCGATGGATTCGGGCGGGCCTTATCACGAAAGCATCAGTTATTTGGCTCCCAATGAGACTAGAGAGGTTTCTTTGTACACGCAGATTCCATTTGATGGGTTCGTGGGTGAGTCCCATGCTATTGATGGCGGGCACCCGCATATTTTTTTGAGCGGAACGGTTTACCTCCAAGACATTAGTACCAGCGGCAGGCAAAGGAGAAATATAAAGTTCGCCTGCGTAAGCAAAGGGACAGATGGACAAAATGAGCAAAGGGATACAGATAAGAAATCGGCGTATGTAGTGGGTGACTTTGTCAATACACCAGAGTCGGTGATAGAAGAAGCAGCTAAGCGCACACAGTAGATGCTTCAAACTGAATCCGCGCTCGATTTGCGCAAACCCCTTGCTATCAGGGCTTGTGCAACTGCTACATAATTCCGGTCAGGTCCTCATAGACGCACTGGCATTTTTACTGTATATATAAATAGTATATTGTACAGTGTGCGACATCGTCAGCTCAATGAACCCACAGCAACAAGCGTTTCTGGAGCACATCAGTCTGCTTATCCCAAAGTTGTTTGATGCAATACGGCTGGGTAACGTGAAGTCTGAGTACGTTCTGGGTGATCGTATAATCGGGCAAAGACAAGTGCGGTTAAAGCTGGTTGCCGAAGTGGTCGATCCGGGCAGCAATCCTCTGGCCACCCACAGCCAGATGCGTCAGGAACAATTACCCACCCACACTGTTTCAGCTTCAAGTGCTCCCAGGCGGGGACCACGACGAAAACACCCAATGTCTCGGGAGTAATCTCTAGTGAATAAATGTCCCGTGAGTAAATGTCGATTACTGACTTTGATTACTGACTTCAATTACTAGTTGGTTCACTAGTTGGTTTACTAGTTGGACTATAGATTTCGATCACTGATTGCGGTCATGCTCAATAAACTTGCTGGCAACACTGGCTGCATCAACTTTGTACTCACCCGATGCGATCTCAGCTTTAAGTCGCGCAACTTTTTCTGCGTCAAAGCGGCGATTTCCATGACGATCGTCGCTTGTATCGATTAGCACATCGTTTATGTCATCATGAGCATCAATTGCTTGTGTGGCCGTCTGTGTGGCCTGTGCACGAGCTTGGCGAACTTCGTCAAGATTGGTCACGTTGTTGGTGCTGCGCGGCGCTGCTTTTACCGTATCCGAACACATAATTTCTTCCTCTTAAACTCTTTTTTGCCTCGGTTGACCAAGATCTTATAGAGTATTTTATTATTATTATATTGCCAGATCGGCGTAAGAAAAGTGGCTTCAAATAGCCGCGTCTCTAAGTGACTTCCGAACTAACAATGCCTGAATCGGCCTAATTGTCAAACAGTGTAACGTGTAATTAGTGTTACGGGCGGTCAGTTCACAAACAATTGCTCTGGCCTGCTTTTATTGCAGAGGCCGTCTGGTTACGGGCGTCAAATGCGACTTGGTTACGCTCAAAACAGGTGTTCATTAAAAAATTCTTCGTCAATTCTTTGTCTTATTCAGATCATCTTCTATGCTTTGGTGATGCAGTACACATTATAGGTCGACGCAGGTCGCAAGAGAGCGGAAATGAGCGCCAAAAAAGAAGCAAAGAAAGTGTTGATAGTGGATGCCGATGCAGAAAACTCTCTGCGCCTTACGCATCAACTAGAGTTTATCGATCATGAATCAAAAGTTCTGAGCTCGCACGAGCTTCTGGACAGTTTGAGTGATCTTGCCGACTATCAGGCTATTTTGATAGCCAATTTCCATGGCATTGTTGATTGGGCGAAGGGATTAACCGCAAAACACGAAGATTGCCCGCCAATGGTATTAATGCTCGGCAACCAACCAGCTGATATCAGTCAACCGGAAATCGAAGAGACCTTTATTGGTTGTTTGAAATCTGATGTGCGTTACGGCTTATTGTCAGATCTTCTGCATCGTGCTGATGTTCGCGGCACGGCCACGACTGTGGTTAATAAAGATGGTACCCAAAACCCTGAATTATTCCGAAGCCTGGTCGGGAATTCGCGTGCCATTGTCCGTGTGCGCAAAATGATTGATCAGGTTGCCCCGACAGAAGCCACCGTGCTCATTTTGGGGGAGTCTGGCACAGGTAAAGAAGTTGTTGCTCGTAACATTCATTACTATTCCAATCGTCGCAACAAACCTTTTGTCCCGATCAACTGTGGTGCGATTCCCAGTGAGCTACTTGAAAGTGAATTGTTTGGCCATGAAAAAGGCTCTTTTACCGGAGCGGTTGGCGCAAGGGAAGGTCGTTTTGAATTGGCTGAAGGTGGCACCATCTTTCTTGATGAAATCGGCGATATGCCGTTGAATATGCAAGTGAAGCTGCTGCGCGTCATACAAGAGCGATCATTTGAGCGTGTTGGAAGTAATAAAAGTATCAAGAGTGATGTGCGGCTGGTTGCAGCAACACACCGAAATCTCGAACAGCTTATCGAAGACGGTACGTTCCGGGAAGACTTGTACTACCGGCTGAATGTGTTTCCTGTTGAAATGCCGCCACTGAACAGCCGAGCTGAAGATTTGCCGTTATTGGTGAATGAATTAATTACACGCCTCGAGCATGAGAAAAAGTCCTCTGTACGTTTGACACCGGCTGCCATGATGGCCCTGTGTAACTATGATTGGCCGGGCAACGTAAGAGAGTTGGCGAATCTGATGGAACGTTTAACCATTTTGCACCCGTACGGTGTGGTTGATGTGGGTGATTTGCCGCCAAAAATGGCACCACACGGGCGTGTACTGAGTAAAGACGATGGAGCATCTGAAGACAATGCTTTGCCATTGGTGCAGGGGATGCCAGCTGCTCAGTACAATAATAAGCCACGTTTACCTCGTGACGGGCTGGATTTAAAGCAGCACCTGACCGAAATTGAAATCAGCTTAATTGAACAGGCGCTTGATGAGTGTTCTGGTGTTGTAGCACACGCAGCTAACAGACTTAAAATCCGCCGTACAACGTTGGTTGAGAAAATGCGCAAGTACAATATTCAACGCCCTGAAGAAGTCTCTTAATTGAAAGTGGATACCAGCTTCGACAACATAATGTTGACGAAGCTGGTAGTGAACGCCGAATAGTTGTGTTGTTGAACACATAAATTGTGCATGTTGCTTGTCGCGGTTCTGCTTCCACTGATTTTAAAAGTTGAACCCATACTTCCTCTTAGCCTGAAAACAAGGCATGTTTCACATGCCAACTAACCCACTTTCGCTCTGTTTCACCTCTAAACTGAGGTGCATTTCCCAATTCTGATCTTCCTTTCTTTGTGCGCTGCGCTATGCGCTCTGTGCCCATGTCCTGTGGTTCGATGCTTGCAATTTTGACGCTCACATCTGATCAGTCGTTAACGTGATTGAGCAGCCAATGCGCATGTCCTAGAGGTCAGAGTTTGGTGTTGCACCGCAAGTACAAGAATACAGAAGACGTGCTGCGATGAATGCTTCTGCAGTACCTGCAAACAAGCACGAACTTGTTCCAGTTCAAACTATCGCTGTAATTAGTGGCAAGGGCGGGGCAGGTAAGTCGAATTTGGCAGTGAATCTTGCTGTGTCGTTGAGCTCTTTAGGGCGACGAGTGGTGTTGTTTGATGCCGACTTCGCCAAAGGCAACGTGGATAGCCTGATGAACCTCAAGCCGGTCTTTAACCTGGCGCATGTGATGAGTGGCGAAAAGCAGCTGCAGGATGTGCTTTTGGAAGGTCCAGGTGGCGTAACCGTTGTACCGGGCTCAAATGGAGTCATGGAAATGACGCGTATGTCGCAAATCCAGCACGCAGGCTTGATTGGACTGTTCAGTGATTTGGGGATCGATGCCGACACAATGGTATTAGATTGCGCGTCCGGGCTATCCGACTGCGTGCTGAATAACTCGCGTGCAGCTCGTGAGGTGCTTCTGGTTCTTTGTGATGAGCCAGCGGCAATAAGGGATGCGCTTTCGACGATTGGTGCGCTGAACAAGATGTCTGGGGTTCGACGGTTTCGCATTGTGGCGAATCAGGTGGAATCTTCGCAACAAGGAATTGATCTGTACACAAAGCTGACAAAGCAGGCAGATCGAAATCTGGATGTATTGCTCGACTATTGCGGTTCGATTCCATTCGATACGCAAATGCAACATGCGGTGAAGGAACAGCAGGTGGTGGTGCAAGCGCACCCAAGATCTGCTTCGGCAATGGCTCTTAAGAAGCTAGCCACAAGGGTGGATAAATGGCCACGACCACAGAGTCCGGGGGGACATGTGGAATTCTTCGTAGAGCGGTTAATAAAAACCGGCAACGAAACTCGGTGAGACGAAATAGACAATGAATGCACACGCAATGTATAACGAAGTGGAAGTGGTTGACCCTGACGGGTTAGTTGCCGCTAACGCTAATTTAGTGAAGCGAATTGCGTTTCACTTAATGAACAGATTACCGCCTAGTGTACAGGCAGAAGATCTTATTCAAGCTGGCATGATCGGTCTGCTTGAGGCCTCGCGTCATTACGATCCTTCTCAAGGAGCAAGCTTTGAGACCTATGCAGGTATACGCGTTCGTGGTGCTATGTTAGATGAAATTCGTCGCTCAGACTGGACGCCGCGCTCTGTACATAGAAAGTCTCGCGAAGCAGCCGAAGTACTGCGTAACCTTGAGCAGGAATCAGGTCGTGATGCAAAAGCTGCTGAAGTCGCAGAGCTACTGGGCCTGGATTTAAGCGCATACCATCTTATTTTGACTGAAAGTTCTGCCGCACATATTTTCAGTTTTGATCAACCAGACGAACATACAGGTGAAACTATCGCACTTCCTCAAAGTGATGAAGCAACTCCCGGTGAACAAGTTGAATATCAATCTTTTCGTGATGCATTAGCTGAAGCGATTAAGAACTTGCCAGAGCGCGAAAGTCTGGTGATGTCTTTGTACTACGATGAAGATTTGAATTTAAGGGAAATAGGGGAGGTTCTGGGTGTTAGTGAATCTCGTGTCTGTCAGATTCATGGTCAGGCTTTAGTGCGTCTCAAAGCGCGTTTAGCTGAATGGACTCAACGATAGGGTTCATCATGGTTACTGAAGAGTCGCAATGGTATGTGCAAAAAGGGTCTCGTGTTCAAGGGCCTTATTCGGCTCATGAGGTCGGACGATACTTGTTGCTCGGCCGAGTCAGAAATACCGACAGAGTCAGCCGTGACGGTGAGCTCTGGGAACCGGTAACCCAGGTTCCTGAACTTATTCCTGAAGAGTTGCTCGATCTGGATACCGATGTCGGTTTTCAGCGTTTTGTTGATGCGCGCTCACGCCACGACACTCGTTCCGAGGAAAATGTGGTTGCCCCCGATCGCCGCTCTGAAGCTGACGAGAACATGACCGAACAGCTGCGCAAGGACTGGAGCGTTGAAAATCCTGACATGAGCGCTGCCGGCTCCGCCCTGCCCTGGTCATTGCTTGGTATAACCCTGGGTGCATTAGGCATTGTGCTGTACCTGAACTCCACTGGCGGCGTGTAACCCATTCAATTGGCGCAATACAGACGTTTTTTGGTTTGTAGTGCAGCTCGTAGTACATCGCTGGCAAAGCGGAGTTTCCTAGCGCAGCGGATTTTCATAGCAAAGCGGATTTTGCAGGCTGTGTCACAAATTGGCCCAATTTGGAACATCGCTTGCACTAAGGATTACATCTTCATCTTGCGAACGTGAGCCAATGGCCGTCGTCAATGCCCAACAGTCAGTTGTTACCTCTTTATCTGATGTCAAAGAACAGCGGTTGGATTTACAGCTTCGACAGCTGGAATTTAATGCCCTGTTACATCGTAAACTCGATCTGGAACTCCTGTTAGAAAGCTTCATGAGCGAGGCGCAGGCGTTTGTGCCTTTCGATGGTCTGCAATATCAGGCTAATGAACGCGGCCGTGATTTGTTGGTTGGTGATATGCGCCAACATCGGCAACAATTTGAACTTAAGCTAGGTGATGCTTCCCTGGGAGAATTGTGTTTGATGCGAGCCAAAGATTTTTCTTCTCGTGAACAACGCGACTCTGAACGTTTAGTAGAGAGCCTTATTTATCCATTAGAAAACGCGTTGGAACATCATTCGGCGTTAATGGCATCGATGACTGATAAAGTTTCAGGTGTACATAACCAACTGGCACTTGAGCAACAGTTACCAAGAGAGATACGGCTTGCCAGAAGGGCAGAGTTGCCATTGGCAGTTATGTTGATAACAGTAGATTATCTTGAATCCATCAGTGAGCATCATGGTAGTGCTGTGGGTGAGCAAGCATGGCAATCGGTTGCAGAAGCCCTGGCTGAGCAATTGCGTGAAAGCGACGTGATATTCAGAACAGAGCTGGACGAATTCCTCATTGTGCTAAACCATACTGATCTTGATGGCGCGTTGGCATTAAGTGAACGACTTCGTCAGCAGGTTGATCGGGCAGTGAGCTACGACAACGTGCAATTTGTCTTGACAGCCAGTGCCGGCGTGACGGCACTTGATGCGATGGATGACAGTGATGCGCTTGTCAATCGTGCTCGTCAGGCTTTGTCTTTGGCTCGACAGGCTGGCCGAAATCAAATCAAGGCCTTGCCAGCAGAAGTTCCAGACGGTTTTGATGATTCGCCAGACGGCGGATCTGTTGCGTAAAAGCGCGTTAAAACACCACACACGGTTAATCTTTCGGGTATAATTGTCGGCTCGAAGGCGTCAGGGCTCCCCTGACGGAATACAACGTCCCCTTCGTCTAGTGGCCTAGGACACCGCCCTTTCACGGCGGTAACAGGGGTTCGAGTCCCCTAGGGGACGCCATTTTCAATGGCGTCGTTGTTTTGCGTACTAAGGGACGTCATTTCTAATGGCGTCGTTGTTTTGCATACTAAGGGACGTCATTTCTAATGGCGTCGTTGTGTTGCATACTAAGAGACGCCATTTTCAATGGCGTTTTTGCGTATACGAATTAATAAATGCCATGGCCTAAAGGCGTTGTAGTCTGACTCTCAATCATCTTCAAATTCAATTGCCTCAAAATTGACGCTTTGCGCCGCCGAACTCCTCTGACTAATAAGGGGGCTTGAGCAGCTAAGTCACTGAACAAACTATGAACACGATGTAACCGTGCAAACAGAATATCTAGTGGTTTCGAATTGACCAAACCACAATATGTAGATAACATGTGTACTTATTTACGTAAGTCGTTGTTTTTTGCCGAGCGGGAAGTGAGACGAGCACAAATGTCAATATTAATGAATACGCAAGCAACAGTAGCAGCGCAATCCGCAGCTATTCCCACCTCTTTGCCAACCCCTTCTTTGCCAATCAATCTGCTTTTGAATGGGGCAGGGAATATCACGAAGGATATGACTGTGGATTTGGCAGTGGATGCAGTAGCGAGTGTGTCCGCGAATGTATCGGTTGAAAAGCGAGCTGACGAGACAGCAGACACACCGGCAAATTCGCCTGCAAACAAATCCCCTAACTTGACCATTGAGCAACTCGAGGAAGTGCTTGAAGAACGATCAGGTGTTGATCGCCGAGTAAAGTCTGAAACATTGCCAGACGGATTCGACGATCGGCGCAAAGCCAAGAGACGTCAAACGGACTAATCGCTCGCCCAACTCTTTGCCAACCAGTTTCCCTCCGATCTGTAGCCTGTTCTTTTCTGGCGAAATAATGTTGTGATGCAACCGTGCGAAGCTCCGCAATCGATATATGGGCTTACGTAGCCGCCGGTGCTTGTTGAGCTGCAGCCTTGGCACGTCGTTTCAGCGCTCGTTTGTGCTTCCTGATAGTACGCTTCGCGCTGACTTTAGCGCCTAACACCAATAAGCACGGTGTTAAAAACAAAGTGAGCAACGTTGTAAAAGCCAAACCACCGGCGATGGCACTGGCCATTTGTGTCCACCATTGAGTTGATGGTGCGCCAAACGAAATGTCTCGCGAAATAAAGTTAATATTCATCGACAACACCATCGGCATTAAACCTAATATGGTGGTAACCGCTGTCAGGAATACGGGTCGTGCCCGAACGGAGCCTGTGAGCATTGCAGCATCTAATGCTGATGAGCCGGCATCACGGAATTTGTTGTAAGTATCGATTAGAACGATGTTGTTGTTCACCACAATTCCGGCAAGCGCAATAATCCCAATACCCACCATCACGATACCAAAGGTTTGCCCGGTTATCAGCAATCCTATTAGTACACCTGACGTTGAGAATAAGATAGCGCTTAGTACCAGTATGGCCTGATACAAACTGTTGAACTGGGTCACCAGAATAATCATCATGAAAAAGATGGCGGACACAAACGCTGTTAGCAAGAAAATCATGGCTTCTTGTTGTTCTTGCGCTTCACCTTTGAATACCACTGATACTTCCGGGTCTACCGGGCCATCGAGTAGCTTTTGTTCTAAAAGCTTTTTTTGTGTATCAGGTAAAAAGCCTTCAGCAACATCGGATTGAATAGTGATAACCCGTTTACCATCAACACGATTGATCATACCGGTTTTTGGTGCTGGTGTTAGTGATACAAAATTTGATATTGGCACCATGCCACGATTAGTTAACACACGCAGTTGGGTAATCTGATCGAGGTTGCGTTGCTCGACCGGATAGCGCATGCGAATGTCCAGCTCGTCTGTAGCATCATCTGGTCGATAGCCTGCCACTCGAATACCAGAGGTTATTAGTTGAATGGCGTTACCAATGAGCGCAATGCTTGCACCGTATTCCGCTGCCACTTTACGGTCGACTTTAAGCTGCCACTCAATGCCGGGTAGGGGGCGGTTGTCTTCTACACCGGAGAACCCGCCAACGGCCACCATTTGCTCGCGCACGTACTCAACGGCCGCATGGAGTTTCTCGGTGGTGCTGGCGCTGATCTGAACATTGATGGGCTTGCCGCCGCCACCTGGGCCGCCTTCGTTTTTAAGAAAATCTATTTGTACACCGGCAATGTCAGCGACCATCTCTTCCATGTCAGCAATAAGCTCAACGGCTTTTGGTCTTTTATCCCAGTCTTTTAATTCCAATGAGATGTTACCAATAACATCACCGCCTTCTTGCGAGTCGCCTCCCGTGCGAGTGTAAACAGACTTAAACGCATCATTGCCGATTAACAGGTTTTCGACCCGGGTAAGTATTTTGTCTTGTTCATAAATTGACAAGTCGCCCCGTGCATGGACTTTGGCAATCAGTGACTCCGGTTCGATGTCTGGGAAAAATTCGACTCCTTTGCCCAAAGCCCCATAAACCACATAACTCAGTACAGTAAAAATCAGCACAGCAAGCAAAGTAACGGTAGGAAACTTAAGCAGCTTGTGCAGTATGCGCAAATAACCAGCACGAGAACCTTTAGAGGCATCAATAACGTCTTCGGCAACAATGTTGCTGGCCTCATTTGATCCATCAGGGTTTTGCACCACCTTACGAAGCTGTGCTCGTTTGATCTCCTTGGGGTCGTTAGAGTTTGAATCGATGGATGTGTCAGTTTGCTCTGGTTTTCGCCCAATCAACTTGCCAATAACGGGTATGAAAATCAAAGCCATAAACAGCGAGGCCATTAAACACGAAATAACGGTTATAGGCATGTAACGCATAAACTGACCAATCAGCCCGGGCCAGAATAACAGTGGGGCGAATACGGCCAAGGTGGTAAACGTAGAGGCAATAATAGGCCACGACATACGTTTGGACGCGGTAGCGTAGGCTTCAGACTTACTCATGCCTTGACTGAGGTTTCGATCGGCCAGCTCGGTGACAATAATTGCCCCATCGACCAGCATACCCACGACCAGTATCAGGCTGAACAATACGATGACGTTCATGGTAAAGCCCATGGCGTTGATCACCATGATGCCCGCTAAAAAAGATCCGGGGATAGCAAAACCGACTAACAGGGACGAGCGTATGCCCAGCGCCGCCATAATGACAATCATGACGAGTACCACGCCAGATATAACGTTGTTCTGCAAATCGCCGAGCATCTCTTTTGTTTGCTTGGACTTGTCTTGATGAAAACCAATTTCCAGGTTCGCTGGCAAAAATTCACGTTTGGCATCTATGGTGGCGCGCACCGCATCAATAGTTTCAATGATGTTTGCGCCAAGGCGTTTACTGATCTCAAGCACCAGAGTAGGTTGCCCATCAAGTCTGGCAAAGCTGTTGGGGTCTTTAAATGTGCGGCGAATGCTGGCAACGTCTTTAAGTACAACCACGGCGTCTTCGGTCACTTTGACCGGCATGTCCATCACGTCTTGTACATTTTCAATGATGCCAGGTACTTTGAGTACCATTCGGCCAGCGCCTGTGTCGATGGCACCGGCCGCAACCAACAAATTATTGTTGCTGATTAAGCTGAACAGAGAACTAAAATCCACCTGGTAGGTTTCCATGATGGTGGGATCGATTTCAATTTCCAGTACTTCTTCGCGTTCGCCTGCGATGTCGGCTTCAAGCACGCCAGGTAGCGCTTCCAGTTCATCTTTGAATTCGCGCGCTATTTTTATCAGGCTGCGTTCGGGAACAGGGCCGGATAGACTGATGTTTAACACCGGAAACAGCGCGATATTTATTTCGTTTACAGTGGGCTCGTCAGTATCTGCAGGTAATTTTGATTTTGCCGCATCGACCTTTTCGCGTACGTCCAGAAGCGCTTGATCACCATCAAAGCCTGCATCAAATTCGAGTAAGACCGATGCGTGTCCTTCGCCTGCGGTGCTGCGCATCTCTTTAATGCCTGTGATGCTTTGCAGTTCTTTTTCCATGGGCCGAACCAACAGACGCTCAGCATCGTTTGGCGAGATGCCGTCGTGACTCATGGATACGTACATGATAGGAATCGGTACATCAGGTTCCGATTCTTTTGGGATATTGTTGTACGCCACTACCCCTGCTGCCACCAAAAACAACAGCAGCATCAGAACAGTGCGACTGCGATCAAAGGCTGCGCTGATCAAAGCGTACATTAGCTGGCCTCATCCGCAGCGTCATCAGCTTTCACAGGTTCGACCTTTTGGCCGGCTTTAACAAAGCCTTGGCCCAAAGTTATCACTTTGCTGTTGTCGGGAATGCCCGTTACCCACGCACCCTCTAGAGTTGAGCTAACCAGGGTAATGGGGTTGAACACCACCTCTTCATTTTCATCAATAATTTTTACACCGAGGCCGCCGTCATCACCCAATGACAGTGCAGAGGGTGTTATGAACACAGCTTCAACTTCTCCAACGGGTACCACCAACGATGCGCTAACACCGGCGGCGTATTTTCCGTCGGCATTTTCGACTTCTGCTTCAACCGAAAAGCTGCGACTGGCGGCATCTGCAACAGACGATATGTAAGTAAGCGTGCCCGGTAGTGTGTCACCGGTGATGAGTTTTACCTCTATATCTGCACCCAGTTTCAGTTGGCTTAACATTTGTTGGGCTACTTGGGCTGTGACTAAAAAGCTGCTGTTGTCGACCAGCTCTGCGACCATCGCGCCTCTGTCGACCATCTCGCCAACTTCTACCGGCACAGCATTAACAAGGCCTGCAAAAGGTGCGGTGATTTTGGTGTTTTCTATGTCGCGTTGTATTCGGCTAAGCTGTGCTCTGGCCGAAGCCAATTGCGCCTGGGTTTGCTCAAGTTGCACTTGCGACTGCAAGCCCTTTTGGCTCAAAGATGCAGCCGCTTTTTGTTGACTGCGGGCCGTTTTCAGTTGTGCCTGTGCTTCCATCAAGTCAGATTCCCGACCATCCATAGACAGACCGACAATGGTGTCACCCTTGTTTACACGAGCACCTTTTTCAACAGCAATAGTCTCAACGATGCTGCTTGTCTCAGCACGCATTTGCAAGTGCCGCCGCGGCTCGAGTTGACCTTGAAGTACGATGTCGCGGGACCGCGGGGTTAGCTGTGCGTCAATGTATTCAACCTTAATGGGCGTAGCCAATGGGGTAGAATCTGACGCTGATGCGTCGCTTTGCCCGCCGTTTTGATTATCACTGCCGGTAGCCGCAGCGTCATCAGAAGACTCATCTGAAGAGAAGGCACCGCTGGCCATCCACAGGCCCAGAGCCAACACCAGGAACCCGGCGGCTAAATATGACGTTCTCATGAATCGAATGCTCCGCTAAACTTCCTTCACCAATGCAGTATATATGCTGCTTGGCGTTGTTTTTGTAGGTGTTTTCAGTCAAATCTTTCACATGCGTGATGAAATCAGTGACGTATCAGAAAATATGGGCGTTTTTCGCAATTTGTATAGTCCTTACGGGTTGTGCCACACCCACATCCCGCTTGCATGACTTTGCGCAGAGCCATGACTTCAGGCGCTCAGTTGTAGATACGAATGGTTTTGCCCATCTGGTTTACACCAGTCACTTTGATAAGGCAAAAAACGTGCTGCATGTGTACCTTGAGGGGGACGGAACCCCTTGGGTATACCGTGTTGTTACTATGCCGGACCCGACCCCGCGCGAGCCCCTGGCCCTGCGACTGATGGCTAAAGACACAGCGGCTGCTGCCTACGTGGGTAGACCGTGTTACAACGGCACTGCGGCAGACGAAGGTTGCGACCCTTCCTTATGGACATCAGCCAGGTATTCGGTTGCGGTTGTACGCAGTATGACGGCCGTCATCAAGGGCCTGGTAGAACAAAACGGATTCAAAGAAGTCAGATTGATTGGTCACAGTGGTGGTGGCGCGCTTGCTGTACTGATAGCCTCTCGAATAAAAGAAGTGACTCACGTGGTGACGATAGCCGGTAACTTGAATACCGACGCCTGGACCAGACATCATGGTTATTCACCTCTTTACACATCGTTAAATCCTGCACTGCAAATCGACCTGCCAGCACGCATAAAGCAGTGGCACTTAGTGGGTGGTCGTGATCGGGTGGTTCCACCTGACTTGGTTAGAGGTTTCGTGCGCGCGCAAAAAAACGCCTTGGGTATTTATATTGAAGGTTTTTCGCATGGGTGCTGTTGGGAATCTGAATGGCCGTCAATTGCACGAGCTATAGGTTCGAGTGCATCTGGTTTATTGCCGGGGCGGCGGTTTAAGATTCCAGAACCGTAAATCTGTGCAGAAGCTTCGGTTGCGTAAACCTGTGGTTCATCTCTCAAAACTTTTCTGTACAGAGCTAATTTCCCAACGTAACCGTTATTTGGCTTGGGATGATGGCGTTTGAAAACAGCCACAGCTAAGTGACCGTACTCAACTGGCTATGCTTTCATTTGCACTAATTCGAGATTGTTTTGCACTCATTAATCAGCAGCTTATTCAACAATTAGCGTTCACCACTGCGCCGATCATTAATGAGTATCCAGAACTTAGGTTGTTGGTCATCTGGGGGTTGACTGCCAAGCCAAGCTCGGGAATCTTTTGGCCTCGTTGCTCGTTGCTCGGTTAGTAAAGGTGCAGCCAATTCCAAGCTGTTGCATTGCAGCAATCGCATTGCTTCTGTAACTCCAAAAAGTAATCCTGTTATTCTGATTCGATTTGCTGCAGTTTTCCCTGCAGAAAAGCCACACTGGCTGAATTCTGGGCTCTTTTTATTGCCTCTTTATAAGCGGCTTGTGCTTCTTCCAGCTGGCCTAGCTCGGACAAAACATGCGCGCGTGCTGCGTACCACGGTTGGAATTCTGAAAGTGCATCGTGAAGCTCATTCAGCTTTTTCAAGGCTAATGCTTTTTGGCCAAGTTCAGCTTGAACGACTGCCCAATTTAATGCGACAACCGGAGTTGGTTCATGGTGCCAAAGCGACTCGTACAGCAGAGACATTTGCCGCCAATCAGGTGTAGGCTCGGCCATATGGCAATCGGCAATGGCCGCTTTAATCTGAAACGGACCAGGGTGACGACGTAACACAGCGATAGATATTAGTTGTTGTCCCTCTAAAATTAAATCTTTTTTCCACAATTGTCGATTTTGACTGACCAATGGAACACTCGCGCCTTTCAGGGCATTAAGCGCGGCATAGGTCAGAGATGAAAAACACGGACAAAGATATACAAGAACCTTATAAAGATACGATAAAAGGTGTGAACTAACAGATAGCCCGTTAGCTAAAAAGGATGAGAGTGGTAGAGTCAGGATGAGGGGGCAGTGCGCTGCAACTGTGATTTAATTAGTTTAATCAGTGTAGCATCTACCCAGTTGGTTAGTTTAGCTACACAGTGCTAGCAGGTGTGGTTATGCAGCGACACTGATACTAGGCAGGTGGATTAGTTCGACCATTTGATTTGAAATTCGATTTCTTCTTCGTCTCCTTCCCGTTCATGTTCTATGTTGTACACTGCTCGAACAGGGACATAGATACGCTCGCCGGCAATTTGTATTTCGAATCTCTCGTCAGATTCGAGAGCGTCAGCCAGGCGTCTTAATTTAGAAACAAACTCTGAGGTTGTGTATCCTTTTTCTATGTCTCTGTCTTCTTTCATCAAATCCACGCCTTCAAGTTAAATCGGATTTCCCTATTATCACAATAATAGGGGCTCTGGCGGCAGAATCAAGTAAGCGGTTAATTAAGGTCATCCAGCGCCCAAGCCATATAGGTTGCTTAAACCGCTTACTGTTATTGAACCGTCTACCGGAACTGAACGTACGTCTATTGAGGAGCAATTTGTACCGGAGGTAACATTGGCCGACCAATCTTTAAGCAAGCAAGTCTACTTCGCGTTGACGAGTGATGACGCGGGACGAGTGTGTAAGGATATCCCCGAGGAAGCCTGCAAAGAACAACCAAGAAACTTTCTAATTCATGTTGTTAGCCTGGCGGCGACGAAAATTGGTGACGGTTTGGTTGATCCCAAGCTAGTGCTATCGTGGCTGCTTGGTGTACTTGGCGCGCCTGCGTACCTGATTGGCTTACTGGTGCCCTTGCGTGAATCAGGAGCGCTGGTGCCACAGTTATTTTTGGCGAGTACCATTCGCACTATGGCTCGACGAAAATGGGTGTGGGCAGCTGGTAGTCTGGTACAAGGTTTGTGCGTCGCAGGGATGGCGGCTTCAGCCGTCTGGTTGCAGGGAGTTGAGGCTGGGTGGGCCATAGTGACGCTCCTCGGAATATTCGCGATAGCTCGTAGTGCCTGCTCGGTAAGTTACAAGGATGTATTGGGAAAGACCGTGTCGAAAAATACCCGTGGCACAGTAACCGGTACAGCGAGTAGTTTAGCTGCAGCACTGGTGCTGGGCTTTGGTATTCTTCTTAGCACTGGGTTGATCGATAAGTCCACCACAACTATTGCCGGAGCTCTGTTAGTAGCCAGTAGCTGCTGGATAGCCGCTGCATTACTATTCATTGGTATGCCCGAACATGCTGGCGCCACTGCTGGTGGTGGTAATCCATTGAGCGTTGCTTTCAAGCAGCTCGGATTATTAAAAAGGGATCCTCAGCTAGTGCGTTTCATCGCGACACGAGGCCTGTTGGTGGCCACCGCCCTGGCTCCCCCTTTTCTAGTAACGCTAGCGGGCCGAGGTGGCGATGCTGAGCTCGGTCAGCTTGGTGCCTTTGTTATCGCCTCCGCCCTGGCGTCAGTCGGCAGTACTTATATATGGGGCCGGTTATCGGATGTGTCCAGCCGCAAAGTTTTATCGATGGCTGCTGCAGCTGGTGCACTGGCTTTAACGGTTGCTGCTGCACTTGGTTGGCTGGCTCCTGAGCGGTTGCAGAACTATCTGGTAGGGCCGGCACTATTATTTGTTCTGATGATTGCCTATCAGGGAGTTCGGTTGGGACGGTCCACTCACATTGTTGATATGGCAGACGAGCAAACACGAGCGTCCTACACTGCTATATCAAACACGATCGTTGGTGTATTGCTGATGCTGGGTAGTGGCTTCGGGTTACTAGCGGTGTGGGCTGGTGAGGCTGCAGTTCTTTGCGTGTTTGCGTTAATGTGTTTTGTCGCTGTTTTTTCTGCATTGACGCTGGAAGAAGTTCAGTAAAGGTAGTGCCTAAAGGTGTGGAATCAGCACCACACCTGACAGGGCCAGTATCTTCGAGGTTAACCTGGGCGTCGCCACAACCCGGGCGTGGCTGGAATACCCTGAACTTAGAGAACGCGTGGGGTCGGAATGGTCTCGCTCTCATTATCAAGTCCACCAGGCTCATCGAGGTGATCGCTACCTGGACGAAAAGCTCGCAATTCTGGACAAATTGATGCGTGCCGGTGGTGAGACTCATCTCATTCTAGCTGGGGATCCGCAGATGACCGACAAAGTGCTTCAGGAACTTTCTGTAGAGTTGCAGAAGAAAGTGATAGACCGAGTCCCGGCCAGTCAGCGTGATCAGCAAAGTGATGTTGTTCTTGCTACGCTATCGAGCTTTGTTGAGCAAGAGGAACAGGAATCTCAAGCAATAGCTGATGCGCTTGTTGAAGGCGTTCGGCACCAGAATATGGCTGTAGCTGGCACTGCCGCAACACTTGCAGCACTGCAGTGGGGCGAAGTTGATACATTAGTAATGGAATCAGCCTACCAGCCAGACCCAGGTTGGACTTGTACTGCGTGTAATGCTCTGGGTACCGCCACGCCTGAAAACCCTGTGTGCAAAAAGTGTGACTCATCGGCGGTCAGGCCGCTCGATGTAAAAGAAGCTTTATTGCGTCTAGCGGGAAAAACTGATTGCTCGGTTGAAGTCGTAGAGCATTCGACTGCGCTGCAAACACTCGGTGGCGTTGGGTGTTTGCTACGTTATTCGCCTGACGTAGATAGCAGGAATGATGATGTCGTGGTAGATCGTGCTGGTAGGGTATAGTAAAGTGCAGGCGAATTAGCTTATGCGCAAACAGCTTTTTAATGTGCGCATAAACCTCTTAAGTTCACCCGCATATTCATTTGGTTAATCTATGCCACATTCTTCTACGCGTGCAGGATTTCTGGTTGGGCTCATATCGGCAGCAGCCTTGTGCACTTGGTTGGTAATACAAGTACCAGGTATCGCAGCAGGTCAAGCCAGGGTTATTGCAGTGAATTGGGTGCCGCGACTTGGCGTGGAGCTATCTTTTCGTCTGGATGGCCTGAGTCTACTGTTCTGTTTGCTCATCAGTGGAATCGGCGTGCTTGTCATGTTGTATACGTCGGGGTACTTTAAAAATCACCGAGACCAGGGTCGGCTGCAATGGCTCTTGTTTGCCTTTATGCTAGCCATGTTGGGGCTGGTAACCGCCGATAACATCCTGCTGTTGTTTGTCTTCTGGGAATTGACTACGATCACCTCGTTTCTGTTAGTTGGGTTCGACCATGAAAATCGCAAGGCTAGACGCTCTGCACTACAAGCTCTGTTGATCACAGGCGGCGGTGGTTTAGTGCTGTTAGTTGGGTTGCTAATGCTGGCAGAGATTGCTGGCACTTATAAAGTTTCAGAGTTAGTCGCATCTGGTGAGCTGTTGAAAAATCACGATGCCTATACTGTGGTGTTGGGGTTGATTCTGATCGGCGCTTTCACCAAGTCGGCGCAATTCCCGTTTCACTTCTGGTTGCCTAATGCCATGGCTGCACCTTCACCGGTGAGTGCCTACCTGCACTCTGCCACAATGGTGAAAGCGGGTATCTATCTGCTGGCCCGTTTTCAGCCCGCTTTGGGTGGCACAGACATTTGGTTCTACACACTGTCAATCGTCGGGGCGATAACCGCTGTTTGGTCGTCGATCATGGCGCTGAAACAAACCGATCTAAAGCTCATGCTCGCCTGGACCACCGTCATGGCACTCGGCACGTTAACATTGTTTCTCGGTTCAGATGTGCGGATCGCTGCACTGGCAGCGATGACTTTTCTGATAGTGCATGCGTTTTACAAGTGTGCGCTGTTTTTGGTTATTGGTAACATCGACTATGCCAGTGGAACACGTGAAGTGGATCGGCTCGGCGGGTTGGTTCGAGCGCTGCCGGTTACAGCCGTGATTGCGATGATGGCTAGTTTCTCGATGGCGGGATTTCCGCCTTTTCTCGGCTTCATCGGTAAGGAGCTCAAGTATGAAGGTGCGTTAGCCATAGCCGGAGAACCTTACCTGATTGCCGCTGCGGCGCTAGCTGCCAATGCCATGATGGTCACAGTGGCACTGATCATCGTAATCCGTGTTTTTTTCAAAGGGGAAACTCATTCTGATCGCGAGCGTATAAGCGAAGTATCGTGGCGTATGTGGGCAGGCCCGTTCATTCTTGCGGCAGCTGGTTTGCTAGCTGGTGTTTTCCCTGACCTGTTAGCCAAGAGTATTATTCAACCTGCGCTAAGCGAGGTTCTGTTGCGTGAGACAACCGTAAAGTTGTCACTGTGGCACGGCATTAATGTGCCGCTTGCAATGAGTATTGCAACAGTTGTCATTGGCGCTATCCTGTTTTTCAGGGTTGGGCACATACGCAGGCAGATCATTAGAATGATGCGATTTTGGCCTGTTACCGGTGATCGAACCTACCAGCGGGCACTGAGCGGAACTGAACGGTTTGCACGAAACCTCACTGACCGAATCCAGTCGGGCTCTCTGAGCCAATACCTGACAATCATCTTCAGCGTGTTTGCGATTGCCGTCACCATTGTATGGATAACGCACCGAGTGCCACTGGATATTACTCAGCTGACGGCCGTACCTCCATTAGCCTTGGTGATCAGCGCCCTAATGATTGGCGCTACTATAGCGGTTGCGATCAGTCGATCTCGTATGTTGTCCATCTGTGCGCTGGGTATTGTTGGTAGTGGTGTAGCCGTACTGTTTTTAATATTCGGGGCCATCGACGTGGCGATCACCCAGTTGATGGTTGAAACATTATTTGTGGTGCTTATTGCCGCGGTGATGCTCAAACTGCCAATGTTTACAGGCCAGGAACATCCAGGGGCAGGTGGTCGAACTCGCGATGCCAGTATTGCTATTGGTTGCGGTATTGTGATCGGGTTAATCACCATGGCGGTAGGGGTCTCACCGTTGGATTTGTCGATCACAGACTTTTATGAACAAGCCAGTTTGCCGCAGGCCTATGGTCGTAATATCGTCAACGTTATCCTTGTAGATTTTCGCGCGCTTGATACCCTCGGCGAGGTCGCAGTCGTGGCCATTGCTGCATTGGCGGTCATTGCACTGCTGACTGTTCGACCACAGAAACACTCGTCTTGAAGTTGCTGCCATGAATTCTATTATTTTTCGTACAGTAAGCCGCTTGTTGATGGGGCTCATGCTGTTGTTTTCGCTGTTTTTACTATGGCGTGGTCACAATGAGCCGGGAGGTGGATTTATTGGTGGTCTGGTTGCCGCTGCCGGGCTTGTGGTTTATGGCCTGGCTGACGGTCCAAAGTCGATGCGACTTATATTACGTTTTGATCCTGCGGCTATTGCCCTGACGGGTCTGTTTGTCGCCGTTGTTGCTGGATTTATGCCGCTGCTTGGCGGTTCAGATTTTCTGACCGGCTTATGGTTGTTCATTGGTTCAACACCGACTGACAAAGGGCTTGCGCTTGGTACGCCTCTGTTGTTCGACATTGGCGTGTATCTAGCCGTAGTAGGTGGCGTTGCAGGTATGGTGGTCGCTATTGAGGAATCACTCTGATGGAAATTCTCTTTGGCTTGCTCGCCGGTGTGCTAATGGCGGGAGGCGTCTGGTTAATTCTAAGTCGTGATTTGTTGAAGTTCCTGTTTGGTTTGGTCCTAATCAGTAACGTGGCAAACTTAGTAATCTTTGCATCGGGCGGTGTCACTGAAGGGCGTCCCCCACTAATCGACAAGTCTGGCATGGTAGACGGGGTCGCTAACTCTTTGCCTCAAGCTCTGGTTCTGACCGCCATCGTTATCGGCTTTGGATTGGTCTCTTTCACACTGACACTCGCGCTGCGAGCTTGGCAAACTATCGGTACCACCGATGTTGAGGAAATGTGTTTGAGCGAAGCCCGATCAGGTGCAACGGATGAGTTGGGTGGCGTCCTAACCTCACAGGATTATGCACAGAGTCTGGCAACTCAAAACACCGTAAAAAATTCTTCGGCAGAGCACACCTCATGAACTGGCTATTGGTGAGCTGTTTGTTGACGCCAATGCTAACGGCTATTCTCGCCTACCTGTTGCCTGGTAGTCGTCTTGCCAAAGGTCTGGTTAGCGTTTTCGGCAGCCTGCTGTTGTTCTTCCTTGCAGCTTTATTGTTGCAACAAGTCTGGACCACTGGGCCAATAAGTGCCCAGATGGGAGGCTGGAAAGCACCAATGGGGATAACACTGGTAGCCGATCATCTGAGTGCACTATTGGTTTTAGTCACCGCTATTGTAGGCCTTGCGGTTAGCATCTATTCGTTGGTTGACATTGATGATGTCCGCGCCAGGGGTGGCTTTGATACGTTTCTGCAAATACTGTTAACCGGTCTAGTCGGTGCGTTTTTGACCGGCGATCTATTCAATCTTTATGTTTGGTTTGAAGTCATGCTGATAGCATCGTTCGCGTTGATCGTGCTTGGCGGCAACAAGGTACAACTTGATGGAGCAGTCAAATACGTTGCGATCAATCTTGTGTCTACGGTATTGCTGCTAACAGCTATCGGATTAGTCTATGGCATGGCAGGCACGCTAAATATGGCAGACTTGAACGCAAAGCTGGCACAGTTACCCAATCAGCAGCTCGTTACTGTTGTGTCCATATTGTTTCTGATTGCATTTGGCATCAAGGCTGCTGTGTTTCCGCTTTACTTCTGGTTACCCGCGTCCTATCACACTTTGCCAATCAGCGTTGCCGCCATATTTGCCGCGCTGATGACAAAAGTTGGTGTCTATGCATTGATACGCACCTTCACACTGATATTCACACCGCAGGGCGAATTTATTGAGCAAGTGGTGTTGACAGTTGCGATGCTGACCATGCTGATTGGTATTCTGGGTGCAATATCGCACACCAACATACGGCGTATCCTTTCTTACCATATCATTGGGTCTATCGGATTCATGCTACTCGGGCTTGGTCTTAATTCTGAGCTTGCCATGGCAGCGTCAATCTTTTATATGATTCAGGGCATTCTTGTAAAGGCATTGTTGTTTTTGATCGTCGGGGTCATCGAAAAGCACGGAAAAAGCAGTGAACTATCCGAGTTAGGCGGACTGTACCGGTCTCATCCAGGTTTCTCTTTGCTGTACCTGGTCGCTGCTCTGGCATTAATCGGTATTCCACCGCTATCGGGTTTCTGGGCAAAACTGATGGTGCTAGAAGCGGGTATAGAGCTGCAAGCATGGTGGATGATCAGCGTGGTGCTCCTGACCAGCCTGCTGACATTCATTCCACTTATGCGAATCTGGTTTGAGGCTTTCTGGAAAGCTGCACCTGAAAACCAGACAATAACTCGTGCAACAGACAAAATACTGCTTACACCGGTGCTTGCACTGTCGGCTATTTTATTGTTAATTGGTTTGGCGCCATCGTCACTGTTAACGCTGGCTGACCATGCAGCGGCTGGCGTGCTGAATTCCGAATCCTATCTTAAAGTCGTACTCGAGCCCAATTACGCACCTAATATGGAGCCAAAACCTTGAACCCGTTTTCCATTAATCTGGTGTTGGCTGTTGTTTGGGCAGCGTTGATAGGTGAGCTAACCATTGCCAGCCTGATCATTGGTTTCATTGTTGGCTATGTCACGCTTTGGGCCATGCAACCGTTGTTCCCGACCAGTCGTTACTGCGCCAAAGCTGTTGGTTTGCTGATGTTGGCCGTCTTTTTTCTGTGGGAGCTGCTGGTGTCCAGTTTAAAAGTAGCATGGAGCGTGGTGACACCGTTACGTCACAGCAAGCCAGGAGTTATCAGTGTGCCGCTGGATGTCTCTTCAGATACTCAAATAACAGTGCTAGCCAATTTTATATCTTTAACCCCAGGGTCATTGTCGCTAGATGTTTCGGACGATCGCAAGCATTTACTCGTGCATGCCATGTTTATTGAGAACCCAGACGATTACAGGCAAGAGATCAAGCAGGGTGTGGAACACCGTGTGCGAGAGGCGCTGCGTTCATGATAACGATAAAGACTGCATTGACCATTGCGATGGTACTGACGGTTGTCGGCTTGATATGCGCGTGTATCCGTTTAATTATTGGCCCGAGTCGTGCTGATCGCGTCGTGTCGCTTGATCTGATCACGATACTGCTGGTGGCGATTGCCGGGCAGTTGGCTATTCTGTACGAAGTTGCCGCATACCTTGATCTGGGTCTGGCAATTGGCCTGATCGGTTTTCTGGCTACGATTGCCTTTGCGCGTTACATCGAGAATGCAAGCAATGTGCAGATCGCCGCCGAGCCGGATTTAACCAATACTCAACCGACAACCGCCACTCATGTGCAATCGCACGATTCAACCGAAAACGAGGTGCGCGAATGACGCAAACACTGATTAGCCTGTTACTGATAGCTGGCGGTGCCTTTGCAGCAATAGCTGGTATTGGTCTGCTACGATTTCCCGATGTATTGATGCGCATGCATGCATCAACCAAAGCCGGTACGCTTGGTGTGGGCTTGAGTATTGTTAGCGTGGCGCTCTTTTTTTTGGATGATCTTGTTACAACCAAAGCCGTACTAATCGTGTTGTTCATTCTGTTTACCGCGCCGGTTGCGGCTCACTTGATCGGACGTGCCGCATACCGAACAAAGACATCGTTGTGGGCACCAACTATTGTCGATGACCAGAGTCGGCGTGTCGATTAGTTAAAGCGTCAAGACCGGTCTGCTAATAAAATAGCAATTCTCACCCCACTCCCTGAATTTTAGGCTGTCAAGCTTATTGCGGTTAAGCAGGACACCACGCAAGATACAACCGGTAAAAGTGAAATCAACACAAATAGCTTGAGCGCCGAGCAGCTAATGCTCTTGACCCTTGCAAGGTCCTGCCTTAGGTTGCAGTATCCGTCGTGACTATTACCCGACGTGAAACCAGGTTAGCGTGCTATCTGCTTGTTTTAGGTTAATTTACCCATGTGACATTGCTAGTGAGTTATTGAAAAGGCTGGATAATGAGACATCTAAATTATAGTCATTTGCTGTATTTCTGGACGGTAGCACGAGAGGGTAGTATTGCCCGAGCGAGCGATCATCTTAATCTAACACCGCAAACCATCAGTGGTCAGCTAAAATTGCTAGAAGACCAAATTGACGAACCGCTCTTTCATCGAGTAGGGCGAGGCCTGACCCTTTCAGATACGGGTAAATTGGTTATGAATTACGCTAACGAAATATTCTCGTTAGGGGCAGAGCTCGTACAACAAGTGCAGGCAAAGCGCGGTGATATCACAACATCGATCACTATTGGCATAGTGGATTCCATCCCTAAGTCTATCTCGTACCGAATAATTGAGCCATTGTTAACGCTTGAGACGCCAGTGAAACCAATCTGCCAGGAGGGTAGCCTCGACAGATTGCTAGGGGAGCTAGGCCTTCACAAAATAGATATGATTATCTCAGATCGTTCTTTACCCGGTGGGCTGGGTATAAAAGCCTACAACCATTTACTGGGTAAAAGCGAAGTCGGTCTGTTTGTTCATAAAAAACGTTCTCGCAAACTAAAAAACAAGTTTCCACAATCGTTGGATAAAGCGCCTTTTTTACTTCCAGTTGCAGATACGATTTTAAGGCGTAATTTGTCTGATTGGTTTGTCAGTAAAAAAATCCGTCCTTACATCATCGCAGAGTTTGATGATGTGGCATTACTAAAAATGTTTGGTGCTGGTGATAATGGAATATTTGCCGCCCCCGCAGCAATTAGCGACGAAATTGAAAACATGTACAACGCCCACCTAATCGGTATTGCAGAAGGGGTAACGGAAACATTTTATGCCATAACACCTGAGCGGAAACTGAAAAACCAGGCAGTTATAAGAATCAACGAAATTGCGCACGAATGGCTAACTGACTAGACAACAACACCAACTACAAGAATTACTACCAGATCAATGTTTAAACAAAAAATTAATCGACTACTCGAATGGCCTCATTTCGAAACCATCATTCTTTGCCTGATTATCATTAACTCCATCACGCTGGCACTCGAGACCAGTGATGCAGCGATGAATGTAGCTGGCCACTGGATATCGCTTATAGATAAGGTATTCTTGACTATCTTTGTGCTGGAGTTGGCGTTACGGTTAATTGCGGATTTTCGTGGGTTTTGGAAAGACCCTTGGCGTATTTTTGATTTTTTTGTGGTAGCGATAGCACTACTGCCGGCAACTGGTTCTCTTTCAATATTGCGTACATTGCGTATTTTAAGGGTTCTGCGCTTAATATCGGCAGTTCCTGCAATGAGACGTGTTGTTTCGGGTTTACTAGGAGCTATGCCGGGCATGGCTTCGATCGTTTTTCTGATAGCTCTGATCTTTTTTGTATTCTCTGTAATATCAACAAAATTATTTGGCGAGGCATTCCCGGAGTGGTTCGGCACGCTGGGCGCTTCAGCCTATACCTTGTTTCAGGTAATGACACTAGAAAGCTGGTCTATGGGAATTGTCAGGCCGGTTATGGATGTTTACCCATTAGCCTGGACATTGTTCGTACCATTTATCATTCTAACTGCCTTTACAGTGCTTAACCTGTTTATTGGCGTGATCGTAGACGCTATGCAAACGGAACATGAATCAGCAGCCAGCGAAGAGCGCGGGCAGATGATCAGTGACAACGAACTTATCCTCGCTGAAATTAAAGCGCTGAGACAAGAGATTTCTGCGCTCAAGTAAATTATGTCGCGACGGGCTTTGTTCTGCGTTCGAACGTCGAACTACTTGTTTTAGGTTGTCCGGCCGGAACGAGTCCGGCAAACTGTTCCTTTTTCCTGGAACTCAGATCGGAAGCGGCTATCCCTAAAGTTGAAGTGGCATCGTTTAACCGCTCAACGCTGGCTTTTGTATTGAGTGTCAATTCGGCTTCCAATTCACCGATCGTAATATCCAGGGTGATGCGCTTATTTTGACGCAGTATGTCGACATCGACTTTCTCACCAGCGCCTTTGACTGATATAGAATTCATTGTTTGGTTCTCCTAATTGCGTTACATCAGTCTGTTGCGATTGAGCAGTTGTCATCCATTGTCTCCGGTAGTTTGTGTGGTACCCGAGAAAAATGTGGCTCAGATTATTGGATAAAAGTCGTTTTATTCGTACTCAATGTAAGATTATTTCGATGATTCAGGCAATCTGAATGCTGGTACTCGACATACGTTTTCGTCGCCTGAGTACGAAGTAGAGTCCTACATTGGAGCCACGGTCTATACTGGTGGTGGTCCTTATGGAACTGTCTACCTTTCTTCGCGTGAAAAAAGAGAAAAACCTTTCATCAGTGAAAATAACAGTTTTGCGATGCTAATGAGCAGCTGGTTTGGATTTTTGGTGGAAAACCAAGAGTATGTCAAGATTCTGAATGAGCAGGCAGAGTTTTACAAAAGCCTGTTTGAAAATGTACCGCTAATGATTTTTCTGGCTGATAAGGAAGGACTAATAATTTCAGATAGTGACAGGCTCTGCGAAATGCTTGAGGTTGAATGCAACAGGCTACCGGGGCAGGAAGTTTCGAAAGTGTTTGATTTTGACGACGATACTGCATTTCGTGCCGCTCTTAAAAAAAGGAACCGTGGGTAGAGTGCCGTTGACTTTGTCAAGTCCGAGAGGCAAAAATGAGCGCGCTGATATCTGACTTGTTAACTTATTCTGGCGCCTCCAGAGAAGAGTCTGACAAAGAAGCTATATCGCCGCACCAGATATTGAAAGATGTTCAGGACGAGCTGCAGCTGCGGATTGTTGAGTCGAATGCAAAAATTGTTATTGGGGATTTGCCTGATGTTATTGGCGATAGATCGCTGGTACGACAATTGTTCACCAACCTGATTAGTAACGGCATAAAATATCACTCCCTCGATAATCAAGTGGAGATAGTCGTTATGGCATATTCTGAAAACGGTTACAACGGGGTAACGGTCGGTGATAATGGCACTGGCTTTGAGATGGAATATGCCAAAGGTATATTTGAACCTTTTAATCGATTACACCGCACAAAGAATATTAGGGAAATGGCTTAGGGCTGGCTATCTGCAGTATGGCTTGTGAAAAACATGGCTGGAACTTAAAGGCACAAAGTGAGGTTGGAGCTGGAAGTGTTTCCACCATCGAGTTTTCTAACGACTGATTGTTAGAAGCAGCAGAAGTTATCAGTATAGTCAGGTCCGCTTGTTTTGTTTTATCAGTGGGCGAACACAAGTGGTAAGCGTGTAGCGTTATCTTCTCCGTATTTAAATAGTCTATCTTTGAATAAAATTAGAGCCATTGTGAGGTCAGGGTTGGGCAGCTAAGATGATAACAGATCAACTAGCTTTCCAGCGCAGCAATCATCTTCTCAGGATAATCGGTAAACACACCATGCACACCCATCGCTAACAATTGTTTGGCCTCGTCAGGCTCGTTAACGGTAAAACAATACAGCCCCAAGCCAGCTTCGGTAATCTCTACAGCCTGTTGCTCTTTCAGCAAAGGTGCAGCCATGTGTAAGTTGCGGCATTGCAGAAGTTGCGTTTGATGCTGCCAATCATCAGGTATAGCGCCAACGATCAATGCGCGAGCAGCACCGGGCAAGGCATCTCGAGCCACAGCCAAAGCAGCTTTAGAAAAACTTGACAGCACCAGCGGTAAATCCATTGGCCATTGTTCTCTGATAATGTCACAAACTGCTATTGCGGTAGGTGCATCCAACCCGGGTGTTGGCTTTATCTCCAGGTTTAAACCCATTTGCAATTCACTTAAAAGTGAAACAGCGGCGCTGAGTCGTGGCAGTGGCTCATTTTGGTAAGCCGCCATGCCAGTGCTGGCTTTAACCTTGTCTAATTCGTTTGCGCGCATAGCGCAAAGGTATCCGCTTGCGTCAGTGCAGCGGTCCAGCGTGTCATCATGATGTAAGAAGGCAATGTTGTCACTACTGATTGAGGCATCCAGCTCAACACAACGAGCGCCGACTTTATGTGCCAGGGCGATAGCGGCAAGGGTGTTTTCAGGCGCATGGCCCGATGCACCCCTGTGGGCAATGATGCTAGCTAGCAGGGCGGGTTCTGTCATGGGGTGACGGTCTGCGTCTGTTTTTGTGGCTCAGTGTTTTTAACATCAACGGTATATTCGCTGGGCTGAGTGCCGCGGATAAATTCCTGGCGAATTCGTTCGTACTCTTGGAATTCAGCTGAGAACCCTCGCTCGCAAAACTCATTAGGTTCGTTCATGCGGCAGTCTTGTTGTCGCAGGGCTTTATAGGTCATGTGCTTGACATCAACCTGCGCACAGCTTTGTAAAGATGAAGCAATCAGGCAGAACATAAACAAGAGAAATAACTTAATAAGCATAAATAACCGTTGGGCTCTAGTTGTATTAATCCGCGAACAGGTCGTATTCGGGATGATGAGTATAGGAGCGGGTTTTGCGGTTTGCAGAGCTGATTACAGGAAATTTATAAGCCAATTAATACTTGCTGGGTTATGGCGCAATAGCTGAATTTTGCTTGGCGCTGATGACGCATAATAGGCAAAAAAATAGCCACTGGTCGTATCTGTCGTGTTTGATAAACTGTGCCATTCCAGCGGATTAATTGACTCCCATGTTGTTGCCCAAGTACGCAAAAGTTGAGCTCTCGCCAGAATACTGTGCACGCCTGCTTCAAACAGCCCATCTCGCCGCTGATGCAGCATCAGTGCCGACCATGGCAAATTTTCGACGCCCTGTTAAGGTGGAAAACAAAGAAGCGCCGGGTAGCTTTGATCCAGTGACAATTGCAGACCGGCAGGCAGAGCAAGCCGTAAAAGACGTGGTGCTGGGTGAGTTCCCTGAGCATGGATTTTTTGGAGAAGAAAGCGCACGGCAACTTAAAGACAATCAGCCGCTTTGGGTTGTCGACCCTATCGATGGCACACGTGCGTATATTACTGGTGTCCCGTTGTGGGGAACGCTTATTGCGGTTTACGATGGCGCTGAGGTGGTGCTGGGTATGTTGGAGCAACCATTTATGCGCGAACGCTTTGTTGGTATAGGCGCCGGTACGGCGTTTGGCGATGCCCAAGACATGAACGCTGGTTCCCAATTGATTAACCATAGTGGCACTAGTCAGCTATCAACTCGTAGTTCGGTTTCGCTAAGCCAGGCCATTATGCAAACCACATCCCCGGAGTTCTTCAAACAGAAAAAACACCGCGAGGCGTTTGATCGGGTAGAAGATGCTGTTTCCATGGTGCGCTTCGGTGGAGATTGTTATTGCTATGCCTTGCTGGCGATGGGGTTTGTCGATGTGGTTATTGAAACCGGTTTGCAACCATATGACATTGCAGCCCTGATCCCGATAGTAGAAGGCGCTGGCGGGGTTATCTCAACCTGGGATGGTGAGTCTGCAGCATCTGGCGGCTCCGTTGTTGCTTGTGGGAGCCGCCAGTTGCACAATCAAGTGCTTACTTTACTTGCTTAGTAAGCGATCTTTCTTAATGACCGATCTTGGTTGGTTACCGATCTGAGCGGAGCAAAAGACTGGTCTTAACGAATAATCAGCCGGAAGCCGTCATCGTCAGTTCCACCGTTGCCGTCATTCGCCTGTACACGCACAATGAACCTTCCTTCGTTGTCATCGTTTGCTGTACCGAAGATTATTCCTTTTGGACTTATCTGAACACCCGCTGGTAATCCCGATGCAGTAAAGGCAAGGTGATCGTCGTCTCGATCAACAAAGAAAGCCGATACGTCGTATTCGAAATCGTCGCGGACAACTTTATTGTCTATATCATCAACTGTGGGCGCTCGGTTAAAGCCACTTGGGCGAGCGACATTTAAAAAGAAGCCTGCCTCAGTAGTTTCTACAAAGTCTGATACTTCGACGACAACATAGTAGCGGCCACTGTCATCCTCATCTGGAATACCCTGTAATGCGCCATCAATGCTAATCCACACGTTACCCGATTCCGGGAGAGAGTCATCGATCACTGTGTAAGTCAGCTGGTCGCCTTCAGCATCAAAAAAGTAATCTTCTAAAAATGCATAATTGGCTAAACTGGCATTCTCTTCGATGTATGCAGTGATCTCCGGTATTTCGAAATTTAGAATAGGTGCCGAATTAAAGTCGATCACTTTTACGCTGACGGTGGCGGTGCTTTCACTGGTTCCATCAAAAATAGAGTAGGTGAAAAAATCACTGATAGAACCGTTGATGGACAAGGGCGCATTTTGCGCTGGCTCGTACCAAAAACCGCCATCGTTAAAAAGCTCAAAGCTCTCAGCGAATCTGGGCGCCACAACCGGAGTGGTATTGACGGTCAGCGGCTGATTGCGAATATCGTCATCATCTTTGTCGTTAAATAACAGACTGCGTTCATCATCACTAAGCACTAACAGCGATTGTCCGCGTGTCACACTAACAGTATCGTCTACTGCTTCGGGTGCATCATTAATCGGGCTTGCGCACAATGTTTGCGCTCTGTTAATCGTGGTGCCGTTTTCCAGTGTGGTACTAACGTTATAGGCCAGTGCCAACGGTGCACGTAACTGGGGAGTTACAATATCGAACCGAGCAATACCATCGACAATAGACTCACTGATTGTTATTTCGCAAACCGCATCGCGAGCGCATGACACGCCAAGTTCGTTGGTGGCAATAGGTTGCTCGAAGCCATTAAAACCCAGGCAGCTATCGATGTTTCCCTGGCCATCTATTTGGTTCCAGGTCCATTGGCTGATTGCGCTGTCGCTGCCGTCGAATACGACCGTGCGCTGCATGTTCTCGCTAATTGGAAACGAATCTCCATTGTTGAGAATCACTAATGTAGAATCGATTTGTGCAGGTAGCACTGTGACTTGTTTTCCGGTGGAATCAACCCACCCGCAAGCACTGAGTGTCAGCATCAATACAACTGGAATTATTTTTATTATTTTCACGTTGGTCACCGCTGTCCACTTCTTATTGGTGGACTTTGTTAGTGGGTTTGTTTATCTGGTTATCAGCATAGAATTCTGGCGCGATTGCGTCCGTGTTGCCGCTCACATTCCCGCACAGTGTTAAACAGCGTTGATTCTGCTCAATTTTGACAGTTTAAGTGTTGATTGGTGAGCGTTTCGCTACGCCATCGGTTGTTTTAATCGCTAAAAACACGCAGAATTTCCCCATAGGTATTTTTACTGATCTGCATCGTGTTTGCGAGACGCCAAAACTGTGCGTTTGCGCAAATTGCGGTTCGCTGGAGGGTCGGTAGAGATAGATTTGTGTGCCGGTATGGACTAGTTCACACAGGAAGAAATAACGCTCGAAAAATGGGTGCTAATACAGAAAATTTGGAAGGGCCATCAACTGGGCTTGCTTGGGTCACGCTTGCGGCGTCTACCTGTGGGCTGCTGTTAGTGTGTGTCTGGGCGCTGTTTAATCAAGATCAGATACTTAACTTGTCTGGTAGCCAGTCTGCGCCCGCTGTTAACAACGAACTGGTTGCACAGAACCAGCAAATAAGCGCGCCTGATAAACAGCAGCAAGAGCAGCAGCTGGTTGAAAAGAAAGAGATTGTCAGGCAAGAACGCAAGGTTCCGACAGCTCAGAACACCCAATCAGAAAGTGTGGATGAAGACGATCAGCTTGCCCTGCAAGTTGAGGAAGGTAAAGCGTCGGCGTTAACGACGACTGACGCGGCCGCGCGCCAACTAGAACAGGAAAGGCTCGCTACAGATAAGTCCGAAGAGGTCATGGCCGCGCAACAAGCTGAGTTAGAGCGTCTTGCAGATCTTGAGGCCGAGGAACAACGGCTTGCGGTGCAAAAGGCGCAAGAGGAACTGGCTGCGCAAGAAGCTGAGGAAGAACGCCTTGCAGCTAGAAAGGCCGAAGCGGAACAGCTTGCGGCTAAAAAGGTGGAAGAGGAACTGGCCGCGCAAAAAGCCGAGGAAGAACGCCTTGCTGCAATTAAGGCCGAAGCGGAACAGCTTGCGGCTAAAAAGGCGGAAGAGGAACTGGCCGCGCAAAAAGCCGAGGAAGAACGCCTTGCTGCAATTAAGGCCGAAGCGGAACAGCTTGCGGCTCAAAAAGCGGAAGCGGAACTGGCCGCGCTAAAAGCCGAGGAAGAACGATTGGCAGCTCTTAAGGCAGAAGAAGAGAAAGTGGCAGCTGTAATACTGGCAGCGGCGCGAGCCGAAGAAGCACGCCTGGCTGCAGTTAATGCAGAAATAGAGAGACTCGCAGCCGAGCAGGAAACTGCTGCGCAGAAACAAGATGAGGCAGAGGCTGCTGCGACACCATTAGCTGAAGAACAACAACTGGCGGCTCTGGCCTCGCAGGGCGTTAATCCATCGGCTGCTGAGACGGCTTTTGAGCGGGTAAGACGGGAAGAGCTGGCTAGCATCCCGGGGCTCTCTGCCAGGGTTCGTTTTGAGAACACCGATATCGTACTTCGGGATTCAGCTAAGCAGCCTATGGATCGCTTGTTCGAACTGTTGTTCCTGTATTCCGAAACATCAGTGACTGTGCAGGTGTCCAGTAATGAGTTTGAGCTCGATAACAACAATAAACTAATCAGTCGGGAACGTGCTCTGACGTTGGTAAATTACTTAATAGACCGTGGACTGGACGAGGAAAGATTCAGAATACGCGCTTTGGGAAAACAACGATTACCCTTTGACAGCCATCGTGTCACGGTATTCGCAACGGTGATAGACAAGTGATGAGTGCATTAATATGATGAGTGCAATAACAATCAAATTGCTGTTGGTTTTGGTCGCGGTAGCGTTCCTGGGTTTTCTTATAGGCCTTTCTGGTATGCGCTTACATCAGGCTCGCTCTCAAAATAAAACTGTCCGCGCTAAGCAAAACGAGATAAAAAAACTAACATCAGAACGTGAAGCGTTATTGGCAGAGAATGCTAATATAAAGCACGCGCTTGTATCGGAGCAGAAACTTGCCGGATTCACGCGCGAAAAGCAATCGCAATTGGCGGCACAACAGGAAACGCTGCAAGTTCATTCTGGTTTGCAAGAGCAACGAATCAAGAAAATGACCACAGAGTTAAATATCTCAGAAGAAAAGTGTATTCGTTTGCAGCGTGATTTTGCCAGCTTTAAAGCTAATAAACTGCGTGAGGTCAGGATGCTTAAAGTCAGCTCTGACGAATGGTTGGACAATGAAGAGCTTCCGATTTTAAACAAAAAAGTTGATCAAGCGCCTACACAAAATAGTCCCGATAATTCGGAGCGCAGGCCTGCAAGGGGTTCGAGCACAATCAGCGGTTTGAAAGCTGCTGCTGGTGCTAAAGCAGCTGACTTTGGCGTGAATGCGAATAACGCTGTAAAATCTAAATGTGCTGGACAACCAAGCGGTACCCGTCAATCTAACGAGTCAATCGAGTCCGAGGAAGTTTTATCTGATGGTTATCAACCAAGTCTGGACCAAACTCAACCGATCATTGCCAGTGAACTTGATATTCCGTCTTTGGCTGAATCTGAATTGCCTGACTCTGTTGAGGAACTCGAGTTCGAGCTTGCCGAACAAAAAGAAACTGATTAAAGATGGGGCTGAATAAATGAGCGTACGCGTCTCAGGCTTTAAAACTTGTGGGTAAGGCTCACGAGAAGCCTATGTGGCATCAGTTGTTTAAGCTTGATGCCGAAAAACCGCAAAGTCTGCAATCCCAACTAAGAGAGGTGCTGGTTAAAGCCATTCTCGACAACCGCATTCCAGTTGATGTGCCGCTACCTTCATCAAGAGAGCTTTCCAGGCAGCTGGGCGTAGCCCGAAATACGGTAGTCCTGGCGTACCAGCATCTTATAGACGAAAACTATCTGCAAGCACATGAGCGCAGGGGTTACTTTATAAATCCCGATATACTTGATGGTCGTGTCGAGTATATAAAACCAAAGCCAAAACCAATTGAAGTTGATGAGCGTTTTGCCGAAGGTCCTGACGTTAGCATTGATGTGCTTTCACAACGCAATATACATCGTCCGCTCGACTGGCAGCGCTATCCATACCCTTTTATCTATGGTCAGGTCGATTCGTCCTTATTTCCAGTAAACGATTGGCGAGAGGCTTGCCGTTTGTCTTTGCGTGTCGGGGCTATTAGCCAATGGACACACGATCGGACCGATAACGATGATGAACTTTTGGTCGAGCAAATCCATACTCGGGTATTGCCACGTAGGGGCGTGTGGGCAGATCGTGATGAAATACTGATTACCAGCGGCGCGCAAAACGCCTTGTTCCTGATTGCACAGTTGTTGTTGGACAAAGACGCTACTGTGGGTCTTGAAGACCCGTGCTATGTCGATGCCAGAAACATCTTTGGTTTGTTCGGTGGTGAGCGACTCAAATTTCCTGTGGGCGAGTCTGGTGTTATAACCGATGAACGCTTTGCATCGTGCAAGCTGATGTATGTCACGCCAAGTCACCAGTGCCCGACAACCAGAACCATGCCGTTAGATGCGAGGCAAAAACTGCTCGATGAAGCCAATCACCACGATGTGATTATTGTTGAAGATGACTACGAAAGCGAACTGAACTTTGTGGGTAAGCCAACGCCTGCGTTAAAAAGCCTGGATAACAAGCATCGTGTCATTTACGTTGGCAGTTTATCTAAAACGCTGGCGCCGGGATTACGCGTTGGCTTTATGGTCGGCCCTCCGGGATTTATAAAAAAGGCCCGCGCCTTGCGTCGTTTGATGTACCGGCATCCGCCGACCAATAATCAGCGCACCGTTGGTCATTTTCTTGCGCTGGGTCATCATGATTCAGCATTGTTGCGACTGTCTCAGGCGTTTCGACGACGATGGGAAACCATGGATAAAGCGCTGGCATCCCATGTGCCTTTGTCGGCTATTGCACCAGCTTTTGGTGGTTCGTCATTTTGGGTGCAGCTACCGTCAAACATCAGCGCGAAACGGCTCGAGGAGAAGGCTTCTGAGGCTGGAATCGTGATCAATGCCGGTGATAATTACTTTGCTGATCGAGACGGACCCAAGAACTTCTGCAGGCTGGGTTTCTCGTCCATCCCGGAAGATCGTATTGATGAGGGTATTGCCAAACTGGCGGGTATAATCGCAAAGATGTGACCTGGTTTGCCTGCTGGCACAGGCGACTCAAAACCGCTGGCACTATTGAAGCCGCTGGCTAGCGCTACACTACCGGATTACCACGATTCAGTAGGCCTGCCAATGCTTGTCGGTGTCCCAAAAGAAATAAAAAACCACGAATATCGAGTGGGTCTGACACCTACCAGTGTGCGTGAGCTTGTGGCTCACGGCCACCAGGTCTTGGCAGAAACTCACTGTGGATCTGGAATCGGTTGTGATGACGATATCTATCGCCAAGCCGGGGCCGAAGTTGTATCCAGCGCCAAAGAGCTATTCGAACGCAGCGACATGATCGTGAAGGTGAAAGAGCCGCAGGCTGTTGAGCGGGCGATGCTTCGTGAGGGGCAAATTCTCTTTACCTATTTACACCTTGCCGCTGATGAACCCCAAACCACTGATTTGATTAAAAGTGGTGCCGTTTGCATTGCCTACGAAACCGTGACATCCGCGCGAGGCGGATTACCACTGCTGGCGCCTATGTCCAAAGTGGCAGGTCGTATGTCTATTCAGGCCGGTGCGTTTTGCCTTGAACAACCGCATGGCGGCATGGGCATGTTGCTGGGTGGCGTACCAGGTGTGGACCCTGCCAAGGTTGTTATCATTGGTGCCGGTGTGGTGGGTACGCACGCGGCACACATTGCCGTAGGGCAGGGAGCTGATACCTGGGTGATTGATCGAAACCCGGATGTGCTTGAATCTCACTGGGAGCAATTCGGGCGAAGCACCAACAGTGTATTTTCCACAAAAGACTCGCTGGAAAAGCATGTTCTGGAAGCTGACTTGGTTATCGGAGGTGTGTTAATACCCGGGGCTGCCGCACCCAAGCTCATCACCGCAGACATGGTCAAGCGCATGAAACCAGGTTCGGTTATTGTTGATGTTGCCATTGACCAGGGTGGTTGTGCTGAGACCTCAAAAGCCACCACGCACGCAGAGCCTACCTATGTAGTTGATGATGTTGTGCACTACTGTGTGGCTAACATGCCAGGTGGCGTGCCACGTACATCTACATATGCGCTGAATAACGTCACATTGCCACACGTCTTGACCCTGGCTAATCAGGGCTATCAGAAAGCCTTGAAAAATGATGAGCATTTGAGAAACGGCCTGAATGTTCACAAGGGTGTTGTCACTATTGAAGAGGTTGCGCAAGTGTTTGGTCTTGAGTACCAGAGCGCCGAGGATGTGCTGTAACATAAGAATTCCACCAGGACGGTGATCGTTCAGCTTCTATAAATCTGTTTGACCACACGCTTAATCGTATTAAGATTGTGATTGAAATTTAAAAACCGCATTGTTCGATGTTAATGCAAAGTCAATGCAAATCGATTGGAGAGAAACATGGCACGAATGACGCCCAGTGAAGCGTTTGTAGAAACGCTGGTTGCAAATGGGGTTACTGATATTTTTGGCATCATGGGTTCAGCGTTCATGGACGCCATGGATATATTTGCACCTGCCGGTATCCGACTGATTCCAGTGGTTCACGAGCAAGGCGCGGCCCACATGGCTGATGGTTACTCGCGTGCTACTGGTAAACATGGTGTAGTGATCGGTCAAAACGGACCGGGTATCAGTAACTGTGTAACAGCCGTTGCGGCAGCGTATTGGGCGCACAGTCCAGTGGTGATGATCACACCTGAAACAGGCACAACTGGCATCGGGCTTGGTGGTTTCCAGGAAGCCAATCAGCTTCCTATGTTTCAGGAATTTGTTAAATACCAAGGGCATGTCACGCATCCATCGCGTATGGCTGAATACACTGGGCGTTGCTTTGATCGTGCTTTGTCTGAAATGGGCCCAACTCAGCTCAATATTCCTCGGGACTATTTTTACGGTGATATCGATGTAGAAATTCCACAGCCTATGCGTCTTGATCGTGGGCCAGGTGGCGAAAAAGTCTTGGCTGAAGCTGTCGACGTACTGGCGAAAGCAAAATTCCCGGTCATCATTTCAGGTGGCGGTGTGGTTATGGCCGATGCGGTTGATGACTGTGTCGCTCTTGCTGAGCGCTTGGGTGCGCCGGTCGTGAACAGTTATTTACACAACGATTCTTTCCCCGCCAGCCACCCAATGTGGTGTGGGCCGCTTGGTTATCAGGGTTCAAAAGCTGCCATGAAGTTAATGGCAAAAGCCGATGTGGTTATCGCCCTGGGTTCAAGACTCGGACCTTTCGGTACCTTGCCGCAGCACGGCATGGATTACTGGCCGAAGGATGCAAAGATCATTCAGATCGATGCTGATCACAAGATGCTTGGACTAGTTAAGAAAATCTCTGTCGGTATTTGTGGAGACGCTGGCGCAAGTGCTCGTGCGTTAACAACCATGATGGGTGATAAGTCATTGGCTTGTGATGCAACTAAAGCTGAGCGTGCAAAAGAAGTGGCTGCAGAAAAAGCTGCCTGGGAAACTGAACTTGACGAGTGGAAGCACGAGAAAGATGACTTCAGTCAGGACATGATCGCCGAAGCTGAAAAAGAAGATGGCAACTGGTTGGCTCCACGTCAGGTGCTGCGAGAACTTGAAAACGCCATGCCAAAAGATGTCATGGTGTCAACTGACATCGGTAACATTAATTCTGTTGCAAACAGTTATTTGCGTTTTGAACGTCCACGCAGTTTCTTTGCGCCAATGAGTTTTGGTAACTGCGGTTACGCACTGCCAACCATGATCGGTGCTAAATGTGCCGCACCTGAACGACCCGCAGTTGCTTATGCTGGTGATGGTGCCTGGGCCATGAGCATGGTTGAGGTCATGACCGCTGTTCGCCACGATATTCCAGTGACCGCCGTGGTTTATCACAACCGTCAATGGGGTGCTGAGAAAAAGAACCAGGTTGATTTCTACGGTCGACGCTTTGTCGCTGGTGAGCTCGACAGCCCTAGCTTTGCTGAGATTGGCCGTTCAATGGGTGCTGAAGGTGTCACTGTCGATGAGATGGGTGATGTTGGCTCAGCACTGAAAAAGGCCATTGATGCGCAAATGAACGATGGTAAAACCACTGTCGTGGAAATCATGTGTAACCGCGAACTGGGCGACCCGTTCCGACGTGATGCTTTGTCAAAACCAGTGCGTCACTTGGCCAAGTACAAAGACTATGTATAAAGCTTGTATTGAGACAGCCAAGGCTGTTTAAAGCTTAATATAGCAGGTGTAAACCGCCGCCATGCTAGTTGAACTGATGTTATTATCAGGTCAACAAGTAACTTTAAAAAGGTAGACAGCGATGGCGACGGTTTCATTCATTGGTTTAGGTGTTATGGGGTACCCAATGGCTGGGTACCTTGCCAAAGGCGGACACACCGTCCGTGTCTACAACAGAACAAAATCAAAAGCTGATCAGTGGGTTGAAGAGCACGGTTGCGCGGCTTTTGATACTCCCGCAGCCTGTGCAGAATCTTCTGAAGTTGTTTTCGCCTGTGTGGGTAATGATGATGATTTGCGCGCTGTCACTATCGGTGACAACGGAGCGTTTGCTGCCATGCAAAAAGGCGCGATTTTTTGTGATCATACAACCGCGTCTGCCGAAGTAGCCCGAGAGCTTTATGCAATTGCAAGCGAGCGCGGTGTGGACTTTTTGGACGCGCCTGTTTCAGGCGGGCAAGCTGGTGCTGAAAACGGTGCGCTCACTGTCATGGTTGGGGGCGATGAAGCCACCTATGATAAAGCAGAGCCACTCATAGAGTTGTTTAGTAAGTCAGTCAGGCTGATGGGTGATAGTGGTTCAGGCCAGCTGACCAAAATGGTTAATCAAATTTGTATCGCAGGCTTGGTTCAGGGTCTTGCTGAAGGCCTGCACTTTGGTGAAGCGGCGGGTCTTGATTGTCGTAAAGTGATTGATGTTATTTCTAAAGGTGCGGCGCAATCATGGCAAATGGAAAATCGATATGAAACCATGCTCGATCGAAAATTTGATCATGGATTCGCGGTTGACTGGATGCGCAAAGATTTAGGCATCGTGCTCGACGAAGCCAATCGAAATAACACCAGCCTGCCAGTCACTGCTTTGGTTAATCAGTTTTACGCTGATGTTCAAGCACTTGGCGGGCAACGCTGGGACACCAGTAGCCTGTTGGCCCGATTGCCAGACAGGCGCAAGAAGGGCTGATTTGAAGCTGCTGTGGGGCCTTCTCCCCACAGGGGCATTGTGGGGCGTCCGGTGGGTTTGGGTGTGTAATTTTTGCTATTAAGCCGGGGCATTTCAACGTATCGCATACCTTGGGCCATATTTTGCTTGATTAGGCTGTCTTTCTAATCAGAGCATCATGATATGCGCGTCCTCCCATTAATGTGCTTTCTACTTCCATTTCTCTATTCTGGGACGCTTCAGGCGCAAACCGATGCCAATCAAGCATGGCAATCGGTCGTCACCGCCGATGGCAGTACCGCTCAGGCTCGGCACGAGTCTGCTGCAATTGAAGTAGACGGGAAGCTTTATTTAATTGGCGGTCGTGCGCTTCGAGAAGTGCAAGTTTATGATCCGGCGACCTCCACTTGGACGAACCTTGGTCAAACACCGCTAGAGATACATCACTTTCAACCTGTCGCAATAGGTCAGAAAATTTACCTGATCGGTGGTTTGTCTTGTTGTTATCCATCCGAAGACATTATTGCCGACATACATGTTTTTGACACACAGTTAAATACCTGGTCTATAGCTGGCGAGATGCCTGCTTCGCGTGCAAGAGGAAGTGCTGGAGCTGTTGTTTATAACAACAAGATTTATGTGTTAGGTGGAAATACACTTGGCCATTCTGGTGGTGCTGTTGCCTGGTTCGATGAGTATGACCCGGCAACACAGCAATGGATTGTGTTACCTGACGCACCCAATGCGCGAGACCACTTTGGTGCTGTATTAATTGGTGATTATCTGGTTGCGGCAGCAGGCCGTCAAACCAGTCAGCCAAACCCTTTTATTAACGCTGTGCTTAAAACAGATGTTTATGATTTTGTAGAAAATCAATGGGTCACCGCAGGTGATATTCCCACAGCCCGGGCGGGTGCTTTATCGGTTGCTGCCGGTGATGAGGTCATCATAGCTGGTGGCGAAATCAACACGTCCACCACTGCACTAGCCACGGTTGAAGCCATGAATATCTACACCGGTGAATGGCGTGCGCTGCAGCCGATGCTGCTGGGACGACACAGTGGTGGTGGCGCTATCCTTGATGGCCGTTTTCATGTAACTGCTGGTAGTTTGAATACCGGTGGTGCACCTGAAACTGATACACACGAAGCGCTGCAAATAGACGACACCACAAGTGTTGATTTTGACTCGGATGGTTTAACCAATACGGACGAGCTTCGCTTGTATGGAACACACCCGGCTAAACCGGATACAGATGCCGATGGCATTATCGATTCGGTTGAAATTCAGATGGGCCTGAATCCGCTTGATGCAGATACTGATGGTGATGGGGTGCCTGATGGCGATGAAGAAGTTGAGTCTGAAGAACAGCCGACAACACAAACACCAGTTGATATGTCGACTGAAGAACCCCCTGAACAAACCGCAGAGGGAACAGGTCAGGATAATGCCGGCATGGTTACATCGAGTGGTGGAAATGTTTCTATCTTGTTACTTGTTGCACTACTAGTCGGAAGTTTGTCGCGAATAAGATTACCGTTGCGTCAAATATTCGTCGAAAAGTAAGTTTAATTTGGTTTGTTATTGAAATTATATGTTGGTCATAAGACAATTGCGCGGTTAGTAAGTTGAACCTAGTCAACACAATCCGGAGCGTAGTCTGTGAACAAATCTTTTTTAGCTGTCTTTGTCGCGTTTGGCACCAGCATGCTCACATTGGCATCTGTGCACGCGCAGCAAACGGACAACACTCAAACCTTACCTGATGCCAAGCCGGGCGAGTGTTACGCGAAGGTCGTGACGCCTGCAAAGTTCGCCACCCGGACGGAAGAGGTGGTTGTTCAAGAGGCTAGCGAACGCGTAAACACAGTACCAGCCAAATTTGAAACCAGCGAGCAGACTGTTGTGGTACGAGAAGCCAGCCGTCGCATCACGGTTGTGCCTGCAACCTACGGTGAAGAATTTGAGCAAATCGTTGTTCGCCCTGCTGAAACCAACTGGATATTATCGGGTTCAGGCAGCGCGCCTGCTAGTCCCGGTGCTTTAGAAGGCATTGTGCGTTCGGGCATCGAGCTCTCCAGCGTTGAACCGGGTAGTTGTTTTCGAGAGTACTTCACTGCGGCTGAGTATAAAACTGAAACGACTCAGGTCCTGAAAAAAGAAGGTGGCGAGACAATCGCTGCACTACCTGCTCAATATGAAACAGTCGAAGAGCGCATCGTGGTTAAAGAGGCTTTCACCAGAACCATCGATATTCCGGCTACCTACAGAACCGAAAGCGAGTCTGTTTTGGTTGAACCTGCTCGAAGCGTCTGGAAGAAAGGCCGCGGTCCGATAGAAAAAATCGATAACCTGACCGGTGACATCATGTGTTTGGTTGAAGTGCCGGCACGTTACGAAACACTGACAAAGACAGTTTTGGATAAGCCCGCTTCAAGTAAAGCCGTTGAGGTTCCAGCGGTCTATGAAAATGTGAAGGTCCAGCGTTTGGTTAAACCTGCAAGTGAAAGTCGCCAAGTGATCGAACCTGAGTACGACACAATCTCCACCAGAATCAAAGTATCGGATGCGGGTTTCTTTTGGCTAAAAAAGGGCGAATCGGCTAATGAAAGTGCAAAGGCCAGCGGTAGAGAGGTGTGCTTGATTGAACGTAAAGCCGAAACACGTACAGTCAAGAAGCAAGTGATTAAAACACCTGCCTCAACCAGCATTGTTGAGATTCCTGCAAAGTATGAGACCGTCAAAATTAATCGCTTGGTTTCACCAGCGACCGAGACGCGCACACCGATTCCTGCGAAAACCAAAACAGTGACTCGTCAGGTTCAAATTGAGCCATCTAAACTTGAGTGGCGTCAAATTCTGTGTGAAACGAACACTACACCTAAACTAATTACATCTATTCAGCGAGCCCTGAAACGTGAAGGGTACGACCCGGGTCCCATTGATGGTGTTATTGGTGACGATACTCTGGAGGCGATTGAAGAGTATCAGCTGAAGAACAAGCTTGATCGTGGTGGCTTGACTTACGAGACTTTGAAAGCCTTGAAAGTCCAGGGCTAGCTGTACACAGCCTTTCAGCCACAAGAAACAAAGGCGGCGCAGGTTTCCTGCTCCGCCTTTATTTTTCGCCCAAAATTAATGGGGACGGAGAAAATTAATGGGGACGGAGGGATTTAATATTGTCCACAAGTTCCTTGTGGACAATATTAAATCCCTCCGTCCCCATTAATTTTCTCCGTCCCCATTAACCCATTAATACTTGACCACCTTTGTAGCGTTTGGTTTTTAGCGGGAGGTGGTTGCTTTGATAGCTGCGTCGATCAAATAATCGGGTAGTAAAAGTTGCAGACAGTCGGGTTTGTTCTGAGCCCAGAGAGCAAATAACTCGTCGGTTGGTGGGGTCCATAACCAAGCAACAAGGGTGACGAATACAATAAGGCAACTGGCCGCTATCCTTTGCATGTCCAGTATTTTGAGCGCGCTGCCAAACGAACGCTTTATGCGTGCGCCCATAAAATCGACGCTATAGATCTCATCGAGCGTTAAATGGATAAGCACACCGACAAACACAAAGCCTGATAACAACCAACTGGTATCGCTGGGTAAGTGTAAGACGTGCTCGCCCACAACCGCTGTGAGTACGGCGAACATAAAGGCGGCAACAATGGAATGAAGTGAGCCACGATGTACGGTAAATTGATGAAACAGTCCCCATACAGGAAAACGCACCAGTAGAAAAATAGTGATCGCCAGCACCCACAGTTCCAATACGGCAAAATCATCCAGTCGGGCGAACATCCAGGCAACGGCTGCGATAGCGCCGAACACTGAAAACAGTATTTTGCTGGGAACTGAGTACTTAAGGTCTATGTCGGGTAAAACACCGCCGATGGTGCCTCCCATACTGAGTAACAATGCGGTGGAAACTGGCAGATTCAGTAGCTTTGTGCAAACGGTTGCACCAAAACTGGCCACAGCGGCCGCTGCGAAAACGTGTGTGTTAAAGTTTGCCATAGGCCTGTCCTGCGATTTGCGCAGATTGTAGCCGTAAACAACTCGAAGAGGTCAAAGGTGTTGGTAACATTCAAAACGACTGCGTACGCAGACATTACTATGTTTGGTGACGCAGCTGAAGCTTTGTTAAAGCTAATGGGGCAAAGCGGTAATGTGCCGGGTGCACTTATGGCCGACAATGTGGCTGATGCCATTGCAAAATTGAAAAGCAGTCTTGCTGATCAACCAATAGACAACGGCGAAGCCGCCTTTTCTGATGACGATGATAAAACCAGTCGGGTCGCATTAGCAACGCGTGCGGTGCCTTTGCTGGAGTTGTTGGAAGCCGCCGCCGCATCTGGTGCCAACGTTGTGTGGGACACCTGAGTTACGCTTTTACATCAGCGACGTTTTCAAAATGTGACGTTAGCAAAAGTCGCGACAATAATATTGCTAACGCACAGTCGCTAACACGTCTCGTTTATAAACCAGTAAGCCAGATACTCGCCAAGCCCGAAACTCTTAAGCCCTAAAAAAGCCTAAGTCTTTTTGCGTAAAGTTAGCAAGATCTGGAAGCGCTTGTTGTAAAGCAGCTTCATCCACACCCATCCAGCGGGCGAGAGTGGCTGCGTATTGATTAACTGAAATCTGTGGTATCAGGCGTCCGGCAAAGTTACCGTCGCGATCACCGGCGTCGTCCGGGTTGTTAAAGTCTGCATAACTGGGCATTTGGCCAAACACCTGACCACCAGCAACAGCATCACCAAAAACAAAGTTATGTCCGCCCCAGCCGTGGTCTGTACCATTACCATTGCTGGTCAGCGTGCGCCCAAAGTCAGATGCGGTGAAGCTGGTTACCGACGACGACTGATTAATATCATCAATGGTGAATTGGAACGCCGTGATTGCCTCATTGAATTCCTGGAACAAGGCAGGTAAGCGTTCGTTTTGATCTGAATGTGTATCCCAACCACCCATTAATACAAAAAAGACTTGCTGGTTCATGCCAAGCTGTTCGCGCGAGGCAATTAGTCGTGCGACCAGATGCAATTGCGATGCAAGTTTATTTCTGCCGTCGTACTGCATTTGAGAAAGTGGGTTATCCAGTAGTGCTGTGTGCAATGCAGCTGTGGAGCTTGTGGCACGTGATACGGCACTGGAGACCTCGTTGAGCATCGCGGCGTCACGGGCATCCTGTCCTTGCGCAATCAGACTCTCAAGCGTGGGGCCAATACGGTTTAAGCGAGAGCCTGGAATCCAGTCAGACAGATTGTCGTATCCGTACATGCGCTCTACAGCGACATCCGCATTTAAACTGATGTAATTATTGTTGGCCGAGGTGAGCCAGTCGGCATTGCCAGCAATCGAAAAAGAGGGTGCAATGCTGATATTGCCATTGCAGTTAGCGGCATGATCGCCAATAGCGCCACCCCAGCCAAAGGAATTGCTCCCACTGACAATGCCAGCTCCGGTTTGCCAAAGTTTTTGCTGCGTATTGTGGGCAAACAAAGATTCGGGTAAGAAATTAGTATTCAGGTAATCAGCTTTGGATGTTGGACGTAATAAAGTGCCCGTATTAGCAACAACGGCCAGCCGATTTTGCGTGTATAAATCTGACAGACCCGGAAGCAATTCATTAAAACCAAAGCGTCCCTGAGCAGCATCATTGACTTCAAGCAAAGTGGTGTCATCAACTGCTAACTCACCGCGTGTTTGCCGATAGGTATTGTAGTCGCCGTCGCCCGGTACAAACATATTGAACGAGTCTGCCCCGCCAGCCAGAAAAATACACACCAACGATTTACCCGTGCTGCATACCGCTGCTTGTGCATGTGCTTGCTGGCCACCTGCCATCAGGGATACGCCACTGGCCAGGGGTAGTGCGGCCAGTTGCTTTAACATTTTTCGCCTATTGCGATCTACAGAGCTTCTCATGATATTTTTCTCTTTGTACCGCTGAGCTTTTGGCTCTTTTTACTGCGGGAAGGTGTCGCTAAAAGTAATTGCACAATGTCTAGTGAAATGCCTGGTGACATGCTCAGCGCTGAATGTTAAACGCTGGTGACACCATAACCATAAACAAAGTGTCCTGAACTCTTGCGAATCGACCGTCGTTGTTATTGGGCAAGGTTTGCATATAGTCGAACATCGTTACACGCATGCTGTCGGGCATGTCACCGGCAAAGAAAATCAGGTTGTACCAATCCAGCAGGTCATCCGGGTTACTCGAAAGCGTGGCCAGATTTTCAAAGTCCGTTAGCGTGACTCTTGGGTTGTCATCATTTAGGTTGGCGCGGTTGTGAAACCGATAAATCATGTGATGATAATTTATATGGGTTGCGGCAATAAATGCCTCCGACATGTTTTGCATCTCGGGCGATAGCAAGTCGCCTCCTGGTCTGAGCTTGTTGTCGGGTAAGTAAAAATTAAACACGCTCCTGGACTTCATAACGGCCTGACCACCCATTTCGTCAAGTCGATTGGTGCTGAAGTCGGCCGTTCTGTGAATGCCGTTGGCTTGGGGGCCCGGGTAGGCTTCGAGTGCGCGCCAGTAGTGTGCAAGTTTGATATTTGGTTCGCGAATTTTGCCGAAGTCAGGGTTAACAGCCACACCTTGCTGCGCTTCGTTATCCAGCAATATAGCTTTAATGACTGCCTCTAAATCACCTCGCACACCACTGCCGTTATTTGCGAATACGGCATTGACGCGGCCAACATAAGCCGGCGATGGATTACTGGTAACCAGACGCTGGATCAATTGCTTGGATATAAAAGGACCGACATTTGAATGGTTGAATATAATATCTAAAGCACGTTGCATGTCCTGGGCTGTGCTTAGTCCTGCTGGTACAACCTGACCGTTAAGCAAAGTCTTACTACCAGTGTCATGAAACTCTTCAACCGGCACCATGCGACCTTGAAACGCATCGCTAACCAGATTGGTGTCGCCCCAGTAGCGTGAAACCGGATATTCCCAACCGGTGAAAACGCGCGCGAACTCTTCAATGGTTTGCTGGTTGTAGGTTGGAGTCGGGTTGGATGGATTAATCACTTGACCCTGGTTGTCTAATTGAAACAAGCCAACCGAAAATAGTTGCAGAACTTCACGAGCAAAGTTCTCGTCGGGTCGGATGTTTTCCTCGAAATTGGCTTTCTCATTTCGAACCATCCCAAGGTAGACACCCATGACGGGATGCAGAGCAACGTCTTCCAGCAGTGTTCTCAAATTACCAAATGCGTTACGCGAGAGCATGTCGTAGTAGTCGCTCATGCCATATTGCGCATTAGCCAGGGCTCGGTCCTGATCGGATACCACAAAGATTTGGCTTAGTGCAAAGGCCACACGCTGGCGTAGTTGGTCAGGTTCGTCGAGCACGTTGTTTATCCAGACTTCGTGTCGCGGCTCACGCCGACTGCCGTTACTGTTTTCCAGTGTGTATGGCAGTGTAAGTGATACCGGTAAATTGATCTGAGCATCAATCCACGCAGTTTTGGAACTGAATGTTCGAAATTCAGCGATGCTTTGTTCGCTGGCGCCAAAGGTGGCCTGATTCAAAAAGCGCGCGGCGTCCACATCGGCTGCGTCAAGGTTTGAAGCTGCGGTAGTGGCGATTGGGTCGCCAGTGCCGGTCACAACTTCTTCACCACCTGTGCCACCGGTGTTTGTGCCACCCGTTGTACCTGTACCAGCCGAGCCAGTTGTGGTGCCTGTACCAGCCGACCCGGTTGCGGTGCCTGAGTTTTGAGCATTGCCAGTGGTTGAGCCATCGCCCACCACAACACCGCTGTCGTTACAGGATGCCAGTAGCAGAGCTGCTGCGAGTATTATTGATAATCTAGTCATGTCCGTATTTTACGTTGAGAACCCGCTTTCGAATAGATTGAAAGGCCGTTTGAATCAGAACGGTAATTTATCAATTCTTAGCGGCATGTTTAGTGAAAAACGCCCAATACACAACACGTTAGCACCGCTAAGTGACTGCATTGTGTGTAAGTTGTGGCTCTGTTCACATTCGCTTAATTGTTAATTATCGTGCCTGATAGACAGTGTGGTTGCGCTCCAGCTTCTGTAGACTCATAACTCTACCGAGAAGAACGTAATTTCAGGCGAATAATGAACGTCAAAAAACGATCAGTTTGTCCCCACGATTGCCCCAGCACCTGTTCGCTCGACGTTGAAATACTTGACGAACGCACCATTGGCAAAGTCTACGGTACCAAATCGCACAGCTACACAGCGGGTGTCATTTGCGCAAAAGTATCGCGTTATGCTGAACGAGTTCATCACCCCGATCGCCTCATGTATCCGCTGAAGCGGGTGGGTAAGCGAGGTGTGGGTAAGTCAGAGTACGAGCGCATAAGCTGGGATGAAGCGCTCGATACCATAACAACTCAATTTCAACAAATTATTGAGCGGGACGGAGCTCAGGCAATCTGGCCGTATCACTATGCAGGCACTATGGGCTGGGTGCAGCGTGATGGTTTAGATCGCTTACGTCACTGTCTTGGTACTTCACGTCAACATTCTACTTTTTGTACCACTCTGGCTGATGCTGGTTGGAAAGCCGGTACAGGCAGCAAGCGTGGGTCCGATGCCCGCCTGATGCATCAGAGTGAGCTGGTGGTTATTTGGGGTGGCAACCCAGTGAGCACGCAAGTTAATGTCATGCATCATTTGGCACAAGCCAAAAGGCAATCAAGTGCCAAGCTTGTTGTTATCGATCCGTATAAAACTAAAACGGCCGCAAAAGCCGATACCCATTTAATGCTAAAGCCGGGTACCGATGCAGCGCTTGCCTGTGCTGTGGTCAATGTACTGTTAAGCGAAGGCTTGGCTGATCGTGATTACATGGCCAAACACACGGACTTTAACAGTGACATAGAAAATCACTATGCCACTCGTACTCCAGCATGGGCAGCAAAAATCACTGGTTTAAGTGAAGATGAAATAGTCTCGTTTGCCAGACTCTATGGCAGCACAAAAAAAAGCTTTATGCGATTAGGGTTTGGTTTTTCTCGCTCTAGAAATGGTGCTACCAATATGCACGCGGCTACTTGTTTACCGGCTGTTACAGGTGCCTGGCAGGAAGAGGGCGGCGGTGCCTTGTACAATCAGAGTGATATATACAAACTGAATAAGACGCTCATTTGTGCAACCGATGTACCCCACGAACACACTCGGGTGCTTGATCAATCGCGTATTGGTCCTGTTCTTTGTGGCAACAAAGCCGACCTACAGGATGGTCCTGAAGTGAAGGCGCTGTTTATTCAGAACACCAACCCGGCGGTGGTCGCGCCAGATACCAATCAAGTTCTTAAAGGTTTGGCACGCGATGATTTATTCACTGTGGTACACGAACAGTTTATGACTGATACAGCCTGTTGGGCTGATGTGGTTTTACCGGCAACCATGTTTCTTGAGCATGATGATTTATACACAGCCAGTGGTCATACACACATCCAACTGGGTCCCAAGCTAATTGAAGTGCCGGGGGAATGCCGAAGTAATCATGATGTATTAGTAGCTTTATTCAAGCGGTTGGAATTGACTCACCCGACTAACGAAATGAGTGAGCGAGCCATCATTGATGCAACCTTGAAAGCCAGTGATTTACAAGGCATTGATGAACTGGAAAAAACTGGTAGTGTGGATTGCGCTTCGGAGTTTTCCACAGCGAATTTTATCGATGGGTTTGATACCCACAATCAGCTGTTTCATTTTGCCCCTGACTGGTCAGTGCAAGGCAGGCACACAGACAGTATGCCCGAATTGCCAGATCATTGGGATGTGATCGACAGGGCCAGCGAGCAGTACCCGATGCGATTGGTGACAGCACCTGCCAGGCAATTTTTAAACACCAGTTTTACTGAAACACCCACTTCGGTCCGAATGGAGAAGCAGCCTTATGTGCTGGTCCATCCGGAAGACCTGCAGCGTTCCGGGCTTGTGGATACGCAGATGGTGACCCTTGGAAACGATCTGGGTCAGGTGCATATTGAAGCCAAACTATTTGAAGGCGTGCAAGTGGGTACGGTCGTGGTCGAAAGCCTGTGGCCTAATCATCGATTTATTGGTGGTGTGGGTATCAATGCACTGATCAGTGCTGAGGCGGGTAAGCCAAACGGCGGTGCGGTTTTTCATGATTCTGCTGTGTGGATTAAGGCGTATGACGCCTGATACGTGGTTTATATCAAAACCCTGACTTATTGATAGATTCAACCATCAGTTGCGCCTGAATCGCAGCTGGCATTCAGGTGTTATTTGTACTGTGGTTCTGGCTGTCTGGGAACTTAAGTTTTATAGATGGAACTAAAGCAAGGTGTCAATTTATAAACTGAGATCCATCTCCATGGCTACACAATTTTTGAAACTTTCTATCGTTATACTGGCCCTGTGCTTTAACGTAATTGCACAAGCTGCTGAGCCTGTGTCCAAATCGCGTTTTAAAGGGGTCGCTATTGGTGGACACGATAGTGTTGCCTATCCCACGCTTGAACGTGCGCCTTAGGAAAAAGCTGTTAAAGGTAAAAACTCATTTGTCGTAAATTACAAAGGCGCCAAGTGGAATTTCGCTAATCAGCAAAGCGCTGATAAATTTGCTGCTGAGCCGGAAAGATTTACACCTGCGTATAACGGATTCTGCGCCAATGCGCTGAGCCTGGGCAATGGCCTTGTGCGAACCGATGGTACTCACTGGGAAATATTCGAAGACAAGCTGTATCTTTTTTATGCGGCTGAAGGTCGTGATCGCTGGATGGATGGCAATTGGGAAACTTATAAGGTTGACGCAGACGCTGCCTGGACTACGCATTCGAAATAACGCGGCACGAAATATTATGACGAACGTGTAGGTTCGCGAAGATATTAATAAGGCGTGGATACTAGTAAAGTGTAGGTATTAATAGGGCATGGATATAAGTAAGTAGTATTTATTTAATAAGTTGTAGAACTTAATACGGTGTAATTACTTAATGTAGACTGGTTGTAAATCTATACCTCCAAATAATTTCAGATGGAACTGCCAATAGAAATACTCTTACTGCTTTTCTTAGCAGCGGTCATTGCCGGATGGGTAGATGCAGTTGCAGGTGGGGGCGGTATGATTACAGTTCCTGCGCTTATGCTGGTTGGTTTTTCGCCGACAACTGCCATTGCAACCAATAAATTGCAAGGTACATTTGGTACGTTTACAGCCGCCCTGTATTGTTTTCAACAAGGCGCGGTTTCAATTAAAAAACATCTATTCTCTTTGTTACTGGTTTGCATTGGTGCTGTACTCGGTGGCATAGTTCTTACGTTGGTTGACGTGGCAGTCCTCAGCTATCTCGTTCCAATACTCCTGATTTTAACCGGGCTTTATTTTTTGATTTTTGCAAAAAATCTAGACGAGAATCGAGAGCCACGGGTATCTGGCCGAATTTTCAGTATAACTGCAGCCCCTACTCTTGGGTTTTATGATGGCTTCTTTGGTCCGGGAACGGGTTCTTTTTTTGCCACGGCATTTGTCACTTTGCGTGGCTATGCAATTAGTGCAGCCACAGCTCACGCAAAGCTGTTTAACTTTGCCAGTAACTTTGCAGCCTTGGTTTATTTTGTGTTTTTTGGACAGATTGCCTGGCTCGCAGGTGGGGTGATGATCAGCGGACAAATTGTGGGTTCGTATTTGGGTGCCAAAGTTGCCTTACGGGCAGGATCCAAATTGATTCGACCCTTAACGATTGTGGTTTGCTTTGCCATGTGTTTTCGCACACTTTGGGAACTATGGATGAGCGGGGCTTAGTATTCCCGGAGCCAATCCAAAAACTCCAGCATTTTCGCTGTACTAGAGAATACATAGGTTGTGAAATAGTCGATGGGTCCTCGGAAAGCTACCGGAAGCGGTTCGTCCTGGGGAGATGATCATATTTATTTGTTGTTATTGAATCACCAACTGTAAATTGATTAACAGACGGCGCTTTTATTCCGGCGTGTTGTACTGGAGTGCTTTACCAGCATATCGCTAGTCGTTATTAGTGGCTTTTCTTTTAGATCGAATTTCACGTAACCACAGCAAGCATAAGGTGATAAACGTAAGTGGAATGACAAAACTAAGCATCGCAAAGTGCATCAGTTCTACAGATTCTTGAGAATGCGATGCCATTATCAGGTATGTTGTGTACGCAATGTAGAAAGAGAAAAAAAGCAAACCTTCCCAGCGAGCAATCAAATGTCCAGTGGCAAAAATTGGCAGGCAAGCAACAGTGGTGGCCAGCATTACGGGCATGTCAAAGTGAATAAGGGCCATATCAACGTCTAGTCCAGATGGTGCAATAATCGCCGCAGCCCCAGTCACAACCAGTATATTAAATAGACAACTACCAACGACGTTGCCTACCGCCATATCGCGCAAACCTCGCATTGCTGCTGCTACTGTCGTTGCAATTTCCGGTAGTGATGTACCGATGGATATAACCGTTAATCCAATGAGAAGCTCACTGACACCCAGCCATTGAGCTATGGCAACAGCACTCTTCACTAGAAAGTCAGCTCCCAGCACCAGCATGGCAAGACCTGCAAATACCAGTAGGCAAGACAGGGCCACGTGGCGTTCAGCGGGAACATCTTCGGGCCCGTTTGTCGCCGACTCCTGCTTGGTGCTGAATATGGCGTATACGGTGTATACAATACTGCCGGCGAACAGAACAGAGCCTTCGATCGTGCTAATTGTGCCGTTAAAGGCAAAGCCGAACAGCAGCAACGATACTGCTAGTAATATAGGGATTTCCTTGCGGATCAGCCTGCTGTCGACGATTAATGGCGTTATCATCGCAGCCAGCCCAAGTACCAGCAAAATATTCAGTATGTTGCTGCCGACCACATTGCCTAAGGCGATATCGGGTTGCCCAGCCAGCGCGGATTGCACAGCAACAGCCAGCTCTGGTGCGCTGGTACCAAATGCAACGACGGTTAAACCGATGATGATCGGCGGGATACCAAAGCGGGCAGCCAATTCAGCAGCGCCTTTTACCATGAGTTCAGCGCCAAGTACTAGCAGAACGAACCCGAGCAGGGCCTGGCCGATGATGTATAAATCCATAATGCGCAGTGTGATGTATTGAAGCTTAGTATCTGGCTAAAGCATAGACTATAGTGGTTTGCAGCAAGCCCAAAACAAGGGCGTTTAAGTGTTTATGGCCTTGCTGACACGAAATACATGTCCGTCAGGATGCCTTATATGCATTTCGGTTACGTTCCATGGCATTGGAGTTAACGGAAACACAATCTCGATGCCGTGCTTTGCACATGAATCATTAACCACATCAATGTCGTCAACCCATAAAGACATCCAGACGCCTTTGTCGCCTGTTTCGCCACCTTCAGCATTAAACGTTTGAGTGTTAGGTCCTTTGCCACGACCACCTTGAGCGCCTTCACAAAGAAAAATCTCTACCTCACCTGAACAAACGCCGCCAAAGCCAACCGGGTCTCCCCATTCAAAGCTCTTTTCCCATCCCAGCTTTTTAAACCAGGTAAAGCTGGCCTGTATGTCTGATACGTTTAAAATTGGGGTGAGGGCTTTAACAAACATGATTAGTTTTGTGTACTAATTTTTTACATCCACTGGCACAGAATACATAACAAATTCTGATTGAGCCACATAAGTGTCGTACAGCTTTTTGGCAGTGAGGTTGCTGTCCTGGGTTAGCCAGCGTACGTTCTCTATACCGTTGGTTTGTGCAAATGTGATGATGTGATCAATCAAAGCTCGGCCAGTTCCGGAGCCGCGTTGCTCAGGATTGACGAATAAGTCGCTTAAATAACACACCTTCGCGCCCGCCAGGGAACGGTGCATTAATTGGTATTGCACAAATCCAATAGTCTTTGAATCGTTGTCTATTGCAAGGTCACACCAGAAAGATTCGTTAGGATCGAAAATCCAATCCCAAGCGTGTTTTTTGGCATCCACCGATGGTGTGACCTTATAAAATTCAGCATAGTTATCGACCAGCTGTTCCCAGTCTGTTCGATCACTTTCCTCTACAGCCCGAATCCGTACATGCATGTCATTGACCTCCTACCGACAACAAAAGCGCGAATAATAAAGGGTCATTAACGGGGTCACATTAACGGGGTCAGGTCTTTGATTTTGCACATTAACGGGGTCAGGTCTTTGATTTTGGAGACATTAACGCTTAAACGGAGTCAGGTCCTTAATGTCTCCAAAATCAAAGACCTGACCCCGTTAAATAAATGACCTGACCCCGTTAAATAAATGACCTGACCCCGTTAAATAAATGACCTGACCCCGTTAAATGACCCCGTTAAAATGACTTAAATTAAATCCCTCCGTCCCCTTTATTACATTAGCCTTTAGTTGCGCCTAGTGTCAGGCCTGCAATAAAGTGTTTTTGCATAATGAAAAACATAAAGACCGGTGGTACTGCCGCTAGAAGAGAAGCTGCGGAGACAAGGTGCCATTGTTGTACAAATTCTCCATTGAGTGTTCGTACACCCACAGTGATAGGCAAGCTAGCGTCGTCCTGTATAAGTACGGTTGCCCAGAAGAAATCGTTCCAGATAAAGGTAAAGATCAGCACGCAAAGCGCGGCAATTGCAGGCTTAACCAGCGGTAATACCAAGTGCCAGAAAATCCGGAACTCGCCTACGCCTTCCAGCCTAGCTGATTCAATTAGTTCAAAGGGCAGTGCTTTCATGAAGTTGCGCATAAATAATGTGCAAAAACCGGTTTGGAATGCAGCATGAAACATCACAAGCCCCGGCACTGTATTCATGATCTCCATTTTTACGGAGATGTCGACCACAGGTAACATCAAAATCTGAAACGGAACAAAGTTACCGGCAATAAACAAAAAGAACAATGGTAGTGCCCACTTGAAGCGATAAATAGCCAGTGCATAGCCCGTCATGCAGGCCAGCGCAACAGACAAAAGCATGGTTGGCACGGCAATCATCAGCGTGTTCAGTAAATATTTTAGTGCATCGGTTTTGGCGAATACTTCGGCATAGTTTTGAAACATTTGAAAGCTACTGGGAATACCAAACACATTACCCGTTGCAATATCAGATGCAGGACGCACCGATGTCATGAAGATGGCCAGTAAAGGCAGCAACCAGAGGACTAACGCTATTGGTAAGGCCAGCTTGTAGGCTAACTGAGCACCGGTTGAATAATTCTTAATTGGCTTGGGGAACATTATCCTGCCTCCTTTTCATCTTGATACATACGCCAGAGGAAATAACTTATGTACACCAGCATTATCAGGAATAGTACAGTCGCTATTGCAGACCCATATCCATAACGGCCCACGCCTTCACCGACTGCCTGGTCGTACATGTAGTAAGCCAACACGTTGGTTGAACCGAACGGGCCACCCTGGGTCATCGTGGCAATCATGTCGAATGAGCGCAGTGCACCAATGACGGTGACCACAACAGCAATAAAAGTCGCAGGCTTAAGTTGTGGCAGAACGACGTACCAAAGCATTTTCCAACCCTTTGCACCATCTAGTTGGCCCGCTTCTATTTGATCGGGGGATACATTGTTTAGTCCTGTTAAATACAAAATCATGCAATACGCTATTTGCGGCCAGAGACCAGCTGCGATGATGCCGTAGGTGGCTTTGTGTTCATCACCGAGAATCGATGGCGGGTCGACAGAACATACACGAGTCAGGTTGCCCATTATGTTCTCTTTTGTGTCGCAAAAAAACCAGCTCCAGAATTCGCTCAGCAAGCCGAATTCCGGGTTGTACGCCCAAGTGAAAATGAGGCCTACGACTACTTGAGAAATAACAAATGGAAAGAAGAATAATGATTTGTAGAATCGAATGCCCCTGACAGTCTGGTTAAGGAACAGCGCAATGAATAAGCCGATTGGTACTGCCAGCATGTACAGCACCAGCCACAAAATATTGTTCTTTAGCGACGTGTAAAAATTAGGGTCATCAAGCAAAACAATGTAATTTCGGAAACCAACCCATTCGCCAGTCCATTCACCGTTAATGTCGTAGAGACCGTTCCACTTAGTAAAGGAGTAAGAGATGGATTGGAAAATTGGGATAATAACGTAAATTAAAAACAGGCCTAAGCCAATAGCCAAGAACAGCCATGGTGTTACAGCGAGCTTATTGCGTTTGTAATAGGACAATCCAGTGATAACAAACAGCGCGGCGGTAATCGCGCCAATCATCAGCATTAGTCTTAAGAAGAATGTCGGGACTCTGGCCTCGAGTTGAGATTTCAAGCCGAGCATATCTTGAACCAGGGATGTGCTGACAATAAAATACAGCGTGAAAACACAGGCAATTAATGCCAGTGTTGCAATGCCAACTTGTTGAGTGGACGTGGCAAAACGATTTTGATTAGAGGCTAAAGCTGTATTCATAGACTTAAGATTCCGGTAAGGGAGTTTGAATCATTGATCTAGCATCCAGATAGCTGTCAAAACAGCGACTGGTTAGAAGAGCCAGCTACACCAGTGTAGCCGGCCCGGCTTTGCATCTACAAACTACATAAAAGTAGTATTAGTAAACTTCTGCCTGAACTTTATCCAGACCTTCGAGTACTTCGTCGAGGGTTGAAGGGTCGAGCATGAACCTCTGAAAACCTTCCATACCAGCTTTAGCCATAGCCGCTGGTGCGTCACGGTCATAGAATTGTGCAAGACCTGATGCTGTAGAAAGTGTTTCCATGCCTTCTACGATGAATTTGTCATCAGTATTAACTTCAGCATCTGAATTTGGCGGAAGTTGACCAATGGCTTTGTTCCAAGTGCCTTGAACTTCAGGTGTTGCGACGAAAGCAAGGAATTTCTTGGCATTTTCAACGTTTTTGGCGTTTGCAGGGATAAAGAAAGCGTCAGCTGGCGCTTCTTCTGCACGAGCCAGTCCAGGAGTGATTTCAGGGAACTGGAAGAAATCAATTTGCTCGTCTGTCAGGCCAGCTTCTTTGTATTGACCAACAGAGAAGTTACCCATGACGTACATAGCTGCGTCACCGTTAGCGAAAGGTGAGATAGCATCCTGCCAGGACATTGTTGCGTGAGTTTTTATGAATGAGCAACGGTCAAGCATTTCTTCCCAATTTGCGAAAGTGGCGCGAATGCGATCATCGGTGTACTTGATTTTGCCTGCAGTCAGATCGTTATGAACATCATAGCCGTTAGTGCGCAGGTTCAGGTAATCGAATACACCAGCAGCAGTCCAGAGAAACTTGGTGCCGATAGTGAATGGTGTGACACCTGCTTCTGTTAGCGTATCGCAGTTAGTCAGAAGTTCGTCCCAGGTTTTTGGCTCAGTAAGGCTTAGCTTGTCATAGATATCTTTGCGGTAGTAAACACCCCATTGATAGAACGAGTAAGGAACACCCCATTGCTTGCCATTACGAGACATTGTTGGCTTGATGGCGTTGAAGCTGCCGGACAAGTTTTCGTCAGATGACCAAAGGTCGGAGATGTCCATGAATAAGCCAGCATCTACAAATGGACCCATGCGGTTGCCAGGGTACCAGGTGATAACGTCGGGCGCATCATTCTGCAGCGCGTTACGAATCGTACTTTTGTGAGCTTCGCGATCACCGTTATTGGCAGTGACATTGATGTCCGGATGAGCCTGTGTAAAGGCGCCAACTGCAGCTTCAAACGCTGCTTTTTTATCCGGGTTTAAATCATCGAAAGTGATGACAAGTTCGCTGGCCAACACTGCGCCAGACATTAAACTACCGATCGCTACAGCGAGTGCAGCTTTACCAAATTTAAATCTTTTAAACATAGTTTGTACTCTCCAGTGGAGTTATATGAAATTTTGTCGTGCATGGTGCACGGCACAGCAGAGGATTTTGAGGCAGCTCTGCCATTGCCTTGACCATTCCATGGCCTGAATCACAAGGTTCTTCGTAGACGACCCCCATGATGATATGCTTTGTGAGTGTTGTAAAGTGCCACTGAGTCTCTATTCGCTGACATTGGTATTCCAAAGCCTCTGGCCTTCTCTCTGGCCTTCTTAAGGCACTGGTATGCTGAATGCCAAGGTCGAACAGTGCGCAAAAAAACCTGAGCTGGCAAAGCGCACGTCCTGCACCGATGAATTTGGCGCTTATCACGCTGTCTGCCATGCCGCTATCTCGCCTGGGCTTAAAACCGCGCTGCCTAATGCAAAGCCAGTTGTTTTTTCATACCCAAAGTGATCGAGTGCATCGTTGGACAAGTTGGTTGAATTGGGGCCGTAATTAAAAGCGAACGCCAGTTTGCCTCGTTTGGCCACTCGCAAGCCTGGCCCTAAGTCTATAGGGGCAAGCTTACACTCGAGCAACCGTGCTGCAATGAGTTTAAGCAATGTTGGCTGATCAGGGCAGGCGTTATAGTAATGCGTTCGCCCTTGTTCGTAGTGAAAACCCCAGCCATCTTCAAACACATCTTGTGCGGCGAAGTCGGCTTCAACCCGTTCACGCCAATCTATTACTGTAGATTTATTTTCTGTGATCATTTCAATTGACTTGGGTAAAGATTCGACTCGAGACACCTTGATATCGATAAGTTGCTGAAAAGCGCCCGGTGGTAGTTGCTCTGGAATACTGCATTCAGGTGTTTTGGAGCCGCTGCGCGGGAAGAGCATGATGTGTGCACTACATTGCTTGAGCCGGCTAACAAGCACATCATCTGAGACAGAACAGTTGGCCAGTAAAATTAATTTGTAATGCGATAAGTCGGTTCGCGTGGAAACAATGTCCACAGCGACTCCGAGCTGTCGTGTGGCAGAGTAGACACGTTGAGTAAAAACCAATGGGTCGTAATGTTGCCCATCTGGTTGTTGAATGCGTGTGGCCTGGTCGCCAGCGTAGTCAAAAACCAGTGCAACTTCTGCCAGCTGCATTTTGTGGTCGATATGTTCAACGAGCTTGATCTCGTCTGCCAACACTTTTACTTCAATCGCTGCGTCATCTTCATCACCATTGGGCAGGCATAAGCCTGCGTGCATTTGTTCTTGCGCAAAAGGTGCTTGACGATAACGAAAATAACTCACGACTTCTGCACCGTGAGCAAAGGCTTCCCAGCCCCACAAGCGAACCATGCCGGGCAGTGGCGCAGGGTTATAGGGCGCCCAGTTCACAGGACCTGGTTGTTGTTCCATTAGCCACATACGACCTTTGCCGCAAGCCCGATACAAGTCATGATGAAATGATGATGAGTCGGGATGACCGGTTCGTAAGTATGTTTGTTGGTCGTCGAAGTTGGTTCCATCGCGGGTGAGAAAACCCAATGGATAGTTGTCCCAACTAGCCACATCAAGATCGTCAGCAACATCGAAATGATCAAACTCAACAAAATTACCCATGAAGTTATGCACGACGTCCAGGCCCGGTGCGTGTTGGCGAATAATATCTACCTGCAATCGATTAAAAGATTTAATTTGCTCGGAAGAAAAACGCCAGTAAGCTAGTCGATGCGCCGGGTTTGATTCTGTGACTGTGCCAACGGGTAAGCCTATTTGGGAAAAGTCGTTGTATTCCATACTCCAAAATACGTTTCCCCATGCTTTATTCAGTACATCAATATTTAAATAGGTTTGTTGGCACCACTGTTGAAAAGCGGTGAGTGCAGCAAGCGAATAGCTAATGCTCGTGCTGTGACACCCGTACTCATTGTCTGTCTGCCAGGCTGATATTGCAGGGTGCTGGCCATAATGTTGCGCTAATTTGGTGACGATGCGAGCACATTGCTCTCGATAGGTCTGTGATGAAAAACAGTAATGCCGTCTGGATCCAAACTCGCGCGTAGTTCCATTCTCATCCACGGCCAATATGTCAGGGTTACTCCTGATTAGCCATGCAGGTGGTGTAGCTGTGGGTGTACCCAATATAACCGCAAGCTTTGCATCGTGTAGTGTTTCAATGGCTCGATCAAGCCAGTCAAACTGATAGTCGTTGGCTTTTGGCTCTAATTTGCTCCACGCAAATTCGCCGATGCGAACCATTGATAAACCCAAGCTGTGCATATGCTGTGCATCTTTGGCCCATTGCGACTCTGGCCAATGTTCCGGGTAATAGCAAACACCGGTTTTCATGATGGAGTATCTCTTACCGGCTTTAAAGGAATCGAACGTAAGGCGGCGGCAGCATCTTCAGGCATGAGCGGATTAACAATATTGTTACTACCGGATTCAAAGCCTGCCAAAAATTTTAATTTTTCTGCATCGCGCAGCGGAGGATGAAACGCCAGGTGAAAGCACCAGTGCTGGTTGCTTGCGTGATCATCGCAGGGCGCATTATACAGTAGCGTGATATTGGGTGCAGAACGTTGGAACAGCAAGTCGTAACGCTGCACCTGGCGTTGATAAACGATTGCCAATTCATCCAACTCACTTTGGGATGTGTCGGCCAGTGAGTTTAAGTGCCGATTGGGCACTATCCAAGTCTCGTAAGAGAAACGCGCCGCATACGGCACAATCACAGACCAATGCTCATTTTGCTCCACCAGCAATTCACTTTGCACATGCTCGGATGCGCGCATGCTTTGCATTAGCGATTGGCCGTTGTTTCCGTGCGCATAATTAGCTTGAGCTTCCCGCATGGACACAGCTGTGTCGGTGACAAAGCTGGGTGCATAAATTTGTCCGTGCGCATGCAAATTGGATACACCAATCTCGACACCTTTGTTCTCGAATATCAATACTTGCGCAACGTCAGGTTCAGTGCGCAGCGAAACGTATTCATCTTTCCAAAGTTGCGCAACGTGTTTCATGTTTTCTGGCGATAAGCTGGCTAGCGTGTCATTGTGTTTTTCAGACCAACACAGAACACGACAACGGCCATGCGCCGGAGCAAATGTTTGCAATACATCGACATTGCTTTGCGTCGATGGTGCACGCGATGACAGCGTAGGAAAATCGTTGTCGAAAGCATATACACCGTGATAATCAGGGTTGGTCGTACCGGCTGCCCGTTGAACGCGAGGGCACAGATAGCAGTCGGGGTCGTGCACAGGTTGTTTTGTTGTGCTTGGTTTTACTATAGCTCCCGACCAGGGTCGTGCGGCTGTGGTTGCCGAAATTATGACCCACTGCTGCAACAATGGTTGCCATCGCCTTTGCCAATTTGCGCTCATGTGTGTACCTGTTGTACCCCTGAACTGGGCAAGATCGTGTAAAAGTCAGCCGTCAGTCCAGTTCGCTGTTGGTAGATATCGCCGACGTTTGCAACAAAATCATCGCAACGTGCTTTTTCAACGATATTGACTGTGCAGCCGCCAAATCCTGCGCCGGTTAATCGGCTACCCAGCACGCCCGATTGCGCTCGTGCCGCACTGACTAAATGATCCAACGGCTCGCTGGACACGTTGAAACAGTCGCGCAGTGAGTCGTGCGATGCATTCATGAGCTGGCCAAATGTGTCGAGTCGTTTTTGCTCTAGCGCCGGCACCGCGGCGTGTACACGGGCGTTCTCTGAGGTAACGTGTTGGGCGCGCAGTAGCGCTGTTGGGTCCTCAGAAAATAGAGATTGGTGTTCTTCAAGGTCCTTGCCTTCAAGCTCACCCAGGTTTTTTATGGGTAAGCGAGTTTGTATAAGAGCCAGTGCACGCGCACATTCGGCAACACGTTCGTTATAGGCAGATTCATTGAGCTCGCGACGTTGATTGGTATTGGCCAGTACGATCGCATGATTTTTCAGGCTCAAGGGTACTTGTCGATACTCCAATGTTTCACAATTAAGGAGAAGGGCATGATCTGATTTGGCCATAGCAACGGCGAATTGATCCATGATGCCGCATTGCATTCCAACAAAATCGTTTTCCGCCGCTTGTGACATCTTGACTAATTCAAGTAAGGACAAACCACAATTGAAAATTTCGTTAATAGCAAAAGCGGTGACGACTTCAATTGAAGCTGATGAGCTTAAGCCAGCGCCATTAGGTACGTTGCCTGAATACAGGCAATCAATACCGTCAATATCAAAACCGCGTTTGACAAATTGGTCAACAATACCCAGCGGATAGTTAATCCAGTTGTCACCATAGGTTTTGCTTATCTGCTCAATCGATAATTGCGCGAACATATCGAAATTAGTGGATGCAAAACGAAATTGTTTGTTTTGTGTGCGGCGAATGAGCAGCATGCTACCGCTGTCAATGGCACACGGAAACGCATAGCCACCGGTGTAGTCAGTGTGGTCTCCTATCAGATTAACGCGACCAGGTGCGAAAAATTGCTTAACTGTAGATTCCGGTCCGCCAAATTTTTCACCGAAGCGCACTAGCAGGCGTTCCAGGTTAAATCCATTGATTAATGCACTACTCACCTCAGGTATGCTCCAGCGTGCAGTGAACCAACAATGCGGATTGCGGCGGCATAACGGGTAACGATAGCCCAATGTTAGCGAGCAATTCACCAGTGCTGGTACTGCCATTAGTGCACCATTCAGGCATCACTTTGTTAAACGGCACCAGTTGTTCGATATTGCTGCTCAGTAGCGTGATACGGTAACGCTTATCTGGCTTTAAGCCGCGTAAGCGTTGGCAGCCTGGTCGGGTGGCTTGCAGACTATCCAATACAACAACACTAATCAGAGCCTCGTCCATTGACTCGGCCACCAGGCAGTTTGCATAAAGCTGATCATAAGCTGTCGGCAGTTGCCAATAGGTTGCATTGGCTAACCAGGATCGATGCTCTTTATAAATCAGCGTGTAATGATGAAGTGTTGCGACATCAGATTCGTCAAGTACGCGAGCATCGAGCTCGAAGCCAAATTGCCCTTGCAGTGCAATGATTGCACGGGTGTGCAAATTTGTGCTCCGACCGGTTAGATGAGCGTGCAAGTGCCCGACATGTGCACCCATAATTTCAGGTGGAAAAAACCGCGTAAAGCCTTGCTGGATACTGGCTCGCGCGATGGGGTCGATGTTATCTGATGTCCACACACGCCCAGTTTGCCTGAGCACACCTAAGTCGCAACGAGCACCACCAGAGGCACAAGTTTCAATTTCCAGCTTGGGGTGTGCATCCACTAGCCTTTGCATTAGCGCATAAACCGCTGGTGGTTGTTTGTTCGCCCGACTATTTTTACCATCTCCGGGTAACACTAAGTCGCGATTCATGTCCCATTTCAGGTAATCGATTTTATACTCGCTGACCAGTTGATCAATTTGATTAAACAAATAGTCAGCAACCGTTTTATTAGCGACATCCAATACCAATTGGTTACGAGCTAATGGCGTTTCGATATCACTGTGATGCAAAACCCAATCCGGGTGTTCGCGGTACAGTGCGCTGTCAGGGTTGACCATTTCCGGCTCAAACCACAATCCAAATTGCATATTGTGTGAGCGGATATGTTTTACCAACGGCGCAAGGCTATCGGGAAAAACGGTTGTATCGACCAGCCAGTCGCCAAGTCCTGCGTTGTCTGAGCGCCTGTTAATAAACCAGCCATCGTCGAGAATAAACCGCTCAGCGCCAATTTTGGCTGCAGCATCTACCAGTGCGTTTAAATCTGTGTCGTTAAGGTTAAAATACATCGCCTCCCAACTATTAGCGTGTATAGGGCGAGGCAGACGAGTCCAGTCGGGCAGTATATTGTTTCGTGCATACCGATGAAAACGCTGCGTGCATTGGTTTAATCCGGTGCCTTTAGTAAAGTAGGCTGGTGGACAATGCAATGTTCCTCCACTGCTGATAACTTCCTCTCCGGGCTGCAGTAACACGCCTGCCTGCACATAACCGGTCCCATCGTGCAGACGTTCTACCCTCAGGCTGTAGTTTCCGCTCCATCCAAGGTGCACAAAAAGGCAGTCGCCATTATCGACATTGATATCGTTGCTTGCGCAAATTAGATTGGGCGTGTGAGCGTGTCCGGTTCGACCGTGCTGATTGCTGATATCAATCCGACCAGGTCCGATGCCGCGTCGATGGTTTTGATTTTCCATCCCCCAGCGACCATGTTGCGAGATCAGTTCAGTAATATGATTGGCCAGAGGAATGGTGGCGCTTGCTAACCAAGTGACGTGGTAGTCATCGGTGCCCAGATTAGTTAATGTTGTAGTAATGCTGGCAACATCGCTTTGGGTATCCAGCGCAATGGTTTTAACCAGCATCAGCTCCTGTAATGTGTCTTTATAAGTAAGAGTAATTATGTCGTCTTTTTGGTTTGTCTCAGTGCAGATCAAATGACTTGCACTACCAGAGCGCGCTCGATGCCCGGTCAATCCTGCCGAGCCCATGTAACCTGTTGCACCTTGTGGGAATAACGTTAGCGGTGCACGGGCATCCAGGGTTGCGAATGCGTGGGCCGCATCGTCGTGGCAAGACAACATGTCATCGGTGAGTTCGCTTTGCAAGCGATCGCCAAACCACGTCAAAGCCGGGCCAGTGGCCGGGTGGGTTATAACTAAACTTGATGAATTGCCGTCAAGTCTTAGATATGTGGACAAATTTGGCATTGAGCAGATAGTGGGCCTTGGAGCTGGAGACCAGATTTGCACATCGGTGCAAAAAATGGAACAATGTTCCAAAATTATAAAAGCTGATAGCAATGAGTGTCAATTCAAATAGGCATCGAAAATCAACAAATCAGAATAAGGAGAACAACGAGCCGCCCAAAAAAAAACAAATCGGCGGTGTGGTGCGAGCTATTCGACTGCTTGATTTGCTGGTGACCGAAGGTCCACTTCGATTTGCTGAAGTAGAGGAACGTTCGGGTTTGCCCAAAGCCACTTTGCACAGGATGCTCAATGATCTTATCGATGAACGTTTTGTGCTGTTTGATAAACGTGCTTTAAGTTACAACGCTGGATACCGTATTCTTGAAATGGCGAATCGAGTCTGGACTCGGTCCGATATTCGTATGCTGGCACGTGATCAGCTCTTAGCGCTAAGTGCTCTTACGGGCGAAACTGTTCAGATTGCAGTGCATGCAGATACACATGTGGTTGTCATAGATCATGTTGAGAGCACACAAAGCGTGCGGTTGTCGATAAGTGTTGGTAACAAGTCTCCGGTTTATTGTTCGGGAACAGGTAAAGTGATGTTGGCGTGGTGTGACGCTCAGCAACAAAAAAACATCATTTCAAGAATATCATTTGCTCGTTACACACCCAATACAGTGACCAGCTTGCCTGAATTGCACAAAGATTTAGCGTTGATCAGTAAACGAGGATATGCATTAGATTTGGAAGAAAATTTTTTAGGAACCAACGGCATTGCAGCCCCTATTGTTGATCATGGTGGTCAGGCAATCGCTGGAATAAGTATTACAGCACCTACTTTTAGAGTCGGCGTTGACGAATTAGTGCAATGGAAAGAGCCGCTGATAGCGGCAGCTGCCGAAGTGTCGAGGCGTCTTGCGCCAAGAGCTGGCGGCTCTATGGATTCCAGCATTAACTAAACTCGAACATTGCGTAATTTGTTTTTTTGCGTAATTTTATTTTTTTTGGTGATGATCCCTATGGCTAATGTTGAATTTAAAAATGCGATTAAACGTTACGGTAACGTGACTGTCATCCATGGCATCGATTTGAAGCTGGACAGCGGTGAATTTATTGTGTTTGTCGGGCCCTCTGGTTGTGGCAAGTCCACACTTTTGCGGATGGTAGCTGGTCTGGAAGAATTAAGCGATGGACAGGTGCACATTCAAGACCGTGATGTAACCGAGGTCGCTGCTGTCGACCGAGGTATCGCTATGGTATTTCAGTCATACGCGCTATACCCGCACATGACCGTAGCCGAAAATATGGGTTTTGGGTTACGCATGAATGGCGTGGATAAAAACGTAATCGATGAGAAAGTCTCTAAAGCCGCAGAAACATTGCAGCTTGATCAACTTCTCGATCGTAAGCCGAAAAATCTGTCAGGCGGGCAGCGTCAGCGAGTTGCGATAGGTCGAGCCATAGTTCGCGACCCTGATGTATTTTTATTCGACGAGCCATTATCGAATCTCGATGCTGAACTGAGAGTTGAAATGCGATTGCAAATTGCGCGATTACACAAGCAGTTGGGTGCAACCATGATTTATGTTACCCACGATCAAGTGGAAGCCATGACTATGGCTGACAAAATAGTCGTGTTGCGTACCGGTAAAGTAGAGCAGGTAGGTTCGCCGCTTGAGTTGTATCATCAACCAGATAATATTTTTGTGGCAGGATTCATTGGGTCGCCACGAATGAATTTTCTTGACGCAAAATTGTTAGAGGGCTCTGCCACTGGAGCGGTTATTGAGTTGGCGAATGGCACGACCGCGACCATACCGGTAGATGCAACAACGGGCACGCCGAATACCACCATATCGTTAGGCATACGACCAGAAGATCTTGAGAAAGATTCTGGTGGTTTTTCCATACCAATGGAAGTGGATGTAGCCGAGCGACTGGGTGGCAGCACTTTTCTCTACGGTCGCTGTGGTGGTTTAGATAACTTTGTTGTGCAACGCTCTGGTCTCGACCCTACCGGTAGTGGAGACACGGTTGATATTGCTATACCTGAAGGCGACTGCCATCTGTTCGATGAAAATGGTATCGCCTTCCGACGCTTGAACACTACCGCCTGACCTTTCACCTAACCATAGGCGCGGATTAATGGGGACGGAGGGATTTAATATTGACCACAAATACTTTGTGGTCAATATTAAATCCCTCCGTCCCCATTAACCCCAAATCCCTCCGTCCCCATTAACCCCAAATCCCTCCGTCCCCATTAATCCGCGCCTATGGTTCTATTTGAGGGCTTTATATTTGCGTGTCGAGGGTTGGATCGAAGTGCAATTCAAGGTGGGGGATGGTATTTTTATTAACCACGCAGGTACCAAACTCATCGAACAATAATCTGGTGATCGATGCGTTGCGTGCCTGCCACAGATTACGCATAGCGAAATCAAATTTAAGCTCTAGCGTGTGCATAACGATACTGGCGATGACACCACCGGATGTAAAAAACACTAAGTTTGCGTCTTGCTTGTCATGAGACGCAACGGTTTTTTGCAAGGCATTCCAACCTAGCGTAGAAAAAGTCTGCCAACTCATGGTTTTGTCAGAATTACGCTCTCCCGCGTCACGCCAGCGAGTCATGATGTCAAGGTATTGATTAAACGTAAAATCCAAAGCAAGATCACTGTTTAAGCCATTGCCATACAAGTGATCGATGGATGTGTGATCGTACTCGTTGAGTGCCTCTAGTGTAATGAGTTTGGGAGCGTTAATCACACTCGCTAACGCGAGCTCGGCGGTGTGCTGCTGCCTTTGTAAGGTGCCGCTAAACGCTGCATCGATATTAAAATCCTGTTTTTTCCAAAAGTCTCCCAATAGCTGCGCCTGGCGAATACCCACTGGTGATAGTCGGTCGTAGTTATCGGTTCCGGCTGACGCTTGGCCGTGGCGTACCAGGTACACGTTAATCATGGAGCCCTTTCGCGTTATTAAATTCTTGAGCTGCATTATTGGGTACCAAATCTCATTTTAAAGATGTCAATGCGAATTGCTCCGCGTAAGCAGTAATTTGCGACGTATAGATTTGGATATCATCAAACGTCGCTTTAAGTTGATATGTCTGTCGACCGTTAATACAGTTGTAACGAAGTTATACAATAAGTTTACCGAAGCAAGAAAGAAGACATGGCTGCAAATTTACAACAATCAGAATTCTATCCGCAAGAGAATTCATTTGATAAAAGAGCGCCGGCAGCGACTCAAATGAAGCGTATTTTGCTGGTCGATAATCAAGCACATGTGTTGAGAGTGATGAAACTGACGCTTGATCGCAATGGCTACGAAGTGGATACGGCGCTCAGTGGTGATGTAGCACTCGGCATGCTGCGCGAAAACATGTATGACGTTCTCATCACAGATAATGGCCTGGTCAAGATGGATGGTCAGCAATTAATTGATACCATTAACGAACAGTTTCGTTCACGCGCACCGGCCATGTTTTTGGTCACTGACCAGGATGCGGCTAATCTGGAAACCTGGTCAGCACAAGTTGACCGGACTGAGTGTATGGCAAAGCCTATTAGTCTTCGTTATTTGGTGGGTCGCCTGAACGAACTATTTGGAAAATACGAAACCGCTTAATAGTGCCCTCGCTCAGTAGTGCTGATTTCTCGGGACCAGTTCTTGCACACCAATGTTTGCACATTAATGCTTGTAAATCCATGCTTGTAAATCAAGTCTTATAAATCGATTTTTGTAAGTTAATTCTTGTAAATCAATTCTTGTAAATCATTTCTTGCATATCAAATTCTGTTAGTCCATTTCTTGTTGCTTCATTTCTCGCTAACTAATTCCTAGTGCCTGTTTCCTGGTACTCGATTCTTTGTTACGTGTTCTCAGTGCATTGTCTGTGCGGTCAGGCTTCGCGCTTTGTTGCGCTACTCAGTCTTTATTCGTTTTGTTACGAGGTGAAATAATACTAGTGACCACATTTGCTACAATGCTAACAATCAATGAGCTTAGTATCGCTGCAGCTAACATATCCCCAAATTGATTAGATGTCAGGATTGTTGCATCAAGCGCATCCCGAAGTATCATTCCTGCAAAAGCACTTACGGCTCCAATTGCGGCGGCGAGAGGATAAGCTAACCAACTTCTAACAAAAAGCCTGCAAATCAGAATGCCGATGGCGGCGCCAAACAGTGCGATAATAAATGGTGCGATGAGTCGCATATTAATGCCTTTAAAGTTGATCATCAGTAGATAAGCCGCCTGAATTCCGGCGACACTAACACTATAACTAATAAGCAGCCATCACGGGTATGAGTACACGATTCTCACCATCAGCCACAGTTCGAGGGGTAGGGCTGGCATTGGCAGCTTTCTCATTATTTAGTTTGCACGACGCTTTAATAAAAAGTATAACCGGCGTACCGGTGTTTCAAATCGTATTCTTTTCTGTGCTTTTTAGCTTCGTGCCATTCGTTTTTGTTTTGGCGCTGGGTAAGCAGCAAATTTCCTTGAGACCGAACCTGCCAGGGCTTATTGCACTGCGCTGTTTTTTCGCAGTTATTTCGTTATTGAGTGTGTTCTATGCATTCGGCAATTTGCCGATGACGCAGGTTTACTCGCTGCTGTTTTCTGCACCGGTACTCATCACCTTGCTTTCCATTCCATTGTTGGGAGAACAGGTCAAATTAATACGCTGGATGGGTATTCTACTTGGCCTGGCCGGCATCCTTATTGTGCTACGTCCAAGCACGATGGCGCTATCGGCCGGACACCTTGCCGCTCTTTTAGCCGCAGTGTGTGTAGCTTTTTCTGCAGTTATAACCAGAAAAATTGGTGCGCGCGAACACAGCGTCACATTGGTGCTGTACCCAATGCTGACCAATATAATTGTCAGCGGTTTTTTGGTGCTGTGGGTATATCAGCCTATGCCGGGTATCGCCCTTGCAAAAGTGTGTGCCGTCGGTCTAATTAGTGTGTTTGGGCAAATGCTGCTCATAAACGCCTACCGAAGCACTGAAGCTCAATATATTGCCCCGATGCAATACAGCCAAATGCTTTGGGCTATTTTGTATGGGGCCTTGGTTTTTAACGAATCAATAGATAGAAACGTGATTATCGGTTCATCCATTATTGTATTTTCGGGCTTATTGTTTATGTGGCGCGAGCTTGTTACATCGGTGACTCAACCGGTTTTACGCACCCGAAACCTGCGCATGACAGGTGGGCCTCACGTTGTCTCGGCAGAATCAGATAAACTGGACCCAAAGTATGGCAGAGCCCCTGATCATCATTGAGTCTAAAATTCAGGGGTTGAATACCCGAAGAGGCTCAGATTCGTCAAGTCTGGCATAAGGTGATTCTGACCCGATGGGTCTGATATTCGATGGGTCTGATATTCGAAGGGTCTGATATTCGATGGGTCTGATATTGAATGAGCATTGATTTCGATTTTTTGTCCGAAGAAGTCCTTAAGGCGGCAGGGCTGCGAATGCCGTTTGGAAAATTCGAGGGCACCAGATTGATCGATCTGCCCGAGCCGTACGTGGTTTGGTTCAAACAGCAAGGTTTCCCAAAGGGGCGGCTTGGAGAGCAAATGGCGCTGGTTTACGAGATCAAAGCCAATGGTTTAGAGAAGCTAATTAGGCCGCTGCTTGAAATTCAACCTGAATCTGATGAGGACAAGCCTTGACCAGATGCCATTGGATGGTTACTCTTCACCCATGACGACTCACGTACAACTCCTGCTGCTTATGCACCCGGCCCCTTTTAGGGAGTCGGGAGTTCGACGCTAGCCGGGTCCGAAACATCGGGCAAAGTCATTAGTTATATCAAGCCCAGTCTATTTTTTAAACAGTACTGGCAAAAAACGTGAGATCAGCATGTCAACGCCGTACCAACACCAAAAACCTGCCTGCTTTCCTGGCTGTATCTTTAGCGTTTCCTGTTCGACCATCCTTAAGGCAATTCTTTCGACGATCTTAACGGCGATCTTAACGACGATAGAGTCGACTCAACGTGTAGTCATCCTCGCAATTAATGCCGCTATTGATGTCGGTCTGACTCGACTTACCTGGCTGCTGTGCGTTTGTGCGCGCGCAGCTTATAGCCACCCCAGCACAGCCAATACCTCTACTTTGTGGTCCTCCAATAAATGAGCAATGCATTATGAAAATTGATCCAACGAATAAATACCCTCCCTTTGCCCCAATAACTTTGCCAGATCGCACATGGCCTTCAAAGACCATCGTGGAACCGCCCATCTGGTGCAGCGTTGATTTGCGTGATGGTAACCAGGCTTTGATCGAACCGATGGGCAGTGAGCGAAAGCTGCGCATGTTTAACTTGTTGGTTGCTGTGGGATTTAAAGAGATTGAAGTGGGGTTTCCGGCAGCTTCTCAGACTGATTTCGACTTTATCCGGCATCTTATTGATAACAATTTAATCCCGGATGACGTCACCTTGCAGGTGTTAACGCAATCGCGCCGCGAATTAATAGAACGCACCTTCGAATCGTTGAAAGGTGCCAGGCAAGCTATCTTGCATCTATACAACTCCACGTCCGAATTGCAACGCAGGGTGGTGTTTAAACAGGATAAAGATGGCATCAAACAGATCGCTGTTAATGGTGCACAGATGGTTGCTGAATGCGCGCAAAAATACGCTGACATTCAATGGCAGTTTCAGTATTCACCAGAAAGTTTTACCGGTACAGAAATGGATTACGCCGTTGAGGTCTGCGATGCAGTGAATGAGGTATGGCAGCCCACACCTGACAACAAATCAATACTGAATTTACCTGCAACGGTAGAAATGTCAACGCCTAACGTTCATGCAGATCAAATTGAATGGTTCGCACGCAACATAAGAAATCGCGACAGTGTCGTTATCAGTTTGCACCCTCACAACGATCGCGGCTGCGCAGTAGCGGCAACGGAATTAGCGCTAATGGCCGGTGGTGATCGCGTTGAAGGTACTTTGTTTGGCAATGGTGAACGGACCGGGAACGTAGACTTAGTTACTCTGGCTTTAAATATGTTCACACAAGGCGTAGAACCAAATTTAGATTTTTCTGATATCTACGACGTGATGCGAACGGTTGAGTATTGTAATCAGCTGCCCGTGCATCCACGTCATCCTTATGCAGGTGAACTGGTGTTTACCGCATTCTCCGGTTCGCATCAGGATGCCGTCAAAAAAGGCTTTTCGGCTATGCGATCAAGTAACTCTTTAAAGTGGGAAGTGCCTTATTTGCCCATTGATCCGGCCGACCTTGGCCGAACCTATGAGGCCGTTATCAGAGTGAATTCCCAATCAGGTAAGGGCGGTGTCGCTTTTATCATGGAACGGGACTACGGCCTGGAGCTGCCGCGTCGCCTGCAAATAGAATTCAGTAAAGTGGTTCAGGACATCAGTGAAAAAACCGGTAAAGAAGTTGACTCTGCATCTATCAGAAGTGCCTTTGACAGTGCATTTATCGATGCAACTTCACCACTTGAATTTATCAAGCACACCAGCACCGAAGACAAGCACAATGACTCCATTCGTGATCTTGTTGCGATGGTTAAGTACAAAGGCGAAGAGATTGAGATAAGCGGTCAGGGCAATGGACCGGTTGATGCGTTCGTGCAGGCTTTAACCAGTCACTTTAAGGTGGACTTTAGGGTAGTTGATTACCATCAGCACGCTACAGGAGCTGGTGCCGATGCGCAAAGTGCCTGTTATTTTGAAATACAAGCGGGTAAAGGTGAGACTCGTTATGGTGCCGCGCTTAGCAGCAACATTGTTTCCGCATCGCTAATTGCTGTGTGTAGCGCTTTTAATCGTGCTGTTGTCGATAAGCTACTCAGCCCATCGACATAAGATCGCAAAGCACGAAGACTTAAATCGACAGGATAGCGGTTATGGATGAACGTGTATAAGTGATTATATAAAGATGTACATATTAGGATGTGCATCATAATAGTGAGCTGCCTAAGATGAACCTGGAAAAATGAGCAAAAAACTAGACAAAGATGCGCTTGACTACCATCGTTATCCAGTTGCCGGCAAGCTTGAGATAAGCGCCACAAAAAATATGGTTAACCAACGCGACTTGGCGTTGGCTTATTCCCCGGGGGTAGCCGCAGCCTGTCGAGAAATTGTCAAAGACCCAATGCAGGCGGGTGAGCTTACCGCTCGGGCCAATTTGGTAGCCGTTATTACCAATGGCACAGCTGTGTTAGGTCTTGGGCCTATTGGTGCGCTGGCATCGAAACCTGTTATGGAAGGTAAGGCCGTTTTATTTAAAAAATTTGCCAATGTCGATGTATTTGATATTGAACTGGACACAACCGATGTCGATCGATTTGTTGACGCGGTTTCGCTCATGGAACCCACATTTGGCGGTATCAACTTAGAAGATATCAAAGCGCCTGAATGTTTTGAAATAGAAAAAAAATTGCGCGAGCGCATGAACATTCCGGTGTTTCATGATGATCAGCATGGCACTGCCATTGTTGTCGCTGCGGCTATTCGTAATGGCTTGAAATTAGTTGATAAGGAGCTCAACGCTGTTCGCCTGGTTTGCTCGGGTGCTGGAGCTGCAGCTCTTGCCTGTTTAAACCTGCTTGTGTTCATGGGGCTGAAAAAAGAAAACATCACTGTGTGTGATATCGATGGCGTTATTCATTCCGGAAGACTTGACGAGCTCGATGAATATCGAGCTGTGTATGCAAGACAAACTGATGCGCGGGTAATTGGCGACTGTATCACTGACGCCGATATATTTTTGGGCTTATCTGCTCCTGACGTTTTGACTGGCGAAGAGGTTGCGCGGATGGCACCAAACCCGTTCATACTGGCGCTGGCTAATCCAGACCCCGAAATTAGCCCGAATGAAGTGCACAAAGTGCGTGACGATGCAGTGATAGCCACAGGGCGCTCCGATTTTCCAAACCAGGTTAACAATGTACTTTGCTTTCCGTTTTTATTTAGAGCCGCGTTAGATGTAGGGGCAACCGAAATTAACGCCCAGATGCAGGCCGCTTGCGTAGAAGCGATTGCCGATATTGCTACCAAGGAAGCGTCCGATGTGGTGGCTGCAGCCTATGGTGGTCAGCCGTTTCGATTTGGTCGTGAATACCTGATACCCAAACCGTTTGACCCCAGACTTATGATCGAGATTCCCCCGCGGGTTGCTAAAGCCGCAATGGACAGCGGCGTTTGCACACGACCAATAACTGATTTCGATGCTTACCATCGAAAGCTGAATGATTTTGTATTTCGTTCTGGTTTAGTCATGAAACCTGTGTTTGAACGAGCTCAGGCGAATATGCAAACAGTGGTACTGGCTGAAGGTGAGTCATCGCGGGTGTTAAATGCAACTCAAATTCTGGTCGATGATGTTATCTGTCGGCCCTTGTTGTTGGGTCGCGTACAAACCATCGAAGAGGAGGTCGAATCCCTGGGCTTGCGCTTAACCATTGGCGAGGGGTTTGATGTGCTCGACCCTAATGATAATCCTGACTATGATCGTCACCACGATATCTATCATCGCTCCATGCAGCGGCAAGGGGTCTCCCCGGAATATGCTTCAAACGTTATAAGATCACGAAACACCGCTTTAGGCGCTTTGCTGGTTAATAACTTTGAAGCGGATGCCATGGTATGCGGAACCCAGGGTGCCTACGCCAGACACTTACGCTACTTGTGCGATATTATCGGGATTCAAGATGAGGTATCAGATATTTCAGCTTGTATATTGATGATCCTGAATTCAGGTACTGTGTTTTTAACTGACACGCATGTAACCGAAAATCCCAGTGCTGCAGAAATTGCGGAAACAGCTGTGATGGCTGCCAATATTGTTACCCGCTTTGGCATGGTGCCCAAAATTGGATTGTTATCACATTCTAATTTTGGTTCTCGTAATAATGAAAGTGCTCAAAAAATGCGTGAAGCACGCGGTATTCTTGCCAAGAATCATCCCAACTTGTCTGTTGAAGGTGAGATGCACGCAGACGCGGCTTTATCTCAGGAAACCAGAGATCGAATATTTCCTAATGCCAGCTTTGAAGGCAGTGCGAATTTACTTGTTATGCCAAATCTCGACGCGGCTAATATCGCCTATAATTTTGTCAAAACCGTTAGTGAGGGTTTGCCTGTTGGACCAATTCTCATGGGGTTGAGAAGGCCTGCCCACGTGGTAACTGAGTCGACGACGGTGCGCGGCATTGTAAATTTATGCGCCATAGCAGCGGTAGATGCAATTGATTACAAGAAGAATTTCCCTGATGCTGCAAAGCTTCACAAGGCCGAGTTAGCCCAGACCTATTAAAACTGCTACCATTTAAACTGGTTAAGTAAGCAGCAGTTTCTATGGAACTCGAATTTTTTCTAAATCGTTTGGAAACACAACCCGAAATGGTTGAGTTTCCCGATGTTATTGCGCTGATCAATAGTCTGTATACGTATGTGCCTACCAGTTTTCGTAATCACAACCTTGTAAGCGAAGCGGGACAAAACACCGGATCGTGCAAATTATTTGCGTTTGCGCGTTTGCACGATCTAAATGACGAGCAAACTCTGGCTTGCTTTGGTGCGTACTACAGAGCTGAAGTTTTAAAAAACCCTGACGGCGATAGTCATCCTAATATTCGTCAATTTATGGAAACCGGTTGGGATGCTATCGAATTCGATGGCGTACCCCTGCGTGCAAAACACCCACTTAAAAAATAGCGCGAGCGCAAGCGAGGTCAAAGCCGACGCAGCCTAAACGAAAGCGCTGACCAGGCCCGCCGCCAATCCAATAAGCCCACCAAAAACACCCCCCCAGACGACAAGCCAACCAAGGTGTTTGCGAATCATTTGCTGCATAATGTCGCGAACCATTTCGGGTGTCAGTTCATCGAGTCTGGCCTGCAAGATCGCATTAAGCCTGATCATAAATTGTTCGCTGCTGGTGACATTGGAAATTTGCTGATTCAGAATTTTCTGAAATCGTGGGGATTGAGAAGCATCTTCCAGGTATTTTCCCATTCGACGCTTAAACGGGTCACGCATACCTTCTAGAGGGTTATCCCCTCCGAGCATGCCCAGCATAGCGCCGAAAGATGACTCCATGACCGTTTCAACCAACTGATCGTAAGCCACATCCAGATCTATGCCTGCAATGATAGGTTGTAAATCTATGGTCAGGTCCCCTTCAGGGCCGCTAAGGACTTTATCCACTCTGTCCCTGTTAAACAGGTGCTCGTGCACCATGCGCAGGATGCCCGCTTTAAATTGTTCGAAGTGCAAGACGATGACGCCAGAACCATAGAGTCCCGGAACACGCTCAAACAGCATATGCACAGCCAGCCAATTGGTTAATGCGCCAGAGAGTGCGAACAAGCCGGTGCTCAGCAAAATAGCTTTTAGCGGGTCTGCAAACGCAAAGCTCAAGCCGATAATGGCCAGTGCGATTAAATTCGGGAGAATATTCTTGTTCAGTACAGCGTTCATATAATGGTGTGTTTGATCTTCTCAAGGTTGCCCGTATGGCGCTGCGCGAATTGTAGCTAACAGCAATGCTCATGCGAGTACATTTTGGGTAATAACGCACAAATAAACCTATAGCAACGTTCGCCAATGTAGGCGCAGCTTGTGTGGTGAATATCCACTAAGATATTGATTAATATGGATAAAATCGTGCTGACATCATGCTTTTCTCAGGCTGGAAGTGGTTCTCCAAGGTGCCGATCTGGGCCTGATCCCTGCTTTTACGAATAGGTAGCACTACTGCAAACTAAGAAAAATCTCATGCAAATTCTTCGACGTTGTATATCGATTTTATCCCTCGGCGCGTTATTTTTTGTCGTGCCGGTATTCGCAAATCAAGCACCCCTTATTGATTCATTGCAAGATGTTAGCGTATCTGTGGGGGAGCAAGTGAGCGTTCGTGTCGTTCCCAGAGACGCTGACGGAGTTGTTCCCGGACTGCGTGTGATTGATATTCCAGCCGGCGCAATGTTCTCAGATAATGGTGATGGAACCCGAACCTTCAAGTGGTTACCGCAACAAAACCAGCTCGGTACCTATAAGGTTACTTTTGAGGCAATCGATGCGGTTGACCAGAATCTTCGTAATGGCCGCAGCATGGTCATAACAGTCCGTGAATCATCGTCACAAAATGAGCCGGGAATTGGTAATCGCCCTCCTGAATTTGAATCTTTGGTAGATCGATCAGTAACGGTTGGCGAGACATTTAATTTTAGAGTCGTGCCTTTCGATCCGGAAGGGCTGGTACCGGGTTTGCGTTTGAATCACTTGCCTAATGGCGCAAGCTTTGATGACAATCGAGATGGTACGCGGCAGTTTCGCTGGACACCAACAGCTGAACAAACAGGCACTCATCAGCTTAGCTTTGTTGCTTTCGAAGAAGCCGACGCCAACATCAATACCACTCAGACAGTGAGGCTTACAGTGAATGCCGGTGATGCCGATCCGGTCGAAGATGACGAGCCGAATAATAGCGACAGTAGCCTTGCATTTGTTGATTTAACCGATCAATTTGTATTCCTTGGCCAATTTCTGAGTCTGGTGGTGAAAGCCACATCAGCGGATGGCTCGGTACCAGGTTTAGCCCTTGATCGCATGCCGGTTGATTCCTCCTTTCAGGATAATGGTGACGGTACTCGAACATTTCGCTGGATGCCATTTCCAATTAATCTGGGTGATACCTTTGTGGATGTTATTGCCATAGATTCTAAAGACCCGACTTTGCGTATTAATAAAACGATCCGAATAAGGGTTGAGCGCGATCCTAATAACCCGGTCAATTTTTCTCCTGTTATAAACGGTATTAGCAACCCGACTATAAGAGTCGGGGATACCCTGAACCAAGTCGTTTTCCCGAAAGACCCGGACTTTACTGTTCCAAATCTTCAGCCTTTAAACCTGCCATCAGACGCGCAGTTTGTTGACAACGGCGATGGATCCCGGGATGTGGTCTGGACCACCGATGCTAATGACTTGGGTGACCATACGTATTTTTTTCGCGCCTCAGACAGTGAAGATGCAAACCTGTTTGACGAAAAATCTTTTACTGTTAGCGTAGTTGAGCGAGCCACGTTTGACCGTCCGGGTGAACGCTTGCGTGTGCTGGCCGAACAAAGAGATTTTCTGTTGGGCTTTGCAATTGTACTAAATTCTGCAGACATAGCTGACAATCAGTTGTATCTGGAAATGGCGAGTGAAGAATTTAATATGATCACCCCTGAAAATTCTCATAAGATGGGTTGGATACAACCACAACGTGGCGTCTACAGATGGGAAGATGCAGATGCTATTGCTAATTATGCAATGGAAAAAGGCATGGTGCTACACGGGCATCCTTTGATTTGGTATGCGCAACTACCGGGCTGGGTACAATCTGCCGACCCGTCACAGGCCAGGTCAATTATGAGTGAGTACATTAGTGCCTTGGCAGGACGCTATCGTGGACGTGTAAAAGTGTGGGATGTTGTTAATGAGGCTATTAACGATGAAGACGGTCAATTACGCGAATCTATTTGGTTTCGCGGTATGGGTGAAGGCTACATACGTGAAGCTTTTCAAATGGCCAAAGCGGCTGACCCTAACGCAATTTTGTTGTATAACGATTACGACGTATCGTGGATAAACACAAAATCTGATGCCATGTATAACTTGCTAAAGCGTGAGCTCGACGCAGGTACCCCGATCGATGGTGTTGGCTTTCAAATGCACCTGCGTACTGACTTTACTGATTTTGAAGGTATGAAAAACAACCTGCAGCGGTTTGCTAATTTGGGCTTGGATATCTATATCACCGAATTTGATGTCGCTCAGGACGCTGAGGGTGAAGAGCAAAAACAGGCAGAGATCTATCGCCGGGCATTAGAAATTTGTTTGGCCCAGTCAGCATGTAAAGCCATGCAGAGCTGGGGCTACACAGATCGTTATTCATGGCGTGCGGGTAACAGGCCGTTGTTGCTGGACAATAAATATCAAGTCAAACCAGCCTATACAGCGTGGCAATCAACGTTACGCGATTACTTACGTTAAATTGTAAGTTTATGACAGAAAGTATGCGGCTAAAAACACGCGCTTAACGCTCGAAAGCCAAGCGTGTTTTTGCCGCCTTGCCACTGACCTCGCGTACCAATGCTGGTACTAGATATCCTGGCAAAGTGTTGGTTAGTGTTTCGGATAAACTGCGTGCTTGAGTATCACTCACCTGAAAATGCGCTGCACCATTAACCGGGTCGGTTGCATGCAGGTAGTAAGGTAAAACCCCAGCGTCATAAAGCTTCTGGCTCAACTGTACAAGCGTCGCTGCATTATCATTAACGCCTTTAAGTAACACGCTTTGATTTAATAATGTCACAGGGCTTGAAACCAGTGTTTGTAAACATTGTTTCATGTGCGCGTCAATTTCGTTTGGATGATTGCAATGCAAAACCATGGCAATCTTGCATCGCGAGCTAACCAGTCTGTTGCACAAAGCTTTGTTTAGTCGTTGAGGCACAACCACTGGAAATCTGGTATGGATGCGAATCATCTGTACATGATCGATCATCTCAATCTCGTTGAGCAGTTGGCTGAGCATTCGATCATTTAAAAACAGTGGCTCGCCGCCACTTAAAATCACTTCCTTGATGCTTTCGTCCTGGGCAATGTACTGTAACGCTGGCGCCCAACTTTTTGGTGTCAAGCGATTAGACTCGTAGGGGAAATGACGTCGAAAGCAATAACGGCAGTTTATCGGGCAACTAACAGCCGCGGTTAGCAGTACGCGTCCAGCATATTTATGAACTAGTCCGGGTCGAACATTGTATTGGTGTTCCTGCAGCGGGTCATCACTAAAGCCAGCAGGATTGCTGTATTCACGTTTTTGAGGCAATACTTGCAACAACAGCGGGTCGTTCAGGTTCCCCGGCTGCATGCGGGCCACAAAGGGCAAAGGGACACGCAGGGCAAAGTCGGTATTACTGGTGATGGACGCCAAGGCTTTGCTATCCAAATCTAATAGCGATGCCAGAACATCAAGATTGTTTACTGTGTCAGACGCTACTTTTTGCCAATCCCAAGTAATGCTTGCCAGCAGTGGATTCTGTTCAGGTGCAAGCTGTTTAACCTCTTGACTCATTTGGCGCCTTTGATTACCTGAATTTACGCGTCGCTGCTGGGTGGCTTTTTACGACGTCGTGATTTACGCGCACCTTTACCTGTGGCGGAACCGCCAGCCACTGATAAGTCGCCAGCTAGTTGGGCTCGTGCACCTTGTGACACCTCACCCAATTGCTCAGCAATTTCTTCGAGCGTTGGTGTAGCTGCTGGCTGATATTGATCAATCGCATCGCGCATCGCTCTGACATGCATTGGCGAGGTACCACAGCAACCCCCGACAATTGATGCGCCAGCATTGGCTGCCATGGCAGCGTAGCTGGCCATAAGCTCAGGCGTGCCGTTGTATACGATCTCCCCATCTATGTACTCAGGAATGCCGCAGTTGGCTTTGGCAACCAGGGCCGGACGAACACCCAGAGAATCTCTTGCTGTGCTCAGGTTCTTGATAGCAGCGACAACCTCGCTGGCTCCAACACCGCAATTGGTCCCGACGGCGGTTATATGTGTATTGAGGCTAGTGCTGATACGAACTGTGTCTTCTGCGGTTAAGCCCATCATAGTACGACCGTTGGTATCTATACTTACGGTGTACACGATCGGCATGTCCAGTGTAGCAACGCCCTTAACAGCTGCTTCAATCTCTTCGGCTGAGGAAATGGTCTCAATCCAGATGATATCCACACCGCCTTTTTTAAGAGCCAGCGCCTGTTCCTTGAAGGCTGCTGCCGCGTCTTCAATGGACACAGGGCCATTGGGTGCCAAAATTTCACCGGTTGGGCCAATAGAACCCGCCACAAGCACTTTTCTTGACGCACCGTCAGCCACTTTCCGGGCTATTTGGGCCGCATTGACGTTTAATTCTTCTACCCGATGGCCCGCGTTGTGCAGCGCTAGACGATAGTGAGTTCCGCCGAAAGAATTGGTCAAAATGATATCTGAGCCAGCGTCGACAAAAGATTGGTGCAATTTGGTTATGCGCTCAGGGTGGTCCGTGTTCCACAACTCGGGAGAATCACCTGTTTCGAGCCCCATGCCGAACAAATTGGTACCAGTGGCACCGTCTGCAAGCAGTACTCGTGATTCTTTCAGCCGGTCGGCAAGTACGTTGTTCATGCTTGAGTACCGTAGTTTGTGAATAAAATGGTTAAAACTCAGGAATTGCAGAGTGTGACATCTCAGGATTTGCAGATTTCCGTTATTAGCGATGCGCAAGAGTTCGCCGCCATGACGGACGAATGGCGCGCATTCGCAGCAACTGGTTCTGCCTGCTTTTTCATGAGCTGGGAGTGGCATTATACGTGGTGGCAGGTCTATTCGGAGCAATCCGATCGACTTTATCTTGTGCGTTTCACACACGGGGATACTTTAGTCGGCCTATTACCGCTATATGCACGTCGGCATGGTTTGTCATTGAAGCGCACGCTCATGTTTTTGGGTACAGGTGAAGCCCGTGAGGATGAGGTGGCGACCGAGTACCTGGATATTATTGCGCATCCCAATTGTTCAGCTCAGGTGGCTGATGCTGCCGTTGGCTGGCTCTCTGAATGCGCGGAATGGGGTTCTGTAGAGCTAAGGTATTTATTGGATGATGCCTTGCTGGTGCAAGCCTATCGTGCGCGCAGTGATTTATTTGTTCATGAGCGCAGTGTGGGTTTCCGGTATCGAGTTGACTTGGCCGGTGATGAGCAAGCCCACATGGCAAAGTTCAGCAGTTCGCGACGCAAACGTATTGAGCGCAGTCGCAGAGCCCTGGTTAAAGATGGCGGATTAAAGCAAGTATCGGTTACCAGTCACGCAGAACTAAGTCATGCCATTTCACAACTTGCGCAACTTAATCATGAACGTCAGTCGGACAAAGCAAGAAAGAGCGTTTTTGCATCGACGAAATTCAAGGATTTTCATCAACGCCTTGTCAGTAGGGTGTTTGATTCAGGCACGGTGAATGTTCATCAATTTACATTGGGTCCGAGCTTACTGGCTGCGGTTTACTGCTTTTACGACCAACAAACTTGCTACTACTATCAAAGCGGGTTTTCGAAGCGTGCTGCTAATCGCTACATGCCTTTGACATTTGCACACTTGGCAGAAGCGCAGCGTAATCGCGAAGCTGGACGCAAGTACTATGACCTTATGCGCGCCGAACCTCCATCCTACAAAGAAGATTTCGGTTGTGAAAGTACACCCATGTTAAACACATTTATTTTTTGCAGTCATTTTGGACGGGCCAAATTTACTTTGCTCAGGACTGTACGTAGAAAACTGGTTAGTGTGTTGAAGACGATCGGTATATCACGCTAATGTAGGGTATTTTACGCGGATGAATATCAATACGTTACTATGCGTGCGACACGAACCAGCACATAACAGTTGGATATAACCATGGTTTTCGGAATTGGGCGGATGCCCGAACCAAACAGTATCGACACTATATCGGTTCCGGGCGCCGCCGGTTCGCTGGGCTTGGTTGCCTGCCCGGGAGTTCGAGTACATCAGCTTCACGGTGTTAATAAAAAACACATGACGGTCGATATCGACGAGCTGAAAAACTGGGGCGCTAATGGCGTGGTGTCATTTATAGAGGCGCACGAATTTAAGTTAAACAAAGTGGAGGACTTGCCCAAGCGCCTTAACGACGCCGGGATCTGGTGGCTCCACTTGCCAATTATTGACATGGAAATTCCCGATCAGGATTTTGAAGACGCCTGGGCTGTCCAGGGCGAGCGAATCAGACACGCGTTGCGTATTGGTGAACGTGTGGCGCTTCATTGCTATGCCGGGCTGGGTCGCACGGGAATGATCGGTGCCCGTTTGCTGGTGGAAATGGGCATGAATAACGATGAAGCGATCAAAGCCGTCCGGGAGCCCAATGCCCGCCGCATCCAAACCAAGCGTCAGTCCTTGTTTGTTCAGCAAATCCGCTCGCTCTTGTAATAACGCAGAGTACTACCTTTCTTGGCGGCTCTTGTGCGGCTCGAGAGGCGCTGTGCATTAGCTAGCGGTCGCCAGCTGCAATTCTTAATATAGCTCGGTAGGGCAGAATATCAGTGATTAAATAGTGGCAAAAATCCTATGACTGATGCACCCAGAAGGCGACGTGGTGGTGGCCGAGCCGCCAAACGTCAGGCGCGTGAAAATGCCGTGTCAAAATCAGCACCTTATATCGAACGCAAAATTCCGCTATTCGAAGTGCTCGATGATGAAGGCCTTAGCCTTATCGAGCAAAATGCCGAAACCATACTCAACGAAATCGGTATTGAATTTCGCGACGATACCGAAAGCCTGCAGATGTGGCGTGATGCGGGTGCCGATGTTGACGGTGAGCGTGTTCGTTTTCCGAAGGGCATGTGCCGCAAACTCATTATGGACAGCGCGCCAGAGCAATTCACACAGCATGCGCGAAATCCTGCTAACAATGTAGAAATCGGTGGTAAAAATACCGTTATGGTGCCGGCCTATGGCCCTCCGTTTGTTAGCGATTTACAAAAAGGCCGACGTTACGCAACCATCGAAGACTTTCAAAATTTCGTCAAGCTTGCCTACATGAATCCTAACTTGCATCATTCGGGTGGAACGGTGTGTGAGCCCGTGGATTTACCGGTTAATAAACGCCATTTCGATATGGTCTACGCGCACATGCGTTACAGCGATAAAGCGTTTATGGGTTCGGTAACTGCACCCGAGCGTGCACAAGATTCTGTCGACATGGCAAAAATCCTGTTCGGTGATAATTTTTATGACCCGCTAACGGGTGTTGAGCGCACGGTCATTATCAATTTGATCAACGCCAACTCACCCATGACATTCGATGAAACAATGTTGGGTGCGGCGAAAGTATACGCGCGTGCTAACCAGGCAACAGTGATATCACCTTTTATTCTTGCAGGTGCTATGTCACCTGTTACCGTGGCGGGAACGGCGGCGCAAATTCTGGCCGAGGCTTTAGCTGGTATGGCGTTTGTGCAATTGGTCAGGCCAGGTGCGCCGGTTGTTTTTGGTACGTTTGCCAGTTCGGTTTCGATGCAATCTGGTGCGCCAACCTTTGGCACCCCTGAGCCTACACTTGTCATGAATATTTGCGCTAATTTAGCGCGACGTTTAAAAGTTCCGTTCCGCAGCGGCGGTGGCTTGTGTGCTTCAAAACTACCGGATGCTCAGGCTGCTTTCGAGTCGGCTAATACTTTACAAAGCGCAGCCATGGCTGGCGTAAATTTTATGTTACACACTGCTGGCTGGTTGGAAGGTGGATTAGTCATGAGTTACGAGAAGTTCGTGATGGATGCTGATCAGGCAGGTATGATCGGGGTGATATTAGGTGGTGTAGATCTTTCCGAAAACGGGCAAGCTCTTGACGCGCTGCGAGAGGTCGGACCCGGCAAACACTTTTTAGGGTGCGCGCATACCCAGGCCAATTTTGAGTCCGCGTTTTATCGCTCCACTGTGGCTGACAACAACAGCTTTGAGCAATGGGAGTCAGAAGGAGCCAAGGATGCGGCACAGCGCGCAAATGAGCGTTGGAGGGCAGATTTAGATCGCTATGTGGCACCATCAATAGATGAATCTGTAGATGAAGCGCTGCTACAATACATAGCAGAAAGAAAGGCATCCTTTCCGGACGCCAGTTATTAGTTAGCCAGGGCCACTCATCAGTGGGCATGCCTCCAGCTAAGATTTCGAGAGTTGCCCATGATTGGTAAACCAAATACTCCCGCACACGTTGGTTTCTATTTGATGCCGCACTTTTCGTTGATCGCTTTTTCATGTGCAATCGAACCTTTGCGCATGGCTAATCAACTATCTGGTGTCGAACACTATCGATGGAGTTTGATTAGCTCTGAGGGCCAGACTGTTCAGTGCAGTAACGGTATCAGCTTTGCGGTAGATCATGCAGCAGGCAACCGAGAACGCTTTGATGCCGTGTTTGTTTGCAGTGGTATTAACATTCATCGCATCAGCGACGAGCCAGGCGTCATGTGGCTTAAGCAGCTTGCAAAGGCCGACACTGTATTAGGTGCGATATGCACTGGCACTCATATGCTGGCGCGGGCAGATTTACTCACCGATCGACGTTGCACTATCCATTGGGAAAATCTGGCCAGTACGCGCGAACAGTTTCCACATTTGGTCATCTCCCCCGAGCTGTTCGAAATTGATCGAGATCGTTATACCTGTGCCGGTGGTACTGCACCGTTAGATATGTTGCTGTGCGAAATACGTAATAAGCATGGTGCAGATTTGGCGACGCGTATTTCAGAGCAGTATATGTGTGAGCGTATCCGTGATCAGAACGACAGGCAGCGTGTGCCGTTAACTCAACGCATTGGTGCCAGTCAGCCAAAATTGGCCGAAGCCGTGTCGTTGATGGAAGCCAATATAGAAGAGCCAATGACGCTCGACGAATTATCTCACCATGTAGGGTTGTCGCGACGGCAATTAGAGCGGCTCTTTCAGCGTTATTTGCAGTGTGTTCCGACGCGTTATTATTTAGAACTCAGGCTGGAACGGGCACGTCAATTGTTGTTGCAAACCAGTATGCCCATTGTTGATATTGCATTGGCGTGTGGTTTTATTTCGGCACCGCATTTTTCGAAATGTTACCGGGATACGTTTTCCATTCCACCCAGAGATGAGCGACGCCGCGCCGCGGGCTTACTTGAAGACACTGAAGTCACCAAAGCAACCCGATTAAGCTAGATTAAATAAAAGTGTTTTACAGCAGGCTAAGCAGACCAAGCTCGTAAACAATCAAGCCGCAATAAAGGCCAACAAACCCCGCCAGGATTGATCGAGCGCGAAACCTGCGAAACACCAGCACGTTGCCAGTGGCCACCAGCAGCACAGCTGGGATGGCTGTGAGAAACATCTTCACACCGACAAACTCAGCAATGCTTCTTTGCAGAAACCAGTTCATGAACGGGTTTAGCTCTGAGCCGCCGTTGGCGATTAAGGTCAATGTAAACACGGAATCGCAAATAGACAGAAACATAAGGCCTATAGCAAGAAAAGCCAATCCGCCATCAAATCTATCGAGAACCGGGAAGCGGCGATCTTCGGCGCGGCGTCCATTGAAACGACGCGGTGACGTGGCACACTTGTATAAAGTGCGCATGTTATAAGTGCGTCGTCCACCCATGCTTCTGCGCTCAACGCCATCCCAGCCGCTTTGAGGCGATCTTTGTGCCGGCCGGTAGTATTGCGTGCCGGCGCTTATATTAGCTTTGGTATTCATGCAATCAGTGTAAACGCTCGAGGGGACGTGGGAGTGTGCCTTGTTGTTGCAGTGTGGGCAATGTCTGTTGTTGCATTGTCGTATTGTTAACCAGACCGGTTAGTGAGCGATTGTTTGTCATTGGTTCACATTTCATTGGCAGCATGGCCGATAACGGCTTTTCAAAGCGTTTATTTTTGCTAGCCTTAATAGTGTGAATGACTTCAAATATAACATCGGGAAAAGATCATGATTAAAGCGCTCAGTGGCTCGTCTCCAGGGGTATTGATAGGTCGAATGCTGATTGCAGCGATTGTGGTATTTGCATCATATAACCCCACTGGAACCTCTGTTTTTCATTGGGTAATGAGTAATATTGATGGTGGCGGAATGCTGGATGCCTGGATTGTTCTGGGCGCCATTGTCGCAATTTTGGTCAACATCGTGCTGCTTATTGCCTCTTGGAAAGCATTGGGTAAGGTCGGCATAGCCATCATCATTATATTGTTTGCAGCGATTGTCTATCTTGCAATCCAAGAGGGGTGGGCCTCCACTGGCAACAACTCGTCTCTGCAATGGATGGCGCTGATCTTGTACAGCGCATTTTTAGGTATCGGTTTGTCAGGCGCGATAATATGGCGTCGCGCCACTGGCCAAGTGGTTACTGACGAAGCGGATGATGTAAAGCACTAAACTTGAGAGCCCTTTTTTACATACGTTAATCTGTCTACCACGATGAACTCTTCACCGTGAGAGGCGGTATGACAACCCACCCATTTGTCCAGACCGGTTGGTATGGTTCGACTGATCAGGGTTTCCTCATAATGTTCAGTATTTAGCGTATGAATCTGTGCCACGTTAAGGCCATAGCCATAACGTTGAGCGCCATATTGAGTGGGTCTGAACAGCACGCCATCTTTTTCATAAACGTGACCTGCCATACGAGCGCGATCAACGCCAGTAACAACTGGGTTAAGCGGGTGCGCTTGCCAAGTGTCAATTAAAAAATCCTTGCAATAAAAAATCAGCAACGTATCGCGTTCATCGACAGCCTCGTGCGAAACACCATTGGTAAACATCCACCATAGTCCGTTGTGGAAAAACAGTGTCGAATCGGCAAAATCTACGTTGCTAATAAGATCACGCAAGTGTTCCCATTGATGTGGGAAGCGTGTTGATTTATATAAACTAACGGCATTTTTGGATGCCGTTTCAGGAATCATGTAATAGTTATTTTCGTATTCAAACACCGATGGGTAGGACAGGTGATGCGGCTCGTCCAACACGGTAACCGGTGTTTGCTCGAATCCGGTTGGGGTTAGCACTGCCGATGCAATTCTGCCTTTATTTTCTGTTATTTCCAGCTCTTCAAAAAAAACATGCGTCTGATTATTTACCACTATGGTGTGTGGGTCTGCCCAAATAGTGTTCGCAGGCTGTGGCAGTGACGTAAAGTCGTTGACCGCGCAATTGCTGGCATGTCCATTGTTCTTTGAAAAGCCCAATTGCCACTGTTCCATGTGCGTTTTGTCTTTTATTCTTTTTTTGGTTTGCGCAACCAGAACTGCGATAGCACGAACAAGGTATGCCATCCCGGATAGCGGTGGTGCGTCGTAGTCTGACTCAATGGTTTGAGTGGCTCTAACGGGTTCGGCAACTTGACTTGATTCAACCTGCTCAGGATGCAAACCCTGGGCAGCCCAGTTAAGGCGCGACACAATGAACATGGGTAAACAACCGAATCCACTTTGAATGAGATCGTCAATTGAAAAGGTTTGTGTTGGCAGCGAATGCGATGCTATGCAAACAGCCTGTTTTTGTTGTGCTGGAGTATTCCATAAGTGCACCCACAGTATTGGATGTTGTTTCAGCGCGCAGTGTTCAATGTGTTGACTGAGTTGAGCGTGCTTCACTGACCACGTACCAAGATTAGGGGTAAGGTCCATATTATTGAGAATCTCGGGCTTGTCGTCTGCAAAGTCAGCATCCTCAAAACAGGCATCTGAAAATTGCAGCAGAATATCGCTCGGTGCTTTGTTGTCACTTGGGTTACTGGATTCAGCGCCTGGTTTTATCAATCTGCTCAAATGACCTGTGAGCGTTGTAGGTGCAAGCACATTTGATTTGAATCTTGGGCGATTGATATACCCGAAAAGCAATTTACGGCCAAGCTTGTGCGGCAAGGATTTCGTCGCACGGCCGGGTAGGGTGTCATGAGTCTGCGAATCATGCACTATAATGTTGTGTAGCTGAATGTGGTCTTGCTGGTGTAATAATTCGAGCGTATCTACAATCCAACGGGATGGTGTTCTATTATCCAGCATCACGTTGATTTTCAAAGCAGGCACAGCAAATCTCTTGTTAGTAGCTTAGCTAGTCACTAAAGCGTTTTTGTGAATCCACTAATGTATCGTAAATCTACGCATAGTATTCAAATCACATCACAATATAATGATAAACCGCAAGTCTTCTGGCCGGTTGTGTGTTGCTGCCGGATTTAGCGCGAAATTAGATTGATATAATTATCCTATCGTTGACCATTAAACCAGAGTCAGACAACCATGTCAGAGTCCGTAGCTCCTATCGAATGGAATTCGCAAGAATATGCCTCGTTCGGTACGATCGCCCAGGTTAATAAACACCGTTATCACGAGTTGCCCTTGTTTGAGGACGAGGCGTTAATCCGGCTCCTGGACGACTATCCGCGACGCTGGTTGCAGGCATTTACAATGGGAGTAGATCCAAGTAACGCCAGCGAATGGAAGTGCGTTGACATTAACGAATCATCGACAGGCAGCGAACTTTGGGATGCGGTAAAAAATGGCCGTATATGGTTCAACATTACCCACATTGAAAAATATTCGAAAGATTATGAGCAACTGATTGAGGGTATGTATAAACATATCGGTGTGCACTGTCCGCATTTGCAGAACCCCAAAGCTAATTACAGTACCTTACTAATCAGCTCTCCAAAAGCGCAGGTTTATTATCACCTTGATGCTGAACCCAATATGTTGTGGCATTTACGAGGTCAGAAAAAAGTCTGGATATATCCGGCAATGGATACAAAATTTGTTCCTCAGAATTTGCTTGAAGACATCTATGCAGGTGAAATTGACGAAAACCTGCCGTTTGATCCATCCTTTGACAACGAGGCTGATGAATATTTGCTGTCGCCAGGTGATGTGGCCTCGTGGCCACACAATGGTCCACACAGAATTGTTAATCAGGACTTAAACGTCTCGCTGGCAACCAGTTACTACACGCCCGTTGTTTACAAGCGCCAGTACGTTCAACTGGCTAATCGGTTTTTGCTTCGTGGCATGGGAGTGAAAAATCGCAGTATGGCAGAAGAGGGGGTTGTACCGTCAATAAAACGCTTCAGTTATCGGGCAATCAATAAAATAAGGCCGTTCAAACGGGTTGATCGTTCAGCTGGCTATGTAACCGACTTGCAGGTCGATCCCGATAGCCCATTAGGTTTGCGCAAACTTGATGAGCCGCAACAGGCGTCCTTTTCCAGTTTGCGACAAGCTACTACTGCTACCTGACCAGAGCTGACGGCCTGACTGCTAGTTTCATCTTGTTATGCAATGGGTCAGGTGCACTTTTAGCTTTAAAGGTAGCCTTTTATTCGATATACGGTCAGTGCTAGCCACTCGTGAAACGCGAACGTGGATTTTGTTAAGCCAGTTAAATAAGGCAAAAAACTGACAGGTGGTTTAGGAACTGAATACAAACTATCGACGCCAATGTGGCAGACCTGATAGCCGTGTTTCTCAAACGTTGCGGCCGCTCGAGCAACATGCAATTGAGATGTCAGTAGTCTGATAGTACGCGCCTGTTCTGGTGGCAACATTGATGCAAATGCCTGGGCGTTTTCATGGGTGGATTGACTGGTGGTTTCAATAATGATGTTGTTTGTATCCACGTTTAGATCAGTCAGCACTTGCCTCATGTTTTCTGCCAGCGTGCGCTTTGAGTTACCGCCACCAAGCAAATAGATATTGGTATCAGCGTTAGTAAACTCTGTTGCGCGTAAAGTACGAATCAGTGAATCGTTGTTAAGCACCTCATAGGGGCTGTTATCGGGAACATAAAGATCGATGCCACCACCAAGCACAACCAGCGGAGTAGATGACAATCGCGCAGAAGAGCCCGTACTGATGCATTCGTCGCTATTTTGGCGGGATTGCTCAAAATTCGCTACCAGAGCGTTGGCAATCGAAGGTGCACTAAACACGTACAACATGAGCATGGATGTACAGAACAACAAAAAAGGCACAATTGGCTTTGCGCCTGCGACACACCAAACGATAAGGGTCAATAGCATTGTGCAAGCGATTAAGCCCATTGGCTGTAGTGCCCAATCAATTAGTGTGTTCAATGTGCCTGCCCGATTATCCTGTGTCTAGCCTTCGTATAAAAGTGCTGAACGATGCAGATGAGTTTGCCGCGCTTGGCAAGTCTTGGCAAGCCCTGGCGGCTGTTGATACAAAGACATCGTTTTTCAATGATTGGCATTGGAATAATTTGTGGTGGCAGCATCATCAGTATCTTGGTCAACTGCATGTTTTGTTGGTCTATCAGGAGCATCGACTCGTAGGTTTAGCCCCGTTTTACAAAGATCAAAGTAAAGTTTTGGGCTTGATCAGGCAAACCACTCTGCGTTTTCTTGGTACTGGTGGCAATACATCCCCTGATGATCTGAATGTGCTGGCTGAGCCCGGAATTCGAACAGAAGTCTGTGAAAGCGTATGTCATTTCGTGTTTGCGGATTTTTCAATCCAAAGAATGTTACTTGCTGATGTTCCGGTTGATTCTGAGTTTTACAAAGTATTCACCCGAATTGCACTTGAAAAGCACGGCTACGCAATAAATCCTGCTGTGAGCCATCGCCGATGCACTGCGTTGCCAAACGAATGGCCAGAATTCCGGGAGCAGATTAGTCGCAACACTCATAAGCAGATAAAGCGACGTTTCAATCGACTCAAATCAGTGGGTAATACCCACATGCAAGTATGCAACTCACTTGATGAAACGAACGCTGCGTACAGTGCTTTGGTGGATTTACATTTGGCGCGGTGGGACCGAAAAAAACAGGGTGGCTCAACCTCATTTACTTCACCTGTGTATGTCGAATTTCATAGAGCGTTGGTGCAAAAATTGTTTTCGACAGAACAATTGCGATTGGTAACGCTTAAGCTTGATGACAAAATAATAGCGGTGGAATATGCGTTAGTTTATAACGAGACATTGATGTTTTTTCAAACTGGTTTTAACCCTGATTTTGAGCACTTGAGTCCTGGGCATGTGTTAATGACATTTGCTATTAAACATGCCATTGAATCAGGCCTGAAAAAAATAGACTTGCTCAAGGGCGATTATGAATATAAAAACAGCTATGCCCGTGAAGTCGTTGAGTCCGCAAGTATTGGTCATTATCGAGCAGGGTGGGTTTCTAAGCTGGCCCAGTTGAATGATTTGCGTAAACGTTGAAAATCACTAATCACGGTATTTTTACCCATTTTTGATTTGTCGGGTAAGATATACTTGGTAGATACCATCAGGCAGTATTTGGGGTGAGGTGCAAAGAATGGTAACTCAAAAAAAATCTTTATTGGCTGTTGCATTTTTGTCTGTGGCTTTAGCTGCTTGTAGCGACGGTAAAAATGATGTTCCGCAAAACACGGAAGCAGATCCGTCTGATGCAATACAAGCCGGTTCGGGCTTTGACGAACAAGGCTTGCCTGGTGCCAGACTCAGCGCTTTGCTTGAAGATGTCGTTGAGCCTGATGCGTTGTCTGAACTGAGCTCAGTGACTATGTCAGCGCAAATCTGGCTGGATTCTATCGATGCCAACATACCACCTGAATACTTCACATCCAGCCTGCCTGAAAGTGATGCTGTGTCGCAAACATTTGATTGTGGTAGTGGGTCTGTTAGCAGGAAAAAATGGGGGAACCCCATTGCTGCGAAAGATAGCTTACTGTTTGACGCTTGTTTATTTGAAGGCAACACGTTCGACGGCTCTGTTTTAATCACTAATCAATCTCTTGGCTGCTCTGGAGGCGAGTCTATCAGCTTCGAAATGGCTGAATATAATCTAGTCACCGCCAGCGGCAATCAATTTAGCGCAACAGGCAGCTTCAACTATGGCAATTCGGTTCAGAATTGCGGCTCTTCTGCGGGCGGTCCTCCCGGATTTAATAACTCTGTTACTGCCGACATGACGTCTTTGTCGTTTGGTGCGGGTAATGCTAAAACGACCTACGCGAACTATCAACTATTTAATCATCGACAGGAAATTTCTGCTGGTAATGCGGGTAATGAACATACTATAGAGTTATCCGTGACTATCGATGCTGGTTTTCTTAATGATCAAGCTTCTGAACAAGCATCCAGGCAAGTGATAGACGTTGAATTTATCGAGTCAATGAAAATCACTTCAGCCGTTGCAGAACCCAATAAGGGCGTTTTGAAAATTGACAATGGCAGTGATTTATCTGTTACCTATGCAGTCTTAGGTTGTGCAAAAGATATGGCAATGATAACTATCCAGAGCACAGACGCACAACCAGAAGCTATGACTGTGGGATGGTTCGATGATCGCAATGTGCTGGCAGCATTATCAGTGCCGGGAGTCCGTGATAACATGACCGGGGCAGAGGTTGGGATTCGCGAATCCACCTATGATGCAAATCAGTCAATTGATGGTTGCTAATCTGGCTTGGATTCAATAACGAAGCGCAACCGGCGTTTGTGAATTACTGAAGGGCGGCCATCTGTCGACTGGCGGATATCAGGGTTCTTTTTAGGATGCAGGATTAACTTGTGGGGTCGGAAAGACTCAGCAAGTTACCATCCGGGTCTTCAAACCACATAATTCTTAACTTGGTGCTGGGTGAGCACCAGATGCCAAGTTCGTCTTGCTCAATGCCATCGTATCTCTTCGTTTTAATATTTTCCCTCTTAAGGTTTGCTGCGCAAGCAGCAATATCAGCCACTTCCCAGCCGAGCACGGTAAATCTCTGGGGTTTAAAATCGCTAAGCTCGCTTATGCGTAAGGTAGTTACACCCAGGTCTAGAACAAGCGCGTAATCATCTTCGTATTGAAGTTTCAGACCTAGCTTGTCGCAATAAAATGCTTTGGCTCGGCTACGCTCTGATACAGCCAGAAAAGTCACTGGTTTGTCCTTGATTAACAGAAGGCTGTTTGCCATTGTTCATCTCCATATTTGTTGTCGAACGTTTTGTAGCAAAGCTATAGCCTTGCCGCTGTGTTGCTCACACAGTTGTCTGCTAACTCGCGCTTACAAAGTCTGTGTTTCGAACTTCTGTTTGGTTCATTCATGGACCATCGATGTGGATAATATAGTTTCAACAAGTTGCCCTGCAGCAAGAAATTCTTCATTTTTTTTGTTGATTGCCTGAGACATTCGAAACAATGCTTTCCAGAGTGCCCATGCTCGAGCTCTTTTCCAAGTGTTCTCATCGATTAATAATCGATCCTGAAATTGCTTGCGTGCAGTTTTGTCAAAAAATGTCCAGGCCATAACTAAATCACAGGCAGGATCCCCCACAGCGCAATTACCAAAGTCGATCACTGCGGCCAGCTGCGCATTCGATACAAGCAGGTTGGAAGCTTCTAAGTCACCATGTATCCAAACCGGTGCTTCACTCCATTTGGTCGTCAAGGCATCGTGCCATACACCACTTGCTTTCTCTACGTTGATGTCGTTTGCAAGCAGATTAAAAAATGACTGCATATCCTGGTGATAGTGTTGCAAGTCGCCACCGCGAAAATAGTTGTGCATACCCGGCGGTGGTCCATCACTGGAAAGGATGCTATGCAATTGGGTGAGAAACCGCGCCAACGGCTCGGCCAGGTCTATGTTGTGTGTGTCGTTTAATTCGACGTTTTCTCCCTCAATCCATTTGTAAACCGACCAGGGCCAGGGGTAACCGTGACCTGGTTTTCCCAAGGCCTGAACCTCAGGAGTGGCAATGGATAATCGCTCCCCCAGAAAAGGAAGCCATTGCTGTTCTTTGTTAACCTGAGAAACATAAGATTCCGCGCTGGGTAACCTTACGCTGTGTGTTTTACCTAATCGAAAGGTTCTGTTATCCCAACCGCTTCGAGGCACTGGCGTAACCGGGAGATCTGACCACTGCGGAAACTGATCCAAGACCAATTTGCGCACAAGCTCTTTATTAATCTCCATGGATTAGCCTCTTACACGATCAGGTACATAGTAATACGAAATTTTACGCAACTGAAAATTCCTGCTTGCGTAAAATGGAAAGTATCTGTCTACTGCTTAAACCGTGGCAGCGAAAAGAGGTAGCAAAAAATGATGGGGATTAGACAATGATGGGGATTAGACAATGAAAAAGAAAAAATCTGACGACTATTTTGTTGAGCTACCCGAAGGTATAACCAAAAAACAAATCATGAAAGCGGTTGAACGTGCTGCTGCCGGGTCAGGGTTGTATATTTCGCATATTGGTGGTTACTCGCGCAAGAAATACCCTAATGCTGTGCATTGGCATTTTAAACGTGACAAAAAAGAAGTCGGGTTGCTGGATGCCACCTACTGGGATGTTAAATCACTGTTCTGGTTAATGATCCGTCACAGTGAACCTCAATGGGTAAAGAATATGGTGCCGGTTTTATTAAAAGAACTCAAAAGAGAGTTGGTTAAATTGGCCTAGCTGATATGTGATGGAGATCAGTATGCTTTTTATGGTGCGTTTTGAAGATCACCCCGATAAGTTAAACATCCGTGAGCGGTTTCTCGACGCCCATATAAAGTGGTTAGATGAACAAAGTGGCTCTGTATTGATTGGTGGGTCGCTTCGACACGAACCGGGTGATCAGCCAGTTGGTGGGTTATGGGTGGTTCGTGCGGACTCTAAACAAGCTGTTGAGGCGATGATTGAAACTGACCCGTTTTGGATTAACGGACTCCGCCAGGGTAAAGAAATACTGCATTGGTCAAAGGCCTTTGAGGACAGGATGGTTGCTATCTAAGCTTGCTCGCCAGCTGATTCAATGACTAAAAGGTCCACCAGGTTTCAAACGGCGGATCATCCAGCTGAAATACTTGCCCAAGCATTGGCGCAACGATGGGTATGTTGCGCGAATTGGCCTCTTCAACAGCCCGTTCAATCGGGTCGGTCCATTGGTGTTGGGCCAAATCAAATTTGCCCCAATGAATCGGAAAGAGCAAACGCGTATTGAGATCGATTGCGGCCTGAACTGATTGCTCGGGCATCATATGAATTTGTGCCCATTAAATAATTTGGTTGTAACAGCAAGGTCCCTAGCACGCGGCAAGCTGTCTGTTGTGTACACCACTTCCGAAGCAAAGGGTTTACCACCGATTGGAATAGAGGAGGCACGATTAAGTACCGAGAACCGCAGGCAGCGGCGTGTTGGGGTTCTTGTCTTTAGAAGAATACTGCTCGCATGGAGTGTGCTTGTGTAGTTCTCTAAGCTTGAGAAGCCCATTCAGTGTCGGTTTTGTGTGAAGTAATAGGCATAGTTTCAACAGGCGTTTCATTATATTATTCTATAAGAAACCGATATGGAACTAACCATGAGCACTAAGAATAAGGTCGTTAAATTTCCGAGATGTTAAAGCATCCACTAAAACATACGATTAAACAAACCAATATTGAGCTGTCAAATCTACCAGCTGTCCCAGACGATAATCGATCAGCCCCGGTAATCGTTCGCTCTGGAAAACCAGGAGATGGTTTGTCTTCACGATCAGGAGAACAATGACAATGAGCACTGCCATATCTAGAAATATCGAGGAGCTTGAAAACGAAGGAGGCTTGAAGGGGACTGATATTGCGAATTTAGCTTCGGTTTCTAAAGCAACAGTATCTAGATGGCGCAATGGAACCGCAACTCCACAACCTGTCAATGAGCTCCGTGTTTCCGATCTTTACTACATTGTTGAGCGTCTGCAGGAGTACTACACGCCGGATGAAATAAGGGTTTGGTTAAAATCACCCCATCCACAATTAGGTGGCGAACGGGCTTTGAACCTCATCCATCAAGATAGAGCTAAAGAAGTACTTGAAGTTATCGCAAGATTGGATGGAGAGGTGTACATCTAATGGCAAGAAATCGCTTTAGGGATCCTTCGCTCCTGGATGCACTTGAAGCGCTTAAGGCCACGGGATTGGCCTCGTCACTTTGGAGGGAATCACGCGAGATTCGTGACCCATGCCAATTCTCAAAGGGTGGCGGTCGCTGGGACGATACGACCTTTGACGTTCTTTATACCTCTACGTTAGAAGAGGGAGCTATAGCTGAAATGTATTTTCATCTAAGACGAGGTCAGCCAGTAGTGCCATCAAAACCTGTGTATCGGCTATATGAGCTAAAGTATGCCGCGGACAATCTACTCGATCTGACAGATCCAGATATCTTGGCATCCGTAGGGATAGATATGTCGGTATTTGGAAAATTAGGTTACGGAAATCGTTCTTTGTAATACCAACAATCACAAGCGATCGGTGAAGCCGCAAACTACCTTGGATTTGATGGAATAATCGTTCCTAATGCAAGATGGGACACCACCAACATTGTTGTTTTCTGCGATCAAAGCACGGCAGAGTTGGCAGATGATTCGCATGATGGAAAAATAATTGATTGGAATGCGTGGCGAGAGCGTACTGGAGTTTCATGAGCCAACACAACCAATGAGTATTCAGAAACAGAGAGGAAATAATAACGGCTAGAAAACGTATCACCGTAATGCAAGAAAGTGATTCCGGTCGTAACCAAAAGTTTCACGACAACAAAACCGGTGCCGATATGACGCGTGCACAATTCGTGCGACAAACAGAAACAGGTAATTATGATGAATACCACGTTAGAAGAATCCATGGTACAAAAACACCAGTATCAAATCCTGACGGCGTTGGCAGCAACGGCCCGAGCACCTTTGATAAAGCTCTTAGGCAGCACCAGGACATCTTTAATGTCATAGCCACTGGCGAACTGCGCACCGAAGGTAACCACTTCCCGAATACGCAGCAACGCCATCTCTTGAGCCCTTAGGCTCAGCTTGAAACTTATCTGTGTGATCAGCGCATTTTTCTCAGGGTAGCGGTGGTTTTCAATCTCATCGGGCACCAATAGCTGGTTTAGCTGTTCGGATAGTGGAACCACCGGTACATCCAATGATGCATCCGAAGGCAACAGTGCGCTGGCCATCGGTGGAGCGGATTGTTTGTATCAGGAATTTGCGATCACGCCCGGCACCAGCTATACCGTGCAGTGTGATGCCAAAGCCACGGGGTATGCCAGCATTGCGTTGTCAGTGATGGATTCGGGTTACAACAGCCTGGGTTCTGAAGACTTGGTGATCGATAGCAGTTACAGCATCGGCATTATGTCTTGCGACGCGCACGCCGGCGTGCACTGCGCCCGCGTTGCACCCCAGCCGCATCACTTTGCGACACCGTGGGCTCAGGCAGCTGTATCACTTTGGCAAGCTCTGTAAATACCGCACTCTTGTGTGGAAAAGCCATGGCCTCTACGAAGTGTTCCTGAAACTTTGGTTCGACAGCTGTTTCAATTTTTTCAACCGCACGTACCGTCTCTTCAATGAGCGCTCGAGATTCCCGGTCGAGCAGGGCGATACGGGCACCGGTTCCAGCTGCGTTGCCAGCAGAGGCAACGTTGTCGAGATGGCAGTCCGGGATTAAGCCTAAAATCATGGCGTATTTAACATCAATGTGACTGCCGAATGCACCAGCGAGTCGAATTCGGTCAACCTGATTTATATCTAAGTGATCCATCAGTAAGCGAACACCAGCATAAAGAGCAGCTTTTGCTAACTGAATTTGTCTGACATCATTTTGAGTAATACGAATGGTGACATCACCTTCGTGCAACAGGTACGAAAACGTTCTGCCATCTTCGCAGATGCGTGGATTTGTTTGCGCCAGGTGACCCTGTACTACACCATCGGTATCGATGATGCCCGCCAGGAACATTTCGGCGACGACTTCAATGATGCCAGAGCCACAAATACCGGTAACCGGCAAAGTGTCTAGCTGTTCTTTAAAGTCGGGTTCGTTTGACCAGGTTTCACAACCGATAATACTGAAACGCGGTTCCAGTGTTTCCGGGTCTATGCGAACGCGCTCAATGGCACCTGGAGCGGCGCGTTGACCACCGCTAATTTGTGCGCCTTCAAACGCAGGTCCGGTTGGGCTTGAGCAGGCGAGTAGTCTGGATGAATTTCCCAAAACAATTTCGGCATTGGTGCCCACATCAACTAATAAAGTTATTTCGTCAAGCTTACCGGGTTGCTCGCACAGAATAACCCCAGCCGTGTCTGCGCCAACGTGGCCTGCGATACACGGTAAAAAATAGGCTTGCGCTTTAGGGTGTGCCTTTATGTCCATGGTGGCAGCATCAACATTCAGTGCTTCATCTGTGGTGAGTGCAAACGGTGCGCCGCCTAATTCAACCGGGTTGATGCCGAGTAACAAATGGTGCATAACCGGGTTGGCAACAAACGTTATCTCCATAATGTCGGTTACATCTATGCTGGCTTCACTTGCCACGTCCACTAATAATTGATTGATGGCTTCACGCACAGCTCTAGTCATTTCGACATCACCACCAGGGTTCATCATGACGTAAGACACGCGACTCATTAAATCTTCACCGAATCTGATTTGCGGGTTCATAGCGCCACTGCTGCCTAACACATCGCCAGTCACCAAGTCGCACAAGTGGGCAGCGATGGTTGTTGAGCCGACATCGATAGCAACGCCACAAATGCGTTCTTTAAAGCCTGGCCACACGCCTAAAATGCGGCCATCGTTATGCACAGCTGCGGTGACTTGCCAGTTTTCAGCTCGCAAAGAGCTTTGCAAGCTATGCAATAGCGATAAGTCGGTGGTCAGGCCTGTTAAATTCCATTCCCTCTCCAACGCTTGTTTTAAACGACGTAAGTCACCGGATGGGTCGTGCATATCGGGTTGTTGCACTTCTACTACGTGCAGGCTAATGGCCGGGTTTAATGTAATGTTGGCGTGATCGGCTTCTTTTCGAATAACTTGTCGGTGCACTTGGCTCTCTGGTGGCACATCAACCACCATGTCGCCCAATACATTAGCCTGACATCCTAATCGACGGCCTACTGCGAAGTCGCCGTTAATGCGTTGGTAGCGTGCTTCAACTTTTGTTGAGTCACTGAGGTGCTCAGCTTTGGAGACAATATTGTGTTTTGGGAATTCGCCCTCGGGGCATTGCACCTGACAGCGTCCGCATAAACCACGTCCACCGCATACCGTGTCAAGATCGACAGCGAGTGTTCGAGCTGCGGACAAAATCGAGGTGCCAACGGGGAAGTGGCCTCGCTTACCGCTGGGTGTGAACACGACCAGTGCTTGTGCTTCGCTAGTACTCATGTAGCGTTCAATTCTCGATTTGACCGACGCTTAAATAATCGTGTCGATCTGTGTCAGTTAGGTTTTACGTCGACGCTTTTTGGTTACGCGGCGCCCACGGGCTCCGGCTTCACCTTCAGCGGCAGGTTCACGGTACTTTTTAATCCAGTCCAGGCAATCTTTATCATTGCCCATCAGCACATCGGCGGCCATCACTGATCGCATGACTTCTTCGTGCGTTGGGTTAGTGATGGCAGAGGTCATGCCAGCGCCGATGGCCATACTTAAAAACGCACCATTGATGCCATTTCGTTGTGGCAGTCCAAAACTCACGTTTGATGCACCACAGGTGGTGTTGCATTTGAGCTCGGTTCTGATGCGACCAAGAATATCGAAAACTTGTCGACCGGCGTAACGCATCGCACCAATTGGCATAACCAGTGGGTCGACCACAATGTCGGATGCCGGTATGCCATGATCGCTTGCCCGTTCAACTATTTTTTTGGCAACATCAAATCGCACGTTCGGATCTTCAGATATGCCGGTCTCATCGTTGGATATAGCAACCACGGCAGCGCCGTATTTGGCAACCAGAGGTAAAACTCGTTCAAGGTTTTCATCTTCACCAGTAACTGAATTCACCAATGCTTTACCTTGGTAGACTGCCAGGCCTGCTTCCAATGCTTCTATGATCGATGAGTCGATAGAAATAGGTACGTCAGTAATGGCTTGTACCAGCTGGATAGACTTTGCCAGCAGAGCAGGTTCATCAGCTAATGGAATGCCTGCATTAACATCGAGCATTTGCGCGCCCGCCGCCACTTGAGCCAGAGCATCGGCTTCAACCCGGCTAAAGTCACCCGCTTTCATTTCTTCAGCAAGAATTTTTCGCCCTGTAGGGTTGATACGCTCGCCAATAATCGTGAAGGCACGATCATCACCAATAATATGTTCTTTGGTAGCCGAGCTAATGATGGTGTCAGTCATGAAGTTTATCCAATTGTGTTTGTACGTTAGCGTCCCCTTCAAATTGTTTGGGGTGCCAAGGTTTTCTGTTGTTTAGTACGCCTGAGCGTTCGACAATCTCAGGTACATTGTGCTCTTGTCGGTAAGCCATGATATGTACACCGCTAATACCTTCAATCTCTTTAATTTCCTGTATCAGGTCGATGCATAAATTGACCCCTTCCTTTTTTTGATCGTCAGCGCCTTTCAAGCGATTAACTACCGAGTCTGGAATATGTACACCGGGTACGTTCTTGCGCATCCATTCTGCGGTACGTGCTGAGGCAAGCGGGCCAACGCCAATCAATAAAAATACTTGCTCGTGCAAACCCATGTCTCTGATGGTCTGCATATAGGTTCGAAGCCGATCAACATCGTAGCAATATTGGGTTTGAATAAATTGTGCGCCGGCTTTAATTTTTTTGGCCAGGCGAAGTGGGCGCCAGTCAAACGGCTGTACAAAGGGATTAGCTGCTGCACCTAGAAACACATGTGGTGCTTGTGCAATTTTACGACCGCTTTGAAAGGTGCTGTCATCTCGCATAGTGCGTGCGATGTTAAGCAGAGACATGCAATCCAGATCGAAAACAGGTTTGGCATCCGGGTGATCGCCTGTTTGCACACCATCGCCGGATAAACACAGCATGTTACACACACCCATTGCAGCGCCACCGAGTATATCTCCCTGTATAGCAATACGATTTTTGTCACGACAGGAAATCTGCATGATAAGCGCGTAACCCATTCGAGTGAGCAAAGCGCAAACCGCTAAACTACCCATATGACAATGCGCACCACTGCCGTCAGTCGCATTGATCGCATCGACATGACCATCAAACAAACTGGCTCGCTCATAGACATCGTTTGGGTCTGCAGAGTCCGGTGGGGCCAGTTCACTGGTGACAACAAAATGCCCATCACGTAAAAGGCGTTCTAGTCGGCCAGGCGAGCTATGTCCATCACGCATCGGCAATGGATAGCCCGCAATGGGTTCGTCTTCATACATTATGCAGCGTCCTCAACAGAATCGGAGGCCGCTGAGCTCGAGGCCGCTTCGCGTTGCAGACGTACTTCGCGCAACCAGGATGAAGAACCTTTTAGTCGATGATCAATGGGTACTTGCACAATGGTTATGTCGCCCCCGTGTTTCATCCGCTGGCTGCCGTCCCAGGCTTCTACCCAAACACAACGCATCTCGGGCTTAACTTCGCAAAAGCCATCTTCTCGCACACCGCCACAGGGCCCATTACGAATGGATTTGGGGCAGTTCATGGGGCAGGACATGCCCGTTTTACTTAAGGCGCATTGACCGCACATCTGACAATCAAATAAAACCCCTTTAACACCTTTTTCTATTGCGGCAACTGGTTTTTCTAAACGCTCGTAGCCAATGCGCTCAATAACGGGTGCAAGCACCAACAATGTTTTTTCCAAAGCGGCATAAAGGATCTCCATCATCCTTGCGCGTCTTGTTGACCATAGTCTGACTTTGTACATAAGATCTCACCATTGCGGACGCAAACTTGCAACGCTATGTGGGTTTGGCGTCTGCTTCTATCCCTTTCGCTTTTACAACTGCTTCAAGGTGTTCATCGCTAAACGCGGCTTCGAGTTCTGCTGCCGCTTTTTCTGCTTCGGCTTGCAGGTCGTCGCTACATTGCTCTCTTATGCGTTCCCAGTCTTCCATATATGCGTCACTTGTCCCCTTACCTGCGCGCATTGCAGCTCGATCAATGCCTTCTTGAAAGCGAGCTGATAAGGCAACCTTGGCTGTCTTGCGTCCTTTTTTCGCAGTGACTTGAGAGGGTATGTCACGCCAGTAAATTTTGATGAGTTCGGCCATGGTTTTTGTATATCCGAAAAAAAAGTTGTGTCCAAATTAAAAGGCGGTAACGATTACTCTGCGACTATATTGATGCCTTTGAGCGATTGTTGCAGTGGATTCAGGCCAGTGTAGTGAACTTCCAATGGCAAGTCGATGAAAGCTGCTGCAGCTTTGGCCTGCGCAAGGCGTTCTTTATTTTCTGTTTGGGACAAATACAGCATGCGAGTGTAGTTGCCAAAATACATATCTCTTAGCTCAGGGTGTTTTCGGATACCCAAAGTTTCAAGTATCAGTCGATCAAAGTGCCAGGCAAGATAATCAGTTAGAAAAAAAGTACCAAGCTCTTCGCCAGCAAGTTTGGTAAAAGTTTGCTCTCCGGTAAAAAACGCATAGCAGTGAGCGCCAGGCAGGCGCTCCACATTGTGTTTATCCAGCACGTTATCCAGATGTCCGCCTGTACCACAGTCGCCATAGGCGACCAGCATGTGATCGTAGGCTTTTTTATTCTCGATGATTTTTTGTTCCACACCCGGTGCAATTTTGTCGGGTGTGTTATGCCATTCAGCCGGCAGGCACTGAACGTCGATGTGATTCCACTGGTTGCTTTTTAAAACATCGACCAGTTCGTGCGCCAATGCACCGCAGGCAATAAGTAGCGTACGACTCATGTTATTTACAGCGCAAGGTCGTTCAGCTCGCTGTGACAGGCTGGCGATTAACCAGCCGCCTGCCGACGTTCGGCAATGAGCGATTTAGCTGTTTCAACTGCAACCGCTGCGTCTCTGCAGTATGCATCGGCACCAACTGCTTCACCAAATTCCTCATTAAGCGGAGCACCGCCGACTAACACGATAAAATCGTCTCGCATACCTTGTTCTTTTAAAGTATCGATAACCACTTTCATGTAAGGCATGGTGGTAGTGAGCAGGGCGGACATGCCCAGAATTTCCGGTTTGTGTTCTTCCAGAGCGGCAATGTAATCTTCAACTGGATTGTTGATGCCCAAGTCAATAACTTCAAAGCCTGCACCTTCGAGCATCATGCCAACCAGGTTTTTGCCAATGTCATGGATATCGCCTTTGACTGTACCAATAACCACTTTGCCAATGGGTGGCGCACCGGTTTCTGCCAGCAAAGGTCGAAGAATGCCCATGCCACCTTTCATGGCGTTGGCGGCCATTAGCACTTCGGGTACGAACAAAATGCCATCACGAAAATCGATACCAACAATACGCATGCCCTCGACCAACGCATCGTTCAACACTTTGTCGGCGGACCATTTGCGTTCTAACAGTATGTTTGTACCTTCTACGATTTCCTCTTTCAAACCGTTGTAGAGATCGTCGTGCATTTGCTCGACCAGCTCTTCATCGTTGAGTTCGGAGAGGATAATGTCCTCTTCATCGTCAAAGTTTTCTTCGTCAGTCATATCTGTCCAAAACCTCGTGTCGCCAGCTAGTAACGTTTCGCGCTATGAAAAGTAGCGACTGGTGCATGGTAACGACATAGAAGTGGTGTCGATACCCAAATGTGCTTCCAGTGCGACTCTGATAGCAGGCAAATGCGACAATGCTAGTGGTGTGCACCAACGGGGCCATTGTTCCAGCTGGCTGTTGACGAAAAGTGTCTGATTGTGGCTTTTTGGGAAGCGCGTCACGGCTTGCTTTTTTGTTTACTGAATTGCTTACTGATCAGGCGTATTGAGACGAAATGATGGCGCACATGTCGTGTACAGACGGCGCCCGGTTCATGCTTTGGCTAACCGTGATATTACCTGCCAGTAAACGTTGGTTTTCGTTTGTTTAAAAAAGCGTTGACCCCTTCCTGATAGTCATTGGTTCGGCAGGCGGCTTGTTGAAAGTCGCGCTCCAGATCGAGTTGCTCGTCCAGCGTTTTGGTGTTGCTGTTGTTGAGTAACAGTTTGGTAAAAGCAAGTCCTGTGGTGGCTTGTGAAGCAAGTTTCACAGCCAGCGCGGTTGTTTCTTCCATTAGTGCATCGTCTTCAATGCAGCGCCAAATCATGCCCCATTGTTCTGCTTTTTCAGCACTCAGTGGTTCGGCTGTCATGGTTAAGCCGATGGCACGCGGCAAGCCAATTAACTTGGGCAGTGCCCATGTACCACCAGCATCAGGCACCAATCCCAGATGGGCAAAAGACTGGATAAACCTGGCTGATTTTCCGGCTAAAACGATATCGCATGACAGCGCCAGATTTGCACCCGCACCAGCGGCGACTCCGTTGACACAGGCAATCACTGGCATGTTGAGGCCTTTGATCGCCCTTACCAGAGGGTTGTAATCGCGATCGAGCAACTCGCCTAAATCGGCTCCTTCAGCATCAGCTAAGTCCTGACCTGCGCAAAATGCCCGTCCCTCACCGGTGATGACCATTGCTCGAATGGTGTCTGAGGTGCTGGCAAGTGAGACCAGTTCGCGCAGTCTTTCGAACATGTCAGCGGTCAGGCTATTGAGCTTGTCTGGTCTGTTTAGCGTAAGCCAGGCCACGCCATGTTCTTCTGCAAAGCTGACCAAATTGGCGTTTTTGCTCATGAAAATACCGAGTTTTTGATAAGAGTGTCTAGCGCGCGCTAGGCGGTTTGGCCGAGCGGAACAAACTGGCGACTATCACCAGTAAGAAGGCACCCAACAAGGCCCGCAGCAAGTAATCTGGTGGACCAACATCGACAACAGCCGTGTTTCCTAACAGCACTGGGAAAAACGCGCCTAGCGCCGCGCCGATAACACCAAGTACGATGTTGATCACGAACACAGATTTACTGCCTCGCAAGAATACGGCGGCTATTCCGCCAAAGATAATGCCGATTAGCAGCATAAGCATGAGGTTAGCAACTGGCAAAAGAGTCTCCGTTGAGCATTGTTGGGTATTGGATATGACAGGATACTGCATTGCTGCTGTAGCATATAGCTTTGCTGTCTCAAAAAATTGAAAATTCCTTTGTTAACTAGCAGCAAGATCAGCTATTGTGCGGCACTGTTAACAACACCTGACCAAAATCTCGACGCACCAGCAACACCTGAAATTCAAAGCCCCTGGCATAAAAGGCTTAGCCTGTTGCCGCCAATGGCCTATCAGAGCGAAGCAGTTTATGCACCTCGTTTACCGCCAACGAGAGCATCGCAAAGTCCACTCCTGTTCCGGCTTTCATTTCAGTGATCAAGTCGCTGTATTTTTTGACTGCTAGTTGATTGTCATTTGACCAGCGTTGAACCATGTCGCTGGCGCTAAGCGCATCAGACGATGAATTAGACGCTGAATTAGAGGCAGCGTTACCAGAGCTGATGACTTCTGCGGTTAAGTGGCGCTGCTGATAGTGCAAGTCGCTACGCAGTTCTGATTTTGACAACGTATGCCAATGGCTGCGTGCCTGCAGCTCACCGATTTGCTCACGTAGCCACTGTAATTCCAGGTGATTCCCTAATTCGAAATACACCTTGGCCGCGTTGCTGATTGGCGTATTAGCCGAATCTGCGATTTCTACGATATCCAATGATGATGATAGTGGCACGACTTGCGAGACTGCTGTTGCAGTTGCTTCTGGTACGCCAGCACTGACAAAAAAATGAATGCGTTGTTTAAGCGTCTCCCGGTTCGATTTTGCCAGGCACTCTGGCATGGTTGATATGATTTCGGTTATTCCTGGTTCAAACTGGGCAATAACTTCGTCAATGGAGTGTGAGCCACGACGTGAGCGCAACAGCCAGTGCGTTGAACGTTCAGCCAGACCACGAACCAGCAAATGCATTTTGTTTTGTATTGCGGCTGACACTTTGTTGTCCAGCTCTTCAATAGATTGCCATAGTATCGGTAATTTAAAAATCGACCGTACGGCCATGAATGCCGCAGCCACCTCTGCTGCTGTTGCGCCCAGTTCATGATGCATTCTGAACGCAAACGTCGGTCCTAAACGATTAACCAACTCGTTGGTAACAACGGTAGCGATGATTTCTGGGCGCAGTCTGTGCGTCGCGATGCGCTGGGCGTACTGCTTTGACAGGGTGTCTGGAAAATAGCCCAGAAGCGTTTGCTGTAATGCAGTTTCCTGAGCAAAATCACTGGCCAGTAGGTCATCATACATAACCATTTTGCTGTAAGACACCAGCACAGCAATTTCAGGACGACTCAAGCCTTCATCCAGTGCTTGCCGGTCAGCTATTTCCTCATTGCCAGGTAAAAATTCGATATCTCGATTCAATCGATCTATAGATTCCAGGTGTTGCATCAATCGTTGCGCTTCATCGAGTGATATACCGCCTTGCTCCATGCATTGATTGATGCATTGGGTTTGCAGGTAGTTGTCTTTTAAAACCAGGTGCCCCACGGTGTCTGTCATGTCGGCCAACAGGCTATCGCGTTGCTTTAAAGTCATGTCACCGTTCGCCACGACGGCGTTAACCAGTATTTTAATATTGACTTCGTGGTCAGAACAATCAACGCCGGCTGAATTGTCAATGGCATCGGTGTAAATCATCCCGCCTGCGCGTGCAAATTCTATACGGCCCAATTGCGTGCAACCCAAGTTGCCACCTTCACCGAATACACGACAACGCAATTCGCGCGCATTAACACGTAAACCATCGTTGGCTCTGTCAGCAGCATCTGCGTGCGTTTCGTTTGACGCTTTCATGTAAGTGCCAATACCGCCATTCCACAAAAGATCAACCGGTGCTTTCAAAATTGCGTTAATTAAATCGGTAGGGTTAAATTTGTCTTTTTCCAACCCGAGCGCTGCTGTCGCTTCTGCAGATAAAGTGATACTTTTATCACTGCGTGAATAAATGGCGCCACCTTTGGATATTAATTTTGTCTCGTAATCCGTCCAGCTCGAACGTGGTAGATCGAATAAGCGTTTGCGTTCGGCATAACTGCTGGCCGCATCTGGCGTGGGGTCGATAAAAATGTGCAGGTGGTTAAATGCTGCCACCAGCTCAATTTGCTCTGATAACAACATGCCGTTGCCAAACACATCGCCTGCCATGTCGCCTATGCCAACAACGCTAAACGGCTGAGTTTGGGTGTCATGGTCCAGCTCACGAAAGTGGCGCTTGACCGATTCCCAGGCGCCGCGCGCAGTAATGCCCATTTTTTTGTGGTCATAGCCCACTGATCCACCGGAGGCAAAAGCATCACCTAACCAAAAACCGTATTCCTCGGACACAGCATTAGCAAAATCTGAAAACGTGGCCGTGCCTTTATCAGCGGCAACAACAAGGTAGGGGTCGTCGTCGTCATAGCGAACTACGTTGTTCGGCGCGATTATATCGTCACCAACAATGTTGTCGGTTATATCGAGCAAGCCGCGTAAAAAATTTTGATAACACTCAACGACTTGTTCCATCATAAGGTCGCGCTCAGCGGAAAGAGCACGCTTGACATAAAATCCACCCTTGGAACCCACAGGTACAATCACCGCGTTTTTAACCATTTGCGCTTTCATCAAGCCCAGCACTTCCGTTCTGAAGTCTTCGCGTCGATCAGACCAGCGTAATCCGCCCCGTGCAACTCTACCGCCACGTAAATGAATGCCTTCAAAGTCTGCTGAATAGACAAATATTTCTGCCATTGGGTGGGGCAGTGGCAAGTCGTTTATAGCGGCAGAATCGAATTTGAATGACAAGTAACTGTGGTAAGCGCCATCAGTATCTGTGCAATACACGTTGGTACGAAGCGTGGCCTTTATCAAATTAAGGTAGGCTCGCAGAATCCGATCTTCATCAAGGCTGGCAACATCGTCCAGTGCCGACAAAATACGTTGTTCGATATTTTTGTCTGCTGAATCAGCCGATGCTGCACTAAAGCGTTGTTCAAACAATGCAACTATATCACTGGCTATTTCGTGGTTGGCAACCAGTGAATCAATCACGTATGCCTGTGAGAACGGCACACCAATTTGCATTAGGTATTTGCAGTAGCTGCGCAGTACCACAACCTGACGCCAGTCTAGTCCTGCTGCCAGTATAAGCTGGTTAAATCCGTCGTTTTCGACAGCGCCACTCCATATGCGACTAAATGCGCGTTGAATATTTTCTGCCGAACTTTTCGAGTCCAGTTTGCTTTGTCCTAACTGCTCTACGGTGAATTCATGTATCCAAACGGCTGTATCGTTTTTACGCTTTATTTCAAATGGGTGTTCCGCATCTACACGTAAACCCATATTTTCTATAATGGGCATAACGTCCGACAGCGTGACAGGACTGGTTTGTGAGAATAACTTGAAATTTATCGTGCCAGTATCAGCGACAATGTGACGATAAAAGCTCATCACTGGCGCATCCTGCTTTACGTTCTCTTCCATGAATGCAATATCTGGAACAGCAACGCGGGCAGAATAATCTTCTATGTAGGCTGGTGGAAAGGCACCACTGTAACGCTGGTATAACTTCAGTGCCTCGGGTTCTTTATAAGTTTGTCGAAGTGACTCCAGTAAGCGATCATTCCAGGTGATGGCGGCTTTTTGAATGCGTTTTTCTATGCTGTTCCAATCAATGTCTCGGTTTAGAGGCGGTCTTTTTTGTACGATGAAATGCAATCGTGCTAATGCTGACTCAGAAGAAAACTCTGTATGGAACTGCGTAGTTTTGCCGTCAATTTGTGAGCTTAAGATAGATTCAATATCCAGCCTTAATTCGCGGCTGTACGTATCCCGGGGAATATACAGTAAGCAGTTGCAGAAACGCCCCATTGGGTCAATCGAATGAAATAGTCTAATTTGATGGCGCTCGTGCAATGAAACAATGCGCTCAGCCATCGTTAGCAGGTGTGCCGCTGGTGTCTGTAATAGCATATCGCGTGGAAAACCTCTCAGCACACTACTCAGTGCGCGCCCATCATGCGAGTTTTGTGCAAAGCTTGAGCCTTGAATGACGGCATTGAAGCGCTCTCGCAAAAGAGGGATAGATTCCGGTGCTTCAGTTTGCAAGTTGCCAGCGAACAACCCGGCGATGCAGCTAAGGTGTGTCAGCCTGCCTGCTTTGTTTTTGCCAGACTTGTCTCTGTGCAATAGTAAAATCAGATCGACAAAGTCGGATCGAATAATAGGTGAACGTTCATCAGCTTTACAAATGACGATGGTGTCTTCAACGCTGTGAAGTGTTTCCAGAGCATCGTCTGGTATCAGTGTGTCCACTTTCCATTGCAACGTGTTTTCACTATCTGACAGCATGCCCAGTGATGGAGAATCGCTGTAACTGAGTTTGCCGTTACTGGGTGTGGTGTCAGCAATACCAAGGCAGATAAATTGTTTTTGCATAAGCCATTGAAAAAAAGCCGATTGCTCGGGGTCTTCGCAGTCGCTACAGATTGACTGCAGGCGTTCTAACATGGCTTGGCTGTCTCTTCTGACAGCTTCCAGAGTCGATAAGGTTTCTCTTATGTGAGCTTCAATTTCAGCCAGCTTTTCATCGGGCACGTGTTCAATTTGTAAATGCATGACCGACTGAGGTTGTGCTTGCTCAGAAGATAAGAGCACAGGATGGATGATCAGTCTTAAGGTGTGATTCTTTGCAAGCAGTGCGCTGCGCATGCTGGCGACCAAATGGGCCTGGTCTTCGGTGATTAATTCGATAATGGTGTTAGGGCTTTGCCATCCGTCGCGTTCCATGCTGGGGTTCAGAATATTCAGGCTAACCTGGCCATCCTTGTGGTCACGCCAAAGCTGCCAGTGAGACAAAGCCAGGCCGTTTAAATCTTCACGGTTAATCCACGCCAAATCAGCCAAATGGGAGCGTTTAAAATACTCAGGCAGGAAGTCCAGAAACTCAGCGCGCTTTTCGGCAGCAATTGTGCGTGGGGTTGCCTCAGCGACGTCATCCAACAGTGTCTGGAAAGGGAGGTCCAAGGTGCTTTCAGTGGCAGGTTGTGTTGCGGGCATTGTTTCGCTGTTCCGTCGGGTCGAAAATGGGAAAAAGCACCATTTTAGTGCGCTAATCAGTGCAGGAAATCAGCCAACCAGGGCTGGCCAACTATGTCACCATGTGACACATTGGCCTGCCAGCAAGTGCCGGTTATCAGATCGTGAACTGCTTCCCAATGTCCGCCATATCGGCCAGCGTCAATCGAGCGCCAAATTGGGTGATGAGTTTACCCGCAGCTGCTCCAGCCAATTCGCCACATTGTTCAAAAGTATGTCCCTGGGTCATACCAAACAGGAACGCCCCGGCATACATGTCACCCGCGCCGTTGGTATCCACCGGGTCAACTTTAATGGCAGCTACATCCATGACCTTGCTACCGTCGAAAAGGGTCGCGCCATCAGCGCCGCGGGTGATCGCAAATTGCTTGGCTACACCCTTCATACCCTCAACGCAGCCTTCGATTGAATTTGCTTCAAACATAAGCCTGGCTTCGTCCTCATTGCAGAACACCATGTCCAGTCCATCACCGATAATCTCGTGCAAGCCGTCTTTGAAAAATTTCACCATATTGATGTCGGACAAGGTCAGCGCCGTTTTCACACCCTTTGCCTGAGCTGCTTTTCTGGCTTCAATAGCGGCATTACGCGCAGCAATTTCGGGAACCAAATAACCTTCGATATAAGCTATTTTAGAGTTGCTCAACGCATTCAGATCCAGTTCTTTGGCGCTGATTGTTTGGGTGATCCCCAAAAAGGAATTCATGCTTCGTTGGGCGTCCGGGGTAATAAGAACGATGCATTTTCCGGTAATACCGTCCTCGCGATTATCCATGCTCAGATTGCTGTCCACACCGCATTTGCTCAGATCGCTCATGTAGAAAGTACCGGTCTCATCGTTGGCGACCTTGCACGAGTAGAACGTTTTTCCGCCAAGCTGAGCACAGGCTATAACCGTATTGGCTGCTGAGCCGCCGCTGCCTCGCTTGCCTTTTGATTCATCCAGCGAAGCCAGCAGTGCGTGATGACGTTCTTCGTCAATCAGGGTCATCAAGCCTTTATCGACTTTGAGATCGCTTAAAGCATCCTCAGTGACAGCAAATTCGATATCGACAAGCGCATTGCCCACCCCGTAAACGTCATAATCAGCCATTTCGGCTCCTTCAATAAGTGTTAGTCGAATATTATCGCTAGTTCTGTGCCGTAAACCTATCTACAATTGAGGGTTTTCGCCAACAGAGAACTTTATGCGTAGTCACTACTGCGGTTCGGTCAACATGAGCCACATGGATCAAGAGGTCGTATTCTGTGGCTGGGCACATAGACGCCGCGATCACGGAGGGGTTATTTTTGTTGACCTGCGCGATCATACAGGTTTGGTACAGGTGGTATTTGACCCTGACCGCGCCGAGATGTTTGCTCTGGCGGAACAAGTGCGAAACGAATTTGTCCTCAAAATTACCGGTAGAGTGCGAGCCCGTCCGGAAGGCACCGTAAATCCAGATATGCCCACGGGTGAGATTGAAGTGCTGGGGCTGGAGCTTGAGATACTTAATCGTGCAGACACGCCACCCTTTCAGCTGGACGACAACGACGTATCAGAAGAAAACCGGCTTCGTCATCGCTATATCGATTTACGCCGGCCAATTATGCAAGATCGTTTGCGCTTACGCTCAAAGGTGACCAGTGAACTGCGACGCTTTATGGATTCGCAACAGTTTATTGAAATTGAAACCCCCACGCTAACGCGAGCAACTCCGGAAGGGGCGCGGGACTACTTGGTGCCCAGTCGCACACACCCGGGTAGTTTTTTCGCCTTGCCACAATCACCGCAACTATTCAAACAGTTGTTAATGATGAGTGGTATGGATCGGTACTACCAGATTGCTCGTTGTTTTCGTGATGAGGATTTACGCGCAGACCGGCAGCCCGAATTTTCACAACTCGATATCGAAATGTCGTTTATCGATGAGTCGCTCATCATGAATATGACAGAAACAATGATGCGTGAATTGTTTGCCAACGTGCTCGATGTGAACTTACCCGAATTTCCGCACATGAGTTATGAAGAAGCTATTCGTGATTATGGTTCGGACAAGCCCGACTTGCGCATACCTTTAAAGCTGGTTGAGTTGTCGGACCTTATGGGCGATGTAGAATTTAAAGTTTTTTCAGAGCCAGCTAAAAACGACGATGGTCGGGTCGCCGCCTTGTGTGTGCCCGATGGTAACAAACTGACGCGTAAAGAAATCGATGGCTACACCGAATTTGTGGGCCGTTACGGCGCTAAAGGACTTGCGTATATAAAGTGTAACGAGATTGCTAAAGGCGCTGAGGGTTTGCAGTCACCGATCGTCAAGTTCTTCCCAGACGATGTACTTGCCTCGATTATGGAACGCACGGGTGCGAAAGATGGCGATCTGATTTTCTTTGGCGCTGATAAAGCCAGCGTTGTGGCAGATGCATTGGGCGCTTTGCGCGTTAAGGTTGGAACAGATATGGACATGGTGTCCGACGAGTGGCGACCGTTGTGGGTTGTTGATTTCCCCATGTTTGAATGGGACGAGGGTGGTAAACGCTGGCATGCATTGCACCATCCGTTTACAGCGCCCAGTGCGGCAAGCACAGAGGAGTGGCTAAAGCAGCTGGATGATAATCCGGCCAAGGTATTGTCGCGTGCCTACGACATGGTGCTTAACGGTACCGAACTAGGTGGTGGCTCTATTCGTATTCACAGCACAGAAATGCAGCAAAAAGCGTTGGATGTGCTGGGTATTGGTGAAGAGGACGCGCGGGACAAATTCGGCTTCCTGCTCGATGCACTTAAATACGGCGCACCGCCTCACGGTGGAATTGCGTTCGGTCTTGATCGCTTAATCATGCTGATGAGTGGTGCATCTTCGATTCGTGATGTGATGGCGTTTCCCAAAACGCAGTCTGCGAGTTGTTTGCTTACCAGTGCCCCTAGTGAAGTGTCTGATCAACAGTTGAAAGACTTGCACTTGCGATTACGAACGCGGCCTGCACCTGAGCCCGTAAGTTAGCTGGTCGCTGGCTTATGGAAATTTCATGTCCCGTTGGTGGCCAATGAATGGTTAGTAAGTGAAAGATAACTTGACACACTCTGCCAAATACCGTCGTGCGGAATCAGTGTTGGTGTTGGTTTATACAATGCAGAGTGATGTGTTGTTGCTGCGCAGAGTCAACCCACCTGATTTTTGGCAATCGGTAACCGGTGCGTTGGAAGAGAGTGAGACTGCGCAAAGTGCAGCTACACGTGAGTTGTTTGAGGAAACAGGCATGCATGCGGGTTCACAAACTAGTTCGCAAACCAGGGCGCAAGTGAAGCTAACTGATCATCAGTGCAGTAGCGTTTTCGAAATAAATGGGGCGTGGCGTGAACGCTATCATCCTGATCAATCTCACAATCGTGAACACTTGTTTAGTGTGCAACTCGAAAAGCAATCGAAGGTTATTTTAAATTCAGTTGAACACGCTGGGTATGTCTGGCTACCCGCCAGTCAAGCTATGCAGCAGGTAAGCTCTGCCACTAACCGCCAGGCCATTGAAGATATTGCGCTTACGGCGCAGTATCGTCAATCCTGAGGTCGATGGGCATGCAGGGTTCAGATGAACACATTATGCTGGTGCCCGGCATGTACTCGCCTCGACTTATCATGCAGCCATTGGCCGCTCGTTTACGCCGAGAAGGTTTTAAAACACGCATTTTTAACAACCGCTTTTTAACCCGGTCCCCGAAGGTAAACTCGGAGCGATTATTGTCAGAATTGCAATCCATGCCAGGCAGTGTCGTGCATCTGCTTGGCCATAGTCTGGGTGGCATCGTCATTTTGCATGCCCTGGACGCCAATGCTAAATTGCCAACATCCGAACAGTTCGCAGTTGGCAGAGTGGTTTTGCTTGCAAGCCCGGTACGCGGCAGTGATTTAGCGAGGCGTCTGCATGCCAGACGCTGGACGAGGCCCTTGCTGGGCAAGTCAGCGGAGGGTGGTGTGCTCGAAAATGCGCCCACTGAATTAAACGGTCGGGAAACCGGTGTCATTAGTGGATCGTCACGAGCTGGGCTTAGCGCCCTGATCTTCAGGCCTGCGCAAGTCAACGATGGTGTGGTCAATCAATCCGAAACGGAGCTTGACGGGGCGGCAGATTCGCTTTGCCTCCCACAATCCCATGCATTAATGCTATTTTCCAGTCTCACAGCACACAAAGCAGCCCAGTTTCTTATGCATGGGCGATTTGTCGACTAAACTGTATACTTATCCAGTTAGTCTGATTCTCGACCATCAATGGCTGTGAACACCATCGGGAGCTTTGCAGTTCCTTTTTAGATAAACACAGGTTAATGAGGTAGTTATGGCTGGTCACAGTAAATGGGCCAATATCCAGCATCGCAAAAATGCACAAGATGCGAAGCGTGGAAAACTGTTCACCAAACTGATACGCGAAATTAACGTCGCCGCGCGCATGGGTGGGTCTGACTTAAATTCCAATCCGCGGCTGCGATTGGCTGTCGATAAAGCCCTTGGTGGCAACATGACCAAGGACACTATTGAGCGTGCCATTAAAAAAGGTGCCGGTGAACTTGAAGACGTCAACTACGAAGAGAATCGCTACGAAGGTTACGGTGTTAATGGTGTGGCCATATTAGTTGACACCATGACCGACAATGGCAATCGCACAGTATCTGAAGTCAAACATGCGTTTACCAAACACGGCGGTAACCTTGGTGCGGTGGGTTCGGTTTCTTATTTATTCAGTAAAATCGGTACGCTTAATTATCCTGCCGGTGCAAGTGAAGACACCATAATGGAAGCCGCCCTGGAGGCCGGTGCCGAAGATATCATTACTGATGCAGATGGTTCAATCGAGGTAACAACAACTGAAGATACCTTTGTTGATGTGAAAGAGGCAATGGCGGCCGCGGGGTTAGAGCCAGAACATTCTGAAGTCACCATGAAGGCATCAACCGAGGTTGCACTCGATGTTGAGCAAGCACAAAAGCTACTGACACTCATAGACGTGTTAGAAGACTTGGATGATGTTCAGGATGTTTTTACCAACGCTGATATTCCACCCGAGGCTTACGCTTGAGCGACGTGCACTTGAGCGACTCGGGCAAACGCACCTTTAGAGTATTGGGGATTGATCCGGGCTCGGTAATCACGGGGTACGGAATCATTGATTCGAACGGTGCGCGCAGCGTCTACGTAGCGCACGGGCATATTCGCGTTAAAGGGGATTCCTTCCCTGATCGGCTTGGACATATCCATAGTGCGATTAAAGAAATTGTTGATGAATTTAACCCGGAACGGGTCGCCATAGAACAAATTTTTGTCAGCACCAATCCTATGTCTGCTTTGAAGTTAGGACAAGCGCGTGGCGCCGCCATAACAGCGGTTGTCTCGCAAGGCTTGCCGGTAAGTGAATACGCTGCTCGCTCGGTAAAGCAAGTGGTTACAGGTTCGGGTAGCAGTGATAAAACACAAGTGCAAACCATGGTCAAAGCACTACTTGGCTTGAACCGTCCCGTGCAAGTGGATGCAGCCGATGGGCTGGCGATTGCTATTTGTCATGCGCACTCAGGTATGAATCGTAACGGCAATGTGCCTACGCCACGCCGCCGCTCGCGTGGTCGAGGTTTACGGCGATGATCGGTCGAATCAACGGCACACTACTAGAGAAAAACCCACCGGCGCTGTTAGTCAGTGTTCAGGGTGTGGGTTATGAAGTCGATGTACCCATGTCAACGTTTTATGGCTTGCCTGCTGTTGGAAAAGCAATAGAATTGCACACCCATTTTGTCGTGCGTGAAGATGCTCAGTTGTTGTTTGGGTTTGCCAGCAAGCTGGAACGATCATTGTTTCGCGCCTTATTAAAAGTAAACGGTGTTGGTGCCAAAGTGGCTTTGTCTATTTTGTCTGGCATGACTGCTGAGGAGTTTTTTTCCTGTATTGCGCAAAAAGATGCTGTGGCCTTAACGCGCGTTCCGGGTATTGGGAAAAAAACTGCTGAACGCCTGGTGGTTGAAATGCAGGATAAAGTTGATGCACTCGCGGGTGGTTCGGTGCAAGCGGGCTTACCCGTTGATAACCAAAGCTCGCCACGTTCACAAGCCAGCGATGCACTTACGACTTTGGGTTATAAGCCTGCTGAAGTTAAACGCTTGTTAGACAAAACTGCCGTCGATGGCCAAAGTGTCGAAGAGATGATTCGCGGCGCTTTGCGTAGCGTATCAGGTTAAGAATACTGCATCATGACTGACGATGAAGATGATCGACTTATATCGCCAACGCCGCGCAGTGACGATGCGCAAGAGCGTGCCATGCGACCCAAGCAGTTGTCTGACTACCGTGGTCAGGATGCGGTTACCGAGCAAATGTCGCTGTTTATCGACGCGGCTAAATTACGCTCTGAGGCGCTCGATCATGTTTTATTGTTTGGTCCGCCTGGTCTGGGCAAAACCACGCTGGCTAACATCATTGCAAATGAACTTGATGTTCGGATGTTGCACACATCTGGTCCCGTACTGGAACGTCCGGGTGATCTTGCTGCGATCTTAACCAATCTTGAAGCCAAAGATGTGTTGTTCATCGATGAAATTCATCGCATGAGTCCATTGGTCGAAGAGGTTTTATATCCGGCCATGGAGGATTATCAAATCGATATCATGACCGGCGAGGGTGTATCGGCCAGATCATTCAAAATCGATTTGCCGCCGTTCACGCTGGTTGGCGCTACCACGCGTGCCGGTTTGCTGACGGCACCGTTGCGGGATCGTTTCGGCATAGTGCAGCGTCTCGAATTTTACGCCACCAGCGACTTGGCGGGTATCGTCTCGCGGTCAGCTAAATTGCTGGAAGTACCAATCGACGAAGGTGGTTGTTCAGAAATTGCCCGCCGGGCTCGCGGAACGCCACGCATTGCCAATCGCCTGCTTCGACGCGTGCGAGACTATGCCGACATAAAGGCCGATGGCCACATTGATACCGATGTCGCCGATGCTGCACTAAATTTACTCAAAGTCGACAAACTGGGTCTGGATTCGATGGATAGGCGCTTGTTACACGCCATTATCGATAAATTCGATGGTGGTCCTGTGGGTGTGGATAACCTGGGCGCTGCACTGAGCGAAGAGCCAGGCACCATTGAGGAGGTGATTGAACCTTATTTAATCCAGCAAGGTTTGATGATGCGTACCCCACGTGGCCGAGTCGTAACGGCTAACACCTACAAGATATTCGACCTTGAAATGCCCGAAGATTAGGCACTTTATTTGTGGCCCTGATAGGTAACCCTGCTGTGCAAAACAATGCCTGCGTTAAAAACTGAGAATTTTCTTCATGGTAAGGGCCTTACTCTCTGTATTTAAAAACATTTCTCTGTAATACTTGCATATGCGTCAATACTCTATTTCGGTGCGTGTTTATATTGAGGACACCGACGCCGGAGGCATTGTTTATTATGCCAACTACCTGAAGTTTATGGAGCGGGCCAGAACCGAATGCCTGCGTGACGCTAACGTCGATCTTGATGACTGGCATCGCCAGCATCGACGGCTTTTTGTAGTGCGTAGGGTAACGCTCGATTATCATTTGCCGGCGCGCTACGATGATCAACTGAACGTAAATGCCAATATCATGACATTCAGACCAGCAAGTATTGTTATGGAACAACCTATCTATCGAGGCGACGAACTATTGATTTCGTCGTCAGTCAAACTCGCGTGTGTGGATGCGGATACACTAGCGCCTACGGCCATTCCCACGTCAATAAGAGAGGCGATGACTTGTGAATAACGAGATGTCCATTATGCAACTGGTGATTGATGCCAGTCCAGTCGTGCAAGGTGTCATGATTATCCTGCTTTTGGCGTCGGTCATGTCCTGGGCGCTCATTATTGGCAAGAGTCGGCAGCTTCGTCGAGCCAGGCTGATGGCCGAGGAATTCGAAGAAGATTTCTGGGGTTCGTCAGATATATCAGGCACTTATTCACAACTAACCATGCGCCGAGGCACCCTTGATGGGCTGGAGCGTATCTTTGAAGCCGGGTTCTCCGAATTCGGTCGTTTGCGCCGCAAGACCAACAACGACGAAGTCATCATGGATGGTTCTGGCCGAGCCATGCGCATTGCTGTGTCCCGAGAGGCTGATATTGTTGAGCAACACCTGCCGTTTCTTGCTTCTGTTGGTTCTGTCAGCCCGTACATTGGATTGTTTGGTACGGTTTGGGGCATCATGAATTCGTTCACTGCACTCGGTAATGTGCAGCAGGCAACTTTGGCCATGGTTGCACCCGGTATTGCCGAAGCCTTGATCGCAACAGCAATAGGGTTATTTGCGGCTATTCCAGCGGTTATTTTTTACAACCGGTTTGCAACTGAGATTGATCGTTTGCTGAACCGTTACGAAAACTTTTCAGACGAGTTTTCAACGGTGCTGCAACGTCAAGCTATACGTCGTTCCCGTCAGGACGGTGCGTAGTGTTTTACTGATACTCATTATTCAAAATATTGTTTTTGACATGTCGTTTTTACACATGTCAGTGGTTCAACAGAGGCTAAATAAATAAATGGGGCAGGTTCGTCCAGCTCGTCGCAAGCGACGTCAAATGGCAGAGATCAATGTAGTGCCCTACATTGATGTCATGTTAGTGCTGTTGGTTATCTTTATGATTACCGCACCATTGCTGCGTGTCGGTGTTGAAATAGATTTGCCCGATGCCAATGCCGAACCGTTAGCCAATACCGGTGAATCGATAGAGCCGCTTATTCTCAGTGTCGACAAAGAAGGCGCCTGGTATCTTAATATCAGCGACGATCCAGAAACGCAAATGAATCGCGCTGATGTTCAGGCGCTTGCCACAGCCGCATTGATAAAAGATCCAGAGCGACCCGCATTGGTGGCGGGTGATACCGCGGTAGAGTACGGTGACATTATGCAAGCCATGGCAGCATTGCAATTAGCAGGTGCGTCGGTGGTTAGCTTGATGTCAGAACCTCCGCGCTAGTACATCGATGTTTGCGCTGCTTAAAAAACACCCAATTGCCAGTCTGCTGTCGTTATTGCTGCACGGCGGATTAGCTGCGGCGCTTATCTATAACGTCGCTACTAAGCCAGACACAAAAAGCGAGGATGCGGGTGGTGCACCTATTAAGGCGCAGGTGATCAGCCCTGCCGATGTGCAAGCCAGTCTGGAAAAACTGGAAGCGAAAGATCGGGCAGAAGCGGCCAAACGAGCAGCCGAGCAAGCAGCTGCACAAGAAACACTAACGGCTTTGCAGCAGGCTGGTGAAAAAGCGCGACAACAGTTATCTGAAACCACCGAACTTACCGAACAACGTCGCCTGGCCGCAGAATCTGAACAAGCGCGCATCAAGTCATTGCAATCTGAAGCCATCGAGCTGGAGCAGCAACGGCAGGTCCAGGCTGCTAACGCAGCTGCCGAACAAGCCAAGGCTGAGGCACTAAGAGAACAACAGGAAAACCTGTCTGCACAGCAAGTTGCTGATCGAGAGGCTGAGCTTGAGCGCTTAAGACAAGCACGCTTACGTGAAGAGGAACGCATCGCTCAAGCCCAGGAAAGAGTTGCTGCAGAGACCAGGCGCATTGAAGCTGCTCGCGTTCAGGCTGATGCCGAACGAGAACAAGCATTGGCAGAGCAACAAGAAGCAGAGCAACGTAAACGGGAACTCGAAGAAGCGGCAGCTTTGGCGAGCCAGGAAAAAGTTAAAGCCGATGAAGAAAAAATTCGCCTGGAGGAACAAGCTAAAGCTGCCGATGAGGAACGCCAACGGCTGGAGGAACAAAACAAGCAGGCTGAACTTGATCGTCAAAAAGCATTAAAAGAGACCAGGCAAGCTGAAGCGGAAAAAGAACGTGCGCTGGCAGAAAAAGAAGAAGCTGAAATGGAACGTCAGCGTATTCTTGAACAAAAACGCAAAGACGAAGAAGCACGACTTATTAGAGAGGCAGCAGAAGCCAGTCGACTTGCCGAGCTGGCACTAGAGCGTGCTGCGGCTGCAGAAGAAGAGGCTGAAAAGTTACGCCTTGCAGCCGTAGAGGAAGAACGCCAACAGAAACTTGCTGAAGAACAACGCCTGGCCGATGAAGCCGAGCGTGAACAGGCGCGAAAGTTAGCGGAACTCGAGGCACAACGCCGGGTGGAAGAAGCCCGAGTTTTAGCCGCGCAAGAGGAACAAAAGCGTATAGAGGAAGAATTGCGCATACAGGCAGAATTAGAAGAAAAGCAACGCATTGAAAACGAGGCTCGCAAACAAGCCGAGCTGGAAGAAAAGCAACGGGTGGAAGAAGAGGCGCGCAAGCAGGCCGAGCTGGAAGAGCAGCAGCGCCTGGAAGAGGAAGCGCGCAAGCAAGCCGAGCTCGAAGAACTACAACGGTTGGAAGAAGAGGCCCGTAAGCAGGCCGAGCTGGAAGAGCAGCAGCGCCTAGAAGAGGAGGCGCGCAAGCAGGCCGAACTTGAAGAACAACAACGGTTAGAAGAACAAGCCCGCAAACAAGCCGAACTAGAAGCACGCGAGCGGCAAGAAGCAGAGGTGCGCAGACAAGCCGAACTTGAAGCGCAGCGACAAGAACAAGCACGACAGGAACGCATTGCAGAACAAAAACGGCAAGAGGCCGCAGCAAGAAAAGCTGCTGAACAGCAACGCTTGGCAGCTTTGGCACAACAAGAAGAGCAAACTGCTTTGTCGCGAAAACAGCGTGTCGAAGAGGAACAATTAAAAGAGCGTTACCACGGTGCCATAAGAAACCGTGTAGAACGAAAATGGCGTCGACCCAGTGGGTTAGGCGGTAATGTTATTTGTGACGTCAGCGTTATTCAACTGCCAACCGGTGAGATAAACGATGTTGAAGTCACATCATGCACGCCAAACAATAAAGCGTTAAGAAAATCGGTAGAGAATGCAGTGTGGGCGGCTAATCCGCTGCCTGCTGCCCCCCGCGATAGTTTGTTTGATCGTCGTGTGAAATTCAGATTCAACCCACGTGGTTGATCAGCGAGGCTTCATGTTCAGTAAGTGGTTTACACAAGCAAAACGCAGCACAGCACGCAAGGTGGTGGTGTCGTTGCTGAGTGTAGTTTGCCTTTGGTTAGTGGGCAGCTCAGCCGCCGTTGCCGTTATTGAAATAGAAATTACGCAAGGTGGTGAAAGTGCTATTCCTATCGCCATTGTGCCGTTCGGCTGGGAAGGTGGCGGCTCGCCGCCAGCCGATGTCGCAGGTATAGTCAGTGCTGATCTACAACGAAGCGGTAATTTTTCACCGCTTAACAGCGATGACCTAATCGGTAGACCGGTAAGTGGTGATAAGCCACGGTTTGGCAACTGGCGAATTGCTGGCGCTGAATTTTTATTGATTGGTGCAATCGATAAATCGGGTGAAAATTTTAACGTTGAATTTCAATTGTTCGATGTTAGCCAGCAACGACTGCTAAGCGGTTTTAATTTTAAGGTCACCACGCAAACCCTGCGTAATGCAGCGCATCAAATCGCAGATGAAGTCTACGAAGAAGTGTTGGGCATTCGTGGTGCGTTTAACACACAAATAGCGTTTGTTTCGGTTGAGCGCGAAGGCAGTAAAAAAAGTTACAAGCTGCAATTAGCCGACGCAGACGGTCAAAATCCACAAGCGATGCTAACATCGCCACGTCCCATATTGTCTCCTTCCTGGGCACCAGACGGGGTACGCATAGCCTATGTATCGTTCGAGAATCGCAATCGTTCGGCTATCTATGTACAGGACAGGCAGCAAGGCAGCCGTAAAAAGCTTATATCCAAAGAGGGTATTAATGGTGCACCAAGTTGGTCGCCGGATGGTCGCCGGCTGGCAGTCACGCTGTCGTTTGAAGGCAACCCCGATATTTACGTACTAAACGTAGATGATGGTCAAACCCGTCGTATAACCACCAGCCCTGCCATTGATACTGAAGCGGTATGGGCAGATGACGATACCCTCATCTTTACCTCAGACAGAAGTGGCGGGCCGCAACTGTATGAGGTGTCATCATCGGGTGGACGAGCCGAACGAATTACCTTCGAAGGTAGCTACAATGCCAGTGCATCAGTGTCCTCTGATGGTACTAACGTGGCGTTTGTGCATGGCAGCGACATTGGTTTTCAGATTGGCACGTTTGATAGAGAGCTGGGATTGTTCCAAACACTTACCGACGGGTCACTGGACGAATCACCGAGTTTTGCGCCAAATGGACAAATGATCATTTACGCAACTGAGAAGGGTGGTCGCGAGACATTGGGCGCGGTTTCTCTGGATGGCAGTGTTGTGCAAAGCCTTTCTTTAGACACAGGTGGAGTGCGTGAGCCTGCATGGTCGCCGTTCACCAACTAAGCTATTAGTGTGTCGCAACTTTCAATGTCTGAAAGTTCTAGTGTGCCTTAGTGCAAAGAGGATCTATGAATAAATCTGTATCGATCGGCGCGGTAGTCGTATTGAGCTCTGTGCTTGTAGCCTGTGGTAGTAATCCGAAACGAACAGCACAAACTGCAAATGCCAGTGGAGCAACGGTCAATCCAGTCACCATTGATGGCGTAGACGATGGCACTCAAATCGACCCCGATTCCATTGCCGGGCGTGCGCCAAAAGAGCGGGTCATTTTCTTTGACTTTAATAAGTCCGAAATTCGTCCCGAGTATCTGGAAATTATTACCCAGCACGGGCGCTATCTGGCTCAAAATCCAACCGGACGAGCGCGTCTTGAAGGGCATACCGATGAGCGCGGTACGCGCGAGTACAACATTGCTTTAGGTGAAGCTCGAGCCAAAAGTATTGCGCGAATGCTGCAGTTACAGGGTGTTAGTTCGGCGCAGTTAAGAACCGTAAGCTACGGTGAGGAACTGCCCGTTGACGAAGGACATAACGAAGCTTCATGGGGTAAGAACCGGCGCGTCAATATCATCTATGAAGTGGAAGTTCAGAACTAGGATTTCGCTATGAACGTTTTTGCGCTTGTATTTTCTTTGATTGGTCGAACCAGTCAGTCAATAATACGCGGTTTCTCGCGGCAACTCTTTTTGTTGACACTAACATTGGCAGTAATGGGAACTACAGGGCAAGCGCACGCTCAATCGCGGGTCAAGCTTGCCGATGTTGATTCTCGCTTGCAGCGGGTTGAGCGGGTGCTTGATCAATCCTTGCTTGAATTGCTGCAACAAATCGAAGGGTTGCAAGGTGAAGTGCGAACTCTTCGAGGCGAAATTGAAAGCCTCAACAACGACATGGATTTACTTAAAAAACGTAATCGCGATTTATACAAAGACACGGACCGACGTATCACCGATTTGGAAGAAGTCGGGTCAAGCTCACAGCTGCCATCGCTAAGTGAGGAGCTTTCCGAAGAGCCGATTCAACCGGCTATTGCAGAAGATCAACCCGTTTTTGTAGCCGAAGAACCAGAGATACCGCAACCTCGACAAAGCACTGGAGGAGCTAGTGGGCCTGCACCACCTGTGGCACCAGTGGGTGCCAATACGCGAGCGGCCAGTGCGGCCGAAAAATCTGGCTACACCAAAGCGTACGATTTATTGGCAAAGGGAAGTAATGCTGAAGCCGTGGCCGCCTTTGATCAATTTTTGCGCAGTTACCCGGACGGACCTTTTTCGGATAATGCCTGGTATTGGCAAGGTGAGGCAAAATACGCGGAGCGTAACTTTGACAATGCCCTGTACAATTTCTCTGTGGTCGTGGAATATTTCCCCAACAGCCCAAAGGTCCCTGATTCGAGATTGAAAGTCGGCTACGCCCTTTACGAGCAACAGCGTTACGGCGAGGCAAAAAAGGTGTTAACCGACGTCACAAACGATTACCCAGGACGTTCTGCTGCGGTGCTGGCCCGTAAACGTCTCCAGCAAATGGACCGGGAAGGTCGATAAGCCGCAACAATGCGCCACTCAAGCGCCGTATTGTTGTATTATGCGCGTCGCGTTATCGTTTAGACACGGCATCCCCTGCCGGGTTTTGGTTGAGGTATACCTGACAGGTTTCGTCAGATATCCAGTGCGGTAATTGCGAAGGTACTTAATTAGTACTGAATCAGTTCCGGGGGGCGTTAGCTCAGTTGGTAGAGCATCTGACTTTTAATCAGGTGGTCGCAGGTTCGAATCCTGCACGCCCCACCATTTAAAATAAATCTATTCTCTTGCAAGCAATTCGCACGAAGCGTAAGTTGCGGCAGATTCGAACCGCGCTGGTTCGCAAATCGCGCGAGCGATTTTCAACAAGCGGGCTTGGCCGCGCAGCCCCGAAAGGGGTCAGATAGCCCCTAGGCTATCTGATTAATCCTGCACGCCCCACCATTTAAAATAAATCTATTCTCTTGTAAGCAATTTGTACGAAGCGTAAGTAGCGGCAGATTCGAACCGCACTGGTTCGCAAATCGCGCGAGCGATTTCAACAAGCGGGCTTGGCCGCGCAGCCCCGAAAGGGGTCAGATAGCCCCTAGGCTATCTGATTAATCCTGCACGCCCCACCATTTAAAATAAATCTATTCTCTTGCAAGCAATTCGCACGAAGCGTAAGTTGCGGCAGATTCGAACCGCGCTGGTTCGCAAATCGCGCGAGCGATTTTCAACAAGCGGGCTTGGCCGCGCAGCCCCGAAAGGGGTCAGATAGCCCCTAGGCTATCTGATTAATCCTGCACGCCCCACCATTTAAAATAAATCTATTCTCTTGCAAGCAATTCGCACGAAGCGTAAGTTGCGGCAGATTCGAACCGCGCTGGTTCGCAAATCGCGCGAGCGATTTCAACAAGCCCATTGATCCTTTTTTCGATTTGGGTTTGTAATAAAGAGCCCGTGGCACATGCTTGGGAAATATTCAGCCCTGTTCCAGCATTTCAATCTCCACAAACGCACACTCAAAATCATTGCCGTTGATCACATCGTGCCGAACGCCAAGGTCTCGATAGTATGGAATGCCATTTTGAAGTTGAGCTGTGCTTCTTGAGCCATCAGGATGATCGATTTCTAAAATGCCGTCGAACAACGGTACAACAACGTAATTGTATTCGTGGGTGTGCCAGCCAGTGTTGTCACCTTTTTTTGAAAATCGCCACTCTGTTACTCGCACGTTCTCGTTTTCTATGAATACCGTTGGCTTGGCATTTCCGGTCGTGTTTTGGGTGCACATTGATTAGTAAGGCTTCAAGTTATAACGCTTCGCCATTAATGTTCTTCATGACGATTTGCATTTGATCGGCAGAGTTTGGTATGCCATCACCGAAGTCGATATCACGAGTTAATGTAACCGGTTCAATAATTGAAACATAGTATCGGCCATTAGCGCTTTGAGTGACGTTAGCTGTGCCGGTTGAGGCCAGAGTACTCCATCTGGTGGCAACCGGTGGTTCCGTGTTGTTTAGTCCGACGTTAACGTTTAATGATAGGGCGGCACTGCCAGAATTCGCGGCGCTCATTACGCCATCAGTATCAGCTAACGCATAAATCCCATCACCCGAATCCGTCATGGTAATAATTAAGCCTGCGCCTGAGTAAAAGCCAAGCGCATCATTTTGTTCCAGGGTTGATGCGATAACGATCATAGTGTTGTTATCGCCCAGGTGTTGACTGGAAGTTTCTGCTTGGTAGGTATAGGGCCCGAGTAACCAGGCATTGTCGTCAAGCTGGTTTGCACTTGACGAATCCACTTGTGCAACTTCATCCGATTGAATGGTACTAGCGTTGGTGGATTGATTATCCGATCCGTTGCTACCAGAGCTGCATGCGGATACGCTTAACAACAAAAATAAAAAGCTAAACCAACACATGTTATAACTGTAGTTGGAGTTAGTAATTTGACGCATGAATGTGACCTTGTTCTTAAGCGGCCGACATAATCGCACAGTCGTCGTTCAAATCAAACTGCTAAATACAGGTTTGACTTCTCGTTAGTTTTGCAACGAAAAAACCAATGAAATGAATAACAAACTAATGGACAAATAAAGAACGTTAAGGTTATTAATTTTGAGCATAAACGTTTAGGCAAGTTTGCGTTGATGTTTGACATGACACCAAAAGGTGTTATAACGTGTTTGTTAATTGAGGAAAAAGTGATGCTACTGTCGGATAAAAAAAGATGCCCAAACATTTTGCGAAGCAGTGTTTAGGGTGGAAGTCCTGAGTGATGATATACAGCAAGCCTTCAGAGCATTAAGTGACCCAACAAGGCGACAGATTCTGCTGCAGCTTTGTAAAGAAGAATTGTCGATAACTGAAGTGGTTGAGCAGTTTGATTTAACTCGTACGGCTGTGCGTAAACACTTGACCATTCTTGAAGAGGGTCAGTTGATTGTCGTTATACCGAAAGGCAAAGAACGTATAAGCCGATTAAACCCGGTTGGCTTAAAAAAAACCGCTGATTGGTTTGGCTATTTTGATCAATATTGGGACAACGCTTTGAGCTCATTGAAAAATGCGGTCGAAGCAAATACACCGAAAAATAAACGTTAGGATAAATAATGAGTGCAACGAATATTAACAAGTCCATTTTTATTGGTGCATCCCGTGAAGCGGTGTGGCAGTTCTTAACAGATAAAGACAAACTAGGCGAATGGTTTCATCCCGCAGCTGAGAATCTACAGGCAGGTAAACCTTATAAATTACTTAAAGACGCGGCAGATGTAGAGTCGACAATTTGCTGGGGTGATGTTCTCAGCGCGAAACCTCCAGTATCACTGAGTTACACTTTTTCGATTGGTGGACCAATGGGTGATGCATTCAGCACGGTGCACTGGACACTAGAAGAAGCCGCCGGTGGAACCAGAGTAACTCTGATACATGAAGGTGTTAGTGAGGCTGCCGGAGATGCTGCGCTTGGACTGTTAATGGCCTTAGACAAAGGTTGGGATGAGCATTTCGCGAAGTTGCGCGGTATCGTATCCGGTTAAGTTTCGTACCCACTAATGTGGCAAGTAACCTAAACATCAAATTGAAAGGTGAAATGAATAAAAGGCGTCTGCTATGGATTTTCGCTTTGCTTGTTGCGGCCGGGCTAATCGTTTTTTTATATCGCACGCCACCAGCGCAGTGGGAAAGTGCAAGGCGGCTAGGCGAATTTATTAGCTCACAAGGCACTGCGGGTATTTTGATTTTTTTACTTGCTGGCGCAGCCGCAACCTCTATTGGTTTACCTCGGCAATTCTTTGCGTTCGCTGCAGGATTTTCATTTGGTGTTGTTGGAGGAGTATTGCTTTCAAGTCTTGGCGCTATAGCTGGTTGCGCTCTTACGTTTAATGTTTCCAGAAGATGGCTTGCAGGCTATGTACAAAAGCGATTCCCAGGTGCAGTTAAAAATTTAAACAAACTAATTGAGCAAGACGCGTTTTTGAAAATCGTGGTTCTGCGATTGCAGCCTTTGGGTACTAATTTCTTGACGAACGTTTGTGCGGGTGTAACAGCAATTTCTTCCAGACTTTTTCTTATTAGTTCCTGGGTAGGCTATTTGCCTCAAATGATTGTCTTTAGCTTACTAGGAGCAGGGGTGAGGATAGGGTCTAATGCTTACTTAACATACAGTATTATGATGCTGGTCATTTCAATAGCCATCGGGATGTGGCTCTATCGTCGTTATCTAGTCGGCAGCGAATAATCCGCCAACTATGTTTGCAAGCATAGTTGGCAAGGAATACTGACAAATTATAGCAATGGGTCAAAATGGATCGGTTCTTGATGGACTAACCTTGTCTAGCTTAAATCCGGCCAAACCTTAAGCAAAGTTTAAGGCTTGGCTAAATTCCCAGCGCCATATAATGAGTCCTGTTGGCTAGTGCCGTTATGGTGAGTATCACGGCCAAGCTCGCTCGCCTTTTTGATTGGCGTCAGGTTGCTAACGTTGGAAGGTTGTCGCGTGGAGACAAATGTGCTGCCAAGCTCAAATTTAGGAATGTAGGAGCCACTTGTCAGCCGCAGAAAAACCTTGTGACCACTTGTTCTGTCGTAGTACGCAGTTAATGTGTCGCGAAGTCGTTTGGCTAATACCCTGACCGAGGGATCGTTTTGTGGGTCGAAAGTGCTTGGCTTGCCAAGTGCGTCAACCGCGACGGTGTATGCTTTAATTCTGTCTGATTTTCCATCCAGGGTTTGCATAACAACAAACTTTAAGAATGCAGACATTTGTGGTGCAGCAGCGAACTTTGCATCTTGCAAAACTGCTTCTAGTGATTGTAATACGTCTTCTCTTTTACATACGCTTTGCATGATATTCCTCTTTGTGTTGCCGAGTTAAGTTCACAACACTTGCTCGTAGTTGATTACTTTGTTACGTAATTGTTGCAAGAATAGTTCTCTTTTATTGCGTTCAGTGATTGCAAGTGTTACTTAAGACGATAAACAATCGCATTAAAAAATTTACTAGACTTACAACCTACACCTTTAGGCATGTTAGTTATGTATTTAATGGTTCTGGTATTAGCCGATTCTATTCATTATTAGAATCGAATTCTTATTCGGTACTTATAGTTATAACGTATGCTTTGAGAGATCTGCAAAAAGACGCCAGGCATAAAATGTATTTGTAGTGATTTAAAAGGTTAAAAACGATTTAAATCTGCGTATGTTGCTGCAACAAAAAAGCCTGTATACAAGCGTTGTAAGTTACTTCTACCATCTGCTCGCTAAATTGATTCCCATTCAATTTTTCGATGCAGCTTTTTTTGCATATTACTTAAGGTATATAACCATATTACATGCTTTACCAGTAAAAATTGCTTTAAAGCAGAGAAACTGCATTTTTTTATAGGAGGTGTTATCTGTTTGCTCTACATGCATAGCTAACAATGCATCAGTTGATGTACATTTGGTTTAGAATTTAAATATCATTTTAATAAGTAATTCAATTGATCTATTGTGGTTGTTTGACCGTGGTAAACGGTATGTTGTGATGTACTGCTAGAGTGAACCTTAAGTTTAAAACTATTGTTTTGCTCTTCGTTCATCAATTGGAAGTAACAGTGTTCTCAATTCCTTAGGGTTAGCTCTCGCAAAGTTGGTTATAAAACTTGCAACCGAAACTGCACCGAGTGAGTTTGTAAAATAGTTTTCATGCTTGCGTTTGTTTCACGAAAATCCAGTGAAAGCTGAGTGTTGTAATTAAGGAAAAAGTATGTTGATTTTGACTAGAAGGACAAATGAAAAGATATTTATTGGTGACGATATAGTCCTGATTGTTTTAGGCATCGAAAACAATCGCGTGAAACTGGGGCTTGATGCGCCAAACGAAGTACCCATACTTCGAGAGGAGGTAGTCAGTGATGATTTGAAGGATAAGTACGATGCAAATATTGAATCAATGGCCGTCAGTGTCAAAACGGGTACAGGCTAGCGGTCAGCTGAAGAGGTTGAATTTGGTTATTTAAGCTTACGTTGTGAGTTCCCGTTCTGGGCCCGGTCACTGGCTCAGATCGGCAGCAGTCTTGACTAGCGCAAGGCGTGGATCTTGCTCAATCAAAGCAGTTCGTTATTGCGTTACTCCTGTGAAGCTTAAATACCATTTTATTGGTGTACATACTCTATTGCGATGTGAGCTTGGTTCTCATAAAGTGTTAGCGCGCCTGTTCTGGCTTGCGCTGCTGCTATTTCCTTTGCCCGGTTTGGCAGACACAGTACTTATTTACTCATCTGTCAACAATCTGTACGGCGTAAATTTGACGTCTAATAAAGAAACCTTTCTTACCAGCGCTAGTTTGTCAGCCACCGTCAATGCATTGGCGGTTAATTCTACGGACGGACTCGTCTATTACGGCGATCAAACCAGTGTCTATTATTGGGATCCTGCCTTGGGGACCGGTCCAAGTGCGCATGTGCTTATCAATAATTTTGAAAATGGTTTCATTCGAGCGCCTGTCCATAACCTGAACAGCACGGGTGGTAGCTATTTGGATGGCAAATACTACATTGGCTCTGAAACCGACAATGGTTTTATCGAAGATTTATACGAGCTGACCATGTCCGCAGATGGACGGCAGCTAGTGGCAGCGCGTGCGCTTGATATTCACGCTGCGTGTCAGTGCAGTGAGGTGCAATTGGGTGGTTTTGGCGACATTGCTGTTATTGATAGTGCAGGTGGTCCGGTTATTTATGGCTCGTCCGCTGATTTAACCGGTAATGACCAAGGTACGCACGCCGGAATTTGGCGGTTCGAGTTACTCAGTAATACTTTCACATTGTTAGCTGATGGTGTTGGAGGGCAGATGGCTAACACGCTGGGAGCTGATATATATTCAAATGTGGGTAACCGAATTCAGCAGCTCAATTTAGACACTGGTCAGTTATCAAACGAAACCTTATTCGCAACGGGCAACGCAATCTGGGATTTCACAGGTGGATTTAGTTTTGATTTCGGTGATGCACCTGACAGTTACGGTGGTGCAGTTCATTTAGTAGAGGGTAGTGGTTCGAGCTCAGTCCATATAGGTCTTACACCGCCTGACAATGAAGTCTACACCCAACATGCCGGTACTGGCGGTAACGATGGTTTGGGAGACGATCAAAATGGCATTGACGATGAAGATGCAGTCGCTGTCATTCCGAATATAAAAGTCGATGATAGCGACTACACGTTAACAGCTGCGTGTAACAGAGGCAATTTAGCTGCATGGATTGATTTCAATCAAAACGGCACATTTGATTTTAATGAGCGCAACTCGAATCACCCGGTTCAATGTACTGCGGGTGCTGCAATTTTTCGTTGGACAGGTTTTCAAGTTCCGTTCGATGGCGTAAGTTATTTAAGAATCAGGACTGCTAATGATGCAGACGAGGTGTTCCGTCCTACGGGTTTCGCCACCAGTGGAGAAGTAGAAGATCATCGAATTAATTTCACTGATGATAGTGTTGGCGTTGGTGGCTGCCCAGCGGGAAATCTTAGCCATATTTACAAATCTGTGGATGTACCAAAATTCTATAGCGGCAATCAAAACAACCCCACAGTATCAACAATTAACGTTCCTGATTCCTTGATCATAACTGACGTAAACGTATTGAATTTTGATGCTGAACACAGATGGCAGGATCGACTCTATTTTGTTTTGGAGCGCAATAGAGATTTTGTTTTTTTATATGGCAACAGCTGTGGGCAAAATAATAGCTTCAATTTAAACTTTGATGATGAAGCCAACCGTGGCGTGGGCTGTCTGCCGAGTGTTGGTGAAACTGCTCGACCACAACGATCATTATCCGCTTACGATGGTAGTGATGCGAGGGGTGAATGGCAGATGCAGGTTTACAACTACACAAACGATAATCGGGGAATCATAAACAGTTGGGCCTTGGAAATATGTGCTCTTGATCCAGGTGGCACTGAGGCTAATATAGTATTGGGAAAAGTTGCCGAGGTAGCAGGGCGCAACGTGGCTATCACGCTGGCAGTTCATAACAATGGCGAGCAAGAACTTAAAAATGTTGAACTTAATGATGAGCTTGATGAGGTGTTTGGCGTCGGAAATTATTCTGTAGTTTCTCCCCCGGCTATAATATCTTCACCACCGGGTTTTTCAGCTAATTTGCAATATACGGGGCAGCCAGGTGCAACTTCAGTGTTAATAGCTGATGCAGCGTTGCTGCCTGGTCAAGAAGTTAGAGTGCAATTCACAGTTGCAGTTGGATTTAACTCATCTGATAACGTTAGCCTGTTTATGAATCAGGCTCGGGTTAGTGCTGTTTCTGAAACCTCCGAAAAGCTTGTAGATTTATCTAACACAGGCTTCGACTTTTCAATTGATCTGGATAATCCGACCATCATTACCTTGGATGATGTTTTGGAAATCAGCGGAGTCGTTTTTGAAGATACATCAGTTAGTGAACAAACAGCACACGATGGCGTACAACAGGCAGGCGAGCTGGGTGTTTCCGGTAGGCCAGTTTCAGTTATCGATTCAGCCTCCGGTGATGTGTTGGCAACTGCAGTTACGGCTGCTGATGGTAGTTGGACAGCTTTAATTGGTTCTGAATATGTTGATCAACTTGTCGATGTGGTTGTGACCGAAGTATCAAGGACTCAATTTATAAGTGAGTTGCCGTTAGATAATAATGCAAGCAACACTGATGGCATAGTTTCATTATTGGTACAGGCAGAGTCAGAAAATAACGTGGCGTATGTTGGGCTAATTGATAAATCCAGTTTGATATTATCGCAATCCAATAACGTTATTGCTGGTGAGTCAGTTTTGTACCATCACACATTTAGCGCCCCAACTTATGGCAGTGTCAGTTTTAATCTTGATGCGACGCAGTCAGGCCAGGGTATTAATTGGGTGCAAACGCTTTATCATGACCAAAACTGTAATCAGCAGGTTGATGGTGTTGATTATCAAATAACCAATATTGTTGATGTTCGTTACAGTGAAACAGTTTGTTTAACTATAGAAGTAAAAACACCGGCAAATGGTAAGGCCGGCGAGTCACAGAGTTTAGAGCTAACTTCGTATATGTTGCCTGCTGATGCAAGTGCTAGTAATCACAATGTTAGCTTCACCAATAGTGTTATCGATGTGACAACGCTTGTTTCAAATGAGGTGGGTAATCTCGTGCTGGATAAGTCGGTTGTAAATGTCACTCTCGGTGGTCAACAGCTTACGCAAAATTCGGCGAAGCCAGGTGATGTTTTGGAATATACGATTGCGTATCGCAACACTGGCAGTGGGGGTATTAATGATTTGCTAGTAACAGATGAAGCACCGGCTTATACGCAAATCGAACCTGGTTCGATAGAATGTGCTCAAACTCCTGCATCCATAGCGTGCTCACCCAGTGTTTCAGGCGCACAAATCAATTGGCAGTTTCAAGGTTCGCTGCCACCTGGGCAAAGCGGTACTGTAAGTTATCAGGTAAAAATAGAATAGCTGGTTTATAAAACACTCACTCTCAAATGCTCCAACACCAGTAGTCAAAAAATCGTCCACTGGCAGGCTTGGCTATGCCTTTAATTTGACTCACCCCAACTCTTCAATTTTTCAAACCACTTCACATTTTTCTTTACAGGTTACATCTTTCTTAACAGGTTACATCATTGCGGCTTAGTAACTGCTACGAATGGGTAGTCAAGCATTCTTGCGCACGTTACTTATGTTTGATGAAAACTTAAATTTATATTTATCAGGAGACGTCTCATGCGTGTTACCTCGCTTTCAATTGTTTTGGCACTGGTTCTGGGTTTCGTGGGCATTGCCTTCGCAAAAGGCCCGGTTACTGGTGAAATCCAGGCATTCATCGTTACTAAGGACAGCGACGGACAAGAAAAGATCCAACCGGCCAAAGAAACACTTCCAGGTCAGGTAATGGAGTTTCGCATTGTGTTTACTAATAACGGCGAATTTGGCGTGTCAGGTATCAAGGTTGTTGACCCCATCCCAGAGAACACACAATTTATCGGTGATTCACATGATGCTGATGTTGCTGCGCAGTTTGAAGTCAGCATTGATGGCGGTGAGTCTTTTGAAGTTGAGCCTGTTGTCCGCCTGGAAACCCAAGCAGACGGCAGTCAGAAAGAAGTTGTTGTACCCCCGGAACAGTACACACACGTACGCTGGGTTGCCTCTGAAGAGCTTGAATCTAAGGGTGGAAAACACAGTTATAGCTATCGCGTGTCAGTGGAATAAACACGTTTGAACACGATCATGACAGCAGCATGAAGCGGTCTAAAGTCATGGCAAAAATAGTAATGTGAAGAGAAACCCAGCTTGGAATTCAACGTATTCCAAGACCAGAGAACTAATCGAGGACAAGTTAGATGAAGTGGATATATTTACCACGTAAACCGCTGGCGCAAGCTATTGCGGCCATTGTGGTAGCCGGAGGAATTGGTGCAACTGCACCTGCCGTTTTAGCTGCAACAGCAGCAGGAACACAGATTAAAAACCTCGCTACCGTAACCTATGAAGATGCTGCTGGTAATGTTTACTCGGCGCAATCAAACGAAGCTATTGTAACCGTAGCCCAGGTGTACTCTGCAACAATCGGTGTAGACGTTGATGCGGCTGCCGCACCGGGTCAAACGGTGTACTTACCCTACGTTTTAACGAACACTGGTAACGGAACAGACACGTTTAATTTAAGCGCTATAGACGGTATTACCGGTGGAGATGCGATTGATGCCTCCGCTATTACCATTTATGAAGACGTTAACGGCAGTGGTGAGCCTGATGCGGGTGAGCCTGCCGTTACTAGTGTGACACTAGCTGCCAATGCAGGCAATATAGCCAATCTGGTAGTTGCGGTGGAAGTGCCAGCAAGTGCTACAGATGGTGAAACGCTGGGAATTACTTTAACTGCTGAGGCCTTGGAAGGTGGTACAGCAACAGTTGCCAACAGCGTTACTGATTTAAGTACTGGTTCAGGACGAGATGGCTTGGATGGGACAAACGAATCACTGATTACAGTGACTGGTGATGCTGTTCTTGTTACTACAAAAAGCTCAGTACATAACGTTGCCAACAATGAAATCACCTACACAGTCACAGTCAAAAACAACGGTAATCGTGCAGCGAATAATGTTGTTATCTTCGATGGCGTGCCAGTAAATACAGAGTTGGTAAGTTTCAGCGCTTCGGGTATTTTAGCCAGCAACGGCGATACAGTTGCAGCGGCAGCCCAAATAAATGAATCAGTTTTATCACTTGATTTAAACGCCGATGGCGATACCGCTGATATTGACGAAGCCTCGCTTGGTCTTGACTTAAACACTGATGGTGACACTGGAGACAGTGCAGTTGAAGGTGTTTATGCTATTGACTCAGTATTACCACCGCAAACCACGGTGTCAATGACATTCACTGTTTCTTATGACGCAGCAGCTTTAGGTGGTGGTTATGTTATCGAAAACCAGGGTTTCGCATCTGGTGATACTGACGAGGACAATGCTCCTGATACGCTAACTTTATCAAATATACGTCAGGATGTTGTTAATCCTGATTATGGTGTTGTCATTGCTGATACTGGCATAAACGCAAGTCCGGCCGCTAACGACGGCGGTGATGATGACGCTACCGCGAATGATGATCAGTTTGTTGATCAAATCGCAGCTGGCGGCACAGTTGTTTTTACTAATATCGTAACAAACAATGGTAATGCCGATGACATCTTCGAACTGACTGTTGCGCCGGGTAACTTCCCAAGTGGAACTGTTTTTACATTTTTCGACGCATCGGGTGCTGTGCAATTGTCTGACTCGAATGGTTCTGGTGTTGACACCGGTGTTATTGCCAGAGGTGCATCAAAGACTATTGTAGTTAAGGCCCAACTGCCATCGTCGGCATCGGGACCTGCTGCTGGTGGCGCTGAATACCAGGCTACGGTAACAGCAACATCCTCGAATGATACTTCAGCTGCACCTGCTACCGATGTTACTGCTATCAGCCTGGGTACTATTGTTGCCGCGGCTTCTGATTTACATAACAGTGCCAATGGTACTGTTGGTAACAACGAAGATCCGCTAGGCGCTGCGCCTTACTCTGCTGCTAATACTTATGTAGGCAATGCAGGTGGCACGGTCAATATCCCTTTGTATATCGATAATGAAAGCGGTGGCCCGGATTCTTATGTATTGAGTGTTGGCTCAACATTCGACGGAACTACACCGGGAGCGTTACCACCTGGATGGTCGGTACAGTTCTTTATTGGCGATGGTGCCGGTAACCCAACCGGAGCAGCAGTTTCGTCTACACCTACGCTCCCTGGGTTTACACTGGACTTTGAAGTTATCGCAGTGGTTTCTATTTCTGCTGATTCAACACAGGCAATGAACAATTTCACAAGTGATAACGATCTTGATGGTGTTGTTGATACGTTGGATGGAAATTCTGATGGTGACGGAGATTATCCGTTGTTCTTCCAGATATTGTCTCAGAATACCGGTGCGACCGATACGGTACTCGATGCCGTAGATGTTGACTCAGCTAGAGAATTGACTCTGGTGACACCTAGCTCAAATCAAGTTGAAGCAGGTGGTACCGTTACTTACGGTCACACACTGGCTAATAACGGTAACGTTGCAGAGGTTGTGGAAATTACAGCCACTAACTCTCAACCTGGCTGGACTAACTCGGTAAGCATTGATACAGATGGGGATGGTGTAGCTGATACGCCAATTAACACCCTGGCTGCTGGTCAGATCACTGTCCTTCAAACTGATGGCACAACTGTACAAGTCACTGTCACTGATACGGACGGGGATAATATCGCAGATCAGTTCACGCTTGAGCCGGGTGTGAGCATCCCTTTAAGTGTTTCTGTATTCGCACCGGCTAATGCTTCTGCTGGTCAAACAGATAACTTGACTATCTCTGTAACCAATACCGATCAGGCTGCTGGTGCACCTACCGCTTCGGTAAGTGACCAAACCACAGTGGTTGATGGTGTGGTTCGTCTCAATAAAACTGTAGCGGCTGATTCGGATTGTGATGGTATAGCTGACTCTGGCTTTGCTGCTGTGCAAGCCACAGAAGTTGCACCTGGTGAATGTGCCATATGGCGTGTTATTGCTGAGAACCAAGGTTCAAGTGACGCTAGCAATGTGCTTATTTCAGATGCCGTTCCGGCGTTCAGTGCCTATGAGCCGGGCAGTCTGAAATACTGTTTGTCCAATGCATGTGTGCCTGCGGCAGTGTCTGATGTAGTTGGTGATGACGCCGGTGAAATCACTGGTACAAACATCGTGTATTACGCTGGTGCAAATGCCAACCCTGCTTCCTCAGAGGGTGGAGTGTTAGTGCCAGGTGAACAAGCTACTGCACAGTTTAGTGTGAAAGTTCAGTAGTTTATTTATTTGCATAGAGATTGTCCCGCCGTATTTTTTGGCGGGACGTTTCTCGATCTTATCCGATTTTTTCAATCGACCTTTTTCCAAACTCTCAGTTAACGAGCTAACGCTATGCCATTTTGGCGAAAACTGATTGTACTTCTGGGCATGTTGTGGCTAAGCACCACTGCAGCTTTAGCCGCCACAGACGTTGGAACAACGATCGTCAATCAGGCGACGTTGACCTACATTGACCAGGAATCGGGTCAACTTGTAGAACTCAAATCAAACACATCTACCATACTGGTCGCACCTTTGCGTCAGTTTGAATTACTTTCTTCAAATACCTATGTGGCTTTGGCTGGCCAATCTGTGTCCCTGGCACATACGCTTCATAACACTGGAAACGTTGAAGACCGATACACCTTGCTGGTTGAAAATCAACTGGCCGATAGTGGCGACTTAATTAATTTAATGTTGTATATCGACAGCAATGAAAATGGCGTTGTCGATGCTGGTGAGCCGGTTGTTGATGAAGAGCTGGTTATCGTCCAGGGTGAATCTGTGTCATTGGTTATAACTGGAATACTGCCAGTAGAGCTTCTGGGTAATGATGAAGTAGAAATAGCGTTACATGCCAGTGCTGTTGATAGCGACCTATCGGTACAAACCAACACAGATTTAATCACTGTTAAACCCAGTGCAAATTTAAGCGTCGATTTAGCAAGCCCCGTGTCGTGTGAAATAACCTCGCAGGTGGGTGATCAGTTTGAACTAACTATCAGTGCCGTAAACGCCAATGATACCTTGCCAGATGCAAGGCAGGTGGTACTTGATGGTGCGCCGCGCGAAGGTGTGGTTCTAGAAATAGATTTGCCATCAGGTATATCGCTTGTTGCAGGAGAGATGCTGGACATTATTGCTTATCAAGGAATTGCAATGGTTCAAACCGGTAGCGCAGGTAGTGGATGGATGCGTTACGAACTTTGGAATAAATCGATACCAGTGCTTCGTTTCGGACTATTAGTTCCGATCGAAAATTTTGCCAAAGACGAATTTGTAAGCGCAGTTGTTCCGGCAGTTATTGAAGGTGTCGAACAAACTGAAAAACTATACATCCACAGTGGTGTTGACTTTGATGGTGATACGATCCGAGATATTGTGTCCGCTCCAGTTTGCGTTAATGTTGTTGCTCCTGGTGCAACTGCGGCGAGAGAAATTCGCTTTGTAGAGCCCACAGTTGCATTGCAAATTGCCTCTCAACCCCCCCAGTTTGAAATTGATCAGGATTTTATTGATGCGCCTGTATATCGTTTAAGCGGTGAAACCGGTTTTACCGAAGAGAGCGCATCTGTTGAATTGGCCGCACCAAATCCAGCAAAACCTGAGTACCAACTAGCCATTAACGGTGTATTCGTTGAGATGAATGCCGTGCTTACGGCTGCGCAAACAATCACTGATGGCGACGGTGCTAAGTATGTCGTTGTTATGGTTGAATCTGCTTTAACGGGAGACACAATACAGTTGTTGTTGCGTGAAACTAAAAACGGGTCAAATCTTTATCGTAGTATCAAGCCAATTCTGTTAAGTGAGCAACTAAGGGGTGATGGCAGCTTCTGTCCTGGAGGTAGTGGCGGTGCCTTGCCCATTAGCGCTGATTACGAGAACAGCGACGATATCTGTGTATTAAACAGTGCTGCAGATGACACGCTGACGACTTATTTCGTAGATCAATTGTCAGGTGAAAGAATTGTTGATACCGCTGTTGTCGACCCAACCAGCCGTGTATTCGATTCCACCAGTTTGCAAGGTGTTTCGGGCGCGGTGGTGTCTATCACCATAGATGGTGTTGTGCAAAAGCACCCCATAAGCAATGCGGAGCTTGTACTAACAACAAATATTGATGGCCGTTATGAGATACCGAGATTGGCTGCGGGGTCAGATTATTCTGTTCATGTTGAACCGCCGCAAAACTACGTATTTCCATCAACAGTTTCTGCCGACCAATTTAGCTCGTTCAGTGTCAGTGAAGCCTCGTACGGCATCACTGGTACAACGTTGACACAGGGTGGTGTATTTAGTGTTAACGAAGGTGCGGCCACACCTGTTCTGGATATACCGTTGGACCCGGCAAATCGAGATGCTTTGCTGCTCGTTGATAAGGTTGCCGAGTCGTCCAGTATTGATGTCGGTGAAACACTCTCTTATGTCATCACTGTGCAAAACCAAAGTGGTGGACAGGTCAGCGATGTCTCGGTCATAGATTATCCTGCTTATGGGTTTAGGTATATTGCCGGTTCAGCCACTTTTAATGGTGAGCGCATAGAAGACCCGCAACGTTTGTCGACCCCTGCTAGTGCGCTAAACAGTGACGCAACAGACCAGGCGATCATAGCTGGTTTGAAATTTGAGCTCTCGCATATCGACGCTAAGTCGCAAGGCGAGCTTCGTTATCACATGCGGGTAACAGCGGGTTCTACTGACGGTAGTGGTATTAATCGCGCTAATGCTAACGCGCTGACGGCCAGCGGTTTGTTGTTATCGACGCCAACCAGTGCAGCCCAAGTCAATATACAGCGCAGTGGTGTGATGTCAGATCAGGCTATTTTATTTGGTAAGGTTTATGTGGACAGTAGCTGTGACAATATTCAAAACCATGGCGAGTGGCCCATTGGTGGTGTGCGTCTTTATCTGCAAGACGGAACATTCGTGGTCACCGATGAAGATGGCCAGTTTAGTTTGTATGGTTTACAACCCGGGTTGCACGTACTTAAGCTCGACTCACAGAGCATGCCTGAGGGTTTAATCTTAAAGCCTACAGATACCCAGCAAGCTGCAGACCCGGAAAGTCGCTTCGTAGACTTATCGGCAGGTGATTTTCATCGGGCCGACTTTGCAGCTTATTGTCCATCACAAAATGCGGATGTCGTATTTGCAGAACTTAAAGAACGCAATCTTAATTTACGTGACGGTTGGCTATTAAACGAAGCGTCGCGTTTTGATCCTGATGCCAAGGCACCTAATATTGACGTACGCAAGCGTGCAGATACTGACGGTGATTTATCACAAGGTATGCTCGGTTTTCCACGCGCAAACGGCGCTGGTAAACACACTGATAGCAATGATGTACTGACGAGCGACGACCGCTTGGCAGCTAATTTGGCGAATAAGCAAGGTGCGAACGCCGAGGCGAGTAATGCACTAACCAAAAAAGCGCAAAGTGATTCGACTTTACTTAGCGCTCGATCTCTTGAAAAACCACAAATGGGTGATCCGAAAGAGCTGGTAAAGAGCATTACCGAAGACCAGGCAAACGAGGGTACATGGTTATGGCCTCGAAATGATTTGAGCTGGGATGGACGTTTCATGGCGGTGATTAAGGCCGGCCTGGACCCCGTGCTGTATGTGAATGAAGCGGCTGTGTCGGGCACACAAATTGGTGAACAAATTGTGAATCGACGCGAACGAGCGCAATTGATTGCCTGGTATGGAGTGAAGTTGACACCTGGTTTGAATGAGGTGCAAATTCGCGCAAAAGACACCTTTGGTAATGAAAGAGTGCTAGCAGAGGGCTCGTTTAGAAGACCCTCTGCTGGTGTTCGCCTACTGCTGCGAACAAGACAAGACACACTGGAAGCCGACGGTGGTGCTAGTACGTTACCGATCGACATTGTTATAACCGATGCCAACAATAACCCTGCAAACGGAGTTTATTTCGTCACTCTGAGAAGTACAGGGGGCGCGTTTAAAGAAAAAGATTTACAGCTGCAAGAGCCGGGTATGCAGGTGCGCATCGAAAACGGCAGGGGACGAGTTCACCTTCACAGCACAGAATTAACTGGAAACGTACAAATACAGGCGCGCACAGGTGCTCTTGATGCCAGTTTGAATGTTGTGCAAATAGCAGCAGCCCGGCCTCTTATCGGGGCCGGTCTTATCGATATCGGCGGTCAGTGGAATCGAGTTAATCAGGGTGATGACACGAGAGCCAATCTGGATGACGCTTTTGAAAACGATGCGCGGGTAGCGCTGTTTTTAAAGGGTCGTGTTAAAAACGATATGCACCTGAGCCTGTCGTACGACAGTGCCAAGAACAGTAACATTGATGTGTTGCGCGATCTTAACCCTAATGAACACTACGCTACCTACGGCGATTCATCGATTCGTGGGGTTGAAGCACAAAGCCGAAGCAAGCTGTACATGAAGCTGGAAAAAGACCGGAACAGCATTATGTGGGGTGACTACCTTACCGATAATAATGCCGATCACGATGATTTAGGCCGTGTGCAGAGAACACTAACAGGGATAAACGGTGTGCTGGACAATGGCAGAACACGTCTGCAAGCATTTGCAGCGCTTGAGAGTGCCACTCGCAGAACTGAAGAAATAGCCGGTAATGGCACGGCCATGCTCTATGAAACTGAGCGCGCGCCTATGGTTATTAATAGCGAGGTTGTGGAGAGGATAGTTCGTGATCGCGACAATCCGGGATTGGTCATTGAATCTCAAAATTTAAATCGATATGTCGATTACACCATCGACTTTGAAACAGGTGTGTTGCGGTTTGCCGATGTGGTGCCAACTGTTGATGAAGCATTGAATCCAGTGTTTATCCGAATCAGTTATGACCTGGCGGGTGGCACTGATGAGTATTTGGTCTCTGGTGTTCGACTATTACACCAATTCACTCCTCAGTTTACTGCTGGTGCAAGCCTCACCGATGACCAAAACCCAATATCGGGCTATACCTTGTTTAGTGTTAACAGTGCGTTGCAGCTTTCCCTGAACACAAAGCTATCCGCGACTCATGCGTATCAAGCACATCGTGCAAACAACACAGACGCCGATGCGCAGCGAGTGCATATAGAGCATGCGTGGCATGGGCGGCGTGACTATCGCACGGCAATGACTTGGGCGCGGGCATCGCGTTTGTTTGATAACCCTGCTGCAGGTATCTCGCAGGCACGAGAAGAATGGAAATTTGAGCATCGCCAACCCATTGGTAATACGGTTAAGGCTTCGGTTGATGCAACACACAGTCGCTCATTAGACCAGTCAGATACAAACACGACGGCGGGTGTGTTATTAGAGAAAACCTTTTCCAACTGGTCTGTAAAAGCCGGTGGTCGGCATGTGCGTAGTTTTACGTCGACATCAGATCTAACCTTTAATACTTTTATTGTCGGTGCGGAACGCCGATTTACTTTGTTCAATGATCGTCGTGGCAGTATTGGTTTTGAATATGAACAGGATGTGAGTACCAGTGAGCGATACAGATTGGGGCTTTCCTCGAAGTTGCAGTTGCATGATCACGTAACGGCATATGCGCGATACGAACTAGATCAGGGATTGTCCTTTCAGTCTTATGAAATAAGTGCAAATAAAAATCGAATTTTTACCGCTGGTGTTGAATCAGACATATTGCCCTCAACCAAACTCTACAGCGAGTACCGCATGCGCGGTAACTTTGGCGGCGAGAGTATAGAAACAGCCTCAGGTATTCGTGGTCGTTATGAAATCAGGCCCAATCTGAATATATCGCCAGCGATTGAAGTCATCGATGTTGCTGCGGGTTCTAGTGCCGAAGATTCGATAGCTGTGTCATTAGGGGTGAGCGATAAGCGTAATCCTAATCGCAAGGTCGTGGCGCAAACCGAATTGCGTCAAACAAAATCCAGCCGCTACTACGGGTTTCGCGGCTCTGTTGCGCAGAGACTCAGTGTTGACTGGACTGGACTGGTGCGAGAAGAATTTACTCGTCAAACGCCGGACGTAGGCGAGCTGACATCGCGTCATCGATTTACCCTGGGTTTGGCACGAAGACCAAAACGAAACAACACGCATCATGCATTGTTTATGGCCAATTGGAAGGTCGACTATGGGCCTCAAGACGGACAAGATCGCACCAGCTACTTGTTGTCGACTCATCAAAACCGGCAGATAGCTGATAACGCAATTTTAAGCGGACGTTTTGGTAGCCGATGGAGCACCACAGAGTTCGATAGCGGCAATGTGCGTACTCATGTGCTTATGAGCGACCTGCGTGCAACTTTTGACGTGCACAGGCGTTGGGAGCTTGATATCCGTGGTGGTTGGCTTGGTACCGGAGGCACGCTTGATGGGAAATATTCGTTTGGTGCAGGTCTGTCATGGATAGCTGATAGAAATCTGCGCCTGGGGATTCGATACAACGTTATCGGCTTCAGGGAAGACGATTTGGATGAACAAGGGTACAACGCGCAAGGTGTGCGCATAGGCCTGCAAGTCAAGTTTGATGAGGATTGGTTTAAATGGTTGGAATAATTATTAGTCTCGGCACCAGAGTATTGGCTTTGCTAGTGCTGTGCACAGCTCTGGGTGGTTGTGTGAGCACCGAAGAGCTATACGCAGAATATGACGCTGCCGACTGTCATCTGATTGCTAATACAGATACCAACGGCGCCGTGAGTTTGCATGAACAACACACTGACACGCATTTTCCTTGGGAGCCAGCTGTCTATTTTGAGTTCAATAGCAGTGAACTGGGTGTGGAAGAAATTGCGCGACTGGATAAGTCCATGCAAGTGTTAAAAGCCTTTCCTGGTTTGGTTTTGGGTTTGCAGGGATTTACTGACAAACGTGGTGGCGCGCCGTACAACCTGGCTTTAGCTGAGCTGCGTGTGCTGTCCGTCAAACAATATTTACAGAGTCAGGGCATCGACGATGCTCGGATTGTTCTACAGCCTATTGGAAAAGCTTTGCCACAAATCGGTCTGGATGATGATACCGCGCGCGCTGTAAATCGTCGCGTCGAACTAATGTTGCTCGATGATGCGGGTAAACCGCTCGCTCTTCAATATGCAATGAAATAGCTCTTGTCTTTGGGATGATAAAGACAAAGCGACAAAGATAGAACGAAAATAACAGAACTATAAAGACGTGATTAAGTTGCCCATAAAAATCGTTGGTCACTCGGTAGCGATAACCATACTGTTACTGTTGTCCTTTTGCTGTGCGTCAGTTTTTGCTGCAACGCCTGCGGGCACAGTCATAAGAAATCAGGCGTCTGCGGTATACACAGACGATACGGGAACGCAATACACAGTTACCTCCAATGTTGTTGAAACGGTGATTGAACAAGTGGCAGGCCTTGAACTGGCGCAAGATCAACAACAACGCAGTGCTGCCGGGTCTGTTGTGCACTTTTCGCATCGGCTCAGTAACACAGGTAATGGCGATGATCGATACTTATTGCAACTGGTCAATGAGAATAACGATACGTTTGACTTAAATGCACTCGCCATCTATATCGATCTTGATCAAAACGGTGTGCCCGACAATAATGTTTCTTTAACTACCACACCGTGGGTCGCTGCGGGAAGCGATTTATATCTGGTGGTTACAGGCACTGTACCTGATGATGCAACTGCCGGAGATGCCGCTGTTGTGAACTTGCAGGCGAGCAGTCAATTCACTAATTCTGTTGTGGTCAGTAACTCTGATACCGTTATCGTCGATTCCGGGGCGATTGTCACCTTTACCAAATCGATGAGCAGTAATGCAGGCGTGTCACCCAGTGGCAGTTACACAGTGACACTCAACTATGCCAACAGTGGCTCGGTGGTTGCCAATCAAGTCACGTTGATTGATGCGTTGCCTGAGGGCATGAACTACGTTCCCGATTCGGGTAAATGGAACCTGACCACGCAAGCACTGAGTGATGCTAATCCGCTGGATTATCATGTCGGTGGTAACACACGCATTCAGTACTGTGCTTACGATGATTCGTGTGTCAATTTGCCAGAAGCGCAAACCGATCAGGATACCCTGACAACAAATCAGGTCACCGCCATCATCGAATCATTGCAACCCGGTGAAACCGGTTTTTTGACATTTGAAATAAACATAGCCGAGCAAGTCGGTGCTGGTGTACTGCTTAACCAGGCCGAAATGCAGTTTGACTCGGGCGGTGCAACCAAGCCTAGAACTTATAGTAACGCTGTCAGTTTCACGGTTTTACAAAACGTTGGTGTTGTTGCCAATGGCTCTACAGCTACAGCCATTGATGGTATGAACGAACCGGTTTCCACAGCCAGTGCGCCATTGTCTGGTTCGGTCAGTTTTGAAAATATCATATGGAACACAGGTAATGCTGTTGACACATTTAATATGTCGGTTGATGTCGATAACACCAGTTTCCCGGCAGGTACTGTTTATCGACTATTAAAAGCTGATGGTGCAAGCCCGCTGTTGGATACCAATCAGGATGGTGACGTGGATACCGGTCCTTTGCAACCAGGGTCTTACGCGATTGTCGTCTTGCAGTTAACCTTGCCATTTGGCTATTCAGGAAATAACAATGGCTTAGGATTTGATATCAGAAAAATTGCCCAATCGTCCAAGGATGCATCTGTTCAAAACGATGTGATCGATCATTTGGATGAAATAGTGTCTAACCAGGTTGATTTGACAAATCAGCATCCAGCAGGCAACCCAAGTGCATTGGGTGCAGGACCTGGTCCGGAAGATACACCCGTTAGTACGGAAACAGCTGACGCAAATGGATTGGTCAACTTCGATTTACATGTCAGGCACCAAGGTGCTCTACCAGGTTCATACGATTTAAGTGCGCATTCAAGTGCGACTGGTGGCGAGCTTCCGGCAGATTGGACGGTAGAGTTTATTGATGTAGCAAACGGAACTGTAATCACCAATACTGGGCAACTAAATTCAGGTGAATCCAAAAACATCATTGCGCGTGTTGGAGTACCCACTCACACTAACTTCAATACTCAAAGTATTTTCTTTAAAGCGGTTTCACCACAAAATGGTGCTAGTGACATCAAGCACGATGCAGTTCAATACATGGAATTTGCACAACTGAATTTAACCCCGAGTCTAAGTGCTCAGGTAAACCCGGCTGGTTCAGTGGTGTACGAACATGTCATTACCAACAGCGGTAATATTACGCTTAGTGATATTGCGTTTGTCGTACAGAACGATAAAGCAGGTTGGCAATCTGTTTTATACGCAGACACCGATAACAATGGATTTTTAAGTCCTGCTGATTTAGTAATCGATGCAGACATGACTTTAAGCGCCGGTGAATCAGCTGATATTTTTCTAAAAGTGTTTGCACCTGCAGGTTCATCTGTTGGGCAAAGCAATGTCAGCACCATTGAGGCGCGTTCACCTGCTGAAAACGTGAACAGCGTTGTAACAGATACCACCACGGTCAGCGAGTCAGCGGTAAGTATAAAAAAAGAACAGGCCGTTGATATTGGGTGTGACGGGCAACCCGACCCCGGCAATGATTTCAGCCCCGCACACATAGATGTCGCACCGGGTAAAAATTGCGTGATTTATAAATTGACTGCAACCAATAAAGGCTCGACAGCATCTTACAACGTGGTGATCCGCGACTATACTCCGCCATACACCGTTTATTCTCCAGTTGCCAGCTGTTCTCGTAACCCTTGTTGGATTACTGAGCCGGCTGCGGAGCAAACCGGCACAATCAATGCCGAAACAGACCAACTACTGCCGGGTGATTCTTATTACCTGCAGTTTTCAGTTAGAGTTCAATGATCATGAAAATAAGTCAAATAGCAGTCGCGTGTGTCGCATTAGCCTATGGCTGGGCTGTACCCAGCGTCGCCTCGTCATTCTACGCTGGCGCTGCTGGTGGGGCTGCATCATTGCGACCCGATGTTGGAACATCCCCATTTACAGTCGACTCCAGTGTGGCGTTTGGTGCCGGTGGATTTATTGGTTATGACTTTAATAACCGGTTCAGTGTAGAACTCGGGTACAACTTCTTAGGTGGTGCAAAGCTTGTAAGTGCTGCCAGTAGTGCAACCATAGATTATTCAGCGTTTTCTGCGGGAGCCTTATATTATTTTTATGGGGACGCCAGAGACATAGTTCAGAGAAGTGGCTTTAGTCTTTATGGGCGACTAGGTGTGAACAGCATGACACACGACACCTCTATACCATTGGAGCAAAAAGACACGACGGGTGTTTGGGCTGGAATCGGCGCTGAGTGGCCAATGTCAAATGCACTTAGCGTTCGTGGAGAACTGAGTAGTTTTGACGGTGACGCACAAGCCGCAAGAGTGGCTGTTTTGTATCGGCTGCGCTCTGGAACACAAAATGGTCGATCACCTCGAACGCCACCACGAGCCCCTGAAGCTCCTCGACAAGCTCCACAACAAGTACCTCAACCCGCACCTCAACCAGAGATCACTCGACCGCAAGCGCCAATAGCACCACAAACATCTGTGCCTCAAACAGTGGTTGCACAAAATGGCTGTAATACGCCGGTTAATAATGAGCCCGTTAATTCGGCTGGGTGTGCTTTGTTTAGCGGTAAGGTGACTGGCGTTGATTTCGCCAGCGGAACTGCATCTTTAACACCGGTTGCAGCTCAGGCGCTTGATCGTTTGGCACAAAATCTAATTGCTAACCCATCTATTGCTATAGAAATTCAGGCTCACACCGAATCCTTTAACAACCCGACTCGCGCAACGCAGGTGGCAAGGCAAAGAACGCTTGCGGTGGCGCGTTACTTGGCCAGCCGTGGTGTTCCGGTTCAACGTCTTCGAGCCCGTGCATTCGGACATTCCACTCCACTGGCACCAGACAATACAGTAGCCGGGCGACGTCAAAATAATCGGGTCGAACTTAAAGTCCTGCCTTAAGCCTGTGAACCGATTCTCACTTTGAGAATTTGTCTGCTCGCACATGCAGTGGTGTACGAGAAATAATATATAAAACAATGGTTTAGGGTTGTGCTGCAATCACGCAGCTTGGCTAACACAGGTGTGGAAATTGCTTTGTTGAGGTTGAATAAACTCGCCTCGCGAAGACACGGATTACCACCACATGAGCCTCAGCTTGTTTACAAAAATGCCACGTTGCTTGTGCCGACACAATGCCAAGACACCACTTTGCGTGTTATTGATTCTTGGTCTGTTCGGTTGCTCCTCGATCAAAACGCCAGAAAGCCTTAAAAAGCTTTCGACGCCAAAATTCAGCGTTCCTGAAAATCATCCATCGTTTAGAAAGCGTATGTATGTGGGTGGATCTTTCGGGCAATCAACTTTAAAACCCGATACCAGCAATACGGTGTTTACAGCAGCACAAAACAATGCTGCCGCATCGGACTTTCGCTTGGGTATTGACTTGCATAATAAGCTCTCTGTTGAATTGAATACGTCTTTGCTGGGTAAGATCGACTTTGATCAGTCGAATGAATTAGTCACACCTGATATGAGTTATGCATCAGCATCAGTTAGTGCGCTCATTTATGGTTTAACCGGTGCATCAAACCGTTCAAAACGTGAAGGGTTTAGTGGCTACGGTCGAATTGGGTATGGCTTAGTGCAACATGGATCAATTGTTGAGCCGTTTGACTACAGCGACAACAGCGTGCTGTTGGGGTTAGGTGCTGAATACGGTTTTAACAACGGCTTGGCTTTGCGCGCCGAAGTGACTCGCATTGATGACGAAGCAACCTTTATGGGCTTTGGTGGTGTCTATCGTTTTGGTATGGCACCTAAGAAGATTGGACAGGTTTTTGTGGATGCGTCAAAACCGCTTCTAGGTGCAGCAAACGCACAAACAGTGGTTCGTAATGGCAAGACTTATCGAGTCAATGACAACGCGGAAGAAGGCGCTGATAAGCCTGTATCTCAGTCTTTAGTGCAGACGCCACAGCATTGGTCGCCCGAAACCAGTCGCACTGATCTGGATGGCGATGGTGTCGTTAACAGCAATGACCTGTGTGAAAATACAACGCCTGATACAACCGTTGGAACACACGGCTGTGGTCTGTTTGATTCGGTGCTAAATGACCTGACTTTTAAGCGTGGTTCGGCATGGTTAACGCCAAAGGCGCGTGGCGTGTTGGACGAGTTGATTGTGACGCTACTGGCGTTTCCCGAAGCTCGAGTACAAGTACGTGCGCACACTGACAGCGACGGCCCGGCAGATTTAAATTTGGACTTGTCGACAAGGCGAGCAGAATCGGTTGTGACTTATCTGGCGGAAAATGGTGTTAGCGAACTACAATTAGACGCCTTGGGTTTGGGTGAAACAGAACCCCTTGAAACCAATGAGACTGAGGCAAGCAAAAAACGCAATCGACGCGTTGAGTTGCTTACCCTGACCAATGTTCATGAGAGTCATTTTGCTCTCAATGCCAGTGGCAAGGTCAGTAGTAATACTAGCAGCAGTGTTCCCATGCTTGGCGCTGCAAACGCGGTTGCACCAAAAACAAAAGATGCAGCTGCTGTTGTAGCTGATGCGGTCTCTTTTGTTGCAAAAGAGCCAGTGTTTCCTCCGGTGTCCGGGGCACAAATAGAGCCGCTCCCACATTCGACCTACGTGGCTGGGTTGTCGTTAGGCGGCATACTATACGGTGTCGATTTCGAGGAAGGGTCTGCAACTTTGACCGGTGATGCAGTCACTCGATTAAACAGCGTCAGCAGCAAACTTAAGGCATTTCCTGATGCGAAACTGGTGGTGATGGGTCATACCGATAACCGCTTGTCTAAAGAAGAGAGCCTGGAGCTGTCTGCTCAGCGAGCCAGTAGCGTTGTTAACTATCTGGTATCGACTGGCATCACAGCGGGCCGATTGCAGGCTGAAGGATATGGTTCGAGCTTACCGTTGGCACAAAATGTCACGGACAGCGATCGCAAGCGCAACCGACGTATCGAGATTCGAGTTACTCAGTAGGCCGTCTTGCGTACAAAATTAGTTTTAATAAATGCAATCTCTAAATCAGCGGCCCAGTTAAGGGCCACTGTTGCGAACATTTTATACTTTGTTGCACTTGCCCCTGCCACAGATTAATTAACGATCTGTTTCCACGATTACTTTCGATGTTCAACGCAAGTTGCTGATTAACTTAGTTTAGTCAAACATCGCGGACCACTTGCCGCTGCGCAATGTTGTCAGATTTCACATTTCTACCAATCCGCGGTGTTATTGCGGTGTCGCAAAGTGAAGCATATCGCGCTTCTGTTTAGCCATTCCTGTTATTGTTCTCCACCAGTTTAGGGTTTAATCGCTGCGTTTTTCTGCACGTTTTATTAGAAACTCAGTATCCTGAACTTCGTGCGCCACACTGCGTATTTGAAGCGAAAGTACTCTGATTTAAAGTACTCTGAATTTAAGTAACGAATGCTAAGCATGACAATTAAGAACAGTAAAAATAAAATGAAAATGGTCAGATCAAAATCTGTAATGACAATCAAGTCAACGATTAATTCGATGTCAATCATGTTTCCACGTGAGGGCTGCAATTCAATGGTGAATCTCATTTCAAAATCGCACGGTACTTTAGCCAACGCCTCTCGAGTCCAACCGTTCACGCGCTCGGTGCTCTCAGCATCTATATCTGCACTGATGCTAGGTGTTCTGTTGGCTCCGGCTACAGCAGTGCACGCTCAGGCAGGACCTGACAGCGATGGCGATGGTGTGCCTAATCAAATCGACCTTGATGATGATAACGATGGCATCCTCGATGTAAACGAAGGCCTGATTGACAGCGATGGCGATGGTTTCCCTGATTCTAATTCAGTTGACACTGATGGTGACGGTGCCCCGGATGGTTTAGATCTCGACAGTGACAACGACGGCATACTGGATAACTTGGAAGCACGCGCAGATCGTGATGCCGTTAAAGCCCTCGATCAAAATCCTAATGGCGCAATCGATATCAGTTTTGCAGTGGGCGCAAACGGTATTCCAGATGCTATCGAAACTTCGCCCGATTCTGGTGTGTTGATTTACAACATGCTCGATTCCGATGGCGATGGCATTCCAGATTTTCGTGATACCGACTCTGACAACGATGGCATTTTTGATTTGGCCGAAGCCGGTGGCAACGACAACAATGCAGACGGACGCATAGACTCGTTTTCAGATTCCGATGGCAAAGGTGTAGACGATGCTGTTCAGGTTTCTGCTCTGCCACTGTTTGATACAGATGGTGATGGCATGCTCGATTTTCGTGATACCGATTCTGACAACGACGGTATACCGGACGCAGTTGAATCAAAAGGCTCAAGTGCTGCAAAGCCAACAGATACCGATGGTGATGGCGCACCCGATTATCGTGAAAACGACAGTGACGATGATGGTGTTAGTGATTCAGTGGAAGCTGGCGCTATTCCATCAGAACCAAATGACTCCAATGGCGATGGTCGACCTGATTTTCAAGATGGTGGTATTGCCTTTACCGGTAATACAACCGACGGTAACAACAATAACAATGGCATCCAGCCAAGCACCGATGGACCTGACACAGACGGTGACGGTGTACCTAATCAAATTGATCTCGATGATGACAACGACGGTATTCCAGACTCAGTAGAAGGACTTATAGATGCTGATGGAAACGGCGTTGCCGATGGCAACTCTCGTGATTCAGATGGTGATGGCACCCCTGATGGCTATGATTTGGATTCTGACAATGATGGTGTGCTTGATAACCGCGAAGCTCATCCTGACTTCGGATTTGTTAGTTCTTTAGATCAAGTTGTTAATGGTGCTATTGATATCGGTGTAGCCGTTGGTGAAAATGGTATTGCAGATGTTATTGAAACATCAGCCGACTCTGGAACGCTTAACTATGAGGTCCAGGATACCGATGGTGACGGTACGCCAGACTTCATGGATGTTGACAGTGACAACGATGGCATTACCGATTTGGTTGAAGCCGGTGGTGTAGACGCAGACAACAATGGTCAGATAGATAATTTTGTAGACGCTGACGATAAAGGCGTTGACGATACGGTTCAGGCCAGTGCTTTACCTGTGTTTGATACCGATGGTGATGGTGTTGCAGATTATCGTGACACTGATTCAGACAACGATCAATTATCCGATAGACAGGAAGCCGGCAGCACGCCTAATCAGCCTGTTGACAGTGACAATGATGGTGCCGCTGACTATCGTGAGACCGACAGTGACGGCGATGGCGTAAGTGATACTGAAGAAGCCGGTCTGGGCGCTGACGTTAACAACGGTGGTGGTAACAATGATGGCAGCAACAATGCAGAGAACGACGGTCCGGACACCGACGGTGATGGCATTGCTGACAAGTTTGATCTCGACGACGACAACGATGGTATTCCAGATACCGTAGAAGGTTTGGTCGATAATGATGGTGACGGTGTTGCCGATGGTGAGTCGCGTGATACTGACGGCGACGGCACGCCAGATGGCTACGACCTGGACAGTGATAACGATGGGTTGTTAGATAACCGGGAAGCGCATCCAGACTTTGACGTAATTAGTAGTCTTGACCAAATCGTCAACGGTGCAATCGATGTGCTTGTACCAGTAGGCAATAACGGTCTGGCCGATGCCATTGAAACCTCAGCCGACTCGGGTGAGATTAACTACCAGATTCAAGACACAGACGGTGATGGCACACCAGATTTTATGGATTTGGACAGTGATAACGACGGTATACCTGATTTAGTTGAAGCAGGTGGCGTCGATGCTGATCAAAATGGCCAGATCGATAACTTTTCCGATGCTGATGGCAAAGGTGTTGATGACGCTGTGCAAGCAAGTGCATTGCCAGTATTTGATACCGACGGTGACGGCGTTGCAGATTACCGAGATACCGATGCAGACGCAGATGGTCTGCCAGACAGTGTGGAAGCTGGGCCTATGCCTGCCACGCCACTCGATACAGACGGTGACGGTGCGGCGGATTTCCGTGAACAAGATGCAGATAACGACGGTGTGCCGGATAACCTAGAAAGTGGTGCCGATCCAAATAATCCGATCGACTCAGACGGTGACGGCGTAGCAGATTTTCAAGACCCAGCGGTTCACTCCGGTGCTCCAGCAGCTCCACCTGTCAGCAATGATGTGGATGGTGATGGTATCCATAACGACGACGACCTTGACGATGACAACGACGGTTTACTCGATTCCGTTGAAGGCAAGGGCGACGATGATGGTGATACCACTATTAATCAATACGATCTGGATAGCGACAATGACGGCATTACAGATATTGCGGAAGCCGCGCAATTACTGGCTACTGTGCTTGATTTAGACCTCGATAACGACGGCAGACTGGACTCGCCAGTCGGATCTAACGGATTCGCTGACGTTTTAGAGTCGACACCTGACTCAGGTACGTCTACCTTTATTGTTGCGGATAGCGATAACGACGGTGTTCCGGATTTCAGAGACCTCGATAGCGATAACGACGGCATTTACGATGCGTTTGAATCGGGTCGGGTCACCACTGACGTAAATGGCCGTTTGGTGTCTGGATCAGACAACACTGGTTTAGTTAACGGGGCGAGCAACGATTTACTCGATACTGATGCTGATGGCGTAGTTGATAACCGCGATTTAGATAGCGATAACGACGGCTTGGTGGACTTATTGGAAGCGCGTGGTACCGACGTCGATGGTGATGGTCGAATCGACGAATTTGACGATGTTAATGGCGACGGGGCCGATGATGGTCTACAACGAACTACAGCAGTTTTAATTGATACCGATGGCGATCGGTCTCCAGACTACCGTGATCTTGACAGTGATCAGGATAGTTTGTCCGATTTGCTAGAGACCCAGGGCTCGGCCGTGGATCTCGACAACGATGGTGTACTGGATAGTTTTGTCGATGGCAATGAAGACGGCCTGGATGACAATTTGGCGGCAAACCCAGTACGTGAGCGAGATACCGATCAGGATGGTATTCCTGACCAGGTAGATCTAGACAGTGATGGCGACGGGTTCAGTGATCTCGTTGAGGCAGGTGGTGTCGACATCGATAACGATGGCACCGTCGACGTACTCAAAGACGCTGATAACGACGGCATTCCCGACATCGCCGATGCGTCAAGCACTGGCGGTGAAGACAGCGATCAGGATGGTATAGACGATATGTTCGATGTGACCTTTACAGGTGGTAACGATGCAGACGGTGATGGAATTGATGATCAATTTGATCCGGATAATGATGGCAACGGATTCGTTGGCCCATCGGTTTCTGATGATGGTCAGGGCACGGTGATGGAATTGCCTGATTCCAATGGCAATGGCACACCTGATATTCAAGAATCAGCGCCAAGTTCGGGCATAGTTGAAACTGGGCTCGGCGGGTCAGGCTTAGCTTGTTCCATCAGCCCCAATGGTCCGGCGTCAAAGGTGCCTGATCCCACATTTCTGTTGCTGCTGGCCGCCTCCCTGGCGTCCATCTTGTGGCGAACACTCCAACGGGTCGCTAAGCGACCCGCTGGTAACCCCAAAGGCCTGCGTAATGCAGGCCTTATCGTTGCGGCGGCTACAACGCTTGCAATAAGCGGTTGCAGCTGGATGGGTTTTGGCGGTTCCAATGGACCCGGCTCTGCGCACAAGGGCCGAATCTATGTCGGTGCCGGTGGATTGGTTAGTCAGGTCGAGCCAGATGCGAGTGGAGATTCGACAGTCAGTGTTGACGAGACCATGAGCGCAGGTGGAACGCTGCAACTTGGATACGACATCAGCAATCGCTTTTCGATCGAATTGCATGGCTCCGAGCTGGGTGAAGCGACGTTTGAACCACAAGGCTCAGTCGGTTATCAGGTGGGTGGACTAAGTGCTTTAATTTACGGTCTCAATAATGCTGATGATCGTGGTCGCCGCGAAGGCTTCTCTGTTTTTGGCAGATTGGGTGGGGGCACGATGCGCAATCAGGCCACCGACGTACGCTTTCGCCGAATAAACGACTATCACTTGTTAGCTGGTCTGGGTCTGGAATATGGTTTAAGAAATGGCTTGGCTGTTCGTGCTGAGGCGGTGGCTCACGACACCGATGCCAGATACGGTCAGCTTGGATTGGTGTATCGCTTTGGATCAGCTGCAGCAAGGCAAAGATTACCTTCGCCACGGGCAGAAGTGCCAACGCCAGCCGTGATACCACAACCAACTATTCAAGAGCCGACTATTCAAACACCGCTTGATTCAGACGCGGATGGTGTTGTTGACGCGATTGACTCATGTCCTTCCAGCTCACCAGGTGTACCGGTGAATCAAGAAGGTTGTGCGTTGTTCAATGGTGCGATTGAAGGTATTAATTTTGAGTCAGGTTCAGATCGGCTTACTGGCGAATCGCAGCAAATACTTAATGGTGTCGCCACCACCTTACGCAACTACCCGGATTTGCGTGTGTCTGTTGAAGCACATACCGATAATCAAGGTAGTGCAGAGAGCAACTTGCAGCTTTCAAAGCGACGCGCTATTGCTGTTGCCCGTTATCTGGTTGAGCAAGGTGTTGCTGGTCCCAGATTACAACCTCAAGCTTACGGTGAATCGCAACCGCGTGAGACCAACTCGACGTCTGTCGGGCGTGCACGTAATCGACGCGTAGAGTTTCAAGTAGTGAACTAAGTGTTGGCCAGTTCTTCGACTCCTGGGCGTCAGCGGTAAACGCTGACGCGAAAATTTTCAGGATATCGAATAGTTTATAGATCGGGCTTATTGAACAGGCTTTATCGAAAAAAGAAAAAACACGACGAGGGGTCTCTTGCATCGCTAAGAGGCCTTTTTTCGTTAACGCCTACACACTTTGCTCTGCATCATTGTAAAAAGTGATGAGCGATCTGTATTCTCACCTTTGAGTGTCGGATCCGCAGCGATATTTGTTGCATACTCGACTGTAACTACGTATTTCCACAGGTTGACATCGAAGGGTATGGGTACCATAGGGATATCTCAAAAAGCACCGGTCACAATGCTGGGGCGTGTTTTAACAGCGAGTTCAGCGACCTGCTTTATCGCCGGTTTGACGTTGTGCTTATTGGTGTGTATGGCAACGTCAGCAAACGCCCAGCAACGCGCTGGATTTTCGGGCGATTCAGACAACGATGGCGTTGCTGATGTAGATGATGCTGACGACGACAACGATACGATCCCGGATGATGTGGAAGGCACTGTCGATACCGATGGTGATGGCATCATTGATTGTCTTGATCTTGATTCTGACAACGACGGCATCTCTGATCTTTATGAAGTAATTGCCGGGACAAGTCTGCAACCGCTCATTGATGCAGATAAAAATGGTGTGTTAGACGCAGGTGTGTCAGTTGGTAGTAACGGCCTTGTTGATGTTGCGGAGCAGGGCGTTGAATCAGCGATTTCAATCACAAGCATCGTTGATCTTGACGGTGACGGTATAAGAGATCAACAAGATCTTGATTCAGACAACGATGGCATCCCAGACGTTTCAGAAGCAGGCAGTAGTGATTCCGATTTTGATGGCAAGTATGATTTTTTTCTAGACCTTAACGGCGACGGTATGGCTGATAGATTAACTGCAACGCCAATCATTCCCAGAGATACCGATCTTGATGGCGTTGATGACTATCGTGATCTTGATTCAGATAACGATGGCTTATCCGATCGACTGGAAACCAGCAATACAGACACTGATGGCGATGGCATGGTAGACGGGTTCGTTGATGTCAATATTGACGGCTTACACGATCCCTACAACACAGAATTCGATGGTGTGCCAGATACCGATAGAGATGGTTTTCCAGACTATCGAGATACTGATAGCGACGGTGATGGTGTCAGCGATGCTGAGGAAGGGTTTAGCAGCACAGTTGATTCTGAACTGGTTGTCCCGTCAACTCCGTTTAATCCCTCACTTGTCGAACCAAAGCCTGCTTTAACATTGGAAACCGGTGAAAACGGTAACGTGTTGGGCTGTTCACTAACGACTGCTTCGCACCCATCGAAGACTGTGGATGCAGCATTTTTATTGATGTTGTTTGTAGCCTTTTTGGTTATGTTTAAACAATTTGTTATGCGTAAAAGTTTTGCCAATCGTAAACGGTATAGTCAGCGACTTAGCCAGCCACGAGCCGGTCAACCAAGAAACAGTCAATTAAGAGACGGTAAACCAAAACCAAGTGCACAAACTTCATTAACAACGCTGTTGGCTATGACTGTGCTCAGTGGTTGCGCGGCGCAATCTAATGGTAATCCAGCTGCGGGTTTGTCAACGCTGGGGCCTTACGCAGGTGTCGGTTTGGGAGCCAGTTTCCTGAATGTAAATACTTCTGACACCACGTTAGAGCAGAACCAGGATTTCAGTGCGGCAGGGCAAGTCACTTTAGGTGTCGACATGGGTCCGACACTGGCCCTGGAATTACGCGCTGCAGACCTGGGGGAAGCAACGTTTGACACTGGTGAGGCGCTTGGTTATCAGGTAGCTGATGCCAGCGCTTTGGCTAAAGCCCGTTTTAACAAATTAACGGCATTTGGCCGGGTGGGTGTCGGCGCGTTGTTCAACGACGGAGACTTTGACACCAAACAAAAAAATAAAACACATTTGGTTATTGGCGCTGGTGCTGAGTACACATTGAGTCGACAGCTCTCAGTGCGGTCAGAGTGGCAAGGTCACGATGTCGATGTTATGCATGGGCAGCTGAGCCTTTTATATCGTTTTGGTGCCCGCAACCAACGGCCACGCGTTATTGTAGCGAGTCAACGGCAGGAGGCTGAAGAATTTCAGCCAGTTCCGGTAAAGCCGCCGGTTGTGCCTGAACCTGAACCTGAACCTGAACAACCAATTGCCTCACAAGCTGACGACAGGGTGTCTGACAGCCGGGCATTGAGCTCGCTGGATATTCAAAAACTCCCTGAAAATTCGGCTGTGCAGACCCCACCAGCCCCGCCAAGCCCAACGCAGAACCAGACAAAATCACCTGACACGCAAATCGCGCGTGCCGAGATTCCCAGCCCGCCTAACCCTCCCGCTACGGCCGACTCCAACAGCTTAAAACCGTTGATTACGGTACCAGAAGAGCCGGTTGCCGCACCGCCTTTGGCAGAAGAATCGAAAAAAATTGCAGTAAGTCGGCCTGATTCTGACGAGGACGGCATTGATGATGCATCAGATAATTGCCCTGGCTCGCAAGCCGGGGAACCCGTATTGGCGAATGGATGCTCAATGTTCGGTGAGTCTGTGCCAGGATTGACGTTTTTTCCTGACACAGACCGACTGACGAAGTCAGCCGAGCAAGTACTGGATACGGTTGCGCAAGCGATGTTAGATGATGCAAGTGTTGGTGTCACCGTGGCGGCTCATACCCGACCTTCCACGGATGCCAATGTTGCAATGTTTCTAACTCGGCGGCGCACAATCGCAATTATCCGCTACCTTTCAGAGCAGGGGATTGATGCGACAAGGTTACGCCCGGAAGCATATGGCGATACTCAACCCCTTGCGAGTGCGGTTGAACCAAGTGATAACGACAGAGTGGTGTTATCAGAGCGTTAGGCTTGTTTTTAGGTAGGCCACCACTGTAAACAAAAACGGTTCGCACAGTCGTAAGGCTGACGAATATAGGAAAAAGGCATGTTTAAACTGAATCCTCTTGTTGCGGCTATTTCTATCGCAATTGTTTCACCAATGGCCGCATTTGCAGCTGACACCGGCGATGCACCTGCAAGCTACGGGTTGGCCGAACACGAAATTCTGCCAGCCTCTCCATACATTGGCGAACAGTCACCAGACAACAACGACCCTGTCAATTCTCAGGATGCGCTTGGCGATGATAACGGCAACGTGGTCGATGACGAAGACGGTGTTTTTGCTTTTCCCCAGCTTGTGGAAAACGCCAAATCAATGAACGTTAACGTGTTCGTATCCAACCCTTCAACTCAAGATGCTACGTTAGTTGGCTGGATTGACTTTGATGGCAACGGTACTTTTGAAGCGGACGAAGCGGCAACAGCGATTGTGCCAGCTGGCTCTAACAACGTTAAAATAAAATTGTTGTGGCCTGATACTTTTGGTATCTCTACCGACTATGACGGTCAGACCTACGCACGTTTTCGTATTTCAAACGATCCGCTACAACTTAGCGATTCTATGGGCTCAGCCAGCAACGGTGAAGTTGAAGACTACACACTAACAATCCAACAAGACAGTGACGGTGATGAAATCCCTGACACTCTGGATTTGGATAACGACAACGATGGTATCCCTGATGCAGTTGAAGGTACCACCATAGATACTGACGGTGACGGAACATTCGATTACCTGGATGTAGACTCGGATGACGATTCAATTCCTGACTATGCCGAAGCGGGACCTGATGCCAATAACCCACAAGACACTGACGGTGACTCAACGCCGGACTACCTGGATACAGACTCCAACAATGATGGTGTGGCTGATATTGCAGGTGATGCAAATGATAGTGATAGTGACGGCATTGCAGATTCAATTGAAGGCTCAATCGATACCGATGGTGACGGCATTATCAATTCTCTCGATATTGACTCAGACAACGATCTTATTCCAGACTCGGTAGAAATCGGTGTTTCGGCACCAAACCCAGTAGACACTGACGGTGACTTGATTCCGGATTACCTGGATCTGGATAGTGACAACGATGGTATTCCTGATCTTTATGAAAGTAATACCAACGAAATCAGTATTGAAGTACTGGATACTAACGTTGATGGCCAGGTTGACACCGGACAGGTATTTGGTGCTAACGGTTATGTAGACGATGTTGAAACAGGCGACGATACGGGCGTACCTATCTTCGCTATTCCAGATACTGATGGTGATGGTGTGCGAGATTTTCGCGACACTGACAGTGATGCCGATGGCACATTCGATGTAGTCGAGTCTGGTGGCGCTGATGCCGACAACAATGGTCTGGTCGATGATATTGTTGATACCAACGGCAACGGTGTTCCGGATGCTTATGACTTTACTGTCACAGGTGGTGTTGATACTGATGGTGACGGTATTGATGATTCAGTAGACGCAAGTTTTGTTGATGGTGCCGATGCAGATAACGACGGCATCATAGATTCTGTGGACCTTGATATCAATGGTGACGGGATGGTTGATAGTGTTGTTTCGAACGCTACGAACGATCTATTCCGTGATGGTGTATTGCCTGATGTCGACGGCGATTTCAATCCGGATTTCCGCGATCAGGATTCAGTTGCAGGGCCTACATCCGGTGCGACTACTGGCGCAACCGATACGACAGGCGGCACAACAACGGGCACAACCGGTGGTACACCTGTTGAACCAACGACCACCACAACGGGTGGTTCAACCACCGATGGAATCGTTGAAACCGGCTTAAGTGGCAGCGCATGTTCGATCAGCGACGCTCCAGGCCGTGACCCTCTGTTCCCAGGTCTGGTCTTGATGAGTGCCACTATCTTATTTATGCGTCGTAAGCTCTTTGGCTCTGATGTCTAAGACTCGGATATCCAAGAGATCTGCAAGCGTTAGGATTTAAAACTATTGTGGCCGCCGTTAATGGCGGCCGCAATGTGCATTATCAGAGAAATCGGCCACCGCTGCCTTAGTACGTTTCATTTAGTAGTATTCGATTAGTAGTATTCGATCGCACCACTCAAATTTCACCATCTACTGCATCATCCAGTTAGTACCAGCAGCCATTTACGCTGTGTACAGTGGTACAAAATTTCCCGTTTTACGTTACTTGTTCAAAAAGTTCTGAAACTACGCGAATTAATTTTTTCAGACCATAATAACGTGCACCTTGTCACGTTCTATCAGCAATACGAGCCAGTAACCGCAGGTTTACTAGTGGGCCTACTTAAGTCACGTGATAGTCGAGCGTAGCTAAATTACATTGAGCGCTGAAATGGCCTTAAATCCGTTGAATTGTGTACAAAAGTTCAAACTATTACCGCATCCTTTGCCATGCTCTCTTGTATAGTTTGCCACCTTCCAGCCGATAACTTAAGGCTATGCGGGGCTATAAGCTCAACGCTGCCAAATGGAGAACGTAATGAATTTGCCGGCACGAAAAAACGAGACGAGCATGATTGATTTAACGCAGTACGGAATAGAAAACGTCACGGACATCGTTTACAACCCGAGTTTTGAGCAACTGTTTGAAGAGGAAACACTTGCATCATTAAGCGGATTGGAAAAAGGCATTGTCACTCCAAGTGGTGCTGTGGCTGTTGACACAGGAGCGTTTACCGGCCGGTCTCCCAAAGACAAATACATCGTTGAAGATGCCACAACCAAAGACACGCTTTGGTGGGCAGCTCAGGGTGATAACGACAATAAGCCCATAAGTGAAGCCGTCTGGAAAGATCTGTTAGCGACGTCAGCTAAGCAACTATCGGCAAAGCGCTTGTTTGTTGTTGATGCATTTTGTGGTGCTAACGAAGACTCTCGTTTAAGTGTTCGCTTTGTTATGGAAGTAGCATGGCAGGCGCACTTTGTAACGAACATGTTTATTCGACCAACTGCAGCAGAACTCGACAACTTCGAGCCAGACTTTGTTGTTATGAACGCAGCCAAAACAACCAACACTAAGTGGAAAGAGCACGGACTCAACTCTGAAAACTTTGTCGCGTTTAATTTAACTGAAAAAATTCAAATTATTGGTGGTACCTGGTACGGCGGTGAAATGAAAAAAGGCATGTTTGCCTATATGAATTACTTATTACCCCTACGCGGTATCGCATCCATGCATTGTTCGGCTAATGCTGATGAGAATGGCGATGCGGCTGTTTTCTTCGGTCTATCGGGCACGGGTAAAACCACCTTATCCACCGACCCCAAGCGTCGCCTTATTGGTGACGACGAGCATGGTTGGGACGACGACGGGGTTTTTAACTATGAAGGCGGTTGTTACGCTAAGACGATTCGCTTAAGCGCAGAAGCTGAGCCGGATATTTTTGGCGCTATCAAGCGAAATGCTTTGTTAGAAAATGTGGTGCTCAATGCTGACAACAGTGTTGACTATGATGATGGCAGCAAAACTGAAAACGCGCGGGTCTCATACCCGATCGACCACATTGATAATATCGTTAAGCCGGTATCCCGCGCAGGCCACGCCAGCAAAGTTATCTTCTTATCAGCAGATGCGTTTGGTGTTTTGCCACCGGTATCAATATTGACACCGGAGCAAACCAAGTATCATTTTCTGTCTGGCTTTACTGCAAAGCTGGCTGGAACAGAACTGGGTGTGACAGAAGCTCAGCCGACCTTTAGTGCTTGTTTTGGTAAAGCGTTCCTGAGTCTGCACCCAACTAAATATGCAGAAGAGCTATCCAAGCGTATGGAAGCCGCTGGTTCAAAAGCTTACCTGGTCAACACCGGTTGGAATGGTACGGGTGATCGTATTTCAATCAAAGCAACAAGAGCGATTATTGACGCCATTCTGGATGGTTCAATCGAAGATGCTGACACCGCAATAGTGCCTATCTTTAATTTGGCTGTACCCTCAGCGCTGAATGGTGTGGATTCGAATTTGCTTGACCCGAGAAGCACATATGATTCGGCTGACCAATGGGAAGAGGGTGCGCAAAAGCTCGCGAAATTGTTCGTTGATAATTTTGTCCAGTACACGGACAACGCCAGTGGCAAGTCTCTGGTCTCTGCAGGCCCTACCCTCAGCTAGAAACTTAAACCAGCCCCAGCATGTCTGGGGCTGCATGATCTGCAAATTTTGCGATTATGATTCTCCTTGAACGAGTATTGGCTTAAAATGTAAATCCAGTATTGCGCAATCAGGGTAAGCCAATGTACGGATTAATAGGAAAAATGATCGCTAACACGGGAAGCCGTGATGAGTTGATGTCGATACTAATCGAAGGTACGAAAGACATGCCCGGCTGTATTAGTTACGTTGTCGCAAAAGATTCAGCAGATGAAAACGCTTTTTGGGTTACGGAAGTTTGGGAGAACCAAGATCGGCATTCAGAATCTTTATCACTGCCAAGTGTTCAGCAAGCAATCTCAAAAGGGAAGCCACTGATTGCGGGGTTTGGTGAGAGATTTGAAACAGTTCCTGTAGGTGGACAAGGTATAGGATAGCTTTATCTTTCGCCTGATTACTCCTGTTTGCTGGTTTGGAAGTCAACGTTTGAGTGGGTTTTAGTAAAATTTACTCATTTACTCATTTACTCATTTACTCATTTACTCATTTACTCATTTACTCATCAACCATTCACTCACTCACAATAACTTGAAATCCGCCGTATATTAATCTTGCGCTATCAAACGGCATTGGGTTGTTCTCGCTACTCATTCTGGGATCTTCCATGACTTTCTTCATACCAGTGTTACGTACCGCTTTAGAAGGCCAAACTATCCAGGAAAATACGACTGTCTCATCTTCCTTACACTGCACTGCAAGTGGAAAAGAGGTTTTATCACCATCAGGAACATCGTCTCCCCAGCATTCGACTAACCGGATGGCTCCATGTTCTTTAAACACAACAGCCGCCTCTTTGGCATGACGAATATATTGTTCCTTATTTTTATTTGGAACAGCTGCCGAAAAGCCATCAACATATTCCATAACGAGTTCCTCTTTTGTGTGTTTGATTTTGTGTGGGAGAATAAAATGATTTGCCAGTGAGCTTAAAAACCATTCGTCTGATCGAGTCTGACACTGTCTGTCAGGCCTGGTCCCAGCTTTTACATTTAAAGTTGTTAACACCGAGCCATTCTGTCGTAGCTTAACTACCAAGCTATTTTATCGCAACTAAATACCAAGCGAATTTGACGGTCACTCAGATCAGTGACTTCTGTGCCCTTTCTACAGGTCAAAAAAAATCATATTGAGATTCCAAGAAAAATGCTGCTATACCCAGTACACAGCAATATACCGTTTGTGCGGTGCATCGCCAGGTGCGGAAAAAAGACGCTCGATTTACAAATTAATTGGTAACGTTTTATTACGATAGCTGCCCAACCTTGTCATTGCTTATTAGCAGGAATCCCATCATAAAATCCAATATCGACTGTCTTCTGTGTCGGTTCAGCGGTCACTGCCACCTATCATCAATTGATCGCACCGGCCGAGTTCGACTACGTGGCAGTGGCAGTATCACTCTGTGCTCTTGCGAAGAAACTCGTCAGTAGGTCTAACAACCTCTGTAACTTGCGGTTGCAACTGCTAAGTGTGCTGGCGCACCGGGTTGCTTGGCAATTGCAACCTCGTTAGATTCCAATCGCTTCAAGATACTAAAAAATAGATGCCGTAAACGTTCTACGGTCTATATCATCAAAGCTCAACTCCTTCCTTCTAGCCGATTCGTTCACTATCTCAGTGGTTGAGAGCAGCTTATCAGCTACGCGTATCAAATCCATTAGTAAAGTAGTGGCCTCACCACGCTTAAAGAAGCGACATTGACCTTTCATCTTCTTTGGCTTGAGTGATCTTAGGTCTATGTTCGGGTCGAACACTTTGATAGCCTGTTCTATAATGGAGTTCCCCCAGTTTGATGGACACCTCAATATGAGCGATAATGCTCCAAGAGGTGCCAAATGGCCAAAGGTAAGACCCGTAGAGAACGCCGAACTTACGATGACGAGTATAAGCAACAGGTGCTTGAGTTAGTACGTGCTGGTGACAAATC